>Ga0056134_10000166_pt1 | contig 14816 bp, 14 predicted proteins | sample WorMetGr2BELIZE2_FD_71115 | JGI IMG/M metagenome (GOLD analysis project Ga0056134, IMG submission 71115) | Marine gutless worms symbiont microbial communities from Max Planck institute for Marine Microbiology, Germany - Inanidrilus... ...
CCTCCGAAAAACCCAACTGACCCGTCAGACGATGCGACATCACAACCCCCGATCAACCTCTATCCTCAATCGAAGGAATCACACCAAACGGATTTATGCAAAGCTCTCTGTCAAGGCATTTCGTTGCCAGCCGGGAACGGGTTGTTGTCGGCAGGGGCGCAGTAGTTGGGTTGTACGCCCGCCGAAACGGCACGGTTGAGGCCGGTTCGATGGCTCCAGCCCCAACGTCATGGCCGTGCTTGACACGGCCATCCACGTGGAAGCCCCGCTGGTAATGGGATCAAGTCCGGGCAAGACGAGAGTAGGGTTGGAAGGGCAACAGTTCCCGGCCGACGTTGGCGGTTTGCACTGGAGACCTGTCTACCGCTTTTTGTCGCGATGCGGTCGTTAAGGTTGGGCTGCCGAAATAGCCGCCTTATCCCATAGGCGGCCCAAACTCATTTTCGTGGCGGACGTCCGCTGCCTGATCTGAGAGCGGACGCCATAAGCTCGCCTTCTGTTGAACCGAAAATGCCTCAGGACGGATACTATCGAGAGGGCGCCCGTCTAACGAATTCCCTTTTCCCACCAGCTTTGAGAATGAAATGGCTCGCCTGCAATTACAACAACACCGACGCGAGGCGTCACCAAATCGATATCTTGCCTTTTAGCCGCTTTTACCGTTCGACTAATGGGGTCATCCCAATTGTGGAGCGCTATATTGAACGTTCCCCAACTCACAGGAAGCATGCGTTTTGCCTGGACCGAAAGATGCGCCTTCACCGCTTCCTCGGGATTCATGTGGCTGTAGACCCACGAAGCGCCAGGACCGTATTGCCCAATCTTGATGATGCCCAAGTCAAAAGGCCCCAATTGCTTACCGATCTCAGCGAAATGGTCAGAAAATCCAGTGTCTCCGCTGTAAAAGAACCGGTGCTCAGAACCGACAACCGACCAGGAAGACCAGAGCGTATTCTTGTAATCGAATAGCCCACGGGACGAATAGTGTTGGGCCGGCGTGCAGATAATCGTTAGGTCTTTTAGTCTTGTTGATTCCCACCAGTCCAATTCGGTGATTTGGTTATTTGGCACATCCCATTCATCAAGGTGGGCACCGACACCAAGGGGAACGACAAAACGTGTCCCCTTGGTGGACAGATATTGGACCGTGCGCATGTCCAAGTGGTCATAGTGATCGTGGGAGACAAGGACCGCATCGATCATCGGAAGGTCCGACATGGCGATGGGCGGAGGATGAAACCGCTTCGGACCGATGCCATCCAGTGGTGAGGCATAGTCTGAAAACACCGGATCGACCAACAAACGAAGCCCGTCGATTTCTATGTAAACGCTCGAATGGCCAAGCCATGTCGCGCGCAGTCCAAGAGGGCGCGACGATCTTAAGGACGAGGGCGCGATGGTCACGACAGGAGGAACCGATGGAGGTACCCGTGTCTGATCGCCGAAAAACTGCTCTACCAGATAGCTCCAGATCTCAGCCACCTTCAATGGCGGGTGAGGCCGGGAATTCACGAATGCGCCGTCTTGATAATGGGGTGACGCTTGCGCCCTTTTCAATCTCTCCCCAGAAATCGTTCCGCCAAATGAAGAGCAGCCGTTCAGGACCATCGTGCTGCCGGCGAAGGTCAATGATAGAACGATAATTGCCCAGGTGAATCTGCGTCTCATTGGTCCGATCTCCGCCCGGAGAATGTCCATAACGCTAGCATATTCGATCTACATCCACGATGCCCGACCCCGACATGCCCTATGGTGAAAACGGTCCATGATTCTTCGTAGCAGCCCAATGGGCTATACTCTGGGACGAACCTGGGATCATCTGCCGACCGCAAGAACATGAAAGCCAAGACGATTGTCATTACCGGTGCCACCAGCGGCTTGGGAAGGGCGACGGCGCTTCAACTGGCCAGAAAGGGAGCTTTCGTCGTTATTGTTGCTCGCAGTGAGAGCAAAGCAAATGAACTCCTGGGCACCATTCACAAGGAAGGCGGAAAAGCACAGATTGTTTTCGCAGACCTGTCATCAATGACGTCAACACGCGAGGCTGCCGAAAGCATAACCGAAATTAGTCACCGCTTGGATGTTCTCATCAACAATGCGGGAGCTTACTTTCCCAAACGCGAAGAGACAGCGGAGGGTTTCGAAGCCAGCCTGGCACTAAACTACCTATCCCCATTCTTGCTCACCCACCATTTGACTAAACAGCTGAAGCAAACCGCTTCTGAGTATGGTGAGGCCCGCGTAATCAACATTTCGTCGATACATAAAAGCCCGATTCAATGGGACGATCTAAACTTCAAGACAACACCGTATGACAGTGCTTCCGCGTATGAGCAGTCCAAACATCTATTGACCTCGTTCACCTATTATCTATCCAGAAAGCTCAAGAGTTCGGGCATCACCGTAAACTGCATTCATCCGGGATTTGTGAAAACGGCGCTTGCACAATCGGATTTCCCCTTCCCGATAAACCTCATCGTTCCGATCGTTGGCTTGGCTATTGGCGAAACGCCGGAGCAAGCCGCAGAAACGCCCGTCTGGCTGGCGTTGTCTGACGAAGTCAGGGGTATAAACGGCGAATATGTCCATCATCGAAATGTTAGAAAGAGTTGGCCGCCAACCCGCGATGAAAAGGCGCAAATGCGACTTTACGATGTCACGAAACGTCTGCTGGGCGCTTGGCTATAGCTGCTTATCCATGCCTGTTTCTTTTGGTCTTCGTATCTCCACCTCGAATGACCGCGCATAGCTAAAGAACCGGCTTCGCCCGGATGGAGGAAATGTCTGAAACTCCGTCATAATGCGGATATCACTTCCGCTAAAAAGAAAGAACCGCTTCGGGGGCCGAATAAGGCCGAGCCTTCAAATCCCGTCCGCTCGAGAGGCGAGGGTCGCCTCTATTTGCGCTGGCGAGCATCCGGGCATTCCGAATCTCGGGGCAATCCCAGAGGCGGAATTTCGCGTTTACGAGCATTGTGTCACTCGTGACACTCTTGATCCCATGGACACCGGTTATTTCTAGCTGCACCTGTGATGGTCATCACAGGCATCGCCAACACCGTCATATAGTCTTTTTTTTGTAGAGGTAGGTTAAAAATAAGGGATGGGGCTCAAATGTCGCTCAACGCAACAACGGGATTAGGAATCAGCTCGAATTGGTTTCGTCTTGCGGATGCTCGGATCTTGATTGCCGATTCGCTGCCGAAATCCAGGGAATTAACCCGAAAGACGCTTCAAGGCCTAGGCGTCGGCGAAGTTACCCTGACCGAAAGCATACCGAAAACACGCGAGCACCTAGCGGAAGGCGGGTTCGATCTACTGATTTCCGATTCCCATCTCATGGATGAAGGCGCCGCCTCAACCATATCCGACGTGCGGCAGATCAGGCTGGGCGGTGACCCGTTCATTCCGGTCGTGGCGCTGACCTGGGAGCCGAACATCGAGACGGTGCAAGATCTGGTCAACGCCGGCATCGATCAAATGCTCACCCTGCCGGTATCGAAGGATCATTTGATCCGTACTCTCGAAGCCATAATCGAAAAGCGTAAGCCATTTGTCGTCACGTCCGATTATATCGGCCCGGACCGGCGAAAGAACCCTCGCTTGAGCCTTCATCAAGTTCCTCAAATCAAAGTGCCGAACGCCCTTCGCTACAAGGTCACGGGCGACGATGACGGCATTTCGCGCGAGGAAGTCTTGCAGGCCGTGCAAAACCAGCGTGCGGAACGCCAGGCAGCCCGGATCGTCTACACCGTTGGCAAGATCGCCGGTTTGATCGGTGGCAAGAACGAAGGAACGATGGAAACCTGGCTTGCCGAAATTCGAAACGTGGTTGCCGAGCTCAACGCCAGCATTTCTGAAACGTGCTATCAACATCACACCATGCTTTGTCGATCGCTCTTGGATGTCGTCGATAGAATCCAAGGCACGGGTAGCCCAGCCAGTTCTGAACTGGAGATCATGCAACAGCTGGCGCTCGCCATAGAGATCGGGTTTAACCGAAACGATACCTCGTCGGTCGATGCGGCGCTCGATATCTCCGAAATGGTGAGTTGTAACAACGCGGCATAAGCCATCGACTATCTGGGCGAAAACAGCCCCTTCTTCTAACCTCTTTGGGCGGTGATCGGTTCTGTGCGCTCGTCATGGAATTGGCGCGCTGGGTCAAGCAGCGGCGGCTATGCGCTAGCATTTTGGACACGTCTCCTATGGGGGTGGGCGGTCATGCGTGTCGCGGAGCACATTTGTCCGCATCTCGGATTAGGGCGACGACTGGCTAAGCGGCTGAGGCGTTTTCTCACTATCTCTGAGACTCTGGGGGATTGCCGCATTTTCTCTGAGATTGTTTCTCACTCGTTTTGAAAACCCACAGCGGTCAGGCCCCCCGAATCCGCAGCTCAGGCAGATCGACAATCTCCGAAATGTCGCCGAGGCGGTCGATGTCGCGCTGGGCGAGACGGGTGCCGGCGGCCATCAGCAAGTGTCCTTCCGGCGTCAGCAGGTCCCTGTCGAGCACGGCGCCGGGTTCGACCTCGTATACGGGGACGTCCCGGCTTATGCCGGAGGGTCGATCGAAATCGTCCACCGCGGAACCGGACAATGCCGGCGTAGCGACTTCGGGAAGTCGCACGCTTTGGTAGGCCGGCGCGTCTTTCACCTCGCGGGTCGTCGTCGTCACACGGACGATCCGCTCAGCGATCACGTCGCGACCATCGGTCTTTTGTAAGAAGGCGTCACAATCGAGAGCCAGGGACGCGCCCATGACGGCCTCTTCGGACGATCCGGTGAGAATGATAATGGGCAGGTCACGAGGCGCACTGCTCATGCCCATGCGGACCGCTTTGAGGAACTTGAGACCGTTCATCGGTTCCATCATCACGTCGAGTATGACGAGATCGGGACGCCCTTCGAGGGCCTGCAATCCGGCGGCACCGTCCGCCGCTTCGGCGATGCCCTCGATGCTCAAGGACTTGAGCAGGCGCACGACGAGGCCCCTATAGAACTCTTCGTCGTCGACGACGAGAACCTGCCGCTGAGATCGATATTCGTACTCATATCGGCCCGCCACTTTGCCCGAGACACAGGTTAGGCTCAGTCGTATGGGCGAACAAGTGGTAGGCCAAAGAAGCTTGCGGTCGAATAAGGTTTAAACCGACCTGATCCCATGAAAGGATCCCGCTTATGCTGTGGCCGTTTGATCTTTTTGAACGGGAATTCGGTGGACGGGCTGCGACGTCCGGCAAAATCCTCTGCCGGCTATTGCTGACCTGTCTCTTAGTCGTGGCGGTACCGCCGGCATTCGCTCAACCGGCGACGGAGGGCGATCAAAATATCCGTATTGTCGCCCCGCAATTCGTCCCTCTGCAATTCTCCAAGGATGGCGAGGTGCGAGGATACGTGGCCGATCTTGCCAAACTGGTCATCGACCGGGTGGCCGGCGAAATGGCTCTGACAACAACCGGGATCGAGATCGTCCCGTGGCGCCGAGCTATGAAAATCGCGACCGAATCACCCAATGTCCTCATGTTTTCGCTGTCGCGGACGAAGACACGCGAAGACAAGTTTATCTGGGTCGGGGAAGTGTCTCCCTACGAGGTATTCTTCTTCGGATTGAGAGACCGCCAGATCGAGGACCCGGGTTCGCTAGACGATATGCACGGGCGCGGATACCGGGTCGGCGTTCAAACCGGCAGCAATACCGAGGAACTATTGCGCTCTCGCGGGTTCCAACACGGCCACGATTTCGTCACCTACTCCCACTATAGCCATGGGATCAAAATGCTGTTCAACCATCGCTTCGCGATGATGCCGCTAACCTCGTTCGTGGCGCGGGCCAACACCTGCCGTAACGGCTTCGACGGTGACAAAATCGAACCGGTGCTTCGGATCACCGAACTTTCCAATCCATTGTGGATGGTCTTGAGCCGCGGTACGGCGCCCGACCTGGCAGCAAGATTTCGCGCCGCCCTTGTCCAGTTGAAAAGGCAAGGCGAAGACCAGCGCCTGCGCGCCGCCTATCTCGAGGATTTCGAGCGCGCGGCCTGCGCGGAAAAATAGCTATGGGCCGGCCAACGGCCCTTTCCGATGGCAAGCGGTCGTCTGGACGGAGAGAACGGGCCGGCCGTTCGAGGCTCAGCGCGCGGCGATGGCGTAATCGCGGAGCACGTCGCGTTCGAGGACCGTCTGCTCGAGCATCGCTTCCATGACGTCGCGCGAACTGATCATGCCGCTGAGGGCGCCGTTCTCGACGACCGGCAGGTGGCGGATGCGGCGCTGGCTCATGACCCGCATGGCGTCGTTGACATCGTCCGTCGGCGAGCAGGTCACCACGTCCCGCGACATCATGTCCTGAACCCGAAGATCCACCACATTGCTGCCCAGTTCCGCGAAGCAATGGGCGATGTCCCGTTCCGAGAGAACGCCGACCAATTGGCCCTCGCCGTCGCGCACGGGCATGGCGCCGATGTTGTTGTTGGCGAGCAGGGTCGCCGCCGTTTGCAGTGTGTCTTCCGGCCGGGCGGTGACGGGTGAGCGGCCGGTTCGATCGAGCAGGTCGATCACTTGCATTGAAGCCTCCTTATTCGAACGCCGCCATCCCTGAAACGGCCGCGTTGCAAATCATATTCGAGTTTTCGAATATGAGCGCAGTCTAGTTAGGAGGAATATCGCCGTCAACCGTTGGAAACGGGTCGAAGCCGGCACCGCGTCCGATTAGACGGATGCACCCTTGGCCCGGGAGACCATGATTCGACCTTGATCGGTGATGCTCACCTTGTTGAACCCTTGGCCGAAAACCTTGCTGACCGTCCAGCCCTTGGCTTCGCATTCCTCAAGGGTGCGGCCGAGTATGGTCGTCTTGGTGTCATGGGCGACGGCAATGTCGCCGGACATGACCAAGAGCTCGAGCAAGAGCAATTGCTGCGGAAGAATTTCAGCCACGTTCCGAGGCCCCCCATTCAGAAGGCCACACAAATAAAGGGGCTTCACAAAATAATCAATGGTGAGAAGGCGTTTCGGTCTATTGGCGGCTGCCGAGCCGGAATCGGCGATTATTGTTCGCTCTCGGCGGCCATACCGATCAAATCGCGGACGAACTGGATGATCCGGTCGAGCATGGCCAGCTCCCGTTGGCGTCGCTCTCTCTCGGCGGCTTTGCGCGCCGCTTCTTCCATCTTTCGTTTTTCTTCCGCTTCCTTGGGTGAAAGCGCTTCGGCGGTCGTCGTGCAGACCAAATTGGTTCCGTTGAGCGTGCATACGGCGATTTCCCCGGTGAACTTGTTGAGGCGCCACACCGTACTCTCGGTCGCCTTCATCAGTTGGTAGGCGTCTTTTTCCTGGGCCACCGCCGGCGCGGAGAAAAGCGGCACCGCGACCACCAAGATGATTAGCGATAGAAACGGAAGCCGAAACATGAATGATGACCTTTCCCTGAAGACGCGGCGAAGACTGTAACGCCCTCGAACTGGAGAGGCAACGGAGCGGGCGGAATTCAACCTGCCGGCGAGGCGCGAGCCAGCGGATCAAACCGCCGCATCGACAACGGCCGCGGCAAAAGGCATAAATCTGAGGGAGCCGTTCGCCTCGGCCGATGGCAAGACCGGGCCGGACGAACGGGTCGCGACCAGGGAGGGCGGCGCCAATGAGCGAATACCCGGATATCCTGTCCCACACCGGACGGAAGACGGTCCCGAGCGTGCGCAGCCGGGCCCTCGCCCCGATCCGTGGCGGCCTGTTGACCGGCGTTCTTTTCCTATGCCCTGTCGGGGCCGGCGCCATCGAGCCCGTAACCGGCACGGCCAAAGTCGTCGACGGCGATACCGTGGTCATCGGTTCGGTGGAAATCGACCTCCATGGCATCGACGCGCCCGAACTCGGTCAAACCTGCCACTCCCGGAAGAAAAAGCCGTTCGATTGCGGCGCCCTGTCGCGACAAGCCCTGATCGGTGTGATCGGCAGTAGAAAGTTGACCTGTAAACCCGTCACCGCCGACAAAACAGGGCGCATGGTCGCCGACTGTTTCCTCGGCTGGCTCAACATCAACGAGCAGATGGTCATCGACGGCCGGGCCTTCGCCCAGCCGACCGCCGACAACCCCTATCTGCGGGCCCAGAAATTCGCCGAGGCCCGCAAGGAAGGCTTGTGGCGCGGCACCTTCGACTGGCCCTGGGACTGGCGCAAGGCCAATCCCGGGCCGGGTGCCGCAACTCAGTAGCCGCCTTTTCTTTTGGTTTCCGGAAGCCCGGCGATCTTGGTCGCCTGTTTGGACGGCTGTTTGGGGAACAGGTCGTAGAGATCGCCGGCACTGATCTTCTCGTCCCAGGCGGCCGACATGGCCTTGACCATATGTCGCTCGCTGGGCTGCGCGCCGCCGTTGTTGACGTATTCTTCACGCAGATAATTGATCAAATCCCAGTGCTTGTCCGTCAACTCCGTGAGACCGTCGGCGGCGGCGATCTCCCGGGCCACGTCCTCCGACCAGTCTTCGAGGTTGACGAGAAAACCGGTTTCCGTTTGTTCGAGGTTCGAATATCCCATTGTCTTTCCCATGTCGTGGGCCGGCTCAGACCCGTCGGGCCAAAGCCGGCGCGGTTGCGTTTCGACATATTTAGGAATTGTAAAGTGTCTCGTAAACCGGTTCGAGGATTCTCGGGCGATACGCCTCAGTCACCGCTGTCGATGGACAGGGCGAGAAACAGTCCGGAGAAGGCGAATACGAAGGACAACGCCATGAAGTACCATCCGAAGGTATCCTCGTCACCGGACATGTCGATGCCGGCGATCACCAGGTCCTCCGAGAAGAAAAATGAGATCGCGCCGACCAGGCAGATGGCGGCGACGATCAGGATCAGCCAGCCGAACCGGACTTTCGCCTCTTCAGCGAGGTTGCCGACAACCTTGACGACCATGGGGTTTTTCTCCTCTCAGTACGATAGAATCGTAAGGAGAATACGTGAGCGTATTATAGCACGCAGGGCTCTTTTTGTCGTCAATTGGGTCGCGTCGCGATCGCCGTCGGCAAGGTGTCCGTGGCTTCCTTGACCGCTTCCATGACGACGAAGGTCGAGGTGTGCGAAACATGGGGCAACGATGAAATCTTCTCACCCAACACGTGGCGATAGGTCGAGATGTCCTTGCTGCGAACCTTGAGCAGGTAATCGAAGCCGCCGGCGATCATGTGGCACTGTTCGACTTCGGGAATGGCGCCGACGGCCCCGTTGAAGGCCTCCAGGGCGCGCGAGGTGGTGTCGTTCAAGGTGACCTGCACGAAGGCGATGTGCCCGGCGCCGAGTTTCACCGGGTCGACGATGGCCGCATATCCCTGGATGTAGCCGTTCTGTTCGAGGCGCCGCATGCGGATCTGGCACGGCGTCTTCGACAGACCGACACGGGACGCCAGTTCCGTAATCGTGATGCGGCCGTCGACCTTGAGTTCGGTGATGATCTTCAGGTCAATATTATCCAAATCATCCATTTATCACCCATTGACGGTCAATAATCACTAAGAATTCCGTGAATTTTATACGTATTACCTAGATATATCAGAAAATAAGGTCCATCTCCTGCATCAATTTCTTTACGCTGACTCGGGTGACGGCCCTACAGGAAGACCCCGGTATCGGAGGCTGAGCTCTTGAATCCCACACGGTCGCGAATCCGTGCCGCTTATCTGGCCGACGAAAGGGCGACCGTCGAAAGCCTGGTGGCGATCGCCGATCTGTCGGCGGACGACCGGCGGCGGATTACCGCCATGGCTGTCGACCTGGTCGAGCGGGTCCGCCAATCGGGGGCGCCGACGATGATGGAGGGCTTCCTCGCCGAATACGGATTGTCGACGCGCGAAGGCGTCGCCCTGATGTGTCTGGCCGAAGCCCTGCTGCGCGTCCCCGACGTCGAGACCATCGACGCCCTCATCGAAGACAAGATCGCGCCCGGCGAATGGGGGAAACACCTGGGCCAATCGAGTTCATCGCTGGTCAACGCCTCGACCTGGGCGTTGATGCTGACCGGCACGGTGATCGCCGATCCCGGCGAGGAAGGCGTCGTCAACGCGCTGCGCGGCGTGGTGCGCCGCCTCGGCGAACCGGTGGTGCGGCGCGCCGTCGGTGAGGCGATGAAGGAAATGGGCCGCCAGTTCGTGCTCGGGCGGACCATCGACGAAGCCATGGACAAGGCGGCGACCCTAGAGGGGCAGGGATACACACACTCCTACGACATGCTCGGCGAAGCGGCGATGACCGAGGCCGACGCCCAGCGCTATCACCTCGCCTACTCGCACGCCATCGGCGCCCTCGCCGGGCGCTGCGAAGGCCGCGACATCCGGGACAATCCGGGCATCTCGGTGAAGCTCTCGGCGCTGCACCCGCGGTTCGAATATGCCCAGCGCGACCGCGTCATGGCCGAACTGGTGCCGCGCACACTGTCGCTGGCTTCGCTCGCCCAGAGCGCCGGCATGGGCTTCAACATCGACGCCGAGGAAATGGACCGCCTGGACCTGACCCTCGATGTCTTCGAGGCGGTCTTGTCCGATCCGTCGCTCGCCGGCTGGGACGGTCTCGGCATGGTCGTACAGACCTACGGTCCGCGGGCCGTGCCGACAGTCGACTGGCTCTATGACCTGGCCGACCGCCTCGACCGGCGGGTCGCCGTCCGCCTGGTCAAGGGCGCCTACTGGGACAGCGAGATCAAACGGGCGCAAGTCTTGGGGCTCGCCGGCTATCCGGTGTTCACGCGAAAAGCCAATTCGGATGTCGCCTACATCGCCTGCGCCCGGAAACTGCTCGCCATGACGGACCACATCTACCCGCAGTTCGCTACCCACAACGCCCACTCGGCGGCGGCCGTTCTCGCCATCGCCGGCGCCGACCGGCGGGGCTTCGAGTTCCAGCGCCTCCACGGCATGGGGGAATCGCTCCACGACATCATTCTGAAAGACCAGGGGACACGGTGCCGGATCTATGCGCCGGTCGGCGCCCACCGGGACCTTTTGGCCTACCTCGTGCGCCGGCTCCTGGAGAACGGGTCGAACAGTTCCTTCGTCAACCAGATCGTCGACAAGAGCGTCGACGCCGAGGAGATCGCCCACGACCCAATCGCGCTGGTCGACCACTATGGGGAGGCCGTCGCCAACCCAGTGATCCCCGCACCCTCCGGGATCTTCGGTCCGGAACGGCTCAACGCCAAGGGCTGGGACTTGACGGACCCGGTGACCGTCGAATGGCTTGATGCTGCGCGGACCGACTTTCGAAACCACCGCTGGTCGGCCGGATCGACGGAGGCGGACGGCGGCGGCACCCTTCGAGAGATCGGCAATCCGGCCCGGCCCGGTGATACGGTCGGCGTCGCCAGAGAGGCCGACGGAGATCAGGTCGCCGCCGTCGTGGCATCGGTCGATCACGGGTTCGAAGCCTGGTCGCGGACGCCGGCGGCGGAACGCGCCGGGAAACTGGAAGCGGCCGCCGACGCCTATGAAGACCACGCGCCCGAGCTGATGGCACTGGCCACCCGCGAGGCCGGCAAGACGCTTGCCGATGCCGTCGGCGAGATCCGCGAGGCGGTCGATTTCCTGCGCTACTATGCCGGCCGGGCGAAAGACCTGGACGGCAGCCGCCCGCCGATCGGCCCCGTCGCCTGCATCTCGCCCTGGAATTTCCCGCTCGCCATCTTCACCGGCCAAATCGCCGGGGCGGTGGCCGCCGGCAATACGGTCGTCGCCAAGCCGGCCGAACAGACACCTTTGATCGCCCAGCGTGCCGTCGAACTGATGCACGAGGCCGGCATCCCGGAGAGCGCCGTCCAGCTTGTACCCGGCGACGGGCCCACGGTCGGCCGCGCCCTCGTTTGCGACCCTAGGATCGCCGGCGTCTGCTTTACCGGCTCCACGGAGACGGCGCAGGCGATCAACCGTGACATGGCCGAACACCTGGCGCCCGATGCGCCCCTGATCGCCGAGACCGGCGGTCTCAACGCCATGATCGTCGATTCGACCGCACTGCCCGAGCAGGCCGTCGGCGACATTATCGCATCCGCCTTCCAAAGCGCCGGTCAGCGCTGTTCAGCGCTGCGCATCCTCTACCTCCAGGAGGACGTCGAAGAGCGGATCCTCGAAATGCTGGGCGGTGCCATGGATCAACTCAGCCTCGGCGACCCGTGGCAGCTGTCCACCGACATCGGCCCGGTGATCGACGTCGACGCCCATGGGGCGATCACCGCCTATTGCCGGGCCATGGAAAAAGAAGGCCGCCTGATCAAGAAACTGGAGGTGCCGGAAGGGGGATTGTTTGTCGCACCCCATGTGTTCCGCGTATCGGGGATCGAGGACCTGGAACGCGAGGTCTTCGGCCCGGTGCTGCACGTGGCCACCTTCGCCGCCGCCGAACTCGATGCCGTGGTCGATGCCGTCAACGCCAGGGGCTACGGTTTGACCCTGGGCCTGCACACCCGTGTCGACGACCGGGTCCAGAAGGTCGTCGAGCGCGCCCGCGTCGGCAACCTCTACGTCAACCGCAACCAGATCGGTGCCGTCGTCGGGTCGCAACCCTTCGGCGGCGAGGGTCTTTCGGGAACCGGCCCCAAGGCCGGCGGCCCCCACTATGTGGACCGTTTCCTGATGACGCCGGGCCGACCCGATGGCGTCGAACCCATCGGCAGGGCCACGGATATCGCGGTTGAAACCGTCAGCGATGCACTGATGAATACGGATACGTCAACGTGGGCGGCCGTTGACGGAGAGGCCCTTTTGCGCGAGGCCGCCACGGCCCTGGGACCAGCCGCCATCGCGGCGGTGTCGGCGGCGGCATCGGTCGACCCGGGCGCCTTGGACATGCCCGGCCCGACCGGCGAGAGCAACCGGTATTCCGTGCATCCGAGGGGCGTCGTGCTGTGCCTGGGGCCGGGCGAGGAGGACGTTGTCGTCCAGGTGGTTCAGGCCTTGACCCTCGGCAACGGCGCCGTCGCCGTCGGCGCCGAGGCGACGGTCTGGCTGGCGCCGCTCGTCGCTACCGGTGCGCCGGTGGCGGCGTTGGACGGCCATTTGGACCCGGCCGAACTGGAGGGCCTGGAGAGCCTGGCCGCCGTCGCCTTCAATGGCGAAGACGGCGAGATACGCTCGATCCGCCGAAGCCTCGCCGCCCGGTCGGGTGCGCTGGTGCCGTTGATCTCAGGCCGCCTGTCGCCCGAACGTTTCGTGCTCGAGCGCCACCTCTGCGTCGACACCACCGCCGCCGGCGGCAACGCGTCACTGTTAACGGAAGCCGGAAGCCAGGACTAGGCCGGCGCCGGGCCGGACGGCGCGAAAAAGGTGTTGATGGCGTAGAACGCCAGCATCAACGAGGTTAGAAAGATCACGAAGAATACGACGGTCCGGTGTTCGAATTGCTCGCCGCGGCTGGCCTCGATCCGGTTGAGCACCTGCGAAGAAAAATAATACAGTGCGACCGTAACGGCCATCATGACTACGAATTCCATCGTATTCCCTCCGCAACGACGGTGCGCTTCCTTGACCCGGGTGAGCCGACGCGCTCCCCGGACCGCATGGGTAGCGCCATAGCGACGGTTTTTCAATCCATCTTGGTCGGTCTGCCGCCGCCCGAGCGCCATAGCCAACTGTCAATGATTACGGTCTTGCGCTATGGTACCGGGGCTTTTGGGGTTCCGAAATCAAAACGAGATAAGCGGGGGAGCAGGGTCGAATGCTCGACGACGCGAGCGGGAATCCCAGCGCGGACGTAACCTATATCCAGGCCGATCCGACAACAGACGGTGATGCCATCGTCATCGAGGGCGAACCGTGGTTCCTTCGTGCCGAGTTCCTTCGCGAGGGTCCGGATCTCCGATTGATCGGCCCGGACGGCCAAGAGCTTCTGATCCAGGGTTATTTCCGTCTCGAAAACCCGCCGGAAATCCGCACCCCCGATGGCGTCGTCCTCAAGGGCGAACTGGTGTCCCGCCTGGCCGGCCCGCTGGCGCCGGGGCAATACGCGCAAGCCGCCCCGGGCGTCGCCAGCGAACCCATCGGGCGGGTCGAGACCGCCACCGGCGAGGTTACGGTGACGCGGCTCGACGGCACCCAGGCGACCCTGTCGCAGGGCGATCCCGTGTTCCAGGGCGACATCGTCGAGACCGGTGCCGAGGGTGCCGTCGGTATCGTCTTCGCCGACGAGAGCACCTTCTCGCTGGCCGAGGACGGGCGCATGACCCTGGACGAGATGATCTACGATCCGGGCAGTCAGCAGGGCCAAATGAGCCTGTCCTTGTTGCAGGGCGCCTTCACCTTCGTATCCGGCGAGATCGCCAAGACCGGCGTCGACGCCATGGAGATCGGGACACCGACGGCAACCATCGGTATCCGCGGCTCGGCCGGCGGCGGCAATACGGATACGGCCGGCGTGACGACCGTGGTCGTGATGCCGGAAGCCGGCGGCGTGGTCGGCGAGTTCACAATTCAAACGGCGGCCGGCGTGGTGACCCTGAACATACCCTTGTCGGCGGTCAATATCGCCAGCGCCAACCTGCCGCCGTCGCAACCCTTCACCATGACGCCGCAGCAATTGGGCCAGGCCTTCGGCGAAGCGTTGAGCGCGCTGCCCAATGTGGAGAACCTGATCCCGCCCGACGTCATCGCCGGCGCCAACGAAGGCCGGGCCCAGCAACAGGCGGCCGAGCAGGCGGCCGAGGAGGCAGAGGCGCAACAGGCGGAAGCCGAAGCCCAAGCCGCCGCAGAGGCTGGTGGAGAGGGCGGTGAAGGTGGCGAAGGCGGAGAGGGCGGCGAGGGCGGCGAGGGCGGTGAAGGTGGCGAAGGCGGAGAGGGCGGCGAGGGC
>Ga0056134_10000171_pt1 | contig 14689 bp, 7 predicted proteins | sample WorMetGr2BELIZE2_FD_71115 | JGI IMG/M metagenome (GOLD analysis project Ga0056134, IMG submission 71115) | Marine gutless worms symbiont microbial communities from Max Planck institute for Marine Microbiology, Germany - Inanidrilus... ...
GCCAACCAAAGCCAAAAACCGCCGCAGCATCTGCCAGTGGCGGCGAATAAACGTCCGCTCTTAATAGAAGCGGACGCCCAAAACACTCTTTCGGACGAGTTTATCAACGATATCGAGGGCGTTGCCGACGTACCCGATCTCAATATCGGTGATGCGCAAGGTCTCGAGGACACGGCGATCCCGCTCAACATCGATGCCCAATTGGCCGACGCCGATGAGGTGTTGAGTGTCACGATTACGCGGATTCCAACGGATGCCGTACTTATGAGCGGTTCGACGGTAATCCCTGTCAACAATGGAATGGCCACGCTGACTCAGGAGTAGTTGGCCGACCTGACGATCACGCCGCCACCCGACTCGAACGTCGATATGGACCTTAAAGTTACGGCGACCGCGACCCAGGGCGGTTCGACCGCCCAAACCACCGAACACGACCTGCACGTCGACGTGATCGGCGTTGCGGATGCGCCCAATCTCGCCACCGAGGATTCAACCGGCGACGAGAACCAAGGCATTCCGCTCGACATCTCGACCAACCTGACTGACACCGACGGTTCGGAAAGCCTGTCGATCACCATCGGCAATATCCCCGACGGGGCGACCCTCAACAAGGGCACGCTGAACGCCGATGGCACCTATACCCTGACTCCGGCTCAACTATTCGGTTTGGAAGTGACGCCGGCCACCGATTTCGAAGGCACGTTCACGCTGTTCGTGACCTCGACGTCGACGGAAAATGACGGCGATCAGGCCAATACCTTCGACGTGCTCAACGTCAACGTGGAAGGCGGGGCCGATACGCCGGTCCTGATCATCGGTGACTCTTCAGGCCTCGAAGACTCGGCCATCGCGCTCAACATCGACGCCCAGCTGACCGATTTGTCGGAAACGCTGTCGGTGACCATCTCCGGAGTTCCGGATGGCGCGGCGCTGTCCAACGGTACGATCATCGACACCGATCCGGTTACGGGCGAGACGACATGGAACGTCATGCCGGCTCATCTGAACACCCTGTCAATCACGCCGCCCGAGGACTCCAACGTCGACTTCAACTTGACGGTCACGGCTGCGTCGACCAATGGCAACGGTGATATTGCCGAGACGGAGGGAACGGTTTACGTGGCGGTTCAGAGCGTCGCCGACGAGCCGGAACTCGAGACGGAAAACGCGACCGGCACCGGCGGCGAGGCCATCGACCTCGAAATCACTTCGGCGCTGACCGACCTCGACGGTTCTGAATCCCTGTCTTTGACCATCTCCGGTGTGCCTCAGGGGGCTAGCCTGTCGGCTGGTGTCTATACCGGCAACGGTACCTGGGCCCTGGAACCGGGCGATCTCAACGGCCTGACCATCTCCACGCCGGAAAACTACGACACCGACTTCGATTTGACGGTGACCGCGACGGCGACCGATTCGGAACCAGTCGGCGAGGTGCCCTATACCGACACCGCTTCGGTAACGGCGACCATCCATGTCGACATGGAAGACGCCCAAGCCGATCCGCCGGTGCTCGTCGTCGACGACGCGGAAGGTCTCGAAGACAACGCCATTCCGCTCGACATCACGGCGTCGCTGACCGATCCGGAAGAGACCCTGTCGATGACCATTTCCGGCGTGCCGCAAGGCGCTAGCCTGTCGCTCGGCACGGACCAGGGCGAGGGCGTCTGGTCGTTCACGGAAGCCGACCTGGCCAACATCGAGAACCTGACGATCACGCCACCGCTGCATTCGGACGTTGATTTCGACCTGACCGTGACCGCCACCTCCCAGGACGGCGACGACACGGCGACGGTGTCCGATACTTTGACGGTGGTGGTCGGCGCGGTCGCCGATACGCCGGCCGTGTCGGCGGACGACGGCTCCGGTGACGTCGGTCAGACCATCCCGCTCGACATTTCGAGCGCGCTCGTCGACCAGGACGGTTCGGAATCCCTGTCGATCACCATCTCCGACGTCCCGGCCGGTGCCTCGCTGTCCGCGGGTACCGATAACCAGGATGAGACCTGGACCCTGGAGCTCGCTGACTTGACCGGCCTCAACATCAACCTGCCGGCCGACGCCAGCGACGACTTCGACCTCACCGTCACGGCGACGGCGACGGAAGCCGACGGCGGTGATACGGCGTCGAACGTGGTGACCAGCGTCATCAACGTTGATCCCAACGCCAACGACGACGTCAACGAGGCCGATATGGGCGGCTTCACGTCGGGCAACGTGATCACCGGTCTCGGTGACATCGTCGACCCGAATGCTGCGGCCGACACCGGCTCGACCACCGGCAACACGATCACCGAAGTCACCTTCGGCGATACCACGGTCAGCTTCTCCGACCCCAGTGCCGTGCAAACCGATGAAAACGGCAACTTCGTTACCATCGAGGGCGACTTCGGTACGCTCAAGATGTACGAGGACGGTGACTACGGGTATGTAGCCGATCCGAGTCAGGCCGGAGAAAGCGGCTCGGTCGGTTTGACGGATCCGGCGTCGCCGGACGAAGTCGAGGCGGCGTGGTCCGGCATCGAGACCTTCGCCTTCGATTTCGGCACGTCCTATCTCGACAACAACGGCCAGCTCGATCCGAACCTCGCCGACGATACCGTGAGCTTCAACCAGAACGGTATCGGCGTCGAGGGTACCCAGGGCGGCATGCCGGTTCCCGGCCAGATCAATCATGACGAGAACACCGGGCAGTCCGAAGCGCTCGGCGTCGCCGACGAACCGCCGTTGACGGCCGAACTGGGCGACGGCAGCTACGAGCCGGGCGACCCGCAGGTCCTGACCGTCGAGGTGACCAACGTCGGCAACGCCAGCGCCGGCTACAACAACACCTACGGCTACTACATCAAGGGCGAGAACGGTGAGCCGGTCGAAGGCGGCATCGTTTGGAGCAACGTCAAGACGACGGTCGGCGACAGCGAAACGATCACGCTCGAGGGTGTCGATCCGGCTTCTGTCGGCTTCTTCCTGATCCCTGACGGCTATGACCACAACCCGGGCATGACCGACGGTATGCCGGTCACCTTCCAGCAGGATGACGCCGGCATTTGGACGCCGGTGGCGCCGGACGGCACGCTGATGGCGGGGCAGGGGGCGCCTGCGTTCTTCAGTGACGAAGCGCTCAATCCCGACGACTACGACCACATGGTCGACAACGACGTCATTGGCAACCAGAACTGGGAAGACCTGTTCGGCGGCGGTGACAACGACTACAACGACGCCAACTTTAACGCCACCATGGAAACCAGCGGCGGCACGCCGGGCAATACCACTTTCCCGCTCGACATCGCCACCTCTCTGGTCGATGCCGATGGTTCGGAGACACTCTCCGTCACCGTCGCCGGCCTGCCCGAGGGCGTCACGCTTTCGGCCGGTACGCTCAACGACGACGGTTCCTACACCCTATTGCCGGAGCAATTGGATGGCCTAACGGCGACCCCGCCGGCCGATTCCAATGTCGACTTCGATCTGACGATTTCGGCGACGTCCATCGAGCAGTCGAGTGGCGACACGAATACGGTGACCCAAACCATGACCGTCGATGTCATCGGCGTCGCCGATGAACCGACGCTGGACGTCGCCCTCGGCGATCCGACGACGAGCGGCGGCAACCCGCAACCAGTCGCCTATTGGAACATGAACGAGTCCTCCGACCAGGGCACGCTTGCCGATTCCGTCGGCGGCCATACGGCTGAGACACACTGCGGCCTCGACATGGACGATGCCGGCGTGTTCGGGACGACAGCGGCCGAGTTCAACGGTTCCAACGACTACATCTCGGTGCCGCATAGCGACGACATCAAGCCCGACAGCGGCGCCATCACCGTGTGGTTCAACGCCGATACGGTGAGCGGCCGCGGAACCCTGGTTTCGTCCGACTCGTCCGGCTTTGACACTGGCGGCCACTTCGGCTTGTTCGTCGAGAACGGGCACCTCAGACTGCGTATGCAGGGCACCGACGATCAGACCAACATCACCGGTGGCGACGTATCAACCGGCGAATGGAATCAGGTCACGGTGACCTGGGGCGATGATGGGGCGCAGGTCTACCTGAACGGCGAACAGGTGGCCTCCGATTCCAGCTGGACTCGCGGTCTTGAGGGTAACGACAATCCGTGGACCTTCGGCACCAACCAATGGGTCAGCGGTGATGACGTCGCCAACAACCTGCGCGACTACTTCAACGGCCATATGGACGACATCGCCATCTTCGACACGCAGTTGAGCGCCGATGACGTTTCCAGCCTGTATAGCGCCGGCGTCACCGAAATCATGGCCGGCGGTGAAGGCGGCGACCTCGTCTATCCGCTCGACATCACCTCCAACTGACCGACACCGACGGTTCGGAAACCCTGTCCCTGACCGTCAACGGCCTGCCGGAAGGCGCGACGCTCTCGGCCGGAACGGTCAATGACGACGGTTCGGTCACGTTGTCGCCCGACGAGTTGCAGGGCCTAGAACTGACGGTGCCCGGCGGTTCGACCGACGGTTTCGATCTCACCGTCAGCAGCACGGCGACGGAGAATGACGGCGACACCGCGACGGTCTCGCAGACCGTAACGGCCGGCGCATTGGACGGCACGGCGGAAACACCCGAGCTCGATGTCGACAACGCAACCGGCGCTGAAGACACGGCGATCGCGCTCAACATCGATGCGGCGCTGACTGACACCGATGGCTCCGAAACCCTCAGTGTGACCATATCGGGCGTGCCCACCGGTGCGCAACTGTCGGCCGGCACCGACAACCAGGACGGCACCTGGACCCTCGAGTCCGGAGACCTCAATGGCCTGACGATCACGCCACCGGCCAATTCCAACGAGGACATCGCATTGTCAGTCACCGCGACGTCGACCGAGAGCTCGACCGGTGACACGGCGACGGCGACGGCCAACCTGACCGTCGACGTCATCGGCGTCGCCGATCAGCCGCAAGTCGTCGTCCAAGACGAGCAGGGCAACGAGGACACCTGGATCCAGCTCCATTTGGACAGCGGCCCGTCAGTCGACACGGACGGCTCCGAGACCCTGTCGATCACGATCTCCGATGTTCCGCAAGGGGCCCGGCTCAACCCGGGCGCCGACAATGGTGACGGCACCTGGACGGTGACGGCGGCGCAGTTGCCGCTGGTCTGCATCCTGCCGCCGGACGACTTCTCGGGCGACATCACCATGACGCTCAACGTGACGACGACCGAGAACGACGGCGATACCACGACCGTCTCCGACGACTTCACGGTCAGCGTAATCGGCGTGGCCGACGGTCCCAGTGTCACGGCGACACAAGCCCAGGGTTACGAGGATTCGGCGATCGCCCTTAACATCGGCGCGTCCCTGACCGACGACGACAATTCCGAGACGCTCTCGGTGACCATCTCCGGCATTCCGCAAGGGGCGACCCTGTCGGCCGGTACGGTCAACAACGACGGCAGCGTCACCCTGACGCCTCAGCAACTGGACGGCCTGACCATCACGCCACCGGAACACTCCAACGAGGACTTCCCGCTGACGGTATCGGCGACCTCGACCGAAACGGCGACCGGCGATACGGCGACGACGACGGCGACCTTCAACGTCGGCGTCACCGGTGTTGCCGACACACCGAGCCTGTCCGTTACCGGTCGGCCAGCCGACGCTGGAGAGCGGCGGTGCGGGCAGCGAGTTCATCGTCAATGGCAGCTTTGAATCCGTGGCGAACCAACTCGACTCGGATGATGCCGACAACTTCGCGACCCTTGAGGGTTGGCAGACGACGGATGAATCGTTCGAAATCCACGGCGTCGACTACAACTATCGTGACGCCTCGTCGCAATCCGACGGCGACTTCAAACTCGAACTCGACGGCGGCAAGGATGACTACGGCAACGATACCGGCCTCGGCTCCAACAGCAACATCTTCCAGGATGTTCAGGGCCTGGCCGAAGGCGCCACCTACACACTGTCCTTCGATTCGGACAACCGCGAGGGTGATGCCGACGGCTACTTCGAGGTCTTCTGGGGCGGCGAGAAGATCGCCACCATCACCGACAATACGGCCGGCTTCATCTCCCACGAGTTTGAGCTCGTCGGCGGTGCCGGCGACGGATCGGATCGTCTCGAGTTCAACCTGATCGGCGAAAACGAATGGGCGGTCTATCTCGATAACGTGTCCTTGGAAGGCACCGAGAATACCCTCACTTATCCGCTCGACATCGCTTCCGGCTTGGTCGATACGGACGGTTCCGAGACCCTTTCGGTGACCGTATCCGGTCTGCCGGACGGGGCGTCGTTGTCTGCCGGTACGGTCAACGACGACGGCTCGGTGACCCTGAGCGCTGCCGAGTTGCAGGGGCTTTCGGTCCGCGTGCCGGAAAGCCAGGCCGACGGTTTTAACCTGTCGGTAAGCAGCACGGCGACGGAAAACGACGGCGATACGGCGACGGTCACCCAGACCGTGACCATCGACGCTTACGACGGCGGCGCGGAAGCGCCTGAACTCGAGGTCGAGAACGCAACCGGCCTCGAGGACACGGTGTTCGCGCTCAATATCGACGCGGCTTTGGCCGATACCGACGGGTCGGAGACCCTGAGCGTCACCATCGGTGGCGTTCCGGACGGCGCCAGCCTGTCGGCCGGTACCGACAACCAGGACGGCACTTGGACGTTGACCTCCGAACAGCTCGAAGGCCTGACCCTGACGCCGCCCGCCGATTGCAACGAGGACTTCTCCTTGATGGTGACGGCGACGTCGTCGCAGGGCACCGATACGGCGAGCACGGTGGCCGAACTGATGGTCGACATCACCGGTGTCGCCGACGCGCCGACGCTCTCGGCCGAGGCGACCTACAGTCAAACGACGGGCGGCGAGACAACGATTGACGTCCCGCAAACCGTCCTCGATGCGGCCACTGGCGACAACGTAGTGACCGTTTCCGGCGTTCCGGATGGAGCCAGCCTGTCGGCCGGCACCGACAACCAGGACGGCACTTGGACGGTGAGTGCCGGCGATGTCGACGGCCTGACCATCACGCCCGCGGACGGCTCGACGGATACGGTGTCGTTGACGTTCGACGTCACGGGCGGCGGTTCCAGCGGCGATGTCTTGTTCTCCGACAACTTCGACAACGGCGTCTCCGGGTGGGGCGACGATGCCGGGGAGTGGTACGGTGCCATGGAGATCGAACGGGATGAAACGGCGACCCGGACCTTCGATTTCGGTCCCGAACACGCCGGACAAACGGTAACCCTCAGCTTCGATAGCCAGACCTGGGGAAGCTGGGATACGAGCGGTGGTTCCCGGGACTATTTCATCGTGACGACAAACGGTTCAGAGGTCATCAACACCTCCGACCGGGGAAGCGACAGCCATTCGGTGACCGTGACGCTCGACCAGAACGGTCAGTTGCAGCTCAACATGACGGCTGACGCCACCGGCTCCGACGAAGGCGTCGATATTGACAACTTCGTCATCACCGCCGGCGACGACTACTCGTCGACCCTGGCGACGGCGTCGGTCGACGTCGAACCGGATGCAACAGGTCACGTCTACGATCTCGACATCACCTCGGCGCTGACCGATACGGACGGCTCCGAGACGCTGTCGATCACGGTCGGCAACCTGCCGAATGGTGCAAGCCTGTCGGCCGGTACGCAAAACCAGGATGGTACCTGGACGCTTGGCGCTGGTGATCTCGACGGTTTGACGGTGACGGTGGCCGACGATACGGCCGACTTCAACCTGGCCGTCAGCGCCACGGCGACGGAGAACGACGGCGATACCAACACCGTCTCCACCGCCGTTGCGATCACGGCGCCGGACCTCGGTGCCGAAGCGCCTGAACTGACGGTGTATGATGCTGCGGGTGACGAGGATACGGTGTTCGCCCTCAACATCGACGCGGCTTTGACCGACACGGACGGATCAGAAACCCTCAGCGTGACCATTTCCGGTGTCCCCAACGGGGCCAGCCTGTCGGCCGGCACCGACAATCAGGACGGCACCTGGACGCTGACCCAGGATCAACTAACCGATCTGACGCTGACGCCGCCCGCCGATTCCAACGAGGACTTCTCCTTGATGGTGACGGCGACGTCGTCGCAGGGCACCGACACGGCAAGCACGGTGGCCGAACTGATGGTCGACATCACCGGCGTCGCCGATACCCCGACGCTCAGCATCGCTGTTGGTGACCCGACAGTTTTGGCCGGCAATCCACAGCCGATCGCCTATTGGACCATGGACGAGACCTCCGATCAGGGCACGATCGCCGACTCCGTCGGCGGCCATACCGGTGAAACCCACTGCGGCCTCGACATGGACGACGGCGGCGTCTTCAACACGACTTCGGCCGAGTTCAAAGGCTCCAATGACTACATCTCGGTGCCGCACAGCGACGACCTCAAACCGGACAGCGGTGCCATCACTTTGTGGTTCAACGCCGATACGGTCAGCGGCCGACAGGCCTTGGTTTCTTCCGACTCGTCCGGTTACGACACGGGCGGCCACTTCGGTCTGTTCGTCGAAAACGGTTGCCTGCGTTTGCGGATGCAGGGCACCGACAGCCAGATCGATATGACCGACGGCAGTGTGTCGTCCCATTCCTGGAACCAGGTTACCGTGACTTGGGGTGAGGCGGGAGCGCAGGTCTACATGAACGGCGAGCATGTGATGTCCGACGCCAACTGGACGCGCGGTCTCGAGGGCAACGACAACCCGTGGACCTTCGGCACCAACCAGTGGGTCAGCGGCAACGATGTCGCCAACAACCTGCGCGACTACTTCAACGGCCACATGGACGACATCGCCATGTTCGATCAGCAACTGACCGCCGATCAGATCGGCGATCTCTACAGCACCGGCGTCAACCAGTTCATGAACAGCGGTGACGGCGGTGACCTGGTCTATCCGATCGAGATCGCCGGCGCGCTGACCGATACGGACGGCTCGGAAACGTTGTCGATCAGCGTCGACGGCCTGCCGGACGGGGCGACGCTTTCGGCCGGTACTGTCAACGACGACGGCAGCTGGTCGCTGGGTGCCGACGACCTCGATGGCCTGACCATGACCGTCGAAAGCGAGGTGACGGATCCCTTCAACATGACCGTCACCACGACAGCAACCGAAGACGACGGCGACGTCGCTACCAACTCGGCGGTCGTCGAGATCGATCCGAGCGCTGCCGGCGTGACCATGACCGGCGACGAAGCCGACGACAGCCTCACCGGTACCGGCGGTGACGACACCGTATCCGGCGGCGAGGGCGACGACGAACTGTTCGGCGACGACGGTATGGATGTCCTCTACGGCGGTGCCGGGGCCGACGAACTGCAGGGCGGTGCCGGCGACGACGTGCTCCTGGGCGGCGAGGGCGGCGACACCTTCATCTTCGACGCCGAGAGCGGCGATGACGTCATCACCGACATCTTCGCCAACGACACCCTCGTTTTCGAAGGCCAGGAATTCCACATGGATGACCTGATCCTGTCCGAGAACGAGGATGGCGATGTCGTCATGTCCTTCAACAACGTTGAAGGCGCCTCGGTGACGCTGAGCGGTGTCAAGATGGAAGACCTCGATACCAATGATGACGGCAGCCCGAGCGATGGCTACTCGGTGACCGAGGACGACGGCAAAGTGACGATCACGCTGGACGGCATTACATAACAGATAAGGCGCCAGCGCACGGAGCGGGCGGCCGCGCACTCCGGTGCCGGCCGCCTTTTCTTTTGGAGGTCCGGGGTGCTATTGCCGGCCTGGCGTTCAGTGGTTGTCGATGGCGGAACCAGGTTTGTCGGGATGTCCGCTTTGTCCCAGAGCAGGCCGCAAATCGCATACGAATTGCCATGGAATCGGGGTTTATTTGAGATGAATTGCATCCATCTGCCGACCAGATCAGCACCAATTGATCCAACGGGCGAAATGCGCGTTGACAGGGTTCCCCCCTTTCATATCTACCAGCAGTATAGATCTTCCCGAACACTTCGCTATCGACATCGGGTTAGAGATCGCGCGGCGGTGAATTCGGCGAGAACGCGCGGCGGTGAATTCGGCGAGAATAAGAGGGTTTTGAATTGAAAAAGAAAATTCTGATAGTTGGCGGAAGCTCAGGTGTCGGTCGGAAATTGGCGGAGTGCTACATTTCCGACGGTCACAAGGTATGCGTCACTGGACGGAAGAACCCCGAGATAGAAGAAGCGAAATATTGCGAGCTAAGCATTACGAATGATGGTGCCGGCTTGGGAACAGGCATAGACCAGGTCTTGGAGGACTTCGAAAATGTTAACACGCTGGTCTATGCTGCCGGATTCCTTCAACGCGGACATATTGAGCGCATAAGCGATAAAGACCTTCAGACAATGGTGAACGTTGGCCTGTTGGCGCCGATGATGTTGATTCAGCGCTTGAAGAGTAAGTCGGTATCGCCTCTAAAAATCATGCTTATCACATCTAGTTCGCAATATACGCCGAGGGAACTTGAGCCCGCATATTGCGCCACGAAATCCGGCTTGGGTATGTTGGGGGCGTCCCTGGTCATGGACCACGGGATCGGAAAAGTTCTTGTGGCCGCGCCATCCGGCATGCGGACCCGGTTCTGGCACGGGACCGATGAGGATACGGAAACGATGTTGGATCCTGGTTGGGTAGCCAAGCGAATTATCGAGCTGTCCGGTGGTCCTTTTAAGTATAGGTACGCAAGAATTCTACGGAACCCGGCCCGGGTAGAAATCGTCGAAAATTTGGACAATGAACTCAGGCCGATTTAGGCCTTGGAAATAGACCCCACGGTCAGATGAGTATGAACTCAATCGATCCGGCGGATAGGAGTCGCTTTACTCCACCCGCTCCGGCGGCGCCTCGCGGAAATGGGCCCAGCGCCGGGTGCCGCCGCGGTTCTCGAGGAAATTGATCAGTGCCGAGACCGGTTTGCGGTCGTAGCGGCTGCCGGTGTCGTCCATCAGGATGTCGGCCGCCTTCTGGAAGGGCATGGCGCCCCTATAGGCGCGCGGGCTGGCCATGCCGACGAAGGCGTTGGCGACGGCCAGGATGCGGGCCGTCTGGATGATCTCCTCGCCCTTGAGGCCCAACGGCCCGCGGCCGTCCCAGGTCTCGCCGAACTGGCGGATGGTCTCGACTACGGGCCCCTCGAAGTCGACGTTCTCGAGGAGATCGACGGTGGTCAGATAGGCCGAGCCGACCATGGCGCGCTCCTCGGGCGTCAGGTCCTCGGTCTTGGTCAGGATCTCCTCGGGAATGAAGATTTTCCCCAAATTCATCAGGTTGCCGGCGATGTCGACGGTCTTCTCGTCGACCTCTTCCAGGCCCATCTCGTGGGCGATGGCACGGGCGACCTCGGCGACGCGCGACGAGTGGTTGGCGGAGAAGGGGTCGCGGCGGTCGACGACGCTGACCAGGGTGTCGGTCAATTGGCGCATCATCTTCTCGCCGCGCCGTTTCTCACGGGTCAGGTCGGTGATGTCGCTGATGATCATGAGGACGGCCGGCGGGTAGTCGCGGTCGCCGCGCAGCGGCACGTGGTAGGTGCGCACCACCTGGAAGTCGCCGTCCGGGTCTTCCTCGTCTTCCTCGTCGCCGAAGACGACCGTATGGCTGGCTTTCTCGAATTCGCGGAGAACCTCCTTGTTGAGGTCGGCGTATTTCTGCGCGCGAACAGGGCCGATGACGCTGGCCATGGTCTTGCCCATCATGTCGGCGGCCGGAATCCCGGCTTCGTCCTCGGCCGGCAGGTTGGCGAAGGTGTATTGTGTGTTCTCGTCGACGGCGACGATCTGGTTGGGCTGGTTGTCGGTCACCACCTTCATGAACTTGCTCATGTTGCCGAAACGCTCGAGCGCGACCTCGGCCTCATGGAGGGCCTGGGTGGCGCGCATGGAAGCGCCCTTCTTCCAGACGAACAGGATGGCCAGCGTGACGATGACGATGAGCGCGATGAAGACGCCCATGATGACGGTCAGGCGGTTGTCAGTCGCCGCCAGGGCCTCGTCGCGGCTGATCTTGCGGATCAGCACCCAGGGCAGGTTGGCGATCGGTCGCGACGCGGCCAGGACCTCGGTGCCGACGTAGTCGACATAAATGCCGAAACTGCCGGGCCGCTCCGTTGCTTTGCCCGCCACCAGGTTCGGCGTGTCGGCCGACATGGAGCGTTTCAAGGCCGGCGTGTCGTCGGCCAGCGGCGTCAGGTACTCGACCGTCGCCCCCTTGGCGCGGACCATGTAGGTTTCCGTGGTCTTGGCCGTATCGCCCGGCTGCTTGAGGCGGCGATAGAGGTCCTGACCGACGATCCTGAGACCGACCACGGCGCCGATGCCCTTGGCGCCCTCGCCGTCGTCTTGGATGCCGAAAACCGGCAACACGAAGCCCATGGTCGGATCGCCGGCGGCGCCGATGAACATGTCGATGATCGCCGGTTCCCCGTCGAGGGCCTGGGCGACGGCAGTGCGGATCTTGCTGGTCAAGGGCGGCCTATCGGGCGTGCTGACGATGGACGCACCGTCCTTGTCGACCAGACCGAGGCCGGCGACCCCGGCCCGTTCGACGTTGGCGGCGACCTCGCCGACCGGTGGCGGCGCCTTGAAGCCGGTGCGCTCGGCGGTGGCGATCAGGAGGTTCCGGAGAAAGCTCACCGATGCCTCCTCGTCTTCTTCCTCGTCCTCGAACTCCTCTTCCTCCTGGACCTCGCCCTCGACGGCGGCCTCCGTATCGGTCTCGTCATCGAGACCGGGCGGTTCCTCCTCTTCCTCGGCGCCGCCGGAGGCCAGTTCCGACATGTAGACCTGAAGCGAGGCGTTTTGGGCCAGTTCACGCACGTAGCCGAAGTTCTGTTCGACCCAATCGTTGACGGCGGCGCTGCGGCTGTCGGCGACGATCCCGAGACGGACCTGCCAAGCCTGGATATCGCGATCGCGCTCCGACTCGACGAAACCGAGGGTCCCGAAGACGGCCCCGACGACGGTAACGATCAACGCGCCGACGATGGCCAGTGCCGCCTTGTTCACCTGCCGGGGCGGGATCTTTTCCTTGGCGTCTTCCGAGCCGTCGTCGCCGCCGTTGTCGGCGGGCGGCTCGTTCCCGGTGTCCCCTTTCGTGGACAGCGCCATCGGCTGATCCCCCAATGAAAACGATATATTTTCCAAAATCTTACGGTTTGACCGTTCGGAAGCAAGGGGGAATCGGGTTGGCTTTCACGTTTACGCGAATTCCGGCGCGCTAAACTTGTCGCCAAGTCTCTGGAAATACTATTATTGATCCGAATCGGTATGTTGCCCCCGACATGGGGTCGAAATGGGTGACGAATATAGCGAAAAGCCGTCGACGTTTGAAATGAACACGCCAAGAACTCTAAAACCGATGCGATTCGCCGTGTTCGTATTGGGGTTTCTTCTCGCTTGTTCCTTTGCCGCGCCGGTGGAGGTCGAGGCCGCGGCGAAGTATAAAAAGAGCTTCTTCAACAGTCTCGAGAAACGCTCGAAGAACATGAAGCCGTTCAAGAAATGGCGCGCCGCCCTGGCCCGTTATTCCAAGGAATTGAAAAAGCGCAAGGACCAGAATTGTACGTCGACGCGGCTCAACATCTGCGATTACAACGATTGGGACAAGTTCCTGGAGAGTCTGAAGGGGAAGGGCAAATGGACCCAGCTCCGTGCCGTCAATGCGCGGATGAACAAGGCCAAATACATTTCCGATAAGGCCAATTGGGGGCGCAAGGACTACTGGGCGACGCCCGGCGAGTTCATGTCGCGTTTCGGTGATTGCGAGGATTACGCGATCGTCAAATACCTGTCTCTACGCATCTTGGGTTTCCGCGAGAGCGAACTCAGGGTCGTCGCCGTGAAAGACCTCAATTTGAAGGTCGGCCACGCGATCCTGATGGTCATCGTCAAGGACAAGAAAAAGAAGAAGCGCTATTTCGTGCTCGACAACCAGATCAAGAAGGTGGTCGAAGCGAAGAAGATCCGGCATTACCAACCGGTCTTTTCCATCAACAAGAATTTCTGGTGGCGTCATCAGGCCGGCTGATTGGCCTTAAGTCGCGTTCAGGGATCAATCGTCCCGTCGGTCCCTGCCTGTGCGGCGCGGTCCTGTCCTGCGGTTGTCGTCGTCGGTACGACGCGGTCCTTCGCGGCGCTGACCGTTGCGGCGGTTTTTTTCGACGGCGAGTTCCTGCTCACGACGGTCGCTGTCGTCGCGGCGGTCGCTGTTGCGACGCTCGTCGCCGCGGCGGTCGGTTCCGCGGCGATCGGAACCCTTGCGTTCCGCTTGTGGCCTATCCATTCATCCCTCCTGAACGTTTCGGCCTCTAAGGCCTAGGTTGGTTCTAATGACGTTATTTGGATTTGCAAAGAGGATTCGGTGGAATTTTCCACTGGCCATTTCGCCCGCGGAAACTACATTCCCTGACGATGACGGGCGAAGTGCCGCTGTGAATAAATTTGGAATACAACCTTGAGTTCGATTGAAAACCAAGTCGCCAAAAGGCGGACGTTTGCGATCATTTCCCACCCCGACGCCGGGAAAACGACGCTGACCGAGAAACTGTTGCTTTTCGGTGGCGCCATCCAGATGGCCGGCGCCGTCACACTGCTGTCCGGTTTAATTTGGGTTGTCATATGAGAGCCCATTGACTGGTTGGCCTCGGGTCAGATGTATCCGGTTCCAGAAGGCGGTCGATGCGTTTTCGGTGCATGAGGTTTTGTCT
>Ga0056134_10000178_pt1 | contig 14275 bp, 3 predicted proteins | sample WorMetGr2BELIZE2_FD_71115 | JGI IMG/M metagenome (GOLD analysis project Ga0056134, IMG submission 71115) | Marine gutless worms symbiont microbial communities from Max Planck institute for Marine Microbiology, Germany - Inanidrilus... ...
CCTAACCTGCTTCATGTACTTCAAGAATTCATTTAACTCATCATATGTGATATTTAAGTAACTAAGCACATAAAACTAATTAAGCAGAAGAGTTACAAAGCGTCGTCATCACTTAACCCAAAGAAGATGGCACAGTCCAACATGCTACTGCGGCCTCTGAAGCATGTGCACATTACCATCTATCGAGGGACACTTATGAGACAGACCTCCTACGACTTAGTACAAATGTTCCAGACTCTTGACACTTTTGTGCACTTTGTTAATTCATCTGACTCCAGTTAAGAGTTTCAGTTCAAGTACACTCATACCATGTGACAAGTATAAGAACCCTGTAGAAAAACACCTCGATCCATATTATCTCTGTATGCCTGGCCAGTCAACATCTGACACCAAACGACACAAAACGTACTAGGACTAACTGCCGATACACGACTGGCACTTCTAACCTGTTTTACGTAGTTCGCGAATTCATCTAACTCGTCATATGCATTATTTACTAGCAAGACGGTGCCATCTGACATGCTACTGTGCTCTCTGACCCATGCTAACACTGACATCTATCGATGGACACACTTATGACACAGACATCCTACGACTCTAAGATGTTCAAGAGTCTTAAAGTGTGAGTGAGTGAGTAGTTTCTTAACGGCACATCAGCACATTATAGGCCATTCAGTGCCATAATGGTGGATAACTACAGAATGAGTACGTAGGAGTAAAATCAGATAATCACTAACAAATGGTAAAAATAGAGTGTAAAAGAGTCTTAAAACTTCGCATATGTTCTCCATTTGTCTGACTCTAGTTCACAGTTTCAGCTGAAGTAAACTCATCACACTGCGGCACCACCCAGGCAGACAATGCACTTGATACTACCCACCAACATGTGACAAGCAGAACACTGTAGAAGAGCACACCTCGCTACAGTGCCTAACTTGCCACACATTCTTTACTGATCCATATTGTATCTGTGTATCTGGCCAGTCAACATCTGACACTGAATGACACAAACATACTACAACTACTTGACAATCCTAAACAGCTAAACGTACTTCACGAATTCATCTATTAACTAGCAAGATAGTGCTACCCAACATGCCAACAGTGACATCTACTGAGGGACTTTGTCCGGGACTACCCGAGTGAGCCAATACCAGAAAGGTAAAACCAAACTGGAAGCAAGAGACAGTGCATGGCAGATCACTAAAAATAGAACGAAAATACGAAGGTAAGATTAGCATCAAACGTGCCAACTGAAACTCTAATGGATTTGATTATTTGAACATAGTGAATGACTAAACGGTAAAACGGAAATGGAAAGCCAAGGTTACAGAGCTAACATAAAATTGAAATAACAAACATTTAAGAGTTGGTGACAGAAATCGGTTTCTTTGTTAAAATTGCAACGATTGCTTTTGCTTTGAAATAACTCCCTTAACAGAAGAAATCGTAGAATATTCTTCACAGACATCCCACAAGCTGGGACATTGTACTACAACGTGCTTCATCAGGGTGCTTACAAATTTGGTAAAACGAGTAGTCTTTTCCATACAAGTATAAAGTTAAAACCCGATGTAACTAACCTTAGCAGTCATTTCGGTACCTTTCTTGTCCACCGAAATCTGGTAGACCACTACCAGCAGTTCACATAGGTATCAGTGCAGCCACGCAAACTTATATGTCGGCTTGTTGTGTGTTACAGATTACATCACAAAAAATAGCATCTGAAATACAAGAATTCCCTGAGTATATTTCAAAGTCCTGAGTTTTCCAGGTTTCCTAGAGTTGTATGCACCCTGTTTACCATCAATGGACTTACGAAATACCAGAAGACTAACATGTTAAAAAATGAATTGCAAGTGTGTTTAAGCGACAATGACCAATTTGGAGTGTGTTAATACCCACGGAATCATAGCAGGAAATATTTCTGCTGGGTTTAACAATGCCAACATTGGGATAAATAGAATTAACTTTATTACTCTTGCAACAGTTCCATATATCCCGCCAATCAATCAGTTAGCACCAAAGTGAAAAAGACAGGTATAATAGTTCTCAAACAACACATTCACTAAGCCACATCCGAAAAATATAGGCACTGTTCTAGGTTAATGCTCATTCTGTTGCATTTTTGCTACACGTTTCGTTACATACAGAAAATACACGTTTCATGTACATTTGTGATGGAGGCTATGCAACAAGATCCAGTGCCACAGCGGCAAAATCATGAACGACTTGTGATAATGTCCATGTTGTCAAAAACTAAGCTTCGTGTCACAAACGTGTTCAGTGGCCAATTTCCACAATTCAGTATCCAGTACTAGTGTGAAAGTGTGAGTGAGTGAGTAGTTTCTTAACTGCACATCAGCACTGCTATCACTGCTGGCAGTGACAGCTCAGTTTCTACTTACAAAGTCAGATATCAGATGGTTTGCTTGCTTAAAAACGAGTTTCAAGTTAACTAAACATTTTTGTTAGTTTTGTCTATTACATTTTACGTAAATTGTAGACGATGCAAAATGTATTGTTGTCACCCGCGTCTCACCCGCGTCTGTGTGTGTGTCTGTCTGTCCGCGGCCGTACGCCCACACTACTGCATGGACCCGGATGTAACTTGACGGCATGGTAGAGTCTGCCCCCAAGTTGTGCACTATTGGGCGGATTTGCAATTGGAGCACGGTTTGCGCTGCTATGGCAACATAACGGGAACCCTAGTTACAAGCTTGCGTCCATCCCGCGATATGATGACATAGTGCGAACGCTCAGCGGGGTCTGAGCGCGCAGACGGCCGGTGACTGGCGGGTGACGGGGGGATGTTCTGAAACTTATGCGCAGTATATGGGAAGTGGGCGTGGCTGGCTGGCCGGTGACTGGCCGTTGACAGGGGGTAACGCAAACGCAAAATGTTAGCAAGTACATGCTTGTACTCGCTCTATGTCTAGGTTCCACTTTAGTTATCACCTTTGTTACTTCACATTAACTAGCTATAGGTATAGTTATCATTAACAAGCTGTTAGTTGTTCATTAGTTTGCTTTTTCCGTTATCACTACTTCACTAGTGGCTAGGCTTATTTGATGGCGGCCCTTCTCGCCATGTCACAAGGGTCGTCATTGAGCATTTGCAGTATTTATTTGCAAATACGGTGCCACACCCATACATGCACTGCGCCCTGCTGACCCTTGCCAATGCTGATAATCGACTACTTATTCGTCGTACAACAAGAGCATTCGTATGATGGTTCAAGTTCTATCCTTACGGTAAGCTGGAGCCACTGCACTAACATATTGCCCATTTTTGTTCAGCCCAATAAGTATCAGATCCGCTAGACGTATTTGAGTAAGTTGGTAAGAAAACCGTCTCGACCGCAACAACTGGACAACATGATCTGATAGTCTTATCATTTCCATCCGATATGGGCCAACCGCAAGTCCAGAAAGATCCTTAAGTGCATTGAAAAATTTCAACTTATCCACCTCATCCATATGGAGAGGTCTATTCTTGACAAAAACTGGAATATTTTGTTTAGCCCATTCCAGGAACATCAACATTGCATTGGTGTGTTTTCCAGTGCTTCTTGTAACTTGTAGCTTCTGCTTAGACGTTTTCAGCGTTCTCACGTATGTCCACCCCTCTTGTTTTGTGGTACGAGAAGAAAGACAGCTGTCTGTACCCGCAGCTTCATCACAAATTTTTGTCATTGCCTCCAGTGTTGAAGAAGTTAAAGCTCCAGCTGCCTTATTGGAAAACTTGTCTATTGTACACCCTGTCAGTTGCTTTACTATTGTTTTAATGTGATCCACTCCAGAGTAAAGATCAGATGCATTCAACTGCATCACGGCTTGCCGTAAATCTGGATCTAAGTTACATGTGATTAAGTCAACAGTGTCCCAATCAGCAAATTTTTGATTCTTAGGCAAACACGACTCGTAAACTCCCAAGTTTTCAATAGTAAAGACATTCCAGGTGCACTGAATAACAACCCAGTACACCTTAGTGGGCCGAACACTTAGCACCACAGAACGGTTGATATGCAAAGATGGTGTTGAAGGAACTAGTGGCCTGTAGTTTGAGCTGCCACAGAGAATTTCGTTGAGTGCGTGCAGTAATGCATCACCCAGATCATCAAACTTCTTGACTGACCGCTCTAACATCTGCTGCCTCCAATGCAGCTGAACATTTTCATCGATGTCGACCTGCATCTCGACCTGCTGCTCTCGTGTAGCATTAATGAAATACGTAAATATATCAGTGGACATTTTTTTCTTTCGTCTGTACTCAGCAACAGGTTCATTATAATTGGCAACATAAGTATTATCACTGTCAGAACTGCTGTCAGGCTCGACATCTGATGGAACAGCGTTTCGTGCCACCCGTCGTCTTTTTACTTGTGGCTGTGCAACTGGACGACTTGCCTGTCTCTTTCTAGCAGTGGATGCTGACTTCAAACTGCATTTCTCAATGATATTCTGCCCAAGTTTGAACATTGGTCCACTAGCCCTATGTATGTGTGGCGATGATAACTTTACGATGCAATTATTTACAGAAAACAGCTGCTGCAGAAGACGGCCTAACTCGATTGCAAAATGTTTACTGTGTTTATGTTTGATCGACAACTGCTCTAAATGAACGACAACTCTGTCAACGCGCGGAAGTACCGGCTGGTAGCCAGGATGCTGCATCCAATTCAGTAGCAGAGTTTTGGTCTGCAGCAGAATTACGAGATCCATTGCGTCCCATCGCTGACTGTCAAGGCCTTCTTGCTGCAAATTGTACAGCTCTGCCCCGACCAGCTTTGGCACTGAATTTCGGACACTGTCCACTGCCACCATAGCAAAATGCTTTTCGCCCTGATCCACACCAATATGCCGCTCACACTCGTATGGTTTTAACCAAGCAGGCATACTCTCCTCATCTGAATCATATTCATCTGCTATCACATCTGCCATGTCCACTGAATCATCAGTGTATGCTGGTGGAGCTACTGCGTTTACAGTGTCGTTCCATTCAGTCTCATTTCCAGAATAGTCTGGCAGAAACGACTGCTCCTCCTCGAACTCTGTCTGCCAACCATGCATGGCAGCAAACTCTTCCGCATCCTTGCGCAGCTGTCCCTCACACTCTCTCCGAGCAATGTCCTGTTCCGACTTCCCAATTTTCTCCCATATGCTCGGAAAAATTGGCCTAACAAAAAGGTTCTTCAACTCGTTTGTCCTTGTACAAGCAACATATATAACTGAGCCGATGTCTGGCGGAATATGACTGTTTGGGCTCTCCAGGCCAAGATTTACCATAAGTAAGCGATTTTTCCATGTCTGACCTTGCCCGCGGTGGGCAGTGATGTGCCGTGACAGATCTATAGGAAACTGTTCACGGTAACATTCTGCTAATTTTTGTTGTTTACGTATCGAAGACGGCACTGACTGAGGCAAGAATTTCTGTCGATAAAGCGGAACCCACTTGTGGTTTCTGAATGGAAAATGTCTTTCACCACACACGAGAAAGCCACGAAATTGTGGAAAGTTAACAATTATGCAGTACGCTGGAGGATTCTCATTATGAAGTAGAGACTGTACATCAGCGTTGTTGTAAATAACTTTCACTACTGTGCCCGAAGCACTGTTCACTAGGCCAGCAGAAACGTTTAGATTTGTAATAAGCCGAATTTCGCATCCCTCAGAAACACACAACACATCTGGAGCAAAGTTGTACTGGCTGGCCGGTATGGATGCGAGAGTTGAAATTACCAAATCGTTATCACCAGTGGTGTGGTATCCCGCTTTAGAAATGTAAAGACGCTTGTGGGGTTGCTGCTGTGTGCAAGTCTTCCAGAGATCGAGCCAATTAGATACAGAGCACGACTCATTACTGTAGTGAATGCCATAATCCGTCTGAGTATCGGGATATTGTCTACACTGGTAGGCAATTTTTTCCAGATCGTCTAACGTCTGCTCTCCATTTCGGACGCGGTCAAAAATTTCCTGCAGCAATCCCCTGTTTCTAAAACCTCTCTCCAGCCAGATACAACTCTTGCTCATGTACTCAGTGTATAGTGCCTGACCTCTTAAAGTACGCGTTTTGTACTGGCTGGAGTGAAATGACTTGCGTCCTCCACATTTACCGAAGCCCTTATCAAAAATAGCAGCTCCACACACGGGTCTCAGCTGCGCTGCATCGCCAAGAAATACCATGGTTTTGCCTCCAAACGGCTTAACAAATCCATTCTCATCTCTGACATTTCCATCTGGGTCAAAGATGCTGTGCATTGTCTCATCTAAGAAACCTAACTCGGCAGCAGACATTGCATTGACCTCATCAATAACAAAGACATCTACATTCTCGTAAAACACTCTAAGTTTTTCCCATTTTGCTGCCTTGTTCGCACCGACGACAGCCCGGCTGTACTCAGTCTGAGACCATCCGAACATTGCATGTGTCGTAGGACCGTTAAAATTAGATGCAGCTTTACCGGTTCCAGAGCCAGCCTGCACCCGGCCTTTAAAATGTTCGCAGATGTGTAGCGCGACTTCTGTTTTACCTGTACCTGCTTTGCCATACACATATATGATCTGCTCGTGACCACCTACAACAAGATCAATCGCTCGACTATGCCAAAAACTGAGGTCCTCACGATGAATGGCTGGTGGAGGAGGGTCAGCCATGAACCAAGTCACCTTACTACTGCTGACCATTTCCTCTCTTTCCTGAAATATGTGATTCATAGGAAAAGCAACACAAATATCTGACACCACAGGTGGTTCTTGCTCCAGAAAATCTCTGAAAATATCTGGAGGCAAGAAGTTTAATACAGAGGGTACGTCAGCCTCATCGACATCGACGTCTATTGGTGGACGGACATCAACAGCCATATCTGCCAGCTCGTCTGCTGCTTCGTATCTGGCAGAAAACACGCCTTTGTTAGCAGACCTGTCTAGACGGATGTCGGCATTGTGCAGTGATGTCAGGTGCATCGTGTAGCAGTACTGATTATCTCTATGCCACTGACTACCCTCAGGTGCCACCTCTCCTGCTTCCCAGAGCGATCTATATTTCCTCTGGAAAGCCTCTAACTTCATCAGACTGTATCTACTCTCAGACTCGGGATCCATCTCAGACAGCTGTTTTCTAATCTCAACAGAAAGAAAAGTTTCTTCTGGACTAACTTGCCAAGGCCGATAACACACCATCTCTTGATACGCCCTATACAGCTGTCTGCGTTTAGTTAGAGGCAGATCAAAGTATAAGGTCTGTGATGTTGTGCTGCCAAGCTCCACCTCCTCATATAAGTGTGCTGGCTCACAGTAAAGTACTGTGCTCCAGCGGATGTGCCTCCGACTGCGCAGTTTATGAAGCACCCAGTGACCACTATTTATATCCCGCGTTTTGAACTTGCGAGGAGACGTAGGACTCAGTGACTCGGATTCTAGTTTTTTGGTGTTCCACCTGTAGCCTACTGTCTCAGCAAACTCCCTGAAGCACATGTTCTCCAACTCAGCCTTATCAAATCCATTACAAATTGTGTCTGGTCGGCACCTCTCAGCATATGCTGAGTACTCTGTCCTATCGGAATATTCTATCACATCACTATCGCCCACACTTTGAGTGATATTTGCTCTAGGATAGAAACCAACAACAGAAACGTCAGCAAAACTTTTTCGAATTTCCGGCAGGTTCATTACTTTATACGATAACTCTTGCTTACTTATTGACTCACGGTGAGAGCAGTCAGCCAGAATTAGGTGGCTTAAAGCCTGCTTCATGTTTGGTGGCACCAGATCATTTGATCGTTTGGACAGATAATCAATAATTTCTTCCATCAGCTCGTTTTGTTTTCTACTCTTTGAGACGTACTTCAGGGCATACCTCATACTATGAGAAGCGTCCACTAGTGTGGTAACATCGTGATTAGCACGCCAGTATTTGAGAAAATAACGGTTCAAGTTAGGTACTCTATCACATGTTCTCTTTAGAAGGACCTGTGCCTCCATTTGCTCCGCATTCACTTGCATCACTGCGGGCACTGTGCATCGCAGCGGCTTTTTAGGAAACGAAAACCTGCACCCAGAACCCTTCTCGTCACCACCACAAATATTTTCAATACAATGATGCATGCAGGAAACCGCGGCGACTTTCGCATTTTCAACATTCTGATTCGAATCGCATGCAGAATCATTGAATGACCTCATTATTGGGTGTGTATCTACAGAGACATTTTTATTTTTATAGTTATCAACAAACTCCTGTCTCAGTTGTTCGACGTCAATAACTTTGTCAGAATTGTGATGGTCGTTACCTATATCCTCAGCGTAGAAAGATGCCTGGGATATCGAGTCTGCAAACAGTGTTGCATACCTGCTTGCCAGCAGACCCATCTCGACCATAGTCCATGCATCCTCTGTCTTGTCAGGACAGATGTTGCCACATTTCAACTCCTGACGAACCACCCTGCCATTATGAATAATTCTGCCCAAAAGTGCAGTGTCGAGAACGTTAGGCAACTTTGCTAAACAATGCCAATGTTGGCAACCTCTTGTAGATGTATACTCTACTCTCGAAAAGAAAAAGCCATTTTTATACCTATCATTCAAAGTCCAGTCGCTGTCTAAATGTTCATCTTTACCAACCTCGGCTGGTGGAATTCGACAAATGCCACACAGAAAAGCCCTCAGAAATATTTTTGCTTTTCTACACAAATATATAGCAACTTGTGGAGCATATTTATCTAAAAGCTCTGTGTATTTCTCAGTGTTCAACTCAAACCAATTCTTATCCATTTCACAATCTAACCCATACTCTAGTCTATAGATGAGCTGTCGAACGTCGGGCCATGCTCTTGGATCCATGTTCAGTGTAATGAACACATTTGGATCTCCCAGATCACGAGAAATTGCTTCGATGCCCAAACGCTCTGCAAACCATTTCTGCCTGGAATTAGGAATGCGAGACATTACAGCAGAAAGATCAGGCAGTTGACTGTCTATTAAACCATCCTCGTTCATGCCATCTTTAAATGCCTGTAAAATAGACTGCAGTGGTGAATGCGCCTTATCTGGGTGCTGATTAATGTAATACCCAACCTTAGCATGTACGGTTTGTTCGGTGAGTCTTGCAAATTGATGCATCATATGAATGCTATCTTCTGCATAGTTCCATCTAAGATTTCCATCAGCCATTTTATGTGCAAATAATGTTTGCTTCTTCAACAAATCTTTACCTAATTTATAGTCACCAAAATCCAAAGGTGCCATTTCACCATTAGGGTACAAATGAGGAAAACAGACATTCGCTGATGCAGTGTATGTCGGCCGACGATTGCTGTCATCTTCTACAACTTCAATCAAACCTTTCTGTTTGATTTTAATTACTTGTCGACTATTAAGGTACAGATTGGGATATTTATCGAAAGTGTATACCTCGTTTTTTGATAAACCAGATTCCATGGCAGCTTGAACAATGCCATCTTCCTCTGTCAAATTACCAGCTGAATCATCCTCATCTGTAACGACTGAAGCGAGCTCACTTTGCCGCTCTAAAGCGCTCAGTGCCTGCTCACTCAGTTCTAACTGTTTGTGTAGGTTCAGACGCATGTAGTCTTTGTGATTCTTAAATAAATAATTTAGCCATTGTGATACTTTGTGAGGGTTACAAATTATGTACTTCTTATTCGCGTCTTTGAACGTACGTTCCACAACAATAAAACGGTTCTGCAAATCAGTTCGAGGTAAGATCTTCGCCCAAGTTGCCTGTGAATTCTGAAGCAGAGAGATGCTCTCTTGTTTATATTTTTTATTAGCTACAAAGTTCTTAGTAACAGTTACGACTGGATGAACTGCTGCTATTACCGCCCTTTCACCAACTGTCAATATTGGCAACTCCTCCGACTCATGACCACTCTCTGCCCGTGTTGGATAATTTTGGCTTGCAGGCTTGACTTTTGCCCAAGCGTCAATGTGTGATTTTCTAGTCTGATTATTCATATACTTTAGATCCAAGCAGTCCACACAAATGGCTGAATTAATCTGATCTAAACCCACTAGGACTCCTGTTGATTCACACTCCGGACAATGTATGATCTTTGTTTCCAGCTCTTTCTGAATACAAAATTCCATCCGCTTTTCATTGAAAATACCCTGTTGACTTTTGTCATCCGCTGCCCAAAACCAACTAGATGGTACCGGAAGTGCTTTGCATGCAGTGTTCAGCAAATTCAGCCTGTTTTCGTCATTTTTTGACCAGGTGAATTTACGTTTCTCATCTTTCATTTGTGTTAGGTCTGCAATGACTTCCCGTATTTCATCTGTCACTTTCTCGGTTGATACGTTACTCAATTTACCCAGTAATTGATCATGATATGTCTTTAGCTTTAAGTGCATCTCATTATCATCCACAATCATATTCTGCTTAAGTGGAGGATAATTCTTATACAACTGCGTGATTTCCAGTGAAGCATTTCTTTGATTGACCTCTCTATTCATAGATTCCACAGTACTGTGTGCAAGAGGAACAGTTTGTTTATTAGCACTTTTGCGAGTTCTTGTCGTGTTATCTTTTGTTTCTTGATTAGACTGTGCATTATGCTGTATTGTACTAGCAGAATGACCCTTATGCATCTTTGTCATGTGCATACGTAAACCAGACTGACTGTTAAACAGCTTGTTGCAGAAACAACAAGAATAGCTATTACTTGGCACGTCCTGACTACTGGTGCCATTAGAAGCTAAGGATGTGGGCTTTACTTCTTGTGCTTTAACCATCCTCATCTTAACGGGCTTCTGTTTGGTGTTACTGACTGCTTTCTTTCTACTGCCATCAACTGTCTTATGTTTGTTATGTTGATGGTGTTTCAGAGCATGCAGATCGTTAAAGCTTTTATTACACATGGAACAACGAGTAGCAGTGTCGCAATGAGCAGAACTCTCAGTTATGCCAGCTTTTAGATTTCTGACATCAGCTAGAGAACTGACTTGGTGCTTACGAAACTGATGCATCCGTAAAGCTTGCTTTGTTGGAAAAACTTTCGCACAGGCAGCACACACAAATTTACCTGCTGCTTCTTTACTTGCAACAAATTTATCACTGGTAACAACAGCTGTGTCCTGCATTCCTTTGTTAACCATATCTTCGAATGCAGTGTCACCAAGTTCTTTGTGTATTTTCGTCAAGTGTATGCGCAAAGAACGTTTAGAGTTAAACACGCGTGAACACTCATTACACTGATGAGTCTCACAAGATACAAAACGTTCAGTATTGTCTGCACCCGTGTGTTTCACATTCAAATCTGCTACAGATGTAACTTTATGTTTTTGACGCTCATGCATATGCAACCCTTTCTTTGTGAGAAAACTCCTTGAACAGGCAGCACACGCAAAAGTGCCTGTTGATGTTGTACGCGTATCAGGTTTTGCACTAGTAACAAGACTTGCATCTCCAGCAGCCTGCATTTTTTTATTAGATAAACCTTCAAACACAGTCTCCGCACGTTTTTTGTGCATTTTGCTACAGTGTATGTGCAAATTGCGTTTAGAGACGAATGTGCGGGAACATACACTGCATTGAAATGAATGTGCAGTTTTTGAAACTGAACTAATTTCTTGAGACTTCAATGTCTCCTGACACACACCACGATTGGAAGACGAAATTTCCTTTGTGACAGTTACCGATGAAGAATCAATGCTGACTGGACTGCCACTTCTCACAATCTCAGCATATGAGAACCGACGCAAAGGAGACGACGAACTATCACTATCAACAAACTCTACCTCATCGTCGTCCCACTTATTCACACACGTGTAAGGAAACCGATCCACGTTCACCGTGTCTACCTGATGCCATGACAGTCGCTGTGCATCAAGACACAGCTTCTCAGCCTGCCGTGGAACTGGGGGCCTTCCAGACGGCCCTTCAAGCACATCAAAGTGGCCACCAGATGACAACAAGCAGATATAGCCCTTATGAGCATCATCTCCATATGCGTACCACTTTCTGTGAATCGAATCGTAAACGAACACAGTCACATCATAAAGCAAAGCAAACGAAATCAGATGAGCGTCCTCACACCAAAAAAGACTGGACAAACTATGTCCACGTACGCTTGCAATAGCCTGACGCATCTGATTCTCATACACTGACAAGTTTGGTGTTCTGCGTCCGAATTCAGTCTGCTGAACAAAGATTTGCGGATTCTTAAAGAACACTTTCAACAGATCTTCTACCACTTCTGCATAGAGACACTTGTCTCCAGTGAGTGCATATGACAAGCAACTGTAACCGCAAAACCCGTTCCCGGGCATGCTTACCACCTTGTACTCGATGCCAAAACAGTCCTTCATTGTGCAAACTGGTATGCTGAACATGTAGTACTTACTTACTTACTTGACTAATTGTAGCACTTCTAATATGATTCTGTTTTCTGCAGTAATGCTAACTGTAGGTACCAATGTAATGTAATGTTGTGATAGTATGTAACAGTAAACGTAATACTTAAGGTACTGTACAGTGTACACACCAACAGCAGCTAAAACTGTTAAAAACAAAATATCACACACCGAACTGATGACACTCCACTGACAAGATGTTCTGCACCACTGTCACACCAAACTTACCTGAAGAAAACCAACGGCAGATGATTAGCACAATGCAGTGTCTTGCAGTCTGCCAGTCCAAGTTGCGAGTGGTAAAAATGCAAGCCAGTTTCTACCTGGTCAATTAATGTGTGTGTGTAACATGCAATTTACCTATAACTGTGAATACTCTGATGCCTAAAATCTTAAGTTTACTTCACATTACGTTCACAATGAGCAGCCTTATACAGACTACACAGCATTTAGTCAGCATCAGATTCCATCCAGATGACATTTCTGTTATATTATGCTGTTAACAAAAGTTACTGAAACTTCAAGGAGATTTTGCAAACCAGACTAGGTTTGATGATACCTTACAGGGTGCTGCAGAAAGTGGCAAGGTATAAAGCCCCACAATGCAATCCCTAATTATCACTGTGGTGCAACATCTTCCTACAAAATAAAGTGGTATTTACATACCAACCCAACAAGCCAACATAATCGAGTCATTCTGCCCACTTATCAATCAAAATCACACCAAATCAAATCAAACTAGAATGTAGGCCAATGCCCAACGTGATGGTCGCCCTGATGGCGATTTTTGACGACTTTTTCGGGTCCAGTATTTGCAGCGAGCCGCGTGCAGTATGTTTCAGACCTGCATCTTAAATTCGAACTAAGGCCACACCATGTGTGCAAGTATGGCAGACATCCACTCTGCAACGGCTGACATTAGGCGAGGAAAAAAAGAAGAAGAAGAACTAGAATGTGGGCCAATGCCGAACCTGATGGTCGTCCTGCCGAACATATGTGGTGCCCTCTGTTCAACGCCGCAAAGTGTGGCTGACGCACTACTTGATGCCGTGCAGTAACGCTGCCAAGACACGAAAGCCGTTGAAATTAGTTGGGGTGCCTCAAACTAACGAAAGGATCTCAGCCACTGGAGGGCCGAAGTTCACCATATTGTAAGGACATGTGGAGGAAGTACTGCTGCTTAACAAGTTTATTTCCGATTGTCGATACATGCCTTAGTTGCAAAGATATGGCACGTCAAAGTTGTGCGATGGTGCCCAGATGGCGATTTTTGGCGACTTTTTTGCGTCCTATATTTGCAGCGAGCCACGAGCAGCACATTTCAGACCTGCATTCAAAATTCGCACTAGGGCCATGCTATGTGTAGAAGTATGGTAGACATCCAATCTGTGGCTGCTGAGATTAGGCGAGGAAAAAAAGAAGAAGAAGATAGAAAGAAACTACAGGGCAAAAATATAATGGTCTGCCCTATTACATAGGGCGACCATAAGAAGAAGAAAGAACAAACGACAGGATGAAAATATATATGTAGGCCATGCTGTCACAGAGAATCGGCGTGCAATGCGGGACGTGAGTCAGTAAGTAGCTTCTTAATGGCACATCAGCATATTACAGGCTATTCAGTGGTACAAAAAGGTAGATAGTAAAACACTAAATACGCGAGTACTTGTACAGAGTTTGCAGCTACATAATCTTTGGGCAATGAGTGAGTGCATGAGTAGTTCGTTAATGGCACATCCTTGGGCAATGCAGTGAACAAAGACAACACTATTTGCAAACAAGGAAAAGGCTATTTAGTGCCTTACAATGGTGAGAAAGTGATAAAAATGTGAAGATATAATCAAGGCTATTTAGCTACGATAAATGTGAAGTAACAAAACAGAGAGTTGAAAATAAAAAGCAATGG
>Ga0056134_10000196_pt1 | contig 13319 bp, 13 predicted proteins | sample WorMetGr2BELIZE2_FD_71115 | JGI IMG/M metagenome (GOLD analysis project Ga0056134, IMG submission 71115) | Marine gutless worms symbiont microbial communities from Max Planck institute for Marine Microbiology, Germany - Inanidrilus... ...
GAACTTGCCCTGGTCGTCCGACAACCGCCCCATCATCGTTCCGCCCTCCACCGAATCACTCGGGAAACGGAATCACGATCTCAGAAACCGATCAACAGGGGTTTATCAACAGTATCCATCAGATCTTGGCACCACTTCAAGGACAGGGGCATCGCTGAGGACATCGACGCCGACAACCTCACCACGCTCATCGAAGCCATCCACGCGCGCGACCCGAACCGGGCCGCCGACGCCATGTTCCGCCACATGCGGGGATACCTGAAAGCCTACGAGGTGATGCTGGCCCGGCCGGCCGATATCCTGGGCGGCATATGACAATGGGAGGGAATCATGGGACTGAATAAGTGGATCCTGGGCGTGCTTCTGATTCTAGTTTTGGCGGCTCCGGCCATCGCCGACGGTTTGACGGGCGAACCCTTACGCTTCACCATCGCGACGGCACCGCCGAGCCCGTTCCGCCTGGCGAAACTGGGACCCGAGGCCTCGACATACGAGGGACCGAAAATGACAGGCCGCCTCCTATTGCCGATCCGGGCGGATCGGGCTCCCGCCCTCGTCCTTGTCCTGCCCTGCCATGACCCGACCGTCTTCCACCCCTGGCTGAAGCGCCTCCGCGAATGGGGCTACGCGACGCTTCGTTTCAGCCGCTGCCGGCAGGATGACCCCACCTTCCGGGGCCCGATCGCAGCTTACGACTGGAAGGAAGGGGCCGACGCCGCCTACGGCGCTCTGACCTACCTGCGAACCCGTCTGGAGATCGATCCGGACCGTATTGCCATCCTGTCCTGGTCGCGCTTCGGCGCCGTGCCCTTAAGCGTGCTCAACCAAGGCGGTGTCGCCCAGTTCCACCAACACCGCTTCAAGGCCGCCGTCGCCCTTTACCCCTTCTGCTCCTTTGCCCGCGGACCGCACCTGGGACCCATCCTTGTCATCGCCGCCGGCACTGACGATTGGGTGTCGACCGGCGTCTGCCAGCGCCTCGGCCGCGAGACGCGGGCCGACAGCTATCCGATCGAAGTCGTCACCCTCGACGATGCCCCGCACGGCTTCGACCTGGAGGCCTTCGGCCGGCCACGATACCGGACCCGTACCATCAATCCGGATGGCTTCAACGCACCGGGGGGAACCATGGGTTTTGACCGGGAGGCCCGGGATCTGGCGATGGAGAAGGTGCGAGCGTTCTTGGCAAAGAACCTCTGAATTCGATTACCGCCACCCGTTCAAAGGCGTCTTTCTTCGATTCCCCTACCGGCCTGGGTCGTTTCACCGTAAACAGGGTCACCGGAGAGGCAGGGAAAGGGAAATGACCATGCTGACGGTGCAAAGACTCGACTACGACGATGCGGCCCGGCTCATCGAAGGCGCGGAGACAAAGGCCGCCGAGCTTGGAATCCCCATGTGCATCGCCGTCGTCGACGAGTCCGGGCACAAGATCGCTTTCAAGCGCATGGACGGTGCCAAGCAGTTGAGCGTGCAGCTATCCGACGACAAGGCGTTCACGGCCGCCGTCTCCAAGCGGGCCACGCACGAATACAACGCCGACTGCCAGCCGGGCAACATCGTCTTCGGAATCCACACCTCTTCCGGCGGGCGTTTCTCGACCGTCGGCGGTGGTTATCCGGTGGTTGCCGACGGTATCGTAGTCGGCGGTATCGGCGTTTCCGGCGGCCATGCCAGTCAAGACATGGAATGCGCCGAGGCCGGTATCGCGTTTTGGAATCACGAGTCGAAAGCGCTGCAAGCGTTGACTTGATAGGCTCCCACACTACATAAAGCGGGTAGGAACCACACAGGAGAACGACCAAATGCCAGACGGCGCCGCACCCATCGACGGCATCGGCCTGACCGAGAATTGCGCCAAGCGCATCGCCAAGCTCAAGGAGATGGAAGGCAATCCGGACCTGATGCTGCGCGTCACGGTACTGGGCGGCGGTTGCTCCGGTTTCCAGTACAAGTTCGGTCTCGACGACACGGTCAATGACGACGACAAGACCTTCGAGCTCAACGGTACCCTGGTCGTCACCGACGAGGTGTCCCTTGACCTGCTCACCGGCTCCGTAGTCGATTTCATCGAGGACCTTGGCGGCTCCTTCTTCAAGATCGAGAACCCTAACGCCACGGCCAACTGCGGCTGCGGCACGTCCTTCAGCATCTAATCCCAACTCCCGTGACGACGCTCCACGTCCGCTGCGGCAGCGATATTGCCGGCGCCTTTGGTGCGGGCGGCATAGATGGCAATTTCCTCGAATTCGGCGATCCGGTCTGCCAGGGACCGGTGCCCGGTGACCTCGACGAAAACGCCTATCGGGCCATGCGCACGGCCTTCATCGTCTCGGAATGGGGCGATATCACCGAAGCCGATTGCCGCGACCGTCTGGAGCGCGAAAACGCGGCCCTTGACGGCCTCGGAGATTACGACCGGGTGCTGTTGTGGTTCGAACACGACCTTTACGACCAATCCGTACTCATCGACCTGCTGTCGCGGCTGAAGGATCGCAAGGTCACAACGGACAGGCTGCACCTGCTCACACTCGACTCCCACCCCGAGGTCGAACGCTTCATCGGTTTCGGACAATTGTCTCCGGCCCAATTGGCCGATCTGGTCGGCTCGGAAATGCCGGTGACCGATGCCATGATCGACAGCGCCGCCGAGGCCTGGGCCGCCTTCCGCGCCGCCACGCCGGAGGCATTGGCCGCCTTCATCGAGCGGGGCCACTGCCCCCTGCCCTTCCTGATCCCCGCCCTACAGCGCCACCTGCAGGAACTGCCGTGGAACACGGACGGATTGTCGTTGACCGAACGGCTCAGCTTGCAGGCCGTCGCCGACGGTGCCGGGACCCCGGCCGAGGCCTTTCGACGCCTTTATCTCGATCTCGAGCCGCTGCCTTTTCTCGGTGATCTCATGTTTTGGTCCGTACTCCGGCGCCTAACGACGGGCACACAGCCGGCGGTGACACCCTTCGAGGCTCACGGTGATTCGATTCAGCTAACGGAATTCGGACGGGATCTCGTGAACGGGCGCGGCGATTGGGTCGAGGCTAACGGGATCGAACGCTGGGTCGGCGGGATCCGTCTTTCCGGCGCACAGGCAGCCTGGCGCTGGGATCCGGAGTCGAACCGACCGGTCCCCGATCCGAAGGCCTAAGCCGGCCAATTTTCCGGCGATCCTGCCGTGACCGGCAGCGGTGTCCGTGGTATGTGAGTTGGCCATTACCGTTGGGGGACAAGGGCTCATGAAGATCGCCACGTGGAACGTCAATTCGATCAAGGCGCGGCTGCCGCGGGTCCTCGAATGGCTCGGCGAATTCGCCCCCGACGTGGCGTTGCTCCAGGAGATTAAATCCATGGAGGAGACCTTCCCGGCCCTCGAGATCGGGGATGCCGGCTACAATCTCGCCATCGCCGGCCAGAAATCCTACAACGGCGTTGCCATCCTGTCGAAGTTTCCCATCGACGTCGAGTTGACGGCACTGCCTGGCGACGACAGCGACGAGCAGGCCCGTTACATCGAGGCTTTCACCGGCGGTGTGCGCGTCGCGTCGATTTATCTGCCCAACGGCAATCCGACCCGCAACGACGACGGGTCCAACAGCGAAAAGTACCTCTACAAGCTTCGCTGGATGGAGCGGCTTTACGATCATGTCGAAAGCCTTCTCAAGACCGAGGAGACCTTCGTCCTGGGTGGCGATTACAACATCTGCCCCACCGACGGCGACGTTTACGATCCGGCCGGCTTCGCCGACGACGCACTGTGCCGTCCGGAGAGCCGCAACCGGTTCCGGGCCATCGTCAATCTCGGCCTCACCAACGCCTTTCGGGTCTTCGACACCCAGCCCAACCGCTACAGCTATTGGGATTACCAACGCGGCGCATGGGCCAAGGACAACGGGCTGTTGATCGATCACCTGCTGTTAAGCCCGCAGGCCGCCGACAGTCTCACCGGTGCCGGCGTTGACCGCACCCCGCGGGGTAAGGAAAAGGCCTCCGATCACACACCGGTGTGGTGTGAACTGAAGATTTGAGGGGCGGGTTATGGTGGACCTGGAAGGCGGCTGTTTCTGTGGGTCGATCCGCTATCGCATCACGGCCCAGCCGTCCGTGGTCACCCACTGCCACTGCGCAAGCTGCCGGCGCGCCTCGGGTGCCGCCTTCATCACCTGGATGACGCTGCCGTCCGACGGTTTCGAGATTACGGAAGGCGAGCAAGCGGTCTTCCATTCGAGCCCCGGCGTCAACCGGGGGTTCTGCGGCATATGTGGGACGACGGTCAGTTATTGCCACGACGATTTCACGGACGAGATCGATGTCGCTGCGGCAACCCTCGACGACGCGGAGGCCGTGACACCCGACGATCACATCTGGGTCAAGGACCGCCTCTCCTGGGTCAGGGTCGCCGACGGCCTGCCGCAACTGGACAGCAGCCATTGGGATCACGGGTACCCGGAAAAAGGCTGATCGGGCGGCAATGGTCGAGATGTTTTGATTTCGATCAAGGTTTAATGGGACCATATCGCTAATCTTCTCTTCGAAGTCAAAAACCGGGAGAGTTCGACATGCCGCTACGTATTGGGTCTTTTTGGGCGCTGGGACTGGTCTTGGCCCTGATGGCGCTGGCGGCCTCCGCCGATCGCCCGGCATCGGCCGAAACCACACTCACCTGCCCGAGCCTTGCCGACGCCAAGCCGGTCGGCGAGTGCTTGAGCGAACAACAACTGCGCCGCCAGTTTCGGGCCGTCTGCGGCCGCGAACGAGCGCCCGACGCCCAGAACCCGGATATCTGCGACGCCTACGCCGAATACAAACGCCAGAAGAACACGACGTTCTGGGAATCTTCGAACGGCCTCTTCGACGGCTACCTGCATTGCAGCCTGACACCGACCGACTTGGCCTCGGCGAAGATCCGTTTCGTCACTCTCGCCAGCCGCGGCAAATTGTCGAAAGTGGTTTGCGTCTACGAGGGCGACCGCAGCCTGATCTATCGCCACAAGGGCAAATGCCGTATCGCCGGCTCGGATGCGAAGAAGGCCGATTGCCCCGGCAACGCGAAGGCCTGCACGTTCACTTGCGACTAGGGCTTCCCGTCCAGTCGAGCCAACGGCCGTGGGCGTCACAGGTTGCCAACACGGTCCTTTCGGACTTGTCGCCGTGATGGTGTTCCGCATCGAGGACCACGGCCCCGGCTTCCCGATCCCATTCCATGCCGATCCGGACCACCGGGCGCGCGGCCGCAGATGATCGAAGCCGCGCGTGGAACGACGACTTGGCGGTTTCAGAAAACTGGTTGAGAACAAAGGAATGGAAAACGCAGGCCAATCCCTCTGTGCCGAGGTCGCGGATGGCGCGGACGATTGCCTCCACCCCATCTTCCCTGATCACGGCCGGACGGCGGCTCGGTATCCAGTCGAGCAGCGAGCGTAAGCGCTCAGCCCGTTCCTGGTGCTCCGGCCAGACCAGGGCCTGCAACCATTGCCGGTCGTCGGGGTCACCGACGTCGATGGCAAACGGATCGATCCCCATACGGGTGCCAATAGCCGGCAGCGACAAGTCGATGCCAAACCCTTGGTGATTCCGGACATCGCAATAAAGAACGAACGGCGCCGTTTCGGTCTCGATACGCCCGGCGGCGCCGTAGTCGTAGGCGTATTGGTCCCAAAGCAAATTGAATCCAGCGCTGGCGCCCACTTCAATCAGATGCAGCCGGGCGGCGGCGAACCGCGAGGCGACCCAACGGAACGCCGGCATCAGGCAGGCGCAGCGCTGCACCTCGTTGGTCGATACAACGCGTCGTCCGATGAGATCGGTGATCGGGTCTTCGAATCGCCGACAGAAGTCGCGAAAGGCGGTGAACGCCCCCTCAACCGCTAGGGGCCGGACGGCAATGTTCGGATAGTACCTTGCCAGTTCGTGGCCCGTGTCGCCGAACAACAGCTCGTGGTGGACGGCGGCCAACAGCATGTTGGACGGCGGCTGTCCCGGACGTACGCGCCGGGCGAGGCTCAGAAGATAGGGATCTTCTGCGATCCCTGCGGCCAAAACCCGGTAAAGCGGTGACGATCCGGGGCATTCGACCACGGAAAACCGTCGAAACCGCGCCGCCAGTTCGTCGACTGACCGGTCGGATGAGGCCGCCGCCAACCCAACCTATTCCGCCGCCTTGAGCCGTTGCTGCGAAAGCTGCCCGACGTCGCGGACGGCGCCGCGCGAGGCCGAGGTCGCCATCGCCGCGTAGGCCCTGAGCGCCATGGAGACGGTGCGGTCGCGCTTCGGTTTCCAGCCCTCTTCGCCCTTGGCATCCATGTCGGCGCGTCGGCGGTCCAATTCGTCGGCGTCGACGGCAAGATTGAGCGTACGATTGGGGATATCGATCTCGATGATGTCACCGGGCTCGATCAGACCGATGGTGCCGCCCTCCGCCGCCTCCGGCGAGATGTGGCCGATCGCCGCGCCCGAGGAACCGCCGGAGAAGCGCCCGTCGGTGATCAGCGCGCAATCCTGGCCGAGGCCCATGGATTTGATGTAGCTGGTCGGATAGAGCATCTCCTGCATGCCGGGACCGCCCCTGGGTCCCTCGTAGCGCACGACGACCACGTCGCCGGCCTTGACGTCGCCGCCGAGGATCTTGGCGATGGCCTCGTCCTGGCTGTCGCAGATAACGGCTGGGCCGGAGAAATTGAGGCAGCTTTCGGGCACGCCCGCGGTTTTCACGACACAGCCGTCTTCGGCCAAATTACCGTAGAGCACGGCGAGGCCGCCGTCGGCGCTGTAGGGCGTGTCGACGCTGCGGATGCAGCCGTTTTCGCGATCCAGGTCGAGGGCGTTGTAGCGCTTCGACTGCGAGAAGGCCTCGGTGGTGATGATGTTTCCAGGTGCAGCAAGGTAGTACTGGCGGACCGCATCGTCGTCCGATCGCCGGACGTCCCAGCGGTCGATGGCCTCGCCGATTGTCGCCTCATGAACGGTCGGATTGTCACGTTTGATGAGACCGGCCCGTTCGAGCTCGCCCATGATGCCGAAGATGCCGCCGGCCCGGTGGAAGTCTTCCATGTGATAGAGGTTGGTCGACGGAGCGAGCTTGGAAAGGTGTGGCACCTTACGGCTCAAGGCATCGATGTCGGAGATCCCGAATTCGACCTCGCCTTCCTGGGCCATGGCCATCAGGTGCAGGATGGTGTTGGTCGAGCCACCCATGGCGATGTCGACGGTCATGGCGTTCTCGAAACCGCTTCGCGATCCGATGGAGCGCGGCAAGACGCTGTCGTCCTCGTCCTCGTAATAGCGCCGGGTCAGTTCGACGATGCGCGCCCCGGCCTGGTGGAACAGGCGTTCGCGGTCGGCATGCGTCGCCAGCACCGATCCGTTTCCGGGCAAGGCGAGGCCGATGGCCTCGGCCAAGCAGTTCATGGAATTGGCCGTGAACATGCCCGAGCACGACCCGCAGGTCGGACAGGCCGAGCGCTCGTATTGTCCCGCCACCTTGTCCGACACGTTGGGGTCGGCGGCCTGGATCATGGCGTCGATCAGGTCGGCCTTCTTCTCCTCGCCGTCGATGACCAGCTTGCCGGCCTCCATGGGGCCGCCGGATACGAAGATGGCCGGCACGTTGAGGCGCATGGCCGCCATCAGCATGCCCGGCGTGATCTTGTCGCAATTGGAGATGCAGACCAGCGCGTCGGCGCAGTGCGCATTGACCATATACTCGACCGCATCGGCGATCAGTTCGCGGCTCGGTAGCGAATAGAGCATGCCGGCGTGGCCCATGGCGATGCCGTCGTCGACCGCGATGGTGTTGAACTCCTTGGCCACCGCACCGGCCGCCTCGATGTCGCGGACGACCATCTGGCCCAGGTCCTTCAGGTGGACGTGGCCGGGTACGAATTGGGTGAAAGAGTTGGCCACCGCTATGATCGGCTTGCCGAAATCCTCGTCGGTCATGCCGGTGGCGCGCCACAGGCCGCGGGCGCCGGCCATATTGCGGCCGTGGGTCGAGGTTCTCGAACGGTATTCGGGCATCGATGCTTCCCCCAGGGTTTGCCTTGGAATCAGGGCGCCGAACATAGCCGAACGCCGCTCCCTGATCCAGGACTCTCAAACGGGCGAAATCCTGTCCTGCGCCGTGCCGCTTGCGTCCCCGGCCCGCGGGCCGTTACCTTAAGCGAAAGCGGCCACTGCGGAGACGAGAACCCCATGCCCAGCGACTACACCAATCAAAGGACGCACGAGCGCAAGACCGTCGTCTTCAAGACTGAGATCGTGGTCGGCGGGGTCGGCGTCAACTGTGAAATTACCAATATTTCATCCGGCGGCGCCCAGATCCATGTGCCCATGGATGCACCGGCCGGTTCCGATGTGACCCTGAAAATCGCGCAACTGGGTGATTTCAAGGCCCGCGTCGTGTGGTGCCGCAAGAAAAACATGGGGCTCCGGTTCGACGACGATCCGGAGCGCATCGCCCAGGCGATGATGATGATCGCCACCTACGGCGGCGGCTGAACGGCGCATTCCATCCCAACTCCCCCACAGTCGTATTAGAGGACGAGTATGACCGAAGCGAAGACCCTGGACCTCGAATTCGTGCGTAGCCAGTTTCCAGCGCCCTGCTGGGACTGGGCATTCTTCGAGAGCGCCGGCGGCGCCTTCGTGCCGAACGCCGTCATCGATCGCATGACCCATTACATGCGCGAGACCCAGGTGCAGCCCGGCGCGTCGTTCCCGGCCTCGGCCCGGGCCGCCGAGCGCATGGCGCTGGGCCACCGGCTGATGGCGGAAGCGATCGGCGCCGAGGTGGAAGAGGTTGTGATCGCCGCCTCGACCTCGATCAACGTCTACGTCCTGGCGCAAGCGCTTAGGCCGCTGTGGCCCGACGGCGGCGAGATCGTCGTCACCAACCTCAACCACGAGGCCAATTCCGGGCCCTGGCGCCGGCTCGCCGAATTCGGTTTCAAGATCATCGAGTGGCCGGTCCACCCGGACACGGCTCAGCTCGAGATCGATCTCCTTGACGACATCCTGACGGAAAACACCCGCTTGGTCGCCTTCCCGCATGTCTCCAACATCACCGGCGACATCAACGACGTCGAGGCGATCACCCGGAAGGTCCACGAGGCTGGCGCCATGGTTTGCGTCGACGGCGTCGCCTATGCGCCGCACCGGGCCGTCGACGTCAAGGCCTGGGACGTCGATTTCTACGCCTTCAGCTTCTACAAGGTGTTCGGTCCGCACATGGGCTGTCTCTACGGCAAACGCGAGCATTTCCTTGCGGCCCGTGGCCAGTACCACTACTTCATCGGTGAGGACGACATCCCCTATAAGCTCAACCCGGCCGGCCCCAACCACGAATCGATCGCCGCCTTGGCAGGCATCGCGGACTATTTCGACGCCCTCGCGCTCCACCATTTCCCGGCTCAGTCCAACACCTTCTATGAGCGAGTGAAAGCGGTCTACGACATCGCGTCGCAGCATGAAGAGCGGCTGGCGGAGCGCTTCGTCGATTTCCTGTCGACCAAACCGAACGTCCGCCTGCTCGGACGGCCCACCGGCGACCGCGACGAGCGGGCGCCGACCTTTTCCTTCGTCGTCCAGGGCCGGCCATCGGCCGAGATCCCGCCGCTCCTGGAGCCGCACAAGGTGGCGGTCCGGAACGGGCACTTCTACGCCAAACGCCTGGTCGAGACCTTAGGCGTGACCGACGCCGAGGACGGCGTCGTGCGTTGCTCCATGGCGCACTACAACACGGACGAGGAAGTCGACCGCCTGATCGCGGCGTTGGACGCGGCGTTTTAGGACGTGGGCACGTCGGTCGTCAGGACTCCAAACGCCTTTTCCGGCCGCCGGGCTCCATGAAATAGGCTTCGATCCCGCCGATCCGTCCCGCCGCCGTTGCAGCCTGGTCGAAGGGCATCATGGCAAAGGCGGTTGACAGGGCGTCCGCCGTCGCCGCCCGGTCGGCAACCACGGTGACCGCCTCATAACGGTTGGACGATCGCCCGGTCGCCGGGTCGAAGAGATGATGGTGGCGGCCCGTGGGCTCGAAAGGCATACCACCAATCGCCGACGTGGCAACGGCGCGGTCGATCAGTTCGACGGCCGGAACCTGCGGTACCGTGTTCCCGGCCATGCCGGTTCCGATGCGCCACGGCTGGCCGGCGCCGGCGTCGCCGACGGCCCGGATCTCACCGAGATTGACGAGGATGTTGTCGAGGCCGCCCGCGCGCAGGAGATCGGCGATCCGATCGGTGATGTATCCTTGTGCGATTCCGTTGAGGGTCAGCGCCATGCCGGGACGCCCGAGGGTCACGGCGTTTCCGTCCACTTGGATGCGGCGATGGTCGACCGCGCGCCGGGCCCGGTCGATGGCCTGCGAGTCTGGCCCATTTGGATCGGCCTTGGGAGACGAGAAGTGCCGCGCATAGAGCGTCCAGAGGGGCTGAACGGAGATATCAAAGGCGCCGTCGGTAAGGTCGGCGACATAGCGGCTCTCTGAGAGGATCCGCACCATGTCATGGCTCGGCTGGCCCAGCCGGCCCGCCCGATTGAGCCGCGACAGGGCCGATTCCGCACGATAGAGACTGAATTCCCTCTCCAGGCGTTCGATCTCGTCGAGAGCGGCCTCGACCAACCGCTCGGCCTCCTGCCGGACGCGCTGGCGTATCAGGATCTCGGCCTCGGCGCCCAAGGCCCGGCCGCGCCAGCGATAGACGGGTATCCGCGCGTCGCCCGACGTATTGTTCGGGAGTAACGCCGCCGCACCGGTACAGGCGGCGATACGGATAAACCGGCGGCGGCTCAGGGGCGCAGTCTTGATCATGATCCATCTCCCGGCGCCGGTTCGGCACCACCCATCTGAACGGTTTCGCCCGCGGCTAAGGCAGCCCGCCGTTCGCGACGCCGGCGCGCTTCGGCCATCGGCGGGCATTGGTGGTCGTCGTAGTAGAGGCTTTGGCACTCAAGGCAGTAGATGCATTCATGGACGTCGATGTGCCCGTCCGGGTGGATCGCCTGGACCGGGCAAATCTTGGCGCAGACCTGACATTCGGTGCCGCATTGATGGTGGCGCTTGAGCCAGTCAAACATGTGGTTCTTGGCCGGAATGGCCAAGGCCGCACCCAGCGGGCAGAGGTAGCGGCAAAACACCCGGTTGACGAAGGCGGCGCCGGCCAGGACGAGAATCGCATAAACCACGAACGGCCATTCACGCACGAACCTGAGCGCGATCACGGTCTTGAAAGGTTCGATTTCGGTCATCTTTTCCGCCGTCTCGGCCGGGCCGAGCGACAGGGCCAGCAGGCCAATGAAGATCACGTATTTGGCCGGCCACAGCCGCTCGTTGACCGAAAACGGCAGAGAGAACTGCGGCGTCCGAACCTTGACGGCGATACGGTTGATCAGTTCCTGCAAGGCGCCAAACGGGCATAGCCATCCGCAAAACACACCGCGCCCCCAGAACAGCAGCGCCAGGGCGACGAAACCCCAGAGGACGAAGATCAGGGGCTCCAAAAGGAAGAAGTCCCAATGGAACTCCGTCAGCAACGAACTGACGAAGGTCAACACGTTGATCACCGATAACTGCGCCGCCACCGTCCAGCCGATATAGACCAGCGTGAAAATCAAAAAGCCGATGCGGAACCAATCGATCCATGGCCGGTGTTTGACGGCCCAGTCCTGGAAAACGAGCAGACCGGACAGTATCAAAATGGCGACCCCGGTCACCAGGACATGGGGCCAGGATTCCTGCCATCTCACTTCCCACAGCGGGCGGTCGAGGTCGACCGGTTCAGCGGCCCCGGGCAGCGTCTCGCGCTCGAGAATAAACCGGGCCGGCAAAGTGTAGTTGAGAGGGAAACTGGCGAACCTCTCTCCTTTCCCCGGAATATCGCGCTCGACCAGGACCTCGAGGCGCCAGGGTTTGACCGGATCGAATTTGAGCTCCGGCGGCAGGATGAAAAAGCTGACCTCACGGAAGTCGGGCGCGCCGGCGATGGCCAATTTTTTAATCGATCGGTGCATGGCCTTCGTAAGCCGGATGGTCTGGCCGCCCTGGACCAGTTGCAGGCGTTCGAAGGTGCCGGTGCGCCTGTAGTTGTATCCACGGAACGAATAGAATCCGCGCACGGGCGACCAGACGGGCCGCCCGCATGACGCTATCGCTGAACACAAGCGAGGTTATGGTGGCGCCGGTGACCATGTCGATGCCGATCTCGCTGTCGTCGCGCTTCTCACCCAAGCGGACGCGTTTTCTGATGTCGGCCCCTTTCAGCTGATCTATGAATGATTGCAGGCTGCCCTCCGGAATTCCGAGGACCAAGATCGGTTCCTGGTGTTCAACAACCACGGCCCCGGTGATTCGGCCCTCGAGATCAAGACCAGCAAGGATCTTTACGGGTTTACCTGAATACCCGGCCGATCGGACGACATCCGATGTCAGGAACGCGTATCCGACCAGCTTGTTGTCCGTAAACACGGGTGCCGCGGGGGGACTGCCGTCGACGGCGCCCGTGTGATCGGCCTCGGGAAAGACCTTTGAAATCTCGACGCCGGCGAGCGCCTTCTCCAATTCGGAAGCCGAGGATGACCAAGCGGTAAGAGCGACGATGGCGAAAGATACGGAAAGCGCAATCCACTGGAAAGCGAGCCTAGCCGTCGGCCGCCGACACAATGGGCTCCCATGTTTAGCCATTCCGATTTCCGCCCCTCCGCTTGAGGCCTGGCCCCTGAAAATGATGCCGGGGATCGGCGATACCCTCCGCCGTGTGCCATCCGGACACCGGTCCGACGCCTCTCTTCACCATCATCGATAGGCACATCTAGATGAATACGTCCTTAACCTCGGTTAAGGCAACTAATTCCTAATATGTAGTTACATGACTTTATTCTAGTCCTTTTGGGTTATAACGATTCCAAAAAGGCCCCATCAGGAAGAGATGCTCCGACAGGGAGAAAACGGAACTTCACGACTGAAATGGGGAGACAGGAAATGAAATCACTGACGATGCGGCCTTTCGCTGCATTGGCCGTCGCGGCCGCCCTAGCCGGCTTTATCACCGGACCGGCGGCCGCGGCCGGCAAACCGGACCCGGACAATTTGAAAAAGCACGAGACTTCACCGGGGGGTCAGTACAAACCGAGCCTCGACGTGCTCGAAGGCGCCGATCAACCGGGCGCCAAGCCGGGCGCGCCAGTGCTCACCGCCGACGAATTCAAGAGGGCTAGCGCGGATTCGATTTAATCCTGGTCGTATCCTGCGGCAGCGAAGAAGTTCTCGCATTCGGTGGGCGTGACTTTCTCGATCCCTTCGGCGATGGCGCTCCACAGTTCATCAATGG
>Ga0056134_10000204_pt1 | contig 12948 bp, 10 predicted proteins | sample WorMetGr2BELIZE2_FD_71115 | JGI IMG/M metagenome (GOLD analysis project Ga0056134, IMG submission 71115) | Marine gutless worms symbiont microbial communities from Max Planck institute for Marine Microbiology, Germany - Inanidrilus... ...
AACCGCCAACCAAAGCCAAAAACCGCCGCAGCATCTGCCAGTGGCGGCGAATAAACGTCCGCTCTTAATAGAAGCGGACGCCCAAAACACTCTTTCGGACGAGTTTATCAACGATATCATCCTAAGACCGGCGGTGAATTCTTGAACCGTCAACACTCGGGAAGTCATTCTCGAAGGGTATCGTAATCGAGGACCCGTAACCTGAGCGTTTCCATTTGTTTCGGGTTGTTGCGATGGATGCGAAGGGTTGGTCCCGGGCCTGCATACCCAAGGCCCAAGGTACCGCCCGCTTTTGAATCCGGTCGCGTTCAGCTCTCGGGCGGCCGGCTTTCCATTGGCCAGGTGTCCGCCAACCGGTAGCCCTCGGGCCACGGATCGGCCGGGTCGAGCATGTGCTGATGGGTACCGGTGATCCAGGCGCTACCGGTGATCGACGGCACGATCGCAACCGTGCTGCCGAGCCTGGTCTCCCGTTCGATGCGGCAGTCGAACCCGGAGTCGAGGATCGAGCGCCCGATGAAATGCTCGCCGGTCTTCAGAAGGCCCCGTGCGTGCAGCACGGCCATGCGCGCCGAACAGCCGGTGCCGCAGGGCGAGCGGTCGAGCTTGCCGGGATCGATGGCGACGGTGTTGCGACCCAATTTGATACCGGCTTCTTCGGTCAGCGGTCCGGCGAACTGGCAAAAGGAGATGTGGGCCCAGTCCGGGTTTTCCGGATGCTCGAACCCAAGCTGCTCGTTGGCGGCGCGGGTGATGCAGGCACCGGTTTCGGCGAGATCCCGGGCCTCGTCGGGGCGGATCGAAAAACCGAGCGCCTCGGCGTCGACGATAACGAAACTGTCACCGCCATAGGCGGTGTCGGCGGTGATGGTGCCGTGTCCTTCCACCTCCAGCGGCTGGTCCAGTTTACCGGCAAAGGACGGCACGTTCTCGATGGTCACCCGTTCGACCTTTCCGTCCCGGCAGGCGGCCCTCACCCTGACTAAACCGCCCGGCGCCTCTAAAACGAGCGCCGTCTCCGGTTCCGTCATGGCGACGATGCCCGTCTCCAAGAGGACGGTGGCGACGCACATGGCATTGGAGCCGGACATGGGCGGCGTGTGCACCGGCTCCATGATGATCCAGCCCGTATGGGCGCTCGGATCCTTCGCCGGCACCAGCAGGTTCACATGGCGGAAGACGCCGCCCCGCGGCTCGTTGAGCAGGAAGTTGCGCAGACCCTCGTCCTCGGCGATCCAGCGCGATTGCTGCCAGAGGGTGTCGCCGGGCGGCGCTGCCACACCGCCGACGATGACGTCGCCGACCTCGCCGGCCGCATGGCAACTGACCACGTGGATGACCTTGTCCGAGCGCATGGCGCCCTCCCCTGCCTATCCGGAGACTACGGGAAGGTCGGCGGCGGTGCCAGCGGCCCAATCAACCCGTCGCGTTCAGCCCGCGAACTCGAGCAACAGATCCTTGGCGTCGACCTGGCTGCCGGCCGGCGCCACGACGCGGGCCACGGTGCCGTCGCGTTCGGCGTGGATGGCCGTTTCCATCTTCATGGCCTCGATGGTGAACAAGAGGTCGCCGGCGGTGATCTCCTGGCCGGCGGTGACGGCGACCGATGCGATGGCGCCCGGCATCGGGGCGGCCACGTGGTTGGCGTTGCCCTCGTCGGCCTTCGGATGCTTTTCCGCCGTATGCGCCAGGTGGCGGTCGGCGACCTTGGCCATCCGCGGCTGGCCGTTCAACTCGAAAAACACCCGGACCATGCCGTCATCGTCCGGCTCGCCGATGGCCTGGTAGCGGATGATCAGGGTCTTGCCCCGCTCCAAATCGACCGCGGCTTCCTGGCCCGGCTTCATGCCGTAGAAGAAGATCGGCGTCGGTAGCACGTCGACCGGGCCGAACTCGCGCCGGTGAGCCGCATAATCCGTGAACACCTTTGGATACATCAGGTAGGAATTGAACTCCTCGTCGCTGACGTGGCGGTGCACCTTGTTCTCGACCTCGTTCCTCAGCGCTTCGAGGTCGGCGTCGTCCATTACCGACCCGGGGCGGACCGTGATCGGTGCCTCGCCCTTCAGGATCTTCTTTTGGAGCTCCATCGGGAAACCACCCGGCGGCTGGCCGACGTCGCCGCGGAAGAGCGAGACCACCGATTCCGGGAAGGCCACGTCACGCTCCGGGTCCTCGACGTCTTCGCGGGACAGCCCGGCCGAAACCATGGCCAGGGCCATGTCGCCGACGACCTTGGAGGACGGCGTCACCTTGACGATGTCACCGAACATGGCATTGACGTCGGCATAGGCCCGGGCCACCTCGTGCCAGCGTTCGGCCAACCCCAACGACCGGGCTTGTTCCTTCAGGTTGGTGAACTGGCCGCCCGGCATCTCGTGGAGATAGACCTCGGAAGCGCCGCAACGGAGATCGCTTTCGAAGGCCCGGTACTGGGTCCGCACCACTTCCCAATAGTCCGAGAACTGGCGAATGGTCGCCGGATCGATGCCGCTGTCGCGCTCGGTGCCGCGGAGCGCCTCGACGATGGAGCCCAGGTTCGGCTGCGAGGTCAGGCCGGAGAAACTGTCCATGGCCGCATCGACAGCATCGACCCCGGCGTCGACGGCGGCCAACACACTGACCGCCGAGATGCCGCTGGTGTCGTGGGTGTGGGAGTGAATCGGCAAACCGGTCTCGTCCTTGAGCGCCTTGACGAGAGTCCTGGCCGCCTCCGGTTTGACCAGGCCGGCCATGTCCTTGATGCCCAAAATGTGGGCGCCGGCACCGGCCAGCTCGCGGGCCATCTTGACGTAGTAATCGAGGTCGTACTTGGAGCGCGCCGGGTCGTGGACGTCGCCGGTGTAGCAGACCACGGCCTCCAAAACCTTGCCGCTCTCGAGCACCGCGTCCATGGCGACGCGCATGTTGTCGACCCAGTTGAGGCTGTCGAAGGTGCGGAACACGTCGACCCCGGAGCGCGCCGCCTGGTCGACGAAGGCGCGGACCACGTTGTCGGGATAATTGGTGTAGCCGACGCCGTTCGAAGCCCGGAGCAGCATCTGGAAGAGCACGTTGGGGATGCGCTCGCGCAGCACCTCCAGGCGATGCCAGGGGCATTCGTTGAGGAAGCGCATGGCAACGTCGAAGGTGGCGCCGCCCCAACACTCGAGGCTGAACAGCTCGGGCAGGTTGGCGGCATAGGCGTCGGCCACCTCGACCATGTCGAAGGTACGCATGCGCGTCGCCAGCAGGGACTGGTGGGCGTCGCGCATGGTGGTGTCGGTGATCAGTACTTTATCCTGGGCCAGCATCCAATCGGCCAAAGCCTTCGGACCCTGCTCGTCGAGCAGCGTCCTGGTGCCGGGCTTGAGCGGGTCCGGCCCGACCGCCGGCACCTGCGGCGCGTGGGTTTCCGGCGCCACCGGGCGGCCGGCCACTTCCGGGTTGCCGTTGACGGTGACGTCGGCGATGAACTTGAGGAGCCGCGTCGCCCGGTCGCGGCGCTTGCCGAACTGGAACAGCTCCGGCGTCTCGTCGATGAACCGCGTCGTATAGTCGGCGGCCTTGAACTTGGGATGGTTGATCAAGTTCTCGACGAAAACCAGGTTCGTCGCCACGCCGCGGATGCGGAACTCGCGGAGTGCCCGGTCCATGCGGGCGATGGCTTCCTCCGGGGTCGCGCCCCAGGCCGTCACCTTCTCCAGCAAACTGTCGTAGAACCGCGTGATGACGGCGCCCGAATAGGCGGTGCCGCCGTCCAAACGGATGCCGAAACCGGTGGCGCCCCGGTATGCCGTGATGCGACCGTAATCGGGGATGAAGTTCTGTTCCGGGTCCTCGGTCGTAACCCGGCACTGGAGCGCGTTGCCGCGAAGACCGATGTCGGGCTGCGCCGGGACACCGCTCTCCTCGACGGCACCGATGCGCGCGCCCTGAGCGATGCGGATCTGCGCCTTCACGAGGTCGATGCCGGTGACCTCTTCGGTGACCGTGTGCTCGACCTGAATCCTCGGGTTGACCTCGATGAAATAGAAGGCCCCCGTTTCGGCGTCCATCAGGAACTCGGCGGTACCGGCGTTGACGTAGCCGGCGGCGCGGGCGAGATCGAGGGCCGATTCACAAAGCGCTCGGCGCTGGACGTCGGACAGATAGGGTGCCGGGGCCCGCTCGACGACCTTCTGGTTGCGCCGCTGCACCGAACAGTCCCGTTCCCAAAGATGGACGACGGTGCCGTGAGTATCGCCCAGCAGCTGAACCTCCACGTGCCGGGCCCGAGTGACCAGTTTTTCGAGGTAGACCTCGCCGTTGCCGAATGCCGATTCCGCCTCGCTCCGCCCGGCGGGGACTTTCGTCTCCAGGACCGCCTCGTCCTCGATGACGCGCATGCCGCGGCCGCCGCCACCCCAGGACGCCTTCAGCATCACTGGGTAGCCGACCTCGGCGGCGAGGCGTTTGACCTCGGCCATTTCTTCCGGCAGTGGTCCCGTCGCCGGCATCACCGGAACGCCGGCGGCGACGGCGGCTTCGCGGGCCGCCACCTTGTTGCCGAGCTTGCGCATGACATCGGGCGGCGGGCCGATGAAGGCGATGCCGGCCTCGAGGCAGGCATCGGCGAACTCCGGGTTCTCGGAGAGAAAACCGTATCCCGGGTGGATGGCGTCGACACCAGCCGAGCGGGCAACGCGTAGGATGTCGTCGACCGCGAGGTAGGCCTTGACCGGCCCCAGACCCTTGCCGATGCGGTAGCTTTCGTCGGCCTTGAAACGGTGCAGGGCCAGTTTGTCCTCTTCGGCGTAGATGGCGACGGTGCGGATACCGAGCTCGTTGGCGGCACGCAACACGCGGATGGCGATCTCACCGCGGTTGGCAACGAGGATCTTCTTGAATTTCTTACCCATGGTTTTGGCCCATTGTTTTTGCCCTCGGACAATGGTTGACGCCCGCGTTCCTGCTTTCGCGGGCCCTGTTCCTTCCAGCGCGCCCTGTTATGCCGCCGACGGAGAAATTTCTCAAGGGCAAGGCGTCCAATGAGGCCTTATGGCACCACCGCGGCCCTGAGCACGGACTGCTCGGCGGCGTGGGAAAAGGCCTCGTCCAACTGGTCCAGGGAATAGGTGGCGTCGACGATCTCGGCGAAGGGAAAACGCTCCCGGTTGGCGACGACGAAATCCAGCGCCTGGACCAAGTGGCGCGGATGGTAGTTGTGCATGCCCTTGAGCGTCAGGCAGCGTTTCAGGATAAAATTGCTGTCGAGGATGACCTCGGCACCCGGATTGACGACACCGGCCAGAACACAAGTGCCGCCAGCCCGGAGCATGGACAACCCGGTGGGGATGATCGCCGGCACGCCGCAGACCTCGAGCACGGCGTCGGCGCCATCGGGTTTGCATAGCCTGCGAACGGTATCGACGAGGGCGCTCTCGGTGACGGCGGAGACGTCGATAGTCTCATCGGCCCCGAAGCGTTTCGCCGCTTGCAGCCGCGCCGGCACGGTATCGAGTCCGATGACGCGGCGTGCGCCCAGCGCCTTGGCCATGGCGCAACCGTAAAGCCCGAGGAGACCGAGCCCCTGGACGACGACCGCGTCGCCGAGACCGATCGCCGCCGCCTCCGTGACCGAGGCCATGGTGGCGACGCCGCAGTTCAAGGGTGTCGCCTCGGCATCGCTCAAGTCGTCCGGCAGCTTCAGGAGTCCCGTGCCCGGCAACACGTAACAGTACTCGGCGAAGCCGCCCAGGAAGTGCGGTTCCTCGTCGGCCCGGTCGTGGCCGTACTTACGCAGCCCATCGGCTTTCTGCGGCAGGTCGTGGACGTCGCGGTAGATGTCCGGGCCTTGCGAGAAATACTCCATCCAGGTGATGCGGTCGCCGGCGGCGAGTTCGGTCCCGCGAAGGTCGACACCGACGCCGTCGCCCATCTCCTCGATGACGCCGATGATCTCGTGACCGAGGATACCCGGGCACGGATTGGGCCGGTGGCCCTGGTAGGAGTGGATGTCGGAGCGGCAGATGGTCGCCATCTTGACCCGCACCAGGACCTCACCGGAACCGACCGGGCGTAGGGGATATTCCTTGATGACGAAGGGTGTGTTGGGCGCTTCGTAGACGGCGGCGCGGGCGGTTCGGGTCACGGGGCCTCCTCGTCTTTGGACGTTGCTATCGCCGAACAGGGCGTGACAATACACGACGGCGCCGTTCCTTGCTAAGATCGCCGCCGGAAATCTTAAAACGGACATCGACGGGGAACATTTCTTGCCGCTCTTCTACGACATGCCGCTCTACAGGCCGCCCAGCGAGGGCAACAACCTGATCATCCAGGCGACCCTCGGCTGCTCGTTCAACCACTGCACGTTTTGCTCCATGTATAAGAGCAAGGACTACGTGGAGCGGCCCTTGGAAGCCGTCTTCGCCGACATCGAGGCGGCGGCCCGGGATTGGCCGGGGGCGCACCGGGTGTTCCTCGCCGACGGCGATGCCCTGGCCCTGCCCACGGAGAGCCTGATCGCCATCCTCGATAAGCTCGCCGAAACCTTTCCCGCATTGAACAGGGTATCGGCCTACGCGACACCGAAGAACCTGACCGACAAGTCGGTCGACGACCTCGCCCAGCTGAAGTCGAAAAAACTGTCACTCGTTTATCTCGGCATCGAGTCGGGCGCTAACGCCATCCTCAAACGCATCATCAAGGGCGCCACTCAGAAGATCTTCATCCGGGCCCTTTCCAATGCCCGCGAGGCCGGCCTCAAGGTATCGGCGACGGTGATCCTGGGGCTCGGCAGCGCCGATCACTGGGAGGAACACGCCGCCGAGACGGCGGCGCTCGTCAACGCCGAGCCGCCGACCTATCTCTCGACCCTGCAGCTGCATGTGGAGCCCGACGCCTATGACGAGTTCATGGAAGCCCAGAGAGGCCCGTTCCGCTTCCAGGACGACGAGGCCATCCTCGCCGAACAGGAGCGCCTGATCTCGCTGATCAACCCGCCGAGGCCGATCATCTTCCGCTCCAACCACGCATCCAACTGCCTGGCGCTGGCCGGAAATCTACCAAAAGACCGCGACAAGCTTCTGGCCCAGATCGCCTGGGCCCGGGACAACCGGGCGGCGCTGCGCCCGGACCACCTTCGCGCCCTCTAAGACCCCTACGGCGTCCGACCCATGTTCGATCCCTTCACGGTCCTGGTCACTGCCGCCACCTTCCTACTCGCCGGCACGGTCAAGGGCGTCATCGGCCTCGGCCTGCCGACGGTCAGCCTGGCGCTACTGACCGCCACCGTAGGACTGACCGAAGCCATGGCGCTCCTCATCGCACCGTCGCTGGTCACCAACGTCTGGCAGGCGGTCGTCGGCGGCCACGGCCGGGCCATCCTCAAACGCCTGTGGCCGTTCCTGGCGACGGCCGGAGTGACCATTTGGATCGGCGCCTTGGCCCTGACCCGGGTCGACCTGGCCCTGCTGTCGGCGTTGCTGGGCAGCCTCATCGTCGTTTATGCCGGGCTCAGCCTGACCCGTCCCCATTTCACGGTGGCGCCCCGACAGGAACCCTGGCTGGGGCCGCTTCTCGGCACGACCAACGGGGTCTTCACCGGCATGACCGGCTCCTTCGTCGTTCCCGGCGTCATGTACCTGCAGGCCCTCGGCCTGCCGCGCGACATGTTGATCCAGGCCATGGGGATCCTGTTCCTGATCTCGACGGCGGCGCTGGGGATCGCCTTGGGCGGCAACGGCCTGATGACCGGCGAGGAGAGCATCCTCTCGTTCCTTGCCGTGGCCCCGGCCCTGATCGGCATGGTCGCCGGCCAAAAGATCCGCAAGCGCCTGTCGGAGGAACGCTTTCGCCGCGTCTTCTTTTCCGGTCTCCTGGTCGTCGGCGCCTACATCGTCGTCCGGGCGTTTACCTGACGGGAGCGGGACTTCAATACTCGGGTAGCCCGGCCTTGAGATAGGTAATCAGGCTCCAGATCGCCGCGTCATCCAAGACATCCTTGAAAGCCGGCATCGGCGTGCCGAGCGGTGCGCCGCCCTCGGCGATGGCCCAATAGGCGTAATCGTCGGCCGTCACGCCGCCGGCCTGCAGGTAGAGCAGGCTGGGCGGTCGCACGTCGAGGTCGGCGACCATCTCGCCGTCGCCGAGACCGAAGGGGCCGTGGCAAGCCAGGCAATGCTCACCGTAGAGTCTGCGTCCCTTGTCGAGCGTCTGGGGCGACCGGCGCAGCGGATTGCGTCGGTAACGGTATGCGGCGGGAATGCCGGCGGTCATCGAATGGTCGTGACGGACCGTGGTCGGCGGCGGCAGCTTGGTCTGTTCGGCCCAGGCTGGCGCGGCCAATATATCAGCAAGAGGAGGCAAGCATGGGCGCTTTACGTCTTTTCGTCGTCGCCATCATCGCACTTATCGTTTATCCGATCGCCGGCGTTCAAGCCCAAACCGATTTCGACCCCAAGAAGGCTTTGTCGCAGCCGAAGGCCTACGTCGGCTCCGAGGTCTGCAAGACCTGTCACCTGGAGCACTACGACGCCTGGAAGATGACCATGCACAGCCGCATGCTGCTGGACGCCAAGGCCAATGCCGATGCCATCATCACCGAGATCGACGAAAAGACGATCCGCGCCGACCTGGCCAAGAAAGAAGCCAAGCTCAAGGTCCCCTCGGCCGAGATCTACGTGCCGAAGTTGGAAGAGATCGAATACACCATCGGCAGCCAGTGGAAGCAGCGCTTCCTGATCAAGCGTGACGGCGAGTACTACATCACGCCCATCCAGTACAATTCCCAGTCCGGCGTTTGGGTCAACTACCACGAACACGATTGGCTCAAGCGGCCGTGGCTGAAGAAATGCGGCGGCTGCCACGCCACCGGCGTCGACCTGGAGAAGAAGGCCTTCAAGGAGCCGGGCGTCGCCTGCGAGGCCTGCCACGGCCCCGGTTCCCACCACGCGGCGCTGCCCCGTGCCGCCGTCTTCGAGAAACGGGCTACCATCATCAACCCAGCCAAATTGACCCGCGGCATCGCCGCCCAGGTCTGCGGCTCGTGCCACAACCGCGGCAAATCGACCAAGGTCAAGGGCTCCGGCTGGCCCGTCGGCTACCTGCCCGGCAAGGCCCTCCAGACCTATTACAAGTCGGTCTCCTACGCCGGCGGTAACGTCAAGAAAGTCTACGCCAACGAGTTTGCCAAGGGCCACCACCAGCAGTACATCGACTGGAGCCTGTCGGACCACGCGCGCGCCGGTGTCACCTGCGTGTCGTGCCATTCCGTGCACCAGCTGGGCAACCCGCTGGTCGCCCGCGGCCAGACCACGGAACCGGGTTCCAAGCAGTGCCTGACGTGCCACGAGGTGGTCAACAAGGTCGGTGCCCACAAGGTGCATTCCTTCGCCAATTGCGTCGGCTGCCACATGCCGAGGATCGCCAAGAGCGCCGAATCGGGCGACATCCACAGCCACGTCTTCAAGGTGCTTCTGCCCAAGGACACGCTCGAGAACCCGAAGATCCCGAACTCGTGCCAGACCTGCCACAAGCACAAGGACGAGGACCTGGCCGACCTGCAGAAGCGCTTCGACGCCCTGACCAAGCGAGAGACGGCGGGAATGATGGGTCAATAGGCGTTCGGATCAATCCGTAAAGGGGGGATCATGCCATGAGACCCAAAATCCTGATCGGACTGGCCGTCGCCCTGCTGCTGCTCGCCGTCGGACCTCCGGCGGCGGCGCAATCCAGCCGCGTCACCACCATGGACCGTTATCCGGAGGACGCGGCCAGCACCGGCCTATTCCGTGAAGAAGAGACCCTGCCCGGCGCCTATCGCCTCTACCTGCAGGAGCCGCGCGTCCGCGGCGGCTTCTGGGGCTGGGGGCCGGGCGGCGGACCGGTCAAGAAATCGAGCTTCGCCAAGGACGCGCACGCCACCGTGCGCGACTATTACCCGCAACGCTCCTGCACCGACTGCCACGAGGATTCGGCCAGGAACATCCACACGGCGCGGACCACGGTGACCTGCCGGCAATGCCACCGCAGCCAGCCGGTCGCCGGTATCCATCACTACTATTCGCCGCTGAACCCGATCCGGCGCCACGCCTACGTCTGCGCCAAATGCCACCAGGGGGCGACGGCCAACTTCTCGACCTACGTGGTCCACGAACCGCTGCCCTGGGCATCGGAAACGGCTAAAGAGTTCCCGGCCTTCTACTATGCGTTCTGGATCATGATCATCCTGGCCGGCGGCGTCTTCATCTTCTTCATCCCCTACGTGACACTGTGGGGGATCCGCGAGCTGATCGGCAAAGCCTTGGGAGGCAAGAGCCATGGCGGAGTCTAGCATCAAGGTCCGCCGTTTCGACGGCATACAGCGCCTGTTTCATCTGGGCGTCATCATCCTGTTCATGCTGCTGTCGGTGACCGGCATGGCCTGGATGTACATCGAGACCGAATGGGGCAAGGCTCTGGCCGCCGTCTTCGGCGGCTACCAGACGACCCTTTGGGTGCACAAGATCGCCGGCCTCGTCATGCTGGCCGGCTTCGTTCTGCACATCATCTACCTGATCGCCAAGATCGATTGGAGCAACCTGAAGGAGTCCGTGTTCGGTCCCGATTCCCTGACCTTCCTGCCGAGCGATGTGATGGATTTCATCCGACACATCGGTTGGATTTTCGGGCTCTGCAAGGCGCCCAGGTTCGAGCGCTGGGGCTGGTGGGAGAAGTTCGACTACTGGGCCGTCTGGTGGGGCCTGATCATCGTCGGCGTCACCGGCCTGATGCTCTACGACCCGCTTTTGAGCGCCGAGTACATGCCGGGCTGGCTGTTCAACGTGGCGCTCTGGGTGCATCGCATCGAGGCGCTCCTGGCCATGGGCCACATATTCACCGTGCACTTCTTCATCGAACATTGGCGGCCCAACGTTTTCCCGTTCAGCCCGACCATGTTCGATGGCGGATTGTCGATCGAGCACATGCGCGAAGAACACCCGGCCTGGCTCGAACGGCTCGAACGGGAAGGCCGGCTTGACGAGGTGACCATGGCGGAACCGCCGATCGCGCTCCGCATCCTCTACTTCGGGTTCGGTTATTCGATGATCCTGCTGGGCCTGTTCCTGCTGGTCTACGGCATCGCCAACATCTTCCTGCTGACCTTGTGATGGTCTCTCCGACCGCCGTCCGCCACGCGAGTGTGGCGGGCGGTGCGCGGGGCCAGACGCCGGATCCATTTTCGATACCTTTTGATGAACCGAGAGGCCGTCTTGCGTCGCCTGCGGACACCATGTCCTAATGGCCTTTTTTGGCCGACCTTTCGGGGAGACGAGACTTGGCAAACGACAGCGGAACCCTGTTCCCGCTCGACAAGGACATCGACCGCCGGCAGGTGCCCGCCCTCAAGGTTCATCCGATGGTGCTCGGGCGCGATGGCGAGGGTCTCTTCGCCGCCGGCGTCGCCGACATGGATTTCGAGGCGCCGCCGGCCGTGCTGGCGGCCATGCAAAAACGCCTCGAACACGGCGTCTTCGGCTACGAGGCGGTCCCCGACGGGCTCTATCCGGCGCTGATCGACTGGATGGACCGGCGCCACGGCTGGCCGATCGCCAAGGACCATATCCTCCGCGCACCGAACATCCTGAACGCGCTGGCCATCGCCGCGTCCATATTCACCGAGGAAGGCGACGGGGTGATCGTGCAGCCGCCGGTGTTCTACGATTTTTTCGATATCCTCCGCGAGAACCACCGGCGCATCGTCAACAATCCCTTGCGCCTCGAAGGCGGGCGCTACGGGATGGATTTCGAGGACCTGGACGCGAAGGCCGCCGATCCGCGCACCAAGATGATCTACCTGTGCAACCCGCACAATCCGGTCGGCCGCGTGTGGAACGCGGAGGAACTGCGGCGGCTCGGCGACATCTGCCTCCGCCACGGCGTCACCGTCGTCTCCGATGAGATGCACGGCGACCTCGCCTTTCCGGGCCACGCTTTCGTCCCCTTCGCGTCCCTCGGCGACGACCATGCGGCGAACAGCATCACCTGCCTGTCGCCGGCCAAGACCTTCAACATCGCGTCCTGCTGTTCCGCCTTCACCATCATTGCCGACGAGGCCAAGCGCGAAGCCTTCCAGGTCGAGAACAGCCGCCTCACGGTCAACAAGAACAACGCCTTCGCCAACGCCGCCATGGTGGCGGCCTTCCGGGAAGGCGAACCCTGGCTCGAGACCGTCCTCGCCTACCTCGAAAGCAATGCCGAGTTGGTCCGATCGCGGCTCGAGGATCTACCGGGTGTCCGTTTGATCGAACCGGAAGGGACGTTTCTCCTGTGGCTGGACTTCCGCGACCTCAACCTGGAGCCGGAGGAACTGACGGCATTCCTGCGGGGCAAAGCCAAATGGGCGGTCACCCGGGGGCCGGCCTTCGGCGAGGAGGGAATCGGTTTCGCCCGGCTCAATATCGGTTGTACGCGGGCGAAGTTGGACGCCGCGTTGAGCCGCTTGGCCGAGGCGATCACGAGCTTCTAGCTGTTGGGCATCAAAGAGTTTGATACCGATCGACCGGGTCACACCCGGATTCGCCGACATCGTGCGGAAATCCTGCGGTCCGCTGGTCGGGGCTTGTTCGCCGGAACTGCGGACGAAAACGGTAGTCAGGTCGATTGGCCGTCTTCCCCCCACAGGAAACACACTCCGCCCGTCACCCCCGCGAAAGCGGGGGTCCAGGAAACGACCTCATATCCAGAGTGAGGCGGACGCCGACTGGATTCCCGCTTTCGCGGGAATGACAGTGGGGGATTTACGGGTTTAGCCGTTAAAGAACATGTAGGACGCGGTATCCGAATTTTCCGATTTGCCGACCACAACGCTTTACGAGAGGTACCGCCGCTTTCCCCCGATATCGTTGATAAACTCGTCCGAAAGAGTGTTTTGGGCGTCCGCTTCTATTAAGAGCGGACGTTTATTCGCCGCCACTGGCAGATGCTGCGGCGGTTTTTGGCTTTGGT
>Ga0056134_10000225_pt1 | contig 11874 bp, 9 predicted proteins | sample WorMetGr2BELIZE2_FD_71115 | JGI IMG/M metagenome (GOLD analysis project Ga0056134, IMG submission 71115) | Marine gutless worms symbiont microbial communities from Max Planck institute for Marine Microbiology, Germany - Inanidrilus... ...
CGCCAACCAAAGCCAAAAACCGCCGCAGCATCTGCCAGTGGCGGCGAATAAACGTCCGCTCTTAATAGAAACGGACGCCCAAAACACTCTTTCGGACGAGTTTATCAACGATATCTATCGTTTGCCGACAAGTCTCAGGTTGGCGTAGCGTCCACGTTAACATGTGAATTGGCTCCGTCTCGACAACCGCAGTCCCATGAGCAGTCCTTCCCGGTTTCCGAAAGATCCGGCGGCACCAGCGGCCGACGAATTGCCGCTCAGGTCACCCGCTGAATTCTTGAGTCCGGGCGAAGTAGCACGGGTTCATGAAGCGTCGCTGGAGATCCTTGAGGAAATCGGCCTCCTGGTGCGCAATCCGAAGGCCCGGCGGCGTATGGTTGAACACGGTTGCCGTGCCGACGACGATAGCGAGATCGTCAAGTTCCCCGCCGCCGTCGTCGAGACCTTTCAAAAGATGGTTCCGCCGACGTTCACGTTTCGGGGACGGGACCCGGCTTTCGATTTTACCCTTCCCCGAACCATTCCGGCCATCGCAACGGCCAGTTCCGCCCCGGATATCGTTGACCCCGTGTCTGGCGAGACCCGCCGCGCGACGTCCGACGACATCGCCAGGATCGGCCATCTCGTCAACGAACTCGATGGTTTCGATGTCTTCTCCATTTCCGTACTTGCCGACGATGCACCTGAGGGACAGTTCAGCCTATCGCGCTTCTATCCGGCCCTGAAGAACTGCGTGAAACCGTGCCGGACGTCGGTGATCGACCGCCGGGAAGCGGAACAGGTCCTCGAACATCGCCGGTTCGCGTGAACGGTTCATGGAAAGGCCGTTCATAACCTTCGGCTATTGTTCCGTCGTCTCGCCGTTGACCATGGATTTCGATTCGACGGAAATGCTCATGTACTACGCCGAGAACGGCATCGCCGCCTACGGCACGATCGCCCCCATGGGGGGAATCTCGACTCCGTTGACCTTGCCGGGCCTGCTCGTACAGATGAACGCCGAGTGGCTGGCTACCGCCGTTCTCGCTCAGATGTCACGGCCGGGAACCAACCTCATCTATAATTTCCTGCCCGTATTCGCCGATATGCGCGACGGCGCCTACGCCGCCGGTGCCATCGAAATCGGCATGATGAACAGCGCCGTCTGCCAGATGGCACGTTATTACGACGTTCCCGCCGGCGGATACTTGGGCTTGACCAACGCGAAGATCAGCGACGCCCAATCCGGATTCGAGAAAGGTATGTCGCCCCTGCTCGGGACTCTTTCCGGGGTCGACTTCATCGTCATGGGCGGCCTCCTCGACGCTTTGATGAGTTTCGATTTCGGCCAAGCCGTCATCGACAACGAGATTGCCCTGATGCTCAAGCGCGTCGCTCGTGGGTTCGAGTTTTCCGAGACCGCGTTGTCGCTCGACGACATCAAGTCGGCAGGACCGGCCGGCATGTTCGCCGGTCTGCCGAGCACGCTCGAACGGATGACGAAGACAACCTTCCTTCCATCCATCGCCGATCGTGATCTCCGCGAGAAGTGGGCGCTCGATGGCGCCACCAACAGCCATACCCGAGCCATGACCAAAGTCCGGGAGATTTTGACGAAACCGAACGGCCGGGCTATCGACGTCGACACGGACGCGCGCTTGCGGGCAGTTTTCGAGGGATTGGTGACCGGCGATTCCGTTCCGCCGGAAGGTTGGGCGGATACGGAAACCCCGGTTCGCCGCGGGCGCCGGGAAAACCGCCGCCGCAGGCGGCCGTCCAAATAGAGCACAACTGCAAGCGAAGCTGTTCAGGGTGGGGAGGTAATGGCCGGACCTAAAGACGCTCGGATCGTCATTATCGGCGGCGGTGTTATCGGATGTTCGATCGCCTATCACTTGGCGAAGGCCGGTGAAAACGACGTCGCAGTCCTTGAAAAGAGTGGCCTTACCCACGGGGCGACTTGGCATGCGGCCGGTCTCGTGGGTCAGTTGCGCTCGAAACGCAATCTCACCCGGATGATGCGCGACAGCGCCGAACTCTACGCAGCTTTAAGCGAGGAAACCGGCGTCGCGACCGATTGGAAAAGGGTCGGCAGCCTCCGCCTCGCCTCCTCCACCGATCGCTGGCAGGAAATCAAGCGGGCGCATGGCCAAGCCCGGGCTTTCGGTCTTGATATCGAATTAATCAGTCCAAGCGAAGCCCGTGATCTGTTTCCGTTAGTCGATACGAAAGGCGTGGTCGGGGCCGCCTTTGTCCCCGGCGACGGGTACATTGATCCGAGTGGGCTGACCCAGGCCTACGCCCGCGGCGCCCGTAACGGCGGGGTCAAAATTCACGAAGGCGTGTTGGTAACCGACTTCGTCTTGGAAGCGAACCGGGTCGCGGAGGTGGTAACGAGCCACGGCACGATAACCTGCGAAACCGTCGTCAACGCTGCCGGTTTGTGGGCACGCCGCGTCGCAGGTTTCGCCGACATTGCAGTCCCCGCCGGTGTCGTCGAACACCAATACATGGTCACCGAGAAGGACCTGGGATTGGACAGTGCCGCTCCGACGCTTCGCGATCCCGACAATCTGTTTTACGCCAAGCCGGAGGTTAGAGGCCTGGCAATCGGCGGATGGGAAAAGGTGCCGCCCGCGGTTTCCGACGACCGTTTGCCCTTCGCCTTCGGGCGTGAGCTTTTCCCAGGCGACTTCGATCGTTTCGAAGAAATCGCCCTGTCGGCCTGCCAACGCATACCACGCCTCAACGACGTCGGGATCCGCAACCTGATCAACGGTCCGATTCCCATATCGCCGGACGGCGAACCCATCATGGGTAAGGTGCCCGAACTACAGAACCTTTTCGTCGCCTGCGGATTTACGTCCGGCATTGCCGCTTCCGGCGGTGCCGGAAGATGCATGGCCAACTGGATTCTCGAGAACGACCCGGGGATGGACCTGTGGGCCTTCGACGTTCGCCGCTTCGGTCCCCATCACGCCAACACCCGCTTCCTCGAGGAGCGCGCCGCCGAGACCTACTCGCGGTACTATTCGGTCCACTGGCCGAACGATGAACTGACGTCCGCCCGGCCCGTCCGACGCAGCGCCCTCTATGACCGGTTGAAAGCAGCGGGCGCGGTCTATGGGTCGAAATTCGGCTGGGAACGGCCGAACTGGTTCGCCGGCAAAGACAAGGAACCGGTCGACCAACCGAGTTTTGGCCGAGCCAACTGGTTCGACACGGTGGGCGAGGAACATCGTGCTGTGCGCGAGCGGGTCGCCCTCATTGATCAAAGTTCGTTCACGAAGTTCGAGGTCTCCGGTCCGGGCGCCGTGTCGCACCTGAACCGGATCGCGGCCAACGACATCGACCGACCACCGGGAAGCGCCATCTATACGCAACTCCTCAATGACAGAGGCGGTATCGAGGCCGACCTGACGATCGTGAGAACCGGCGAGGAATCCTTCTATGTGGTCACGGGGAGCGGGTTCGGCGTCCGCGATGGTCATTGGATTCGATTGCATCTTCCGGACGACGGAACCGTCGACTTTCTCGATGTGACGGCGAGCCGCGCGGTCATCAATCTGTGCGGCCCCCAATCGCGCGACGTCCTCGATATCGTCTCCGATGCCGATCTGTCAAACGACGCGTTTCCCTACATGACCTGCCGCGACATCGATATCGGCTACGCCCCGGTCCGAGCGATACGAATCACCTACGTCGGCGAACTGGGCTGGGAGTTGCACGTCCCGGTCGAATTCGCAACGACACTTTATGACAGCCTGAATGCCGCGGGCGCCGATTTCGGTATCCAGAACGTCGGATACCGCGCCATCGATAGCCTTCGTCTGGAAAAACGGTATCTCTATTGGGGCGCCGACATCGGCCCGGACTACTCGCCGCTTCAGGCCGGTCTGGAGTTCTGCGTCGCTTGGGACAAGGGGACCTTTACAGGACGGGAAGCCCTACTCCGCGAGCGTGAACAGGGACTAACGACGGTCCTCAACACCTATCTCCTCGACCACGATGCGCCCGTGATGGGAGGAGAGCCGGTCTTATGCGAGGGAAAGGTGATCGGCATCACGACGAGCGGCAACTACGGTTATTCTGTCGGCAGGAATATCGTACTCGGATACGTTCCCGTTGAATTCGCGGACCGGGAATCGGTCGAGATCGAGTGTTTCGGCCAACCGATCGGGGCCCAACGGTCTTCCCGCCCTCCTTACGATCCCGACCGAAAGACAGTTCGTTCATAGTTTCTCGGACCGCCCCGCGATGTGGCCTTCGTTGGGTTTTTGTGGTGATTCTTGTCGACCACCGAGGCGGATCGTTTCTTACGGGCCCCACGTGGATCAAAATTTTATCTTTCAATTACAGCTTTCTAAGGCCCAATCGAAATGAAGCAAAACCGAAACAAAATTATCCCTTGGCGAATTGTAGGGTCGGCGACTAGAGTTCACCTGGGTAATTGTGGGGGCAGGATAATAAGTACCCCAGGGAGAAACAGGAGAGGCTAAAATGAAAACCAGTTTCCTATCCAAACTTGCCGTTTCGGCAAGCGTCGCCGCATTCGCGGGCGCGATGGGCATCAGCGCCGCACAGGCGGCGACGGAATTGACCGTCTATACCGCCGTCGAGGCCGAAGACCTTAAGTTTTACGCGCGTGAATTCAACAAGGTCTACCCGGACATCAAGATCAAATGGGTCCGCGATTCCACGGGCATCGTGACGGCCAAGCTGATGGCCGAAAAAGACAATCCGCAGGCCGACGTGGTCTGGGGCCCGGCCGCCACCAGTCTTATGCTTCTCAAGGCAGAAGGCATGACCGAACCCTACGCGCCGAAAGGCGTCGACAAGCTCGACAAGAAGGAAGTTCGTCGATTCCGCCAACCCGCCGCACTGGACGGGCATGGACGCGTGGATCGCCTCGGTTTGCTACAACACCGTCGAAGCCGGGAAGAAGAACCTGCCGGTGCCGAAGTCATGGAAGGACCTGACCAAGCCCGTCTACCAGGGCAGTGTCGTCATGCCGAACCCGAACTCTTCGGGAACCGGTTTCCTCGACGTCTCCAGCTGGCTGCAGATGTTCGGTGAAGACGGCGGTTGGAAGTACATGGACGATCTGCACAAGAATATCGCCTGGTATACGCACTCCGGATCGAAGCCTTGCAAACAGGCGGCGGCCGGTGAAATCCCGATCGGCGTATCCTTTGCCTTCCGCGGCGCCAAGTCGAAAGCCAAGGGCGCGCCGTTGGAGATCATCCTGCCGAGCGAAGGCGTTGGTTGGGACATGGAAGCGACCGCCATCGTCAAGGGCACCAAGAAATTGGACGCCGCGAAAAAGCTGGTCGACTTCTCGATCACCAAAGAAGCCAACGTCATGTACAACAAAGGCTACGCCGTCGTTGCGTATCCGGGCGTTGCTAAGCCCGTCGAGCATTTCCCAGAGGGCATTCTCGACGCGATGATCGACAACAAGTTCGAGTGGGCGGCAACCAACCGCAAACGCATTCTTGCCGAATGGCAGAAGCGCTACGATTCGAAATCGGAAGCCAAATAGGCCTAACTTCGATATCCGTTGACGAAACGAGCCGGCCACCCTTCCCTGTTTGGGCAAAGGTGGCCGGTTTTGTTTTGTCGATGACGGTTTTCCGCTATCCTTCGCTGAAAACGGGTCCCGACACAGGGAGGAAAAATGGCGACGGCAGACGATAAAACGCCGTATCTAAGGATTCGCGACCTGACGAAAATGTTCGGGGATTTTACCGCCCTATCGGACATTTCGCTCGAGGTCTATGACGGTGAGTTCGTTTGTTTCCTCGGGCCGTCCGGCTGCGGCAAGACGACGCTACTCCGCGCCGTTGCCGGGCTCGATATCCAAACGACGGGGACGATCGAGCAAGGCGGGCGCGATATCTCGGCCCTGCCACCGGCGGAGCGTGATTTCGGGATCGTTTTTCAATCCTACGCCCTGTTCCCCAATCTGACGGTCACCAAAAACGTCGGGTACGGTCTGGAAAACCGGAAACTGCCGGCCGATCAGGTGCGTGACCGCGTCCAGGAACTCCTGTCACTCGTCGGTTTGCCCGACCAGGGCGACAAATACCCGGCGCAACTCTCAGGCGGCCAGCAACAGCGGGTCGCTCTGGCCCGCGCCATGGCCACGTCCCCCGGCCTTTTGTTGCTGGACGAGCCCTTGAGCGCGCTCGACGCCCGCGTCCGGGTCCATCTGCGGAGCGAAATCAAGGACCTGCAGCGGCGATTGGGCGTCACGACGATCATGGTCACCCATGATCAGGAAGAAGCCCTGACCATGGCCGATCGTATCGTCGTTATGGACCATGGCGTTATCGAACAGGTCGGCACGCCGGAAGACATTTACGGAAAGCCGGCGACGGCCTTCGTCGCCGATTTTATCGGCACCATGAACTTCGCCGACGGTACGGTCTCGCGGGATGGCGTCGTCGCCATGGGCGACACGGACCTCCATTGCGATACGAATGGTTTCGGTACGGGTGTCCCCGTCACAGTGGCCATCCGGCCCGAAGACATCAACGCCCAGGACATCGACGCGACCGAAGACAATCTCATAGACGTCGAGATCAAACACTTGGAGTTCCTCGGGTCCTTCTATCGGGCCGATATCGGCGGCCCGGCATTCGACGATCACGACATACGCGCCGACTTTTCCATCAATCTTGTTCGGCGTAAGGGAGTCGAAGTCGGGAGCCACCTGCCGATCCGATTTCCCAAGGAATTCATCCGGCTTTATCCGCGAAGCGACGGCTGACCCATGAGCGAGACGACCGCCACCGCCGTGGCCGCCGGCGCCACCATCGTCAAACCGAAACTCGGACGCGACGACTGGATCATGCGAACCTGCATGATCGTGATCGGCGTGTTCCTCGCGATCTTCATTCTGTTCCCGCTCTACTCGATGATGTCGAAGAGCGTCGAAAACAAGGACGGCGGCTTCATCGGGCTCACCAACTACATCGAGTACCTCTCGACGCCTGCCCTCTTTCATTCTGCCGGCAACAGCCTGTTCATAGCCATAACGGCGACCTTTATCGTCATGTCGGTGGCGTTCGTTTACGCCTATGCGCTGACCCGGACCTGTATGCCCTTCAAGTGGTTTTTCCGGCTCGTCGCCCTGGTTCCTCTCTTGATCCCTTCGCTGCTCGGCGGCATCTCGCTCGTTTATTGGTTCGGCAACCAAGGCGTCGCCAAGGGCTTGTTGATGGGGGAACCCATCTACGGCCCCATCGGCATCATCATCGGATCCAGCTACTGGGTGTTTCCCCACGCCCTGATGATCGTCATCACGGCGTTGTCGATCACCGACGCCCGGCTCTACGAGGCGGCCGAGGCGCTCAGGACGAGCAAGCTGCGGACCTTCTTCACGGTAACCATCCCCGGATGCAAATACGGCCTGATCAGTGCCGGATTTGTCGTCTTCACGCTGATATTCACTGATTTCGGCGTGCCGAAGGTGATCGGCGGCAGCTACAACGTCCTGGCGACGGATGTCTACAAACAGGTCATCGGCCAGCAAAACTTCCAGATGGGGGCCGTCGTCTCGGTCGTGCTATTGGTTCCCGCGGTGATTGCGTTCGCCGTCGACCGCATCGTGCAGAAGAAACAGGTGGCCTTGCTGTCGGCCCGCGCCGTCCCGTTCCAGCCGACACCGAGTGGCGGCCGGGACATGGCGATGCTGGCGTTTTGCACGCTCGTCGCCGCCGCCATCATCGCCATGATCGGCATGGCCCAGTACGCCGCGCTCGTTAAGTTCTGGCCGTACAACCTGTCCTTCGCACTCACCAACTACGATTTCGACGTCATGGACGGCGGCGGATGGGAGGCCTATTGGAACTCGATCCGCATGGCGCTCTACACGGCCGTCGTCGGAACCGCGGTGATATTCTTCGGTGCTTACCTGATGGAAAAAGGGCGCGGATTCCAGGCCGGGCGCACCTTGTTCCATATGCTCGCCATGTTGCCGCTTGCCGTTCCCGGGCTGGTCTTGGGTCTCGCCTACATCTTCTTCTTCAACAACCCGGCCAACCCCTTCAACTTCCTCTACGGAACCATGGGAATCCTGGTGGTGGTCACCGTGACTCACTTCTACACGGTCAGCCACCTGACCGCAGTAACGGCCCTTAAACAGATGGATCCGGAGTTCGAGTCGGTCTCGGCGTCGCTCAAGACCCCCTTCTACCGGACCTTTACCCGGGTCACCGTACCGGTCTGCTTGCCGGCCGTGCTCGACATATCCATGTACCTGTTCCTCAACGCCATGACGACGGTTTCGGCTGTGGTGTTTCTCTACTCGTCGGATACGACCCTGGCCTCCGTCGCCGTGCTCAACATGGATGACGCCGGCGACATTGCGCCGGCGGCCGCCATGGCCATGATGATCGCCTATACCTGCGCCGGGGCACGGTTGCTGCACGTCCTGTTGACCCGAGGCCTGCAACGTTCGACGCAGGCGTGGCGCAGTCGCTAACGGGCCGCATTTCGGTCCACCACAGTCATTACAACGACATGCCTATCGGATAGTTTTCCGTTTGGTGCCAACGACAGGAGATTTTCTGTGCCAATGTGATTAATTGTGGATTCATGACCGTTTATGACCGATAATCCCAACAACTCGAATGCCGATGCGGCAGGAAACCCAGAATGACACTTGATACCCAAGACCCCTGGCTGCTGACGCCAGGCCCGTTGACGACGACGATCGAAACCAAGCAGGCGATGCTCCATGACTGGGGGTCCCGCGACGCCACCTTTATCGAAACCAATCAGCGGGTCCGCGACCGCCTGCTCGCCATTGCCGAGGCGGAAGACTCGCACGTCTGCGTCCCCTTGCAAGGCTCCGGCACCTTCGCCGTGGAAGCCGCCATTGCCACCCTGATTCCCGGCGACGGCAAGGCCTTGGTGTTGATCAACGGCGCCTATGGGACGCGCATGACGAAGATCCTCGATTATCTCGGCCGCTCTTATGTGACGCTGGAAACACCAGAAGACGTCCCGCCCGCGGCTACTGATGTCGATGACTGTCTGAGTTCCGATGAGAGCATCACCCATGTCCTGGTTGTTCACTGCGAAACGACATCGGGCATTCTCAATCCCATAGAAGAAATCGCAGGCGTGGTGGCGAGCCATGAACGGTCCCTGATCATCGATGCCATGAGCGCCTTCGGCGCGATTCCGCTGAGCGCCAAGGCCGTCCCGTTCGACGCGGTCATGGCGTCGTCCAACAAATGCCTGGAAGGCGTTCCCGGGATGGGCTTCGCCATCATCCGCAAATCAGTTCTCGAAGCCTGCCAGGGTAACGCCCATTCGCTCAGCCTCGACCTCTACGACCAGTGGGTCTCCATGGAAAGGACCAAGCAATGGCGTTTCACACCGCCGACCCATGTTATCGTCGCCTTCGACAAGGCGATCGAACAATTCGAGGCAGCCGGTGGTGTCGACGGGCGCAACGCGCGCTATCGCAACAACGCCCGCATTCTTATCGAAGGCATGCGCGGAATGGGGTTCGAGACCCTACTCTCCGACAATTTGCAGGCGCCGATCATCATCACCTTCAAGATGCCGGGCCACCCGAGTTTCAACTTCCAAGGATTCTACGACGCCTTGAAAGACAAGGGTTACGTCATCTATCCGGGTAAACTCACCGTTGCGCCGTCGTTTCGCATCGGCTGCATCGGCGCCCTCGGAGAGGACGAAATGAATGGCGCACTTCGCGCCGTGAAAGAGACCATTGAAACCATGGGTGTTCCCTCAGGATCGCCCGCCGAGAACAGCTAGATCGGGCAGCCGTGCCGCTTGAGGTGCGCGATGCCGTATCAAGGGAGGAGCAAGCGATGGATTCTGTCGGCAGAGTATTCCACGAGCGGTTGCGGGTCTGCGCCGATGATGGCGTTCGGGACCGCCACATCGACGTTTTCAACCCCTATACCGGTGAGGTCGTCGGCACCGTGGCGAGCGCGTCGCGGGATGATGTAAAAGAGGCGTTCCGTATCGCCGCCGAGTATAAACCCCAGCTCACGCGGAGTGATCGGGCGACCATCTTGCGCCGGGCAATCGATCTGATCGACCAGAGGGTCGAACAGATATCCGACCTGATCACCGCCGAATGCGGGCTCTGCAAAAAAGACTCCCTTTATGAGACTCGGCGCTCGAAATCCGTGTTCGACCTGGCAGCCAGCCTCGCAATCATCGACGACGGACAGGTCTATTCCTGTGACGTCACACCGGGCGGCCCCAACCGCAAGATCTACACGACCCGTTCGCCGTTGGCTGCGATCAGCGCCATCACGCCGTTCAACCACCCACTCAATCAAGTCGCGCACAAGGTCGCCCCATCGATCGCCACCAACAACTGCATGGTCCTCAAGCCGACGGAAAAGACACCCCTGACGGCACTGCTACTGGCCGACATCCTCTATGACGCCGGATTGCCGCGCGAGATGTTTCAGGTGATCACCGGCGATCCCGCTGAAATCGCCGACGAGTTCATCACCAATGAACATGCTGAACTGGTGACGTTCACCGGCGGCGTTCCCATCGGCAAGTACATCGCTGAAAAAGCCGGATACAAACGGACCGTCCTCGAGCTCGGCGGCAACGATCCCCTGATCGTCATGGAAGATGCCGATCTCGAGAAAGCCGCTACCCTCGCCGTTACCGGCGCCACCAAGAACTCCGGACAACGGTGCACCGCCGTGAAGCGCATTCTCGTCGTCGACGCCGTTGCCGACGCGTTTTCGGCGCTTGCGGTCGAAAAGGCCAAGGCCATCCGCTACGGCGATCCGGCCGACCCGGAAACGGACATGGGCACGGTCATCGACGAGGCGGCGGCGAAACTCTTTGAAGCCCGGGTCAATGACGCCGTTTTGTCCGGCGCCAGCCTCCTCTACGGAAACACGCGCGAGGGGGCTCTCTACTCGCCGACGGTCGTCGATCACGTGCCATTCGACTGCGAACTGGTCCGCGAGGAGACCTTTGGCCCGGTCGTGCCGATCATCCGCTGCAAGGATATCGACGATGTCATTCGCGTATCCAACTCGACCGCATTCGGGTTGTCATCTGGCGTCTGCACGGAACGGCTCGACTACATCACGCGTTTCGTTGAAGACCTTCAGGTCGGCACCGTCAATGTTTGGGAGGTCCCGGGATTCCGGATCGAGATGTCGCCCTTCGGCGGCGTGAAAGATTCCGGCCTTGGATACAAAGAGGGCGTGATCGAAGCCATGAAGAGCTTTACCAACGTCAAAACCTACTCTTTGCCCTGGCCCCATGCTGCCTAACAGGGAAGCGGCTTGATTTCTTCCCAATAGCCGCCCAACCTGATCGGTCTCAGAAATGTCTTGGTAAACCGCCCCTATGCCTGAACCAACCCGTCCCGTCACGGTCAACGATCGAACCTACTCTTGGCCGGAAAGTCCGCTCGTCGTCGTTTGTATCGACGGGTCGCAACCCGAATATATCGAAGAGGCGGTCGCCGCCGGGGTAACGCCTTTCCTGGCGGAAATGTTGGAGCGGGGGGCGGATCTCCGGGCCGATTGCGTCGTTCCCAGCTTCACCAACCCGAACAACCTGTCGATCGTTACCGGCGCGCCGCCGCTCGTGCATGGTATTTCCGGAAACTATTTCCTCGACCCGGATACGGGTGAGGAAGTGATGATGAACGACGCCCGGTTTCTCCGCGCCGACACCATCTTCAAGGCATTCCATGACGCCGGCGCGAAAATCGCCATCGTCACAGCCAAGGACAAGCTGCGCGGACTTCTAGCGCGGATTCGATTTAATCCTGGTCGTATCCTGCGGCAGCGAAGAAGTTCTCGCATTCGGTGGGCGTGACTTTCTCGATCCCTTCGGCGATGGCGCTCCACAGTTCATCAATGG
>Ga0056134_10000238_pt1 | contig 11563 bp, 13 predicted proteins | sample WorMetGr2BELIZE2_FD_71115 | JGI IMG/M metagenome (GOLD analysis project Ga0056134, IMG submission 71115) | Marine gutless worms symbiont microbial communities from Max Planck institute for Marine Microbiology, Germany - Inanidrilus... ...
GCATGACGGCTTCCTTTGTCTCAAATCCAGGCCGCCAATATCGCCGCCAAAAAACGGCACAGCGGCAACCGCAGATCAAATCCGACGAACTGAAGCCGAGTTTTCACACAGCCACTGGATGATCCGGCCAATCTATCAGGTTCAGATCGATGTCTGCTTCGCCTCCACAGGGGGTCTGACCTCTCAAATGTTGGGGCCGAATCATTCTCGATTCATGCATCACGGAACGACGATTTTCTCACGTTTAATGTCAGTCGGATCATGTTCTATGGCCGGTCGTCGCCGTTCACACAGCGGAGGCGAAGCCTCAAATCAGCTGGGTCACGCCGTTCGCATTCTCGGGGCATCTGTCAATGCAGAAAGGATGAAATCTCCGATCAGTTCATCAAATCCCACAACAGCCGGGCGGATTCCCGGCGATAGATGTCACTGTGGCTGCCGCCGCCGGTAAAGGCGGTCCGGCAGTTGATGACGGCGCTGGCGTCGACGAACGTGATCAGTTTCTTTTCTCCGTTCTGTTCGGCCAAGGACGGTTTTTTCCGCAGGCGGGTTGGCGAAACCGGTGTACACCGTTGAAAGCCGTACCCCAGCCTGTCGGGCGTCCTCCCGGAAACGCTCCAGTAGTCGGCCAACCGACACCCGACGAAGGGTTCGTAGGCCTTGGCGCCGGCGCCGGCGCAGACCTTGTCGAAAGCCTTGGCCTGACCCGCGTAGGTCCCCCAAAAGGCGGTATCAACGGCCTTGTCGAACTCCGACGTCGTCATGAAGACGCGCAAGCCGGACTTGGAGATCTTCTCCTTCAGGCCCTTCTCGGGCTTATCGGGATCGATGAACAACTCGTCGATCCGGTAGGCACCCTGCAGGCCGATCAACCGGTCGCCGAGCCGAAAATCCCAGCTGCCGCGGAGCTCCGCCGCGAGACCATTTTCCATGTCTAACGCCGGTGGGAACAGGGTTCCGGCGACGGCGGCGCGGGCGCCGAAGCTGTGGCCGATGATCATGAGTCTCGGCTGATCGGATCGGTTCTGGAAGACGGCGGCGCGGGCCGGCAGCACCGCTTTCTCGAGCAATGCGCGCAGCCACATCATGCCGACTTCCTTGGCGTCGCTGGCCTTGTTCGGGAAACTGATGCCGCGGACGAAAGCGGGCGCGACGGGCAGCATCGGGCTGATCTCCCAATCCGACGGCCAGGTCACCCCGACGAACAGGGGTTTGAACCGGCAGACCGCATCGACGTCTTTGGACCTGTCTTGGCACTTGATGGCCAACCGTCGCGCCTCGACTTCGTCCAAAAGGTGGCCGATCATGCTATTGAAGTTGCGAACCGCTTCCGCCTGGACGGTGTTCCAACCCATGATGAATACGAGAATGTGGGAGTAGCCGCCGGATCCGGATTCGCGCGCAAGGTCCTCTACCAAGGCCTGGCGCAGGCGGGCGACACCGCGCCAACCGTTTTCGAACGGGCCGCTGGCCGTTCCCGGCAATTCAACCCGGCCGTTTTCCTCTTTGCAATACTCGAAAATGCCGTGGGCACTGTCGGTTTTGGGCGGGGCCACGGAGGGGTTCAGGTAGTCGGCCGTGACTGCTTCTAATCCGCCGTGCGGGGGAATTGCCGAATAAACGACGCAGGATTTGATCCGATCCCCGAAAACCGCATACCTCTTGGCATCGTTGTCGTTCCGACGATAGGCCACGACATGCGTGATCAGTTGGGTTTTCGGATCGCGGCTGATCTTCCGGCGGACTTCCGCACCGTCGTCTTGATCGGTGCCGTTGAGCAGATCGGGATGGAGCCTGGGTCCGCCCACATCATCCTGATCGGCCTTTTCGATCCCGACGATGTATCCTGGGAAATGCAGGGCCGTTCCCCGTGGATAGTGCAGGATGTGGTGGAATTTCCGATGATCGGTTTTCAGCCAGTTTTCCTTGACGTCGAGCCCATCCTCCGCGGTATCCAAGAGGGTCGGGTGGGGGGTGCTACAGGCGGCCAGGGATAAAACCGGCAACAGCGCGATGGCTGAGCCTCGAATGACCGATCGAACCCACCGGTCCCAGGAAATGACCCCACACCACTTCCAACTTGCCTGGATTGACCCCATGACGACTCCCCCCCTTTTTCGAGCGCACGTGACGGTATTCTGTCGGCTTTTTTCGATTATTCCGGCTCTCGTTGAGGTTGTCAAAACGCGCATGGCGTTCGGCATGGGAGGGCTGTCCGCCGCTGATCGTAAATCGATCGAATTGCTTTTTCAGCCTAGAACCAGCGCCTGACGGAAGCCTTATAGGCGCGGTAGTCGTCGCCGAAGCGCTGTTCCAAGATGCGCTCCTCGTGGACGATGAAATGGGTCGTAATCAGCCAGGCGAAGATGGGAACGACGACCAGCGGCGCCAGGGTTCCGAGCCCGACGAACAGGCCCATCAAGCCGAGGACCATCGCCAGATACATGGGATTCCGCGTCCACCGGAAGAGGCCCGTCATGACCAGCTTCGTCGAATCGGAGAACGGGCGGACAGGTGTTCCGACGAGGTCGAACTGGCGCTTGCCGGCGACGGCGAAACAGACGGCGGCGGCGAGCACGAACCAACCGGCGAGCCGGTAGTCAGCCGGCACCACGTCATACTGGGGAAACCCGTAGTGGATCGAGACCATCGCCGCGCAACTGATGAAGAACCAGAACGGCGGCAGGATGCGCGATGCGCCGTCGGGCGCCTCATCGACCAGGACGGTCGCCTCGCCCGGGTTATCGTTCTCGTTCCGATTGCTCATTCGTCTACTCCCGACGATCCAGCATCTTCTCGAACCAGCACCTTCTCGAAATAGACGCGCTCGAAGCCGTCCTCCGTGACCCGGCGGGTCTCGACGTAACCGAGCCGCGGATACAGGCTCAAGTTCTCCGTCATCTTGACGTTGGTGTAAAGCACCATCCGCGTCAATTTCGCGTCTCGGGCCCGCGTCTCGGCGAAGTCCATGAGACGCCTGCCGTGGCCTTGGCCCTGGCGGCTGGGACGCACGGCGACGTTTTCGACGAACTGGTCGCTGTCCTTCGCGTAGGTGACGATGTAGGCGACGAGTTCGCCACCGTCCTCGAGCACGAAGGCCTCGCCTCTGCCGACGTGCCCGGCGAAATCAGCGAGCATGGGCGCCGGTTCACGGCCGATACGTTCGATAAAAGGGGCATAGGCGGCGGTGGCGAAGGCGGTCAACTGCGACACGTCGCCGCGCCCGGCCCGGCGGATGACGACGGCGCCCGCCAAGTCCCGGCCCCACGCCCGCTAGTCAACGCCCTCGACGGCGAACAGGTCGCGTTCGGCACCATCGCCCAACAGCGCGTGCGCCGCTTTGTAACCGGGCGAAGCGTAACAGGCCTCGGCGGCTTCCATGCTGGGGAACTCGATGACGACGACGCGCAGCTTCTCGTTTCCCTCGAAGGTGGCGGAAGCGCCGCCGCGGGCCAGGACCCGGCCGCCGTGCTCGGCCAGCACCGGGCTCGCCGCCTCGGCGTAGGCTTTCAGTTTGTCGGGGTCGTGGATGGCGTCATAGGAGCTGATCCAATAGGCCTTGGGCATGGCGAAATCCTCCTTCAGAAAAACCGGCTTTCAGCCGCCCAGCACCCGCCCGGCGACCGCATCGAGTTTCTCGACCATGGCCGGGTCGCGGGCGTCGGGCGCCGTGATGATGGCGACCTCAAGGGCCGTGTGGCAGCCTTCGGAACAGAGCTCGCTGCGGCCCGAGAGTTTCGGCGCCGTCTGCTTGACCAGGGAGCGGCCCTTGTCGGCGTTATCCAGGAGCACCTTGATGATGGCGTCGACCGTGACATGGTCGTGGTCCGGATGCCAGCAATCGTAGTCGGTGACCATGGCCACGGTGGCGTAACAGATCTCCGCCTCGCGGGCCAACTTGGCCTCCGGCATATTGGTCATTCCGATAACGTCACAACCCCAACTGCGATAGAGGTTGCTCTCGGCGAGGGTCGAGAACTGCGGCCCTTCCATGGTCAGATAGGTGCCGCCGCGTTGATAGGGAATGTCCAGCTCCTTGACCGATTCCTCGAGAGCATCGCCCAAACGCCCACAGACCGGATGGCCGAGCCCGACATGGGCGACCAGCCCGGTGCCGAAGAAGGTTTTTTCGCGGGCGAAGGTGCGGTCGATGAACTGATCGGCGATGACGAAGGTGCCCGGCGGCAGCTTTTCCTTGAGCGACCCGCAGGCCGAGACCGAGATGATCTCGGTGACGCCGGCGCGCTTGAGCGCATCGATGTTGGCGCGGAAGTTGAGTTCGGACGGGGGAATGCGGTGACCGCGGCCGTGGCGCGGCAGAAACACCATCCGTTGGCCGTTCAGCTCGCCGAACAGAAGCTCGTCCGAGGGCTCGCCGAAGGACGAGGCGACCTTTTCCCAGCGGGTGTTCTCGAGGCCGTCGATCTCGTAGACGCCGCTGCCGCCGATGACGCCGATGACCGGTGCCGATTGTTCCGTTGCCATGGATGGATGCCCCCTCGTCGCTAACCTGGATGCTCGGCTCGATGCCTTGGTTTGGGCGGAGTTTCACAGGTTCGCGGAGGTGAATCAATGGCCCGGTCGATGGCTCGGACTATGACGTTCCCGTGAACATTCCACGGGTTTTATATTTTTCGATGAAGGTTGATTGCCTTATCGGACGATCCCCCTTAAACCGACTGCCGGTTTCAGGTTGGCGCGGCAGCGACGGATCACCATATCGGCTTCGCCGACGGGACGATTGGAAAGGTTAGGAACCATGAAAGGTAGAACCGGGCGCATCGCCCTCGCTGCAATGCTGGCTTTCGGCATCACCGCCGTCGGAACCAAAAGCGCCGGAGCCGGTGAATTCTCCTTCAAGTGGGGCGCTGGAGCCGGTCTGGCACCGGACTATTGGGGCTCGGACGATTACATCGGCCTGGCTTTCCCGATTCTCGGCGTCGCCTGGAAGGGCGAAGAGGCGCAACGGGGCTCGCGCGGCTACGTCTTCGCCCTCGACCTTCACGACGCGTCGGTTGACCTGCGCGAGGGGGTGAAGGCGGGGCTCCTGCACATCGGCACCCCGGACCGCGACAACATGCTAAGCCTCGGCTTCGGCCTCGGGCGCAGCCGCGACGCTGACGACAACGACGTGCTCAACGGCATGGGCAATATCGATACCCACGCGCTCGCCAAGGTATCGCTCGAAGGCAGCGGCCGCGACCCGTCTCGACCCGACTGGCACTACGCCCTCACCTTCTCCCAGGACATCAGCGACGAACACGACGGCGCCAGCATCGACGCCGGTATCGGCTATTCCTGGCCCCTGTGGGAGCGCTGGAAACTGACCACGGAGGTCGGCATTACCTGGGCCAGTGACGACTTCACGCAGGCCCACTTCGGCGTCACGACGAGCCAGGCGAACCTGTCGGGCAACACCGCCTAAACGGCGGAAAGCGGCATCGTCGAGGCCACAGCCAACGCAACCCTGCAATGGAAGATCAACAAGAACCTGGGCGTACTGACGGCGCTCTCATACGGCCGCCTCCTCGGCGACGCGGCGGATAGCCCACTGGTCGACGTTGAGGGCGACGCCAACCAGCTCACCTTCATTGTCGGCACCCAGGTCACCTTCTGATCGGCCTGCCCCGGGGACGATGCAGCGGGCCCGCGGGCATCAATCGAGATTGGCGTCGAACAGCCGGATGGTACGCATGGCGGCGATGTTCATGGCCCGTGGATCAAACTGGCCACGGCGGTCGCAGTTGAAGCCGTGATCGGCATCGTAGATGAAGAACTCGCACTCAGGATGGACTTCGGCGATCTGGTCGACTTCGCTCATCGGGATCGAGGCGTCCTGGTTGCCGAAATGCAGGATCGTCGGGCAGCGCGGTTTCTCTTCGATATAGGGCAGGATGCCGGCCCCGTAGTAACTCGACGCGGCCTGGAACGGCAACCGGCAGGCCGCACCCCAGGTGACGACACCGCCCCAGCAGTAGCCGGTGACGCCGACACCACCGGCGTCGAGAACATGCTTGCGCGCCGCCTCGACGTCGAGCATGACGCTGTCGAAGGCATCGTTGGCCATCGCCTTGAATTCGCGCCCCGTGGCGATCTCTTCGGGCGTGTAGCCGCACTGGAAATCGCGCTCGAAACGGTCGTATAGAGCCGGCGCAATGGTCTTGTAGCCGACGGACGCATAGCGCTCGGCGACGTCGCGGATATGGCCGTTGACCCCGAAGATCTCCTGGATGACGACGACGCCGCCCCGGGCCGTACCCTCCGGCTGGCAGAGATAGGCCCCCAGCTCGTGGCCGTCGGAAGCGGTCAGCGTAATCATTTCGCCCATGGAACGGTCCTCCCCTGTTTGATTGTTGTCGACAGAATAGAGGACGCTCCGGCGACAGAAAATTGGAAATCCTGCAATGGTGTGTTGACCGCGGCCAGAGAATGAGCGAGAGTCGACACAACTTTTTATAGTGAACAATGTGGGTATACGACTTTTGGACGTTGGGTCGAAATCTCGGTGGCGGCATACAGCCGGCCTTGTCGCCGTCGTCCTCGTCGCTGGCGTCCTCATGGCCGCCGCCTGTGCCCCGGTGTCGAAACTCCCGGAAATCGATGAGGCGGTCGCGGAAGAGGAAGCCCAAAAACAACGCGAAATCACCATCGAGGAGCTGGAAAAGAACAAACACTTGGTCCATCGGTTGAGCCTGAGGATCCAGACGGCCAACGCCGAGCTTTGCAAGAAGACGGCCTATACCACGGGGGCCCGGATCGTCGTCGGCGGGGACTCGAAGAAACCCTTCGCCCGGGCCGGGCGCAAGGTCTACGGACTCGGGCACCTGGCCAAGATCGTCCAGGTTCCGCCGCGGTCCGCCGCCTGGGCCGGCGGTCTCCGAGACGGCGACGAGATCCTGGCGATCGGCGGCGAGAACTCACCGGAAAAAGCCGGCAAGGTCGAGGCCTGGATCAAGAAACGGCTCGAGGAGATGAGCGCCGAGGGAACGCCAATACCGTTCACCGTCAAACGCGAGGATGAAACGGTGTCCGTCGAGGTCACTCCCGTCCCCGTCTGCGATTACCCATTTCATGTGGTTCAGGACGATGCCGTCAACGCGACCGCCGACAGCGAGACGATGGAGGTCTACACCGGCATGATCCGCTTCGTCGAGAACGACGACGAACTGGCCCTGATTCTCGGCCACGAATTGGCCCACAACACCATGGAGCACATCCAGAAATCGGAAGGCAATTACGTTGCCGGTGCTCTGGTTGGCGCCGTGTTCGGGGCCATCCTCGGCGTTGACCTGTCAGGAGTCGGCGGTCGCATCGGCGCCGGCGCCTTCAGCCAGGAGTTCGAGGCGGAAGCCGACTACGTCGGCGTCTACTACGCGGCCCGCGCCGGCTTCGACGTTTCCGGCGTCGCCAAGCTGTGGCGCCGCATGGCGGCCCGCAACCCAGGCAGCATCCACCTCAGTGGTTCCACCCACCCGTCGTCCGCCAAGCGGTTCATCGCAATCGAAAAGACGGCCGAAGAGGTCACCGCCAAGAAGACTAAGGGTGAGGCGCTGGTGCCGGAGACAGTGGAGGACGGGGACCACGGAAAGGAAAACTAGCCGACAGTGACCGTTGACGGAAAGCGGCCGCGGAAAGCCCCGCCCGGTCAGTCGAGCCAGAATGAGTCAGCCTTTAGGTCTTTCCATGCTTCTTCAACCGATGCCCGACTTGGACGATCGCTTCGAGCGCAGGGATAAGTTCGGCGCCAAGCGGCGTCAGTTCGTATTCGACCGACGGCGGTGACGTCGGCTGAACCCGCCGCTCGATGACGCCCCGTTTTGTCAACTCGGCCAGGCGTGTCGACAGCACCTTCGCCGAGATCGGTGGAATATCGATCCTCAGTTCGTTGAAGCGGCGCGGTCCGGCGCGCAGCGACCAGATGACATTGGGTGCCCAGGCGCCGGCAATGACGGCCATGCATTCCGTCAGCATGCACGGCTCGGGCGGCTTGGGGCTCTTGTTACGTCGAACTTTGAGGACCATGGCCAGGTAAGCAGGTAACCGCAGGGTAAGTTGAAAACTAAGTAACTCGTGGATATCTAGTTGTCAAGAGTAAGTCTTGTGCTCATCTTCGGTCGACAGTTAACCGACAGGAGACGGATCATGAAACTCTACTACAAGCCGGGCGCCTGCTCCCTGGCCTCACACATCGTCCTCAACGAGATCGCCGCGGTGTTCGAATTGGACAAGACCGATACCACCACCGGCAAGACGCAAACCGGAGCGGATTTCGCCGAGATCAATCCCAATGGCTACGTACCGGTCCTGCAGGCCGGAACCGGCGACGTCATCACCGAGAACCCCGCGGTCTTGCAGTATCTGGCGGACCTCAAGCCGGAAAAGCGCTTGGCACCGACCGCCGGCACCATCGAGCGTGTACGCCTGCAGGAACTGCTGAACTTCATTTCGTCCGAACTTCACAAGGCGTTTGGTCCGTTCTTCTCGGGAGAGGAGCTTTCGCCTGACGCCCGGGCGCGGGCCGAAGCCCAGGTCGCGCGGCGGACCGATGACATCGAACGCCGCCTCGGTGACGGCCGCGCCTTCCTGCTCGGCGACGATTTCACCGTGGCCGATGCCTACGCCTTCGTCGTGCTCAACTGGACGACCTTCGTCGGCATCGACACGAGCCGTTGGCCGTCGGTGCAGGCCTTCCTGGATCGCGTCAAAATCCGTCCCTCGGTCGTCAAAGCCATGATCGCCGAAGGCCTTGTCGAGAAGGAGGATGCGGCATGAGCGGGTTCACCGATGTGAGTGCCGTACTCAAGGACTACTTCGATGCGCTCCACTTCTGCGACACCGAGAGATTGGCGGCAGTTTTTCATCCCAAGGCGATCTACGCGACGGCGGATGACGAGGCGCCGCTGCTCTTTCGCACCATGGACGAGTACTTTCCCGTCGTCGCCGCCCGCCAGTCACCGGCGTCCCGCGGCGAAGTTCGGCGGGACGCCATCGACGCCATCGAGTTCGCGGGCGAGAACACGGCTTTCGCCCGCGTGCGATGCGCCATCGGTACGCGGGACTTCGTCGATTTTCTGACTCTCGTGAGGACCGAGGACAAATGGCGGATCATGGCCAAGGTCTTCCAGATCATCGAACGGGAACCTTGAGAGGAGAACCATCATGCCTTACGTGAACATTAAGATTACGCGGGAGGGCGCCACGCCGGCCCAGAAAGCCGAACTGATCGACGGCGTGACCGACCTGCTGGTGAGCGTCCTCGACAAGAGCCCGGCGACGACCTTCGTCGTGATCGACGAAGTCGAGACCCAGGACTGGGGCATCGGCGGTCTGCCGGTAGACGCGTTTCGAAAACGCCTCGCGAATAGCGACTGATCTCGGATCAGACCGAAGCGAACCGTCGGTGCCGGAGAAAACGGACAGTGACGGGGCGGGGGACAAGCTGGACTGGGGTTTGGACGGTTGAGCTGTTGAGACCCGAGGGCGGCTTTTCCCCCGTAGGCGGTCATTCTGCCTCATGTGGGGTGACGTCTGCTTCTTTGTCGCGTTTCGGAAATCCGAGCATCGTGGCGGCACCGCTCCCGCCCGCCAACAATAGACGGTCTCAGCGGGCTCAATGATCTCAAGAAAACTAGGACAGAAATCGAGATACCTCTTCCATGAATCGCGGCCACGCCGGCTCGCTTTCCAGGATCAGATGGTTCTTGCCATCAAGTGCGACAAATTGGGCGTTCGGTATCATCGCCGCCATTTTTCGACCTTCGGCAAAATCGATAATGCCGTCTTCCTTACAGTGAAGAACAAGGGTCGGCAAATTCAATCTCGGACACAAATCGACAACGTTTATATTGTTGGATACCTGAATAATCCTGGCGGCATTATCGGGTGAAAGCGTCTCATGCTGGAGTTCGTTAAACCAATCCATTTGCTCCTTGGAAGCCTCCGGCATGAACTTTGTCGTAAAATATTGCCGGAACGCCGGATTGTTTTTCCCCCAACTCTGCAAAATCATCATTTCTTCGGTTGCTGCGAGGTTCTTTTGCTCCTCTGACTCCCGCTGTTTGGCACCGCGCGCGAACCCGCCGTACAGCACCAGCCGGCGAACGCGCTCGGGGTGCCGCACGGCATAGGCGATCGAGTAGGCGCAATCCTGCGACACGCCAATCAGGTCAAACTGATCAACCCCCGCCGCGTCGACGACTGATTCGATATCACTCACATTGGACTCGAACGTGATGTTGGGAACGTCCTGGTCGGATAGGCCATTGGCACGTTGGTCGAATCGAACCAGGGATCGGCCTGTTGTCAGAAACCGCAAAAGGTGGCCCCACACCGGACTTTCCCAATCGCGTTCAAGGTGATGCAGCCAGTTTGGCGCCTTGACGATGGGAGGGCCTGAACCGGACGTTGCATAGGCCAGCTGAATGCCATCCTCAGCCAGGCAGAACTTTATATTCTGGGTGACTGGAGTTTCTGACGGTTCGGCTGCGCCCGACGGGTCAAGAGCTTGCCGCCATTGCCAGATGTGGACAGGGTCGGCCACGTTCTTCAATGATTGAAGACCCTTGTCCTCAAGACGGAGTGACAGCTTTTGGCGGACCTGTTCGACGACGCTTGACGTCAGCGATATGGCCCCCGGCTCGGCCAAGGCCTCTATTCGCGCGGCGATATTGACGCCGGCGCCATAGATGTCCTCATCATCAACGACAATCTCGCCTAGGCTCACGCCCATCCGGAAGGCGAACGGAAACCCGGGGTCAGAAGCTGGAAACCGTTCGAGCAGGGATTGCTGCATGGCGACGGCGCACCGCACGGCGTCCGTTGCCGTCGAGAACTCGGCGAGGAAGCCGTCGCCCGTATGTTTCACGATACGGCCGCCATGCTTAAGGATTGAAGGGTCGATGATTTCTTTTCGAGACGCCCACCAGTTATCCAGCGTTTGCGCCTCATTCTGCTCCATGAGCCGAGTGTAACCCGCAACGTCGGCCGCAAGTATGGCGGCCAGCTTGCGGGTAATCGCTTGTTCTGCCATCACGTCAATCCTTCGAGGCGCATCGGCACGCCCTTATATACTCTGTTTACCGATCACGAGGGGCTTCGCAAGACCGTTATCGGGCGTCTCCAGCTCATCCCGAGCTGAATGTCTGACACCCGATTACCGATCCGAAAGCGGTCAAACGCCGCGATTGCCAAAACGCAGCTTTTGGGATTCCGCAGACTTCCCGCGAAGCCGACGATTCCGACTTGGGCGGGCATGGCCCCATTGTCGGCGGCGCTTCCCCATGTCTCAACCGGCACCTCCTATCCAAGGGGTCGTGGATCGCCGGCTGGGCATTCGCGACGGGGTCAAGACCGGCCGTGACGATGACCTTTGCATCCCCGGGCAAGTAACCATCGGCTGGCGATCGGATTACGGACAATCGATACCACCACCAAAACCAATCTGAGGAGAGCTTTGCATAAATCCGTTTGGTGTGATTCCTTCGATTGAGGATAGAGGTTGATCGGGGGTTGTGATGTCGCATCGTCTGACGGGTCAGTTGGGTTTTTCGGAGGCGGCCTTGTC
>Ga0056134_10000240_pt1 | contig 11531 bp, 10 predicted proteins | sample WorMetGr2BELIZE2_FD_71115 | JGI IMG/M metagenome (GOLD analysis project Ga0056134, IMG submission 71115) | Marine gutless worms symbiont microbial communities from Max Planck institute for Marine Microbiology, Germany - Inanidrilus... ...
TTGCTCTTCCCTCTTGGCACTTTGATGCCGTCGGCCCGTGAGGGTCCACCTCGACCCGCCGTCCCACGAACATCAGGGAGTGGGAGGCGTCCATCCCATTTCCTTGAAGGGAAGCGCGGCGCTCGACGTCAGGCCCCTGCCGGTGACATTCCCAGGTGACCGGGAAAAAGGGGCGGCCTTCGCCGTCGGTGAAATCGCATCGATCTTCGAGGCCCTCGAACAGCAGCAAGCCACCCGCGAGGTTCATTGTTTCGGCTGGTTGCCGACTCTGGCTGCCAGCGGTTTGGGAACGGCCCCCGGTTTGGCTCGGGGTTTAACCGAGGCATGGATCCGTAACTTCGGTTCCTGGGCCGCCGAGGCCTGGCAAAGCGACGTCCTCGCCGAGCGGGTCACCAACTGGCTGCTCTATTACGGCTTTCTCATGACGGGAGAAACCGGTGCTTTTTCGCCACTCTTCCACCGGGCCTTGTCGCGCCAGATCGTCCACCTGCGACGGGCATTGTGGCTGGGCGCTCGACCCACCGATGGCCTCGCCGTTGCCAAAGGGCTGATCCACGCCGGTACCGGCATCGACGGGTATTCGGACGCGCTTCGCCAGGGTCTGGTGGTCCTCGACCGGTCGATCGAATCCGAGATCCTTGCCGACGGGTGTCACCTGTCGCGAAATCCGTCGCACCAGTTGTCGTCGCTGGCGGCACTCCTGCAGGTCCGCGCCGTCCTGATCGACCGGCATATTCGACCGTCGGACCCGTTGAACAACGCCATCGACCGTATGGTCCCCATGCTCCGCGCCTTCCGCCACGGAGACGGGCGCCTCGCCGTCTTCAACGGATCCAACGAAACCGACCGAGAACCGATCGACGCGGTCATCGAACGATCAGGGGTCCGAGGCCGGGCCGTCGTCAACGCGCGCTACGGCGGATACCAGCGCCTGAAATGCAAGAATACGCTGGTCATCGTCGACACCGGTCCGACCAATCCCGATCCGCAACCCGACGGTGGACACGCTTCGGCCCTGGCGTTTGAGATGAGCGTCGGCAAGAACCGGGTCGTCGTCAACTGCGGCCAAACGACCGGCAGCGGGGCCCTTCGCGAGATGCTCCGTGGCACGGCGGCTCATTCGACCGTCACCATTGGTGACAGAAACTCGAGTGAACTCGTGCCCGAGGGCGGATACGGTGAACGCCGATCGTATTCTACGGACTCCGTACGCCGGGAAATCGATGGTAACGTCCTCGTCGAACTTCAACATGACGGGTACCGACAATCCTTCGGTGTGTCGCACAGACGGAGCCTGTATCTATCGGCAGACGGAAACGACCTCAGGGGAGAAGACGTCATATCCGGTGGCGGTCACGAAACCCTTCTTGTCCGTTTTCATCTGCATCCATCTATTCGGATTTCACTCATTGGTGAAATGAACTCGGCCATCCTCCGGTTTGGACGCAATGCGGGATGGCGATTTCAGGCCCAACCGGGACAGGTTTCCATCGAGGAAAGCGTCTATTTTGGGGACGGGATACGGAAAAGGTCGAATCAGATCGTCGTCCATTGTGGTAAGGCGGACCAACGAGCGACGATCAAATGGCGTTTTTATAGAGAATCATAGGGGCTGGACTCGGGAGGGGTCGACGTATTCATATCGACGAAACACGAGTCCCGGTTCGGCTCACTCCCTGTTCATTCGAACTGTTGTTGTTTCCGCCGTCTGCGGAACGCCGGAAACCAGATAGATATTGGCTATCGGGCAAAAATAGTGTTGAACCGGGTTCTTCGAACCGCGAGATCGTCAATTGTCCAACACCCGAAAACCAACCCATCGATTGATCACATCAACCCCGGTTTTGGTAGCCGTTCTCGTGGGGTGTTCCATTCCCGCGCTTGTCTTTGGCCGAACCGCTGTGGCGGTAACGGTCGGATTGGCTTTCATACTCACTTTTTTTCTCGACGACTGGCGCCAACCTTGGAAAGACGTCCGCCGGGCAATCGTTAAGCCGATCGGCATTTGGATTGTCATCACGTTATCTTTGTGGACGATCAGCGCCATCGGTTCGAGTGATCCGGTCCGATCGCTCGAAGCCGTGACCAGAACCGGTGGGTTCGCCTTGATCGCGGTCCTTCTGTGGTCCGTCTTGAAATCCAACCCGGCAAACGCCGGGCGAGCCCAAAGTGTGTTCGTCGCCGGCGTGTCGGTCTCCGTCGTGATCGCCTTGCTCTCTTCCACGGTTTTGCCGCAGTTGTACTGGGTGACGCATTTTTATGGCTGGCGTGACCAACCGCTTCTGACCGAGTTGAAGTCGTTTGCCGCCCTTTCAGTCCTAATCATTCCAATGCTGATTCTCGCCTTCGTCCGCATATCCGGTTGGTGGCGCTGGCTTTGTGTGCTCAATGTCTTGGGGATCGTTGCCATCGTTTTCATGACCGACAATCGCGCTGCCATCGCCGGGTTATTGGCCGCCTTCGCCATCGGTATCGTGGCGCTGGCGATCCGGATTCGAAACAGGCTCCTTGGCGCCGGCCTGATCGCCGGTATGTTTGTGGTTTGCGCCGCGGTTGTCGTTTGGCTCTATTATTCCAGACAACATCTTCAGAATATCGCGCCAGACCAAGACTGGTTGTTTCCCGTCTGGCTCCTTGATTTCGAACGACAGGTAATCTGGGGCCATACCTGGAAGCAAGCGATGGCGGCGCCCCTGTTTGGTCTCGGCGCCAATACCGTTAATTTTTCGCCGGGCGCGGACACTGTCATCCCGGGAACGTCCCATCTCACCTTGATTCCAGGACATCCTCATAACTGGTTCTTCGAGATAATGGCGGAGACCGGGATTGTCGGATTGTTGTCACTTCTCGTTTCCATCGGCTTTTGGTTCTACCAATTGCTCATCCGGTTTTATGAGGCGGCTTCATCAAGTGTCTTGGCTGCCCTTGCGATCGCGGCCGGGTATTGGGGCTCGGGCCTATTCAATTTTTCGTACTGGTCCGCATGGTGGCAAATGGCATTTTTTGTTGCCGTGGCACTGGTGTTCGCCTGGGAGGAACCTGACCGGACCTAGCACCCGAAGTCCTCGCCGATCCGAAAGGACGCGACAGCGCATTGCACCGGCGCAATGCCCTTTTTGGAACTAATCCCTCAAAGAATGATCCCACCTTCCATCGCCGCGTCGACCAAGAGGCAAGGATGTCGCGGATGAGCCTTGGTGGCTGCAACTTAACATGTTGTGTTTTCTTGGTGATCTTGACGCCTACCGGAAAGCGTGCTTCCTTCCGTCATATCGGCCGTTTTCAGCCTCGCCGCGTCACTGTTCCTGTGTAATAGTAAATAATGCCGGACCTGCCTTATCCGCGACTGCGGCTGTCAACAACGCCAGGTCAGTACCTTCAAACTTTCACCCGATTGTTAACCACGCGTTACGCCACCGGCCCTAATGTTCAGAGCCTGGAGGCCCAGGTCGCCGCACTAACGGGAACCGCCCATTGTATAGCTGTTCCCATGGCCAGAACCGGCATTTACCTGGCTCTAAAATCTTTGGAATCACGGGGTGAAAAAGTCATTCTGTCGCCGTATACGGTGTCGGAAGTCGTCAATATGGTTATGGGGAACATGCCGCTTACCGAAGTCTTCGCTGGTAAAAGAGTTCTGGTCACCGGGCACACGGGATTCAAGGGCTCCTGGTTGGCGCTTTGGCTGAAGGAGCTGGGCGCCGACGTCTCCGGAATCGCGCTGGCGCCGGAATACGAGGGCTCGCATTTCGAGCTGTTGGGTCTGGACCGGTCATCGGCCGACCTGATCGACATCAGCGGCGGCACCTATTTCCCTGGCGCCAAGGCCGCCTCCGACGGGGCCGGACGCGGACCCTATTTCATCGAATTTGCGAAGCGTGCCCGCGCGGTGACGGCCAAGCCACTGATGCTGACGGGCGGTTTCAAAACGCGCGCCCAGGCCGAGGACGCCGTGGCCAGCGGCGCGGTCGATGTCATCGGCCTCGCCCGGGCACTCGTCCTCGAGCCGTCACTTCCCGATCTTTGGAAATCGGACCGCAAACCGGAGCCCGTCTTTCCCCGGTTCTCGGCAACCCCGGAGGGCGGGATCACCGCTTGGTATACGATGCGCTTGACCGAGATCGCTGCCGACGTGGAAGCGCAGGATTTCGGCGACCTAGGGCAGGCGATCCGGGACTATGAAGCGCGCGACAAAGCGCGGACGGACGTGTGGCTGCGTCATTTCACCGATGATCGTGTGGGGCGAACGTAAACGGCAATGACGGTGAGTGGTTCGGGATGCAGCGTAGCGAAATCCAATGTCCGGCGTACGAGTCCCCTTCCCCGCGGTTCCTTAAACTGTCACCCGACTTGGCGCGTGTGGGCCCGAAGCGGCACGGCGGCCACCGTTGGGAAGGCCGCCGTGCCGATCGGGAAACCGACTTACCATGCGCTATGTTTCGTCATCGTACTCTCCTGTCCACTTCGGTCACCGGGGCGAATTGCCAAGGTCGATGCTAGCGTCGACCCGCTTTCCGGGTAAATTGTATTCGGGACCAATCTATTCGGTTGACAAATCCGAAAGGTTGTTTTCCGGGAACGACGACCTCCCGCGTTCCCTCGACGGTCCCCGCCTTGACAACCCGCGCCGCCGGGTCCATTCGGGACGGGGAGGACAACGGGACCACAACGGGCGAGGACGACGGGGGAGGGTAACGGCATGCGGCTTCTTTTCATCTCCGAGTGGGACAAGGCGGACCTGTGGCGGGATTCGCTCCAGGCCGAACTGCCGGAGCTCGAGTTCCGCCTGTGGCCGGACGAGGCGGAGCCCCGCGACGAAATCGACTACGCGCTCGTCTGGAAACCACCCGCAGGCGTGCTTCGCTCCTTTCCCAACCTGAAGGCGATCCTGTCATTGGGTGCCGGCATCGACGGCATCCTCTGCGACCCGCAGCTGCCGACGGGCGTGCCGGTGTCACGGCTGGTCGACCGCTGCCTGACCCAGGGCATGACCGAATACGTGGTCTACTGGACCATCCACTACCACCGGCGCCTGGGCGAGTACGCCGCCGACATGGCCGAAGGCCGCTGGCGCAACTTCCTGCAGGCGGATACGGAACGCCGACGCGTCGGCATCCTCGGCCTCGGCGAACTGGGCCGCGATTCGGCGCGGGTCCTCAACGCGCTCGGTTTCCGGGTCCTCGGCTGGAGCCGGACGCCCAAGACCATCGACGGGGTCGAATGCTTCCATGGCCAAGCGGGTCTTGCCGACATGGTGTCGCAATCGGAAATCCTGGTCTGCCTTTTACCGCTGACCGCCGAGACCGAGGGCATCCTCGACGCCGGCCTGTTCGAGCAAATGCCCGACGGGTCGTTCCTCATCAACTGCGCGCGCGGCGGGCACTTAAATGAGGCCGACCTGATCCCGGCCTTGGATGGGGGCAAGCTGGCCGGCGCCACCCTCGATGTCTTTTCCGAGGAGCCGCTGCCCGGGGACCATCCCTTCTGGTCCCATCCCAAGATCACCATGACGCCGCATATGGCGAGCCTGACCGTGCCCTCCTCGGCCGCCGCCTACGTCGCCGGCAACATCCGCCGCGTCGAGCGGGGCGAGGCGCCGCTCAACGTCATCGATCCGGAGGCCGGCTATTGAGCGATGACGCCGGTCTCTTCAAGGGCCGGCTACTCGTCTTTATGGCTGGCCTCTTCTGGTCGACGGGCGGCCTGCTGGTCCGCCTCGCCGAGACGGCCGACAGCTGGCAGATCGTCTTCTACCGATCCCTCTTTGTCATTCCCTTCCTGGTCATGGTCCTGGCACTCAGGAATCGGGGAAAGGTCATCGAGACGTTCCGCCAAGCCGGTGGGCGGGCGGTGCTCGGCGGCTTCTTCCTGGGCGGCGCCTAACGATATTGATCGAGGATCCCGTCGATGGTTCCGTCCGATTTCATGGTCGCCAAAGCCCTGTTCAGGTCCTCGACGACTTTCGAGGGTTCGAACCCCTGCAGTATTTTTGGTACCCCGATATGGTTCGGATCAACCGATATCGGCATCTCAGCATAAAAAAGGCTTGTGATGTCCGAGCCCTCTTGATTGGCCAAATACCGCACCGCGGCCACGTCTCCGGGGAAAATCACGCCATCGAGGCGTCCGGCGACGAGCATCCGAAGATGGATCGAGCGGATCGTGGCTTCGTGCAGGCGCAGACGCGAACGTATCCGTTCGAACCCACCCGAATACTGGCTGCCGCGAGAAATGCCGATGTGCTTGCCGATCAAATCGTCGAAGCCGCCAAATCGGAATGGCCTGTTCTTGGATTGCCACAGGAGAACCCGATCGACGTACATGGGGTTCGTATAGAGATAATCCCGCAATCGCGTTTCCGTCTTCGAAAACGCCGTGATGACGCACTCGCCATCCAACGCCCTCTGCTGGGCGCGCTTCCACGGATAGTTCTTGACCCTCGGCACATATCCCGCGCGCCGCAAAGCTTCCCAAGCAATTTCGATGGCGTATCCGCGCGGCACCCCGAATGAATCGGCGTAGTGTTTGGGCGGCCCTTCGGCCTTCGCGCAGATGGTCAGGGTCTCCGCGTTTGACGCCTTGGTGAGGCAGACGACCGATAGGACGACGATCAGGAAGCGGTACATGAAACTCTACGTGAGTCTGTCGACGGGGCGCCCAAGTGCGAAAAGACTACCACGGCCGATCCCATGCGTCATGCCGGGGCGGCTAAGCGCCCTACCCTGGTCTTGGGGCAGCCTACCGTGAGCTCCGGTCCGAAACCGGCTCCAAGGCATGTTTACTGACAAGTTCATCGTCTTATGGTACTCGTCCCCATGAGGGCGTCCTAAGATACGATCGGTATCAACTATTCCGACCTCCGGAAACCGGTCGTCCGGATCGAGGCGGCGACGTCGTGATCGACTCCGGGCTGCGTATGGCTTGGCGCCGACCGGAGCGCCTGCAGAGGTCGGGCGGTCGTTGCCGTGAAAAGGCTTGTTTTTCCGGGCCGAAGATTTACCTGACGGAAAACACCCACTGAAGGACCCGGAAAACAATGAAGAACACTTGGCTAACTTTTAGCGCGTTGACGCTCGGGTTGCTCGTCATGTGGCCGACAGCGGCACCGGCCAGTCTGCTCGACGACGAACTGATGAAAGCCCTGACCCTCACGCCCAACATCGAGAACGGCAAGGGCCTCTACGGCCTCTGCCGGGAATGCCACAAGAAGCACGGGCACGGCTCAAAAACTGGTCTCGTCCCCCAGCTGGCGGGACAACACCGCGAGATCCTGATCCGCCAGCTGGCCGAGTTCCGGGCCGGAATCCGCCCGTCCGAGGACATGGAGACCGTCACCGAAGAGGGCGAAATGGGCGAGCCCCAGGACATCGCCGATCTCGTCGGCTATATCGCAACCCTGCCGCTGACAAAGAAGCCGCGGTTGGGGCCGGGCATCGATCTCGACCTGGGCGCCGAGCTCTATCGGAAAAAATGCGCCGATTGCCACGGCGAGACCGGGCACGGCGACGCCGTCCAGGGCATTCCCCGCATCGGCGGCCAGCATTATCCCTATATGATCAAGCAGCTGCTGGCCTTCCGCGATAACGTCAGGACCACACCGACGACGAAGATGGTCACCCGGCTCAAGGACTTGAGTGAAGACGAGATATCGAGCATCGCCGACCACGTCGCCCGCCTGAAAGCGATCGATCCGTCCGAGAACCAGTGACCGGGTGCCGATGAGCGCGTCCTACGACACCATCGGCGTCAACTATTCCGATCTCAGGAAACCGGATGCCCGGATCGAGGCGGCGATCAACCGCGCCCTGGAACCGGCGCAAACCGTCCTCAATGTGGGCGCCGGAACCGGGTCCTACGAACCCGCTGACAGGGAGGTGACGGCGCTCGAGCTCTCGGCGGAGATGATCAGCCAACGGGACGCCGTGGCGGCGCCGGTGGTTCAGGCCGCCGCGGAAGACCTGCCCTTCGCCGACAATGCCTTCGATGCGGCGATGGCGATCCTGACGGTCCATCATTGGACGGACCAGGAGAAAGGCCATAAGGAACTTCGCCGCGTGGCGCGGGACCGTGTCGTGTTACTGACATACGATCCCGCAGTTCGCAGATTCTGGCTGGCCGATTACTTTCCCGAACTGGTGACCCTCGACGAGGAACAGATGCCGCCGATGACCGACTACGCGGCCTGGCTGGGCCCGGTCGAGATCACCGCCATCCCCATCCCGCAGGACTGCACGGACGGTTTCCTCTGCGCCTACTGGAAACGCCCCGCCGCCTACCTCGACCCCCGCATCCGCGCCGCCATCTCGTCCTTCTGGAAGATCGGCGACCTATCGGCGGGCCTGGAAAGGTTGGCGGCGGATCTCGACAGCGGCGCCTGGGCGGAGCGTTATGGCGGGTTGGACGCTCTCGATGAATGCGACTTCGGGTACCGGCTGGTCGTCACGACATGAGCGGCAACGAGACCGGATCGCTTCCCTCATGTCGGCCCGGCGCTTTTACGGCCGGTTTCCGTTGGCTCGGGTTAGGACTTAAAAGAAAAAGGCGTCATTCCGGACACTAGGTGAGCCCGGAAACCCTCGGGTTTCCGGTTTGCGAACCTTGTGATCCGGAATCCAGGATCCGTTGCTCCAATCGAGATTCCTGGATTCCGGCTCACGGACTTTCCTGGCCAAATCGAAGATTTGGAGGAAAGTCGCGGCCGGAATGACGGGTTAAGGGGCTTTGTTATTTCCTTCGGTTAAGGACGATACAATTCGCTCCACATTTTCGAATCCCTTACGTAATCGATTAAGGTCGTTTTCAACTTCGGAGAACTTGAGACTTTGACGTCGGTCGTCTGAGGATTTTGACCAGACACCTGGATGTCGATTATTTCGCCAAAGCTTTTCCGGGTCGCGCCAAACTGGGCTTTGATTTGCCCCTGTGCCCGATCTTCATCCGTGACCGTTGCACCAACGTGATTTAGGGACTCAAGACACCTGTTGAACGCGTCATCTCTTCTGAGGCCGAGACTGATTTCTCTTGTTTGCCGGGGGCGGACAAAATCACCGAAATTCATGTCTTTCGTTATTGACCTCTGGTGGGTCACCAAAATCAGTGACATGAAGAATCCAAAGCAAAGCCCCGATACCCCGCCCGCTAGAATGCCCGCCAGAATCCCTTCGACCAATCCGGCAATCAGTCCCATTAATAGCCCGAAAGGCACCCCCATAAAGACGAAGAATTTTATGTAGAGCTTCAACTTTTGTTCCTCAGAACCCAAACCGAAACGCGCTGGCGAACCTTGGCTTTCGCCCGCCTCACCGCCTGAGCGGCCGTCCCCCGCGCACCGTTTCGACGATGACGCTTTCGTTCTCGTCGCCGGTGAAGTCGCCGAGGGACTCCTCATAAAGCGCGCGTGCGGCTTTCGAGATCTCCGTGCTGGCGCCGACGTCGTCGGCGAGGCGGAGGCCGTAGTCGGCGTCCTTCCAGCGGAGACCGAGGGAGAAGTAAACGTCTCCGTGATCGCCCGCGGCCATGCGCGAGGTCAGGTATTTCACATGCGGGCTGGCGACGGCGCCGGACGAAAGGGCGTCAGCGACCACTTTGAGATCGAGGCCGGCCTTCTCGGCGATGACCAGACCTTCGGCAAGGGCTGCGCCCTGGACGGCGCCCATGAGGTTGACCATGACCTTGTAGGCGGTGCCGGCGCCGATATCCCCGAAGCGAATCTTACGCGTGGCATAAGCTTGCAGCGTCGGCCAGGCCCGTTCGATGACCGCGTCGTCGCCGCCCAGAAGCAGGGTCAGGGATCCGGCCTCGGCACCGTCGGGGCCGCCGGTGACCGGGCAGTCGAGGAAGGCGTAGCCGGCCTCGGCAACCGCGCCCGCCAGCTCCAACACCCAGGCCTGCGACAGGGTCGAACTTTCGATCATGACGGCGTCGGGGGCGGGCGATCCGGCGAGCACGCCCTCGGACCCCGTCCAGATGTCGCGCGAGGCACCGTCGTCGGCGACGATGGCGATGACAACCTCGGCGCCGTCGACGGCCGCCGCCGGTCGGGTCGCGACCCGGGCTCCCTTTTCCGCCAATGCGACCATCTTTTCCGGCGTCCGGTTATAGACGCAAACGTCGTGGCCGGCATCGATCAGGCGCGCCGCCATACCGCGCCCCATGGCGCCCAATCCGAGCAAAGCGACGCGGGTCATGAGGCGTTCCCGGTGAGAGGACTCAACTCATGAACTCCGAAACATAGCGCTCCGAATATTCCTTGAAGGCGGCGTTGCCTTCGGGCGTGTTCTTCTCGGCGACGGCGATGTGTTTCCATTCGTCCTCCGGGAACTTGACGTAGAGCGGGAAGGTGCGGTGCAGGCCGACCAGTTCGTCGGCGCTCATCTGCGGCATGTCCATGGTCGGGCCCAAGCGGTAGTCCATGGCGATGTCGTCGTCCTCGATGTAGCCCAACTCCTGGCACATGTCGCGCAAGGTGGCCCCCTTGTAGGGGCTGAAGAAGCTGACCATGACGCCGTGCGGGTTGAGCGCCCGATCGAGGCGGATGGTGTCGAAGATCATCTCGCGAGTCTCGGTCGGGAAGCCGATGATGTTGTTGGCGCTGACCCGGATACCGGTCTCGCGCAGGAGCTCGAAGGCCTTGAGGATGGTCTTGTCGGTGACGTTGCGCCCGAGCACGTTTTTCCTGAGATCGAAATTGCCGCTCTCGACGCCGACGCTGATGCCCTCGCAGCCGATCTCGGTGAGGAGCCCAACCTTCTCCTCGTTGATCGACTCGGGCCTGGCCTCGACCCAGAACGGCAGCCCCACCTTCTCCTGGTAGAGCCGGCCGAAAGTCTGGATGCGGGTGCGCGTTGTGGTCAGGAAACTCTCGGCGACGAGATAGACGTAGGCCAGGTTGTAGCGCTCCTTCTTCTCGGCCATCTCGTCGACCAGGCGCTCCACGTCCTGTTCGCGGTAATAACCGCCGAGGTCGCCGTAGAGCTCATGGAAACCGGAGTTGATGCAAAACGTGCAGGTGTAGGGGCAGCCCCGGTTCATCTCGAAGGTGCCGGTGACCGAGATCTTACCGCCCATGGGTTTCCAGAAGCGGCGCTCGTCGTAGACGTCCCAGTCCTGGCGCAGCAATGACGCCAGATCGATGGGCTTGCGCACCGGGTTCCTGTGGATCTGCCCGTCCATCTTGACCCAGAGGTTGCCGATGGCGGTGATGTCCTCGCCGCTCGACAACCGGTCGCACAATTCGACCAAGGCGGATTCCCCCTCGCCGACGCAGACCATGTCGACACTGGGAGACCGGATGACGATCTCGGGGGCGAAGGTGGCGTCGGGCCCGCCGACCACGGTCGGGATGCCGGAGCCGCGGACGGCATCCAAGAGGCGGATACCCAGCGGGTGGGTGACCTCGATCGAGGACAGGCCGATCAAATGCGGGCGGTAGGTCTCGACGGTCTTAATGAAATCGTCGATGACGTCCTCTTCGTTGGGTTCGATGCCGAGGTCGGCAAAGTCCGTCTCCTTGACCTGCAGCGCCGCGGCGC
>Ga0056134_10000242_pt1 | contig 11510 bp, 10 predicted proteins | sample WorMetGr2BELIZE2_FD_71115 | JGI IMG/M metagenome (GOLD analysis project Ga0056134, IMG submission 71115) | Marine gutless worms symbiont microbial communities from Max Planck institute for Marine Microbiology, Germany - Inanidrilus... ...
CAAGGCCGCCTCCGAAAAACCCAACTGACCCGTCAGACGATGCGACATCACAACCCCCGATCAACCTCTATCCTCAATCGAAGGAATCACACCAAACGGATTTATGCAAAGCTCTCGATTTGATTTCGCCGACCGATACCTCCAGCTTGTGCATGTTCGTCCGAAATAGGGCGACGGCTTTTTTCTGTTCTTCGACGCTAGCACTCATATCGGCGACCGCATTTTGAAGGCGGGCCCATTGGTCATTGTCCGGTTTTTCAGCAACGGATTTGTCGCAATGCCGAGTCATGATCTTCTCCTCTCCTGGTCCAAATGTTCATATCGCCGCCCTTTTGACGGTATGGCCGCGAATCCATTGTCGGGACAGCGCCCTTTCCCGGATTACCTTCCAGCGCTCGATCTATGGCCTCGAACAATTCTCTCGCGGTAAACGGTTTGGCCAACACCGCACGAGCCGAAAACAAATGGAAATAGTCCATGTAGGGCCGAATGACGCCGCGGCTTCCGCCGGTCATGCCGATGACCGGTATGGCCGGCCAATTCTCGTTCAAGGCTCTGATCAGTTCGAGGCCGTCGAATTCCGGCATCAGAATATCGGTAATGATGAGATCGGGGACTCGTCGCTCGACGGCAGCCAGACATTGCCGGCCATCTTGCAATAACGAGCACCGGTGTCCGGCTCGTTCGACGCATTTTCCGACGAATGACAAGTGGTGGGGATTGTCGTCAATAATCAAAAGATCGGCCATTTCCCTTTCCCCTCCGGCGTGCCTGTGAAAACCGAATGTCGATTTCAAGAATACTCTTTCGGACCCACTGAGGTCTGTTGTACGGAGGTTTTAATTCGTGGGTTATTCGGTACAGGTCGAATTCCCAATCGTATTAGGCGGTCTAATACTTTGGGTGATCCTGCCGGTGCTCGTTTCGCAAGAATGAAGACCCGAACCCGGGTTTTGATCGGTGATGGAGACGGCAAGCCCCGAGTTTGGGTCGCCCCGATCCTGCCGAAGAAGTCCCAATTGATCCGGTGATCGGTCAGTTCCCCGTTGAAACGCTCACCCTTGCGGGCGACGTTCGACGGCCGCTGGCTCACCGGAACCGGACAGAACCGCATATTCATCCTCGCGCAATGTCCGGGCCAGGGTATCGAGGTCGTCGGCCGCAGCGCCGGTGCTCTCCAGAACGGCAAGACCGAGTGCCAAGCTTGCCTCCACGGTTTCCGGGACGGCGTGAACAACCCCCAGCCCCTGCATGGCGTCGCGCGCAGTCAGATCATGGACCCGGACGTGCACCGGCACATCCGGGTGGAAGTTGCGAAGCGCCGTCACCAGCCGCTCGACACTGTGGCGGCCGCCGAAACTGACGACCACGACTGCGGCCCGGTCGACGCCAGCCGCTGCCTGGACGCCGGGATCCGTCATGTCGCCGAAACCGACCGCATGGCCAGCGGCCTTGCCGGCGGCGACGGCCTTCGGGTCCGTGTCGAGCGCCAGATAGGGAACCGCCGCGCGCTCCAGCATCAAGGCGATCACCCGTCCGACCCGTCCGTAGCCGGCGATCACCACATGCTTATCCGTTTCGGCCGCAATGTGAGAAGACGCCTCGGCGTCCTCGCGGCCTTCGGCCCGCCGAGCCAGGCGGTCACCCAGCTTCGCCAGAAGCGGCGTTGCCACCATGGTCAGCGAGATGATCAGGATGGTGAAGGAAAAACCCGTGTCGCGAATAACCCCGGCCGCGGCGGCGGCGCCGAACAGGACGAACCCGAATTCACCGCACTGGGGCAGCAGAAAAGCGACACGGAGTGCGCCCGGCCGGCCAAGCCCGAATGCCATGGCCAAGGCAAACAGGACGACGATCTTGATGCCAAGCACGGCCACCAGGTGCATCGCCACCCGATCCCACCCGTCGACGATCATGCCGACGTCGATCGACATGCCGACGGCGATGAAGAACAGCCCCAGCAGAAAGCCCTTGAACGGGTGGACCACGGCCTCGACCTGAAACCGGTAGCGCGAGGTTGAGAGGGTCATGCCGAGCACGAACGCGCCCAGCGCCATGGAAAGCCCGACCAGTTCCATCAGCCAGGCGGCGGCGGTGACAGCCAGAACCGCCAGCATGGCGAAGGCCTCCATGTTTCGATGGCGCGCCATCTGACCGAGAGCCCAGGGGAGACCCCAGCGTCCGGCAGCGATCAACCCGGCCAGCGCCAGCACGACCAACGCCGCCGTTTTCCAGACCGGCCCGCCCTCGGCCGCCGGGCCGTCGCCCAAAAGCGGGATCAGTGCCAACAGCGGCACGATCGCCAGGTCCTGGGCCAGCAAAATGCCAAAGCTCGCTTTGCCGTGCGGCGTTGCCATATCCCCCCGCTCACCCATGATCTGCAGGACGAAGGCGGTCGACGACAAAGCGAGGCCGAGGCCGACGATGACGGCGACCTGCCAACTGGACACAAAGAACCAAGCGTAGGCGCCGATGGCCAGGGCCGAGACCAGGATCTGCAGCGACCCCAGGCCGAGAACCCAGCGGCGCATGTCCCAGAGGTGGGCGGGCCGCATCTCGAGGCCGATGACGAAAAGGAGCAGAACGACACCCAATTCGGCGATGTGGCGCAGCTCCTCGACCTTGTCGGTGACCTGCAGACCCCAAGGGCCGATGATCATGCCGGCGGCCAGGAATCCGAGGACGGAGCCCAGGCCGAGGCGCTTGAACAGGCTGACGGATAAGGTGGAGGCAAGAAGAACGATGACGCCGGCCAGTAGGAGTTCGTCGATGTGCACGCTGTTCTCCGGACTAATGCCCTGATCAGGGATCCAATGCTTGCGACCACTCGAAACACAGCCCGACCAACGTACGAATCCCGACCCGTGGTGCGCTGGGAAACGACAGTATCACGTCGGAGCGTCCGACCGAAACACCGAACCGTTCAGGAATACGGTGCCGTTTCGGTCATTTCGGAAACAGCAGATCGAAGACGAATTCGTCTCCTTCTCCCCTTTCGAGGTAGCCAATGCCGTTCTTGTCACGCTTGCGGAAAAGCGAGTTCTGTACGGTTTCGCTCAAGAACTCGGACCGGGAGACGTCACCGTCGCCGTTTTCATCAAGCAAATTGAAATTGAAGGCGACCTTTATGGATTGCGCGAGCTTCGGCCTCAGGCTGGAAATGGCCGCGCTGAGTTCCCCGGCACTGATGGAATCGCTCTGGTCCGTATCGATCTGCTCGAACATCCAAGCGTTGAACGACTGGTATTCAAACGCGGAAATCCTGTCGTCGCCATCCGCATCGAAGGGGCTCGGCTTCGGTGGCTGAAAGCCCCACACTACGGCAAGGGCCAGAAACGCGCCCCCCAATACTCCGCCGATTAAATGGATCTTACTCACCATAGCGCCTTAGCTTGTTGTCAAACGCAGGACGGCGCAAGTCAGATTCGAGCCCTATGCAGCGGTTGCTCCCGTTTTCGATAAGGTCCGGCGTGCGGAGACCGAACCGCCGTCTCAGGCCGCCCCGATCTTGCCGAAGAAGCCCCAGCCGATCAGGTGTTCGGTCAGCTCCTCGTTGAAGCGCTCGCCCTTGTGGGCGACGCCAACTTCCGGCGGCAAGCCGCTCAAAGAGGCACTGTCGTCATCGGCACTGGTGGCGATGACGAGATGACAGTGCTTTGTGGTTTCTACGGCGTTAAGGACCCAGGCGAACTCCTTGCCGCTCATCTGGGTCATGACACCGCTGGCGACGACGATGTCCGGCTTGTGTTCGATGGCCAACGCCAGACCCTCGACCGGCGTTTCGGCGTTGAAGATGTGGAAGCCGCAGGACGCCATCTCGCGGCCGATGATCTTGCGTTGCAAGCCCTTGGGCAGGACGATCAGGAGCTTGACCTCGCGTGGCGTGGCGATCTTGGGGGCCGCCCAGGCCGTTACCGGTAGGTCGGCCAGGATCGCGGCCGCTTCCGTATCCGCCGGATCGGTCCCCGATTCCAGGATTCCGCGGATGGCATCGACGAACCGCTGAACCGCCTTGAGCTGTTGAACACCCAGGCTATGCGCCGTTTCCATATAGTCTTCCATGCGGTGCGCCACCTTGGTGACGGTCGGAAAATCGAAGGTGGTGCCCTGGCCCTTGATGCTGTGGACGTGGCGCTGGAGCTCGAGCAGTTCGTCGTCGCCGGCGCGGCTCTCCATCATCGCAGTGATCAGATCATCGACGGTGGTCAGGCGCTCCACCGTCGTCTCGATGAACTCCAAGCGGACCTCGCGAAGGATGTCCGCCATATCCTGTTTGGTCACCATTGGACCCCTCCTCGGGAACGTTGCGCCAGCGGCCTACTTGGACGTCATCACCCAGACGCCGTCCCATTCCCCTTCCGGCGGATTGGCCTTCAGGTGCTCGCAGCGCTCGATGTAGGTCTGGGCCAGCTTGTCGGTCGGTGTCGCCTTGATGGCTTCCTCGAAGTTGGAGACGGCCTTGTCCCAGTTGGCCTGGCGGTAGAGTTTCACGCCCTCGTTGAAGTAGTTCACGTTGTCCATCAGGTTGGGATAGGTCTCGTCGTTGTGGTAGTCGAGGACCTCGTAGACACCGACCGGTTCGGTCTTGCCTTTGACGACGACGAGATCGATGTCGCGGATGCGGTAAGTTCCCTTCAGCTTCGCCCGGGTGAACTCGCTGATCAGGATGCGCGCCGAGTACTGTTTGCAGGCGCTTTCCAGGCGTGCCGCCAGGTTGACGCCGTCACCAATCATGGTGAAGTCCATGCGTTTCGGCGAGCCGATGTTGCCCGATACGATCATGCCGGTGTTGAGGCCGACGCCGTGATCGATGGGCATGTCCCCCCTGGCCTCGCGGACTTTGTTCCACTCCCAGAGCTCTGTGATCATGGCGATGGTGGCCCGCACCGCCCGGTCCTCGTCGTCGTCATGGGCGATCGGGATGCCGAAGGCGGCCATGATGGCATCGCCGATGAACTTGTCCAGCATGCCGCCTTCGCCGGTGATGATATCGACCATGATCGTGAAATACTCGTTGAGCATGGCGACCGTGCCCTGGGCGCCCAGGGTCTCGGTGATGGTGGTGAAACTGCGTACGTCGGAGAACAACACGGTGGCTTCCGTGCTCTTGCCGCCGAGGCCCGGGTCCATGTAGCGCGACATGGTCGACTTCATGCGCTTCTCGGAACTGATGTCCTCGATCATGACCATGGAACCGAGCTTCTTGTTCTCGGAATTGAGCAGCGGCAGGACGTTGACGTTGACCGACAGCTTCTCCTCCTCGAATTCCATCTCGCCATCCATGATGACTTCCGGTTCCTGGGTCTCCTCGACCTTGCGCACCTTATCCATGACCCATTCATTCGGGCCGACGAAGAACTCCTCGCAAAGGGTGCCTAGGGCCTCGCTGGCAGGAGTGCGTGTGATGCGCGCGCCGGCGGCGTTGCAGGTGACGATCTTGCCGTCCTCGTCCATGGTGATGACGCCATTCGACATACTTTCCAGCATGCTCTCGTTGTAGTTCTTCATGTTCTGGACGTCTTCGAAGAGCTTGGCGTTTTCGAGCGCGATGGAGACCTGCGCCGTAAAGGCCTTGAGCCGCGTCTCATCTTCGTCGGTGAAGGGGCCGCCGCGGCGGTTGAGGACCTGGGTGACGCCAATGCACTTGCCATCCTTGTTGACGACGGGCACGCAAAGGATCGAGCGCGTAAAGTAGCCGGTCTGCTTGTCAAAGGACGGGTTGAAGCGAAGGTCCGCATAGGCATAGGGGATGTTGACCGTGTGGCCCGAAGTGAAGACGGCGCCGGCGATGCCGGCGGTATTGGGCAGCCTGATCTCGCCGATGCCGTCACCCATGGCGACCCGGGAGAAGAGTTCGCCTGTCTTCTCATCGTTGAGGAACAGGGTCGAGCGGTCGGCTCCGAGCATGCGCGTCGCTTCCGCCATAACCTTCTTCAGGAGCGTTCCCAGTTCCAGTTCCGAGGTGACGTCGGCGACCACGTCGAGGAACTCGAGTTCCTTCTCGCGGGTCTTCTTCATGCGTTCGACAAACTGGGTGCTCTGAAGAGCAACCGCGGCCTGGGTGGTCATCGATTCGAGGAGATGCAAATCCTCCTTGCCGAACTCGCCGTCCTTCTTGTTGAGGACCTGGATGACGCCGATGGTCTCGTCCTTCACTGTCTTCACCGGCGCACAGACGATGCTGCGGGTCTTGAAACCGGTCTGCTCGTCGACGTTGCGGTTGAAGCGGTCGTCGGCATAAGCGTCGAGGATGATCTCGCCCGTGCTCGACTGGAATACGGCACCGGCGATACCGGTTGTGTTGAGGATGCGGATTTCGCGCGAGAAGTTGCCCTGGGCGACCCGCGAATAGAGCTCACCCGTCGCCGGGTCGTTGAGGAAAAGCGTGCCCCGTTCGGCGCCCAGTTCCCAGGTCGTCATTTCGACCAGCGTCGTCAGGATCTCATCCAGGCTCTCGATGGCGGCGACCTTGCGAGAGACGCTAAGCAGCATCTCCGCCTGCTTGAGCTTTTTGTCGGTGCGCCTCAACGCCTCGTCGGCGCCCTTTCCGCCACCGCCGCCGCGCCGCGATTTGATCGGGATCGGATTCTTCGGATCCGGCTTCAAACTAGTCGCCATTCTTCCCCTCGAGCTCGTCGCGAAGCGCCGCGATGATGTCCCTCAGCTGCGCGATCTCGTCGCGCGCCCGGCGCTCCTGTTCCTGCAGTTTGTCTTCGTACTCGAACTTAATGCCTTCCAATTGTTCGCGCAAAGCGCCCGACGTGTCCTTCAATTGCCGGATCTCGTCGGCGCTGTCGGCGATGACCTTCTGGACGCTTTTCTCCTTTTCGAAGCGCAGGTCCTCCAACTCGTCGCGCAATGCCGACACCGTTGATTTTAATTGCACGATCTCGTCATGGGAACCGGCGATTGCCGCCTGCACGGCTTCGTCTTTCTCAAAGCGCAGGTCGTCCAACGCATCGCGCAGGGCCTGCGAGGTCTCCTTGAGCTGCTTGATTTCGTCAGCCGAGCGCTGCACGGCGGCCTGCACCTCCTGGTCCTTCTCGAATCGAAGATCATCGAGGGCGTCGCGAAGGGCCTGTGAGGTTTCCTTGAGCTGCTTGATCTCGTCTGCCGAATGTTGGATGGCGGCTTGAACGGCTTGGCTTTTCTCGAAACTCAGATCATCGAGCGAATCGCGAAGCGCCTGCGCCGTTTCCTTGAGCTGCTTGATCTCGTCGGCCGAGTGGGCGACGGCCGCTTGCACGGCCTGGCTCTTCTCGAAACTGAGGTCATCGAGGGAATCGCGCAGTGCTGTTGCCGTGTCCTTGAGCTGTTTGATCTCGTCGGCACTGCGTTGGACAGCACCCTGGACGGCCTCTTCCTTCTCGAAGCGCAGGTCCTCAAGCCCGTCTCGTAGCGCACCGGCCGTGTCCCTGAGCTGTTTGATCTCATCGGCGGAGATGGCGAGGGCCTTTTGTACCGCCTCTTCGCGCTCGAAGGACATGTTTTCGAGCTCGTCGCGCTGCGCCCCGATGGTTTCCTTGAGGTGGCGCATTTCCATTTCCAAGGCATGGAGCTCGTCCCCTAAAGGGGATTCTTTATCGGTTTCGGTCGTCTTCTCAACCATTCGGCGATCAACCGTCATTTCGTCATCGGCATGGGTGGCAGTGTCGCCGTCACCTCGAAATTCGTCAAGTTCATGCGGCGCCTGTGGTACTGTCCGCCTAGACTTTCCAATCCGGATATCGGAAACCCAACCGTGCCGACGCTTTGCAGGGACTGCGCGACCAACATCGATTTTCAACCGCCCGGCACGACTTGTCCGAACTGCGGCTCGACGCGCCTGCTTTCCGACCCGGAACTCCATTCGCTGGCGATCGCACACATCGATTGCGACGCCTTCTACGCGACCGTTGAGAAGCGGGATGGTCCGGGCCTGCAGGGCAAGCCGGTGATCGTCGGCGGCGGACAACGGGGCGTCGTCTCGGCCTGCTGCTACATCGCCCGGATCAAGGGCGTGCATTCGGCGATGCCCATGTTCGAGGCACGCAAACGATGCCCCGATGCCGTTGTCATCCGCCCAGACATGGGCAAATACGGGATCGTCGGACGCCAGGTGAGAGCCCTGATGCTAGAAACGACACCCCTGGTCGAACCGCTTTCCATCGACGAGGCCTTTCTCGATCTCAACGGAACGGAGGCGCTGCACGGTGGCAGCCCGGCCAAGACTTTGATTAAATTAGTCAAACGGATCGAGGACGAAATCGGTGTGACCGCATCGGTGGGCCTCAGTTTCAACAAGTTCCTGGCCAAGGTCGCTTCGGATCTCGACAAACCACGCGGATTTTCGGTTCTCGGCACGGCCGGTGTCGATGCCTTTCTCGAGGACCGGCCCGTCGGATTGTTATGGGGCGTCGGCAAGGCACTGCAAGGTAAACTGAAGCGCGACGGTATCGCCACCATCGGCCAACTCAGGGCATTTGGAGAAGAGCACCTCGTTCGCACCTACGGCAGCATCGGCCATCGCCTTTATCATTTCTCGCGGGGCCAGGACGACCGTCGGGTGACGCCGGACAGTCCAGCCAAGTCCGTTTCCTCGGAAACCACTTTCAACCGAGATATCGCCGACGGGGCCGAACTGCGCCGCATCCTCTGGCGCCTCGCGGAAAAGGTATCCCGCCGCCTCAAATCGGCTGGGCTGGCCGCCGGAAACGTGACGCTCAAAATGAAACAGGCGGATTTCCGTCAATTCACGAGGACCCGGCAATTGCCGTTCCCGACCCAGTTGGCGGAAGAGCTCTTTCGCGGCGCCGAACCGCTGCTGGTCGCGGAAGCCGACGGCCGGCGTTACCGGCTGATCGGCATCGGCGGCGGCAAGCTGGGACCGGCCGGGACAGCCGACGAGGCGGATCTGCTCGATCCGGAACGCGACGAGCGGGCCCGTGTCGAGCGGGCCCTCAATACTGTACGCGAAAAATACGGGAACGAGGCGATCGTCAAGGGACGCGCCATCGATTCAGGATAAGTATCATCACCAACTTGGACACCGTTTGTTTTCGCGGCGATAATTCTCGGGTGTATCGATCCGCGCATTGGCGGCATCCAGCTCCCGGCTGAATTCTTCCGTCATCTGATCGATCGCCTTCTCCAGCCTTTTCCTGAAGGTTTCTTTGGCCTGTCGGACCGACGGCGCAAAAATGACCCCGGCTTTGTTGGCGGTCGTGGTCAAACGACGGCGCATGCGGTCGGCATATTTCGTCAGGTATTTCCGGTGGATCGCCACATGCGTATTCTCGTGTTGGAGAACGGTCCGGTACTGGCAACTGCCCTTCTTATACTTGCGGGCGATAAAGACCGTGATTTCCGCGTATCCGAAAGTGGCATCGACGGTTCTCAGCGCGGCGCAGACCTTGCCGGACTTCAATTCGGCGTACTGCAGTTCGAACCCCATGTTGGTTCCGTATTTGGTTCTCGTCAGGCCATTGTTGAGCATTTCCCGGGACGATCGGATCTTGCTCTTTTTCCGCATCATGGCAGTCAGTTGCGCTTGGCTGTGGCGCCGGTTGACCTTTACCCGTCCCGGGTCCTCCTTGAGCGCAACCTTGACCCGTGTTTTCTTGACGGGGCAGGAATTCCGGGCGGCATTCGCGTCCGGGGGTGAGGCCAGGGCGGCGGCGGCAACCCCCAGGGCAACGACCCCGCAGGTTCGGCGAATCGAGCGAATCCAAGGGCCAATGGAGCCGCCGGTTTCGTGAACGAAATCTGTCAACGGAATTTCCGGGCCATCCAATCTAACCGGGCGTGTTGATCTGTAGCACACCAAACGATAACTTATCTGAAAATGGGAAGCCGCGAAACCTGAGACGGACCCCTCCCGGGAATGGACAAGTTTGACAGCAACTACCTGCTTGAGCTGGCTCGGCAACGCTCTGCCGCGAGCCGAAGCGAATTGGCGGCGATCATCTCCGATCTGTTCTCCGGTGAAGAGCACGTGCTCACGGAGCGCGAACGCATCCTCATGTACGAAATCATTCATCATGTGGTGCGTGACGCGGAGATGGAAATCCGCAAGGTCATCAGTTCGCGGCTTGCCGACCGCGAAGATCCGCCAGAGGACCTGATCAACTTATTGGCCAATGACGAGATCGAAGTCGCTTATCCGATCCTGACCGAGAGCAAGGTTCTTAGAGATCAAACGCTGATCGAAATCGTCCGCAACCGGACGCTGGAACATCAAATGGCCGTTGCCATCCGTCATTCGGTCAGCCCGGAAGTCTCCGAAGCGCTGGTCAAGACCGGCAACGAGACCGTCATCCGCACACTCCTGCAGAACGAGAACGCGGATCTCTCGGAAGCGACGATGGAGTTCCTGATCGAACAGTCGCAACGCATTGATTCGTTCCACGAACCGATCCTGCGCCGCAAGGAACTGGGGCCGGAGATGGCGAAGCGCATGTATCTCTGGGTTTCGGCGGCCCTGAGAAAGTATATCGTCGATCATTGTGGCCTGAGCCTGGCTGAAATCGATGACCTCATGGAATCGACTGTCATGGCCAAGGTCGACGACGCCATCAACAAGGACGAATCGAAGTCCGCCAAACTCGCCAAGAAACTCAAACGACAAGGAGAGATCAATCCCGATTTAATGATCCGGGCTCTCGAAGACGGCGAGGTTCGTTTTTTCGTTAATCTGGTCAGTGAGGAAACGGGGCTTCGTGACGATCTCGTCATGCGCTTCGTTCTAGAACCCGGCGGCGAAGGTTTGGCCGTTGCCTGCAAAGCCATGGCTTTCAGCGATTACGAGTACCAGCGCGTCTTCACGTTCTGCCGAAAATCCCGCCCGACCCAATCGGAGGGCACGGAAAAGTCGATTGCGGAAGCCGTTAAGTTCTTCCGCCACGTGGACCGCGACTCGGCCGATGAGGTGGTCCGCCGGTGGCGGCGCGACAAGAACTACCTGTCGGCCTTGCGCGACCTGGATATGATCTGACCCGGGGCTCAGAACTCAAAAAATACGGACAGTGGCTGGGTGCGGGAACCAATTGCGGGTCCTGCCGAACGGAGATCGAGACCATTATCGCCGACGCCCGCATACCGGCTTGACCCTTCCAGAAATCGCTACGCTTTAAAGCCATCACAAAAGGTTAATGCTGCAATGCAAAAACGTTTATTGCGATGCAGCATTAACCTACTAATATTTGATAGGTGATCGACGCGTCGCCCTTGCTCCGGCATCGAAGGATTGTCGCCGACGCCGAGGTTGGTTGGGCGGTGCGATCGAAGTTACGGGTAAGGATTCGGAGGCGAGAAATGTCGACGAAAAACCTGAGCAGCCTGTTCCGACCCGAATCGGTGGCCGTGATCGGTGCCACGAACAAGGAGGGGCGGATCGGCAACCTCGTCATGAACAATTGTATGGACGCCTCCCGGAACGCAAGGACCGATTTCACTGTGACGGCCAGGCAGATTGCAGTTTTGTATCCGGCCTGTCGGTGCGGGGCGTTATGCCCGCTGGCCCTGATGGAATC
>Ga0056134_10000252_pt1 | contig 11167 bp, 7 predicted proteins | sample WorMetGr2BELIZE2_FD_71115 | JGI IMG/M metagenome (GOLD analysis project Ga0056134, IMG submission 71115) | Marine gutless worms symbiont microbial communities from Max Planck institute for Marine Microbiology, Germany - Inanidrilus... ...
AAAATCGGTGACCTTGAATGACCTTGAACAGCGTAATGGCCGTTATTTTGTGTTATTTCACTGAATTCGGTAGCTTCTGGTGTGCACTGTGCAAAGTGGTTGAACATGTTGTCGTAAAAAAGTTCACGTTCCGGTTCGCTGTCTCATCTCCTGATGAGTTCTTGTTGTGCTTTCTCAACACCAACATAATTGTGAAGTTTTGAAAGAGCTAAATCGAACGACAACAAAATGCTTTCTGCACTGGCAGTAGAAGTGAGCAGTTGTTCATTAATGGTAATTATGTCTGAATGCAGTTGCTCAGCTTGCTACTTCCAATGTGACTGGCTGAACAGCTGTTACAATATTGTCTTCAAACACGTTTCTTAAACAGTGCAGCCTAAGCCTCTCCTTTCAGGTGTAAAATAACAAACTCCAGGACAGACAAATTTTAAGTGGCAGATTTAAATTATGCTTTTATTGTTGAGTGAACTCACTTGATTTAAATCATATATATTCACTCTGACACAAACAGGATCACCAGCATATGTGTAATGTATTTATGGCGTAATTACATCAGCACATACCAGAAAAATCTTTCACAAATTATAGTGGAGAGCCAAGGACAATCATAGAAAACTTCGCTGGTCAAGCACACAGTGCGGCTGTAACAAACTAATTCAATAATGTACAATGTACACAGATAAGCAGGCTGGCCAGTTACTTGTATGTCAGGCAGGCCAACCTATACTTCATTCTACAGTGAACAGGCAAACAGTGCAATTCAGACAGAAGAGCAGTGACTGGCAGTTGAGAAAAAATGGGTTTCACAGACACAGTTTCTTAATGCTGGTGAAAATGCAAATGATGCAGTTCACGAAGTTAAAGCATAAGTGTACAACAGAAGCAGCAACTGTCTTGGCCACATTGCCTACGAGTACCAACTTGATATTAAGCAGCACATGGATGTTAAAGTTTGCAGATCTGAAAACGTTTGAATTATCACCGCTCGCAGATGGACTGAGAAATACAGAGACCACGATTAGGAACTGTGGTCATTACTGTTGACTCGCAACTCATTATGACAAAATCAGTAGCCTGGCTTGGATATGAGGTGCACTATGAGATGATGAGATCACATATCAACACTGGCGGTTCATACAAGGACACGACATGTACAACTGTGTGTTACCAGCATATTGCTGCCAGAGACAACAATGTTGATGGCAAAGCAGTGTTGGAAATAGGTGACTGTATGTAAATGATGATAATCATTGTCATAATAATGCTGACAGCAACCTGTGCAATACGGATGGTGTTCTGTGTTGCTCCGCCTGGGACATAGGACACGCTGAAAGACTTTACCATGTCATCACATCTGCAAGCATCATCACATCACCATCATCATTCCATCATCATTCACTGACGCAATGTCTGTCTATGTTATACAATTCAGACTATTAGAAAGCCCTCACTCGATGCTGCACTGAGCACTTAGCAACTTCTAGCTCCTGTGATCGTGAACTTTGACCTATAACTCTGACCTTCGAACACGACCTAGAGAGTGTCAATGTGAACTAGCAAGCAAAATATCTAGGTCAAAAGTCATTAAGTTCAAAAGTTATTGTCCAAACACACAGACACACACACACCAGACTGATTGCTCTACCTGGACTACCAAAGTGCAAAAATTCCCATGACAAATTTCAGTGACACATGACAGCACTACCCCAGATCATCAACCTGGGCCGTGTTACCTCAAACTTATCCCCTCAAAACTGATGTCAGCGTATATACATTATGAGACTCCGGCATGCAAATGCATCTGTTTTTTGCACCAAATCACAATAATCTCGCACAATCACTGGCTATTCAGCTCCAATCCAACTGACAGTGAGCAGGCAGGCATGCATGTTAATGAGTATGTTGGTCGTTCTGGTCTAACCAAACAATGAGCAGCTTTAGGTAGTCAGTTGTGTTCTCCGAGACTGTGTACAGCTGAGACTTCCACTGGACAAAGATGAACTGCTTATGTTAGACTGCACGTTGGGAATTCCAGCAGTGGCTGCCGACTAATTTCAGCTTCAGCAAACCACCAGCATCTGTGTGCAGCCTACTACGGTCTGTTATGGTCACCTTCCATCACAGCTCAATTCAAATGTGGAAACTGGATCACATGCGGCTTTTATCAGGGTGGTAACCATGCGCTCAGCGTAAAGAAGAACTTGACGTGGGCGCTGGACAGCAAGGCGTGCACGTGACTGGGTTCAAAGGTCACAACTTGTTGACTGGGCGTGTAAGAGAGCAGCGATGAACGTCCACTCTCAAGAACGGCACACAGTTCGTCTCAATTCAGGCACACTGCCACAGTACTGCTCATGTGCTTAACTTAACGGCTGTCATGATCATGCAGATGATCCAGAACAACCAGCTTTTAATTGAAGCCAATATTTACCAACCAGGGTTCAACCTCACAGGAGGAAAATCTGGCTAAACTGGTCAGTTGGTGCCACCTCGAGTGAAGCCTTTCCCAGCGAACTCTCTAAATGTTACAGAGACCTTCTGCTGTCATGTTCTCACAAAATAACCCTCGGTAAAAGCACATAACAAAAACTAGTGCCAACTTTCTCATTTGCAACACTTTCAAAAACAGTTAAAGCCCTATTTACTTGCGTGTTTTAGCTTTTTCATCAAGTAGTAACTCTTACTGCCTTCTTTACCACAGTAGCTCTACATCCCAAAAACAGAACCTTTGGGGTAACTGGAGCCAGTTTTATAGGGTCGGATGCTCTTCCTGTCACCCAACCAGCAGCTTCAGAGCATTCAAGAGAACTCAACTTAAATAACTCACCTTGTCTCATACTTTCTTCATGCACCAACTTTTGGGGGAAGGAACGACCTCCCTCTGCGCTGGCTCACCGATGCCAGTACGCAATTTTATCACTAAGTGGTGAATAAAGTTACATAGTCTCACTGTTGTTATAAACAGATATCAGCTGCCATTCTGTTTACTGTCATATTCAAACTGAAGATGTACTCGAGGTCACAGGCAGTTATACATGCTACATAAGTGACAATATGTGGGAAATGTTCCAAGCCAAAAACATTATCAATGGTCATTCAAAAGAGGTCATAAAAGCTCTACGGACTTACATCACTGTCAATGACCTTGAATGACCTTTGAAGGTCAATCTGAGTAACACTACAGCAAATATGACATTAATAAGATGCTAGTGTCTCGCAGAGGGACTGCGCGTCACTCCATGGAAAGGAAACTAAAGTCTGTCCACTGCTATCGGTAATTCCAAAATGTGTTTTAACATGCTCATATCTAAAAAAATTCATTTCAATTAAAAACATAAAGAAGTAGAATATGGGCCGATGCCCAATGTGATGGCCACCCAGCAGAATATAGGTGGGTGGTGCCCTCTGCGAAAGTTCCGTAATTCCATTCCTTGTACCATGCTACAAAGTTTGGCTGATAACAGCTGCTCAAGTGCCATGCAGTAACACCACCAATATAGAAGAATGCAAGACTTGGACGCAAAGTGAATTTTGCAGCTCGCAGAATTCCGTTAGGGGGCAAGAGCCCCCAAAAATGTATACAGTGTACCAGCCCGGAAGAAGGCCAAACATCGTGCCTCCAGTGAGCGATGTCGCTGCTGTAACAAAGCCAAGACGCAAAACCCATTGAAATTTGCTGGGATTCCCCAAATTCCCAAACAGATCTCATTCATTAGTGGGCCGAAGTTCACCATATTGTGGGAACACATGGAGGAGATACTGCAGTATAACAAGAATTTTTCTGATTGTCGATACATGCCTTAGTTGCAAAGATATAGTGCAACAAAGTTGTGCGATGGTGCCCAGATGGCGATTTTTTTGCGTCTTGTATTTTCAGCGAGCCGCGTGCATCACATTTCAGACATGACATGCATTCTAAATTCGCACTAAGGTCACATCATGTGTGGAAGTATGGTAAACATCCAATCTGTGACGGCTGAGATTAGGTGAGGAAAAAAAGAAAGAAAGAAAGAAGAAACCACAGGATGAAAATATAATGTCCGCATCTGCTACGCAGGGTGGCCATAATGAAGTTTGAGTTCTAATTTGTTGCCCAGATGAGCTAAATCTTAATAACAAAAATAAATGGTATTGACTGTTATTCCTTCACATTATACCACTAATAAACTATCAAGTAACAGAAACTAAGAGTATTTGTGACCCTAAATGTCTAGGTAAATCAAGGTCAAGATAGAAAACAGTAATGCAGACAATGAAGTACTAAGTACAACTTCTGTGTGAAGCTGTATTCAGCATCTGAATCAAAAGCAGGCAACACAGCGACAGTGCTATCTGAGATAAGAAGCTCCGCTATCGTAGAATGACCACGAAATGCACTCTGAGAGTTAAAATCTTGTCAACTGCTGCACAATTGTACGAAAAATGACATTTGAAAAGGCCTGTATAGGTGAATGACCATGAAGGTCACTCAAGGTCCCCAAATGGCACAATTTGATAGATCACAAATCACTTCCTATCAGTGGTCTGTGTGGTAACGTGTCTTTCTTGCATCATTTCTGAGATATTACCATTGCGACCTTGAGCAATCCTTCAGTTTTGACACGACAGCTGAAATTACAGGCCACTTATGCTTTCTGATTCATATGTGTGAACATATTGTAGTTAATGTGCTATATTTTTCAAGTAATATCAGTTAGAAGGCTTTCAAACCACAAAAGTGACCTCCCAGGTCAATCAGTGTTATTGGTATTGGTGCCATTCAACAGGCCACACGATTTCCTATTAGTTATCCAATGCAACCACGTCTCTATCTTGTACCATTTCCCACAGATTATCGGTTATTTACCAAAATTCAAATAGGTCGTATGACCCTAACACACTCCACTTGGAGGTAATTGATCATGCATATGCTAGCACTCACCGTGATATATCTGCACACCAAATTTGGAAATGTCCAGCTTTATCCATTCAAAAGACACAATAAGGAACACAAAATTTTAAAATGAGTTATGTGACCCTGACCACACCCATTTCGGGTGGTTTTCCATTCTATAACTAATAACTAATGTAGCGACGGATGGTTCCAAGTCCAAAATTAGCTCAATATATTAACTTAAAGCAACTAAAAATCTAATATAATTTAAAATTTTCAGACATTGTTCAGCTTCACAGGTCACTGGAAGGTCACCAAAATTTTCACAGCCCAACGCAATTTGACAAGGCCTAAAAATAATACCAATATTGCTCAGGCACTTTCAGTAGTTTTGGCTCTGATTATAGCAGCAAACATCAACAGGGATGTAGAACTCAGTTTTGGGCACGATGCCAAAACAACAGATTATTTTCAGTACCATCTCAAATTTAATGAAAATCCATCAACAACTTTCCAAGAAATCCTGCTGACAGAATGACAGAAGCATCAAGCCAATCTAATCAGCTGGATGCTTCAAAGAGGTCCTTAACTACTTCACTGCTGTTGTTAGTGAGATTGCAAACACTAACCTACTGTGCATATGCTGATGACATCAAAAGTGTTCTTATGCTACTGATCAGTAATGGTGCAAAGTTGCCATAGATAAGCTTAACTAACTTTAATTAAAGATCAGCATGCAATAAGACGTCAAAACAATTAACGAATTCTAACAGCAGCAATGTTAACCACAGGCCTTCTCCATGCCAAAGTGTCTGTAACACTGTAGCTACCATTTTCATTATGGGCCATCCATAAGAGACGTCCACAATTTTCTAGTACATTTTGATGACTCCCCAGTCCCCATGTCCAGTTTTGCCTTATACCCTATCTCCACATTTGCACATGTTAACTCCGCATGACCATGATTCCAATAGTCAGCACGAGGCTTTGCAAATTTGCATCGTCTACTCAACACATTAAACTTAGAGCTTTAAGCAGCTTTAATCACTTTAAGCAGATAACATAGCTTAATTAGGTGAAACATGCATTATCTTAACACTGTATGAAATATGTCCCATGGTGGATCCAGGGGGGTTCGTTGGGTGCAAAATGAACTTCCTTGCACCTCCAATCATTGGAGAATATCACACTAACTTACCAAATATTGTTTTGCTTTCTTTCTAGTTTCTATCACTACTCACTGTAGTATAATTTGCAGCAGATACCAGCTTCTTGCGGACTATGTCCCCAGGCCGCCTAATAGGACTTTGCCCCAAAGCCCCACTGGAGGACTTCAGTGTCAAACTCCATTCCCAAATTCTGGTTCTGCTTCTGATGTCCAAGCTTGAAATCTTGACTACACGTATATACACAGATTTCAATGATGTGTGCCAATTAAGGAAGTACAGAGTAAACATCAGCAAGCAAGATGTCAGCAGTAAACCACAAGCAACAGGGTGTGTCTGAAGTGGACGTTCAATTTCAGCTTGAACCCCTCTGACCACATCCAGTGCTGTCCACTTTTGATGTTCCCTCTCCCGTTCCACATGGACGTCTGTTATGAATGACCCTAACTCAACAGCTTGTTTCTTGTTCAGCTTGTTTACATTTATGTGACCAACAATATGGCTCATAAAAATTGTATGTCGACTGAATGCAAATAATGGATTTCTTTTTCCTCATGGAAGAGCAACATCAGCCAGACTTGTATTCATATTCGCTCTGGTGCTTGACATGCAATTTATTTCAGGCCCAATGTGCTGCGCAGTAGCAGACTATCATTTGCATGCCACTTTGCTCTAAACCTGGCATTAAAATTCTGTAGCCTCGGCTCCGCAGTAAATCCCGTTTGCCACGAAACTGGCACGGTTAACATTGCTGCTTCTATTTGAGAACAAAGATGAGCAAGACACACACACACACACACACAGTCACACAGTCGGCAGCTGGTGCTGACGAGGAGTGAGTGAACTCAACTAGCAACACATGCACGTTGAAAACAGAACACTTACAGCGCTAAATGACTAGCATCAGCAAGGATAGAATTGTTTGGTTCCAAGTGGAATCTGCAACCAACCAGAGCATGCATCACTCGTAGAGCGAGATAATCGCAAACAGTCACCATCACACAAGCCAACAACGGGCAGAATATGCCATTCAACGAGCTTTGGTGACGTGAAATTGCAGCAACTCGTTCATACAGGCTTTTCTCGCCAAAACACAACAGTATAGACTACTAATTACTGACAAGCAACTAAAAGTGCAACCTAAACTACCTGTGTTCAATCCTATGCTATTCTGTGGAAAAAAATTAACAGAACTTTTTGACTGTAAACAGAAATTTGCAAGGTATTTGTCGAACAGCAAGTTTCTGCCCGAAGCAAGCTTGGAAAGCAACGAAACTTAGAAACTAACGAGAACAAGAACAATAACAACAACAACAAACGAATGATGCAAAAACGACGCCGACCAGCATCGACCGACTGGCCACGAGACTTACAAGCCTTCGTGTTTGTCACTGTACAATATACAATCTTCAGACCTTAGACCAAATCTGTCAGACACAAGTTCACACATAACCTAAGGAATCAAGCCCAATATCACACACAAGGAACACGTGAGAGTAGAGTACAGTTATTCCGGTGCCTGTTTACAGTACTTTTATTAAACAGCCATACACACCTAACTACATCATCCTTAAACAACATGTTCAGAAAAAAAGTGATAATTTGTTTTTCTATGTGTCTTTCATAGTTTCTGGACAGTTTAAGAAACGTTCAGTGAATGTCTGTATGTAAGTTGGTCAACTAACAGTGATCTGATTTTGATGATGTCAGTTAACCATACTTCGTACAGTGAATTACGACATTATTGTAAACATGCCACTTTCTGAACAAGGTAAGCAAGCAGCACATAATATGAATGAAATAAGATGGATCAGCAGCTGATTGGCAGTGCAATAAAACAATGTGACAAGTGACATAAACATCTTACATCCTGTGTTTCTGGATGAGGTGCACACCTACACTCTTTAAGGCAGAATTCCAAGCATTTTGAGTTGGCAGTAATTTAAGTTCTGCATACTGTTAATAGCAGACAACACACGTTGTGTTTCAAATTGCAAAGTATATTTATTTTAGTCCAGTTATCTTTCTGACAGTATGAGAGACTTGTTGGCTAACCATTCCATAAAGTTACACTGCAAAGTGTAACAAATCAAGCCACAGCGGTGAGGATATGTTAAAAAGACAAATGTATTAATTTTTTCCTGAACATGGTGTATTTTCACACACCTAGGAAGGTATGACTGAGTTTTACTGCCTACAGAGTTACAACCTTAGTGTGACAGAACAATAGCCACTGTAGAGATCAAATTGTGTTAGCTGGCACCACCAGTACAGAACTGGAAAATTGTACTGAAGCAAAGTTTCACTGCTGCATGCTCTTGCTGACAGCAACTAGTGCATTCCGATTAGGGAAAAGACGCTAGGTTTCCCCTCAATGCTGTTATCTACATAATCTCTATACGTTTTACGGCAGAATAGATTAGAAATGTGCATATTATTATTACCTATCTGTATCTCTTCTGTACAATTACATACTTCCTAATAGTTTCGGATACCAGATCTACCCTGTTTAACAAACTTCAAATAGTATCCTAATGCACATCTGCTTAATGGTGTAAACATATGCATACTACATTACCATACTGTCGTCTTAAACCATGGCACACGTAGTCACTCCCGACAATACTGCAAGACATTTAACAGACCTGCAGAGACCTCCAAGTAATTACCTTTTCAAGAATGCTTCTGTAACTTCTGCCGATATATCTAATAGTGGATTGCCAATTGCAAACAATATGCCTTCTCTGAAACAAATCACAGGTCAAACCAAATCCACTAGTTACATCAAGTGACAAAAAGCACTACCGGTACACAATATCACTTTCTACTCCCTATAATGAATAGCTTTTATCTGTTTTAAGCCCATTATTACATTTACATACTAGAACGTAGACCAATGCTCAACTTGACAGTCGCCTGCATGCAGCAGTTCCGACTGCAGCAATGTCTTCGTTGGATAGGTTGAGCTGGAAAAACCCACTCCTAGAATCAAACATCGTGTCTCTAACTGTCATACAGCCAAAGTTACATCGATGCAAAGTTTACCTGCCCAGATGGCCACTGTTCCACCTGGTGCACAACCAGCTTATTTTGAACACTCTGAAGTCTAAGATAAGCAACAAAAGAGAAATATCATGGATTAGTAACTTGCTGCACGACAATGTGCCCAAGTCAAAGAAAGTTCAGACTGCTATTCTGGAACGCAAGATTTAGGAGATGAACCATTGACATACAGCTAAGACTAGGCACCAAGTGACATGTTTTTGCATGGAGAGATCTGGACCCCCATCTAATACATGGTTCATTGGTCCCACCCAAGTCAACATTCCAAACGGTAACAAAATCAGTTCAACAGCTTTTGCAGGGCTCACGGACCAACAGACAGATAACTCTACTACAATGGTAGTAATAGGCCTCATCTAGCTACTGCTGCACTGCACCTAATAATAGTAATACAATCTCAAAGGACACTATCTCTCTAGTCTTCTGCTATGACCAGCAGGTTTATGACGGTAGGTCATCCTTCACTGTAGAAGCTTTCCTCTGACCTCACTGTCTTTAGCCAGCAGCCAGCTTCTGATGCAGACTCCACGTGGCCGGCTTGCGAGACGCTACCGGCTTACTCATACTTAGTCGCAGCACCTTGGTAGGTTTATGATTTAACACAGCCGCTCTCTTTCCTTTGGCCCACCAATATACTCTGTTCTGCATCATCCACCTTAAGGCTGCCATTTCCCACCCCCATAACATGGAGACACTGGCACTAACTAACCTATTTCAACTGGAGACAGTGAGGAATTGGGAGGGGGCAAGGGACATTATATTGCAAAACAATAAAACACTAGTTTGTCTAGCTGTGTTGTATCATATTCTGGTAGATAACTGTTACAGCAACCCTTGTATTTATTGTCCTAACAGCATTATGCATTCAGCAAGCAGACAGTTTCGAGACGAATCAGCACAACAAATATCTAGGTCAAAGGTCGTTTAGTTTAAAAAAAATTATTGTCTGGACAGATAGACACACACATCGGACCAATTCCTGTACCTGGACCACTACACTAATCAACCGGCCACATATCTTGATCCATCCAGGCCGTTTGGCCACAATACACTGGCCGAAAAGTGAAGGGATGCTGTTCCCTCTTTTTGGGGGAGTTGGGTCCCCATCCAACAAAACGTCGCCTGGGGTCAAGGCCTACCTCCGTACCAAGTTGCATCGTGATCCAACCGGCTGTTTTGCCACAACAGACATGTGCGGAAAAGTGTGGGGCTGTGCCCCTTTGGGTAGGGGGAGCTGGGTCCCCATCTAACACAATCTGGACGGGACCAAGGCCTACCTCCATGCCAAGTTTCATCTTGATCCATCCAACCGTTTGGCCACAATACAACACCATTACAGGACAGATAGACAGATAACGGACCGATAGCATAGAGCAAACCGTTTTACAAACGGTCGCCCAACAATTACGAAATGATACATAGCTAGCAGTAACCTGTGCATTATACAAACTTTCTGCAGTAGTAACAAGCGGTCAAAAGTAATTTGACAAAAAAATTAGCTCTGTGTGGGACTAACGGTCGACTCCTCTTGAGTAGATTTCAAGCACTCGTGACCTTGACCTTAACCTTGGATCGGGTCATATGGCACACCTTCGTGCATCACTCATCAAGCTCTATCTAAATATCAAATTTCATTGAAATCGGAAAAATTTTTGGTGGATTTAAGAATCAGCGGTCATTTGCCAGCTCCCATTGTAAATGGCAGAGGAGCTAGACCTATAAAAAAGCAATTCAGAAGCCCGTGACCTTGACCTTAGATCGGATCATACGGCATACATCACTCATCGACCTCTATCTACACACCAAATTTCATTGAAATCGGAAAAGCTTTTTTCCGGATGGACTAACTGCAGGGACCCCTCCAAGTTCAAGGTCACATGACACAAAAAGTAGGACAAATAGCAAAAATTTGGTCCGAAGAAATTTAGATATTGTGCTCTAGTTTAAGAATTACTGGTCATTCGCCAGCTCGCATTGTAAATGGCGAAGGAGATAGACTTGGGAAAGTGCAATTTTCGGAGCTGCAGAAGCCCCGTGACCTTGACCTTGACCTGGGATCAGGTCA
>Ga0056134_10000254_pt1 | contig 11148 bp, 8 predicted proteins | sample WorMetGr2BELIZE2_FD_71115 | JGI IMG/M metagenome (GOLD analysis project Ga0056134, IMG submission 71115) | Marine gutless worms symbiont microbial communities from Max Planck institute for Marine Microbiology, Germany - Inanidrilus... ...
GTGCAATAATGTAGCAGCAAGCAGTCCCAAAGCAATTCATCAACATTTGCCATTGCTGACTCACTGCAATAAATACTGTAGTATTGCTCATTTGTATGGTATGGAGAAAGGGTAGGTAAACCTGCTGAGGAGAACTCTAAACATCTCCCAAATCTGAATGGATGTGCTAGTTGCATCAGCAAGGGCATGCGGCAGTGAAATTCTGCTGCAACAAAATCCCAGTTCTTAAATGGAGGTGCAGACTAACACGAGTTGACTGTATAATGACCATGTGTGTGCTCGCATGCTCTAAACATTGATATCGTTGATTTATTGATTAAGTAGGGTATAACATCCCACTAAACACATTACACGTCGTATCAACTAGATCACAGCATACAGCTGCATACAATGGGCCCCATGTATAAGGTGTGCCAATGGCAATGTAAAAAAAATATTAGTACTGAATGACTCTATACAGTACACAACAACATCTAAGCTATGATGTATTGAAAGTTTAAGGGACAATATGTACTATATGTCTTTCTGACCGAATCTCTGCAAAACAACTACAGTGGCTGGACATATTAGAGATTCAACAGTCTCAGTAAATAATGGCAAACAAATTGCTGCCTTTAACACACACACACACACACAAATAACTAGATGTCTAATGAACAGTATCATCTTACAGCACTGTTCTTTTCTACCACAGCCCAGTTATCAGGGTCAGCTGGTTAATATTACTATGGTAGCAATGACACAGTGACAGATCTGTCAGACTATTACTCCAGTAACGATACAGTGGTTAATAACCAGCGTTTACAATTCACAACACATTGAAAATGTACAGAATTTGACATGATTTCAGGCATAAAAGTTTTCAAAATATGAACTTTAACATTACACATGAAACAACAAATGTAAGCAGCATGATCAGAATTAGGCACCAATCAAGTAATATATTCTTGCTGCATCTGTTAAAGAAATGTTAACACAAAGAAATCTAAACAAACCTATACCTATATGGTTAGCATATGCCATAAACTATGCTAGGTGGCTCAAAAACAACACTGAAAAAAACGACTATCTTTTCAACCATTTCAAATTTACCAAACACTGGCATCCAGTTTGTTGACTGATGTTTAACGGCACTTTCAACACAGCTGAGGTTATATCGCACCTTATTAATCTAATTACGAGTGAGTGAGTGAGTAGGGTTTAACGTCCCACTAAACACATTATAGGTCTAATTACACATACCTAGCGATTTTTGCTGTTATCTTTGCATAACCTCAAGTTTTGTACATTCAAGTTAATGACATCATTTTCTAGTTCATCATACATACAGTGCCAGTAAAATTTCACAAAATTAACGAAGGCAGATGAAAGGAACTGTTTAAAAGAATCAATAGGAATGAAATTTATATGACACCTGAAAAACTAAACATTTACGGACAATATCAAACATAATAATATTTAGTCATGAAACATAAATCTTTTGTTCTGCTGTGGGTATTATTTTAAGCCACCCTGCAGACTATTTACTGGCCGCAATAATGGTACTTGGAAGAATACACATACTGCCTTGCACTACAATCACTTGTTGCTAATATACAATTTTCTGAACGTTCAGCAACCACAAATACTAATTACGATAAATGCAACACAGAAGAGTACACATATCACACACTCGAACGGCAGTGTGAGTATATCGTAAGGATGATGATGAAAGCCTACGGGAATGGCAAAATTTGACTCCCCACCACCCGTAAATCCCTTGACCAACTCTCATGTAAATTTGCACAGGTGATTACGTCGGGGATACCTACCATGCTGCAAAATTTTACCCACATTGGATGCAGCATTTCGTTTCCTTTCCTTGCATGAGCGACTTTGTGCATTGAATTGTTTACTCGGTTACTTTTTTGGGGTCTTCCTCTCAACTACAGCCAAGATGCCACCACGGATTTTGACGGTTGGTTGGTTGGGGTTTAACGGACGCAAAATACATCAAAAGACACGGTTTTGCACATGGATGTGCCTTTTCGGGGACAGAAAACCAAAATTTAAGATTACCGGTAGCCCCTTATTCCCGAAAACCAATTTTGATGTGACTTAGAAATTTTCGCCAGAAAACTGCTTTAACATTGGCCATGCTCACCTGTAAATGGGCCTTAAACACCATCATAGCCTCGTAAGTTGTAGGCCTACAGTGAATAGACAAAGTGTGGTCAGGGATTTCAAATATGCGGGGAAAATTTGCCCCTATGTATAGGTCGCATGATATGGTGCGTGCACAGTGGCTGCAAATGTAATGTCAGTGGTATCCTATAGGAGATCTCACAACTCCTGTTGCTCATTTACTATATGGCGAGGTACTGCTGTGTAATATCACCTCTCTGATTTTTGCTGTTTTAGTCGTGTGATGCAACCACTGTCATACTTACAAACCATTTTAAACTGCCGAATTTTTTTGTAATAACTGCAAGTTACACCCATATATCAGTGAACTAATCTTTCTCACACATGCCTGATAAACCATCACACATTTGCATTGTGGACATCAGCAAATGAATGATATACAAGATCAGCAAGTGTGAGTCCAACTACTTGTCAGCAGCTCCTGCATCTCTCTAATAATCCTAATACACGATTTGTACCATATATAAACATATAAATATTATGTAAGTACACAATAATGATTATGTATGGACTAAACGAGCACAAAATGACAATGGCAGACAATCGAGCAACGTAGCATGCGTGCAACTATTTCACAAAATTCTCCACAAGCAAATGACAGTTTAACATGTGTATCAATGAAATACATTTTTATCAGTTTTATGTGATAAAAATACAATATTTTATTGCCATTTTGTTGCAGAATGGCATAATGCTGACAAGTCATATCCTGATATCAGGCAAATATACAAAGTGGTGCAAAAAATCTGGCCCTTGGCCATTCTAAGTCAAAAGGTGTCAACATACTCTTACCCATAAATCAGCCAAATGTAGACCTAATTTCAGATTCTTTCATGGTGAAACTTGGCAAACAATTTTGAACTAATGATCTGATAACTTATATGTGTCGCTACAGTACCTTGTATATTTGGCACCTTTTTCACTACCAGCAGTGGCTTATTTAGGATTTCAGAAAGGGGCACCCGTACTTCCATTCTCTCCTCTTTCCCTTCCCCTCCCCCAATAATGGCTAGGGGGTCTGAGGAGCACTATAGCTCCACCAGTGGGTCAGGGCAAAGCCTGGCCATCAAACACATATTGGTGCAATTCACAGCCCAAAATTTGCAAATCTTTGAAGTTTTATTCACATGCACAAAACGTCCATGCAACATTTTTATGACTTTTGCCAGAAGGCAGATTCTCTCCATGTTGATCGACGGCCAAAGGGCCATCGATCAACATGGACAGAATCTAAAGTCTGTCTGCATGGCCTAATGGTAAATACGCCACTGACTACCAGTGACCAATGGGCCAGTTTTTTTGGCACCACCGTATAAAGTGCAATGAACACTAAGCAATAACAGAAATAACATAGGCAGACTGCAGGCAGACCACACACAAGCAATTATAATTACCTGAGGTAGATCTTATATCGTTAAACTAACACACTCCTACTTGTTACTCTTGTATCAACTACTAGTCTACAAAATAATACACGTAATTATACACACACAGCACGCAAAAGCAGTAGCAATCAGCATCTGTATAAAGCAAGGCTAGATTCATTAAAAATACACATCCACATAATGCTGTTGACACCAATCAATGGATGAAGCAGCAAGCACCGCCATGACTGACTTACATCAACACTACTATTATGCAGTATATTATGCTCAAGAAAACAGAGGGTGACTCAAGTTCTCACAGATGCATTGCCATGTATGCCACTGGCTTGTTGGCTGACTGGGATTTAATGGCACTTTCAACACAATGCTGGTTATATTTCACCTTTGCAATTATAATTCATCAAACAAGTTTATATTTTTAACAAACTCTACGGTATCTGCTCTGTAAAGTTCACTGATATCACAAGGGGAGTTCAAAAAGTTTGTAGACTGATACAGATAGACATTACAATATGAGATGCGACCTACTGTATCAGACGGGGTAGCATAGTCTGTCTGTGACAATCTTGAACCCTGCAAAAATGGCTGAACTGATCGAGATGCCTTTTGGGATGTGAACTCCGGTGGGCCCAAGGAACAATGCATTAGATGGGGGTCCAGATCCCCCATGCAATGGGGCAATTTTGAAGGGGAAAACGTTATCTGCATGGGAAATGATTGGCTGAAAGAGAAAGATCAGCAACTCTTCTTCAACAGAATCCAAACTTTGCAGAAATGCTGGGCCAAGTACATTTCAGTGATAAAATGTGATGTACATATCTTTTGATTAACTGCATCAGTCTACAACAATTTGAACGTCCCTTGTAGAGTGTTAATAGTATCTATGTCAATGCAATGCCTTCATCGTACAAACATGGCTGAGTTCAGTTGATTCTGCGGCAAACTAAACAAAGACAATTAAAACTAGGGCTGTCAAACGATAACATTTTTAATTGCATTAATCGCAACAATTAATTTTTAACCATGTGTAATCACATTTTAACACACACTTGTAAAGTATAGGGACTCTCTGCTGTGAGCTGTGCAAAAATGTCTGAACCGATCGAGTGCAGTTTGGGATGCTGGGTCGGGTGGGTCCAGGAAACATGTATTACAAGGGCTGCAGATGCCCCACGGAAGGGGCATTTCGTGGGGGTGAGGCCAATTGAAAAGCATAGGATAGGATTTTGGGGGTTGGATAAAACGTTGAGCTGTTCAAAAACGGGTTGACTGATGTATACATCACGACTTTTTTTGCGTGAGGAGTTGGCTTTTAGGGGTCGCGAAGATTGCACCAGTATTAAAATTTTTAGTGGTGTTAATTTTCTTTTATCAAAATTAATTCCTTAAGCTGTTAACATGTTTGTTAACACATTAATTTGACAGCCCTAATTAAAACCTGGTTAATTATGGTTTTATGTGCCACTTAACACAAAATAGGTCACTTTGGAGATGTTCTGCACAGCCAATCTCTTGTCTACTACTGAATTTGGTGTCAATATGTGTGCCACAAAAGTACCCAACAGTGTAGCTGCTAGTAGTGTCAATTCCACTGGCACTAGATTACTAGGAAGGACATATTTATAATCAACTTAGATAGATACACAAAAACACCATAGACAGTTGTCACCTACACTGTGTCTCAAAAAAAAGGATACCACCCAACCACGAACAATAATTTCAACAATAGTTGTTCGATTCCAGTAATTTTTGGTATAACTACTGCGAGTAAATACGCCATCGAAAGCTGGTCTGATATACCACCTCACCTGTTTATTGTACGTACCTTACCTTGGGAAACTTTTAAGACCCTGAAAATCACAAGTTCAGCAGTAAAGGAGCATATTTTTGAGTTACTTGTATTTTATTTATCCATAACTTTTGTCACACACACACACACACGCTCACAATAAATGTTGAAAATGTTGTCTATCTGCATGCACGCATGCTCTCAGTTTCTTTCTCCACTTGTTGATGGCTGTGTCAATAATGTTCTGCTGCAGACTGTTCCAGACATCAATGAGGTGCTGCTTCAGCTCATCAACACTGTTCATGCGACATTCATGCACTCTCTGTTGCACAACACCTCAAACATTGTAATCCACTAGATTCAGGTCTGGGCTGTTTTGTGCACGGCCAGAGATCAGGACCAATGAAGACCGGCGTTTCTTGCTGTAGCTGTTTAATGCTGTCCTTGCGCGATGAGATGGAGCGTTGTCTTGTTGAAAGACAAACGTGTTGCTTGCAACATGCTTGATTGCTAGCAGCATCTACTGAGAGAATAAGACATCACGGTAATCCTGACCGTCGACACAGCAACGGAAACCATAACAGGTATCTGCAATTTGAGGCTAAATTCATGATTTTTAGGATCTTAAAGTTTCCCAAGGTAAGGTGTGCACAATAAACAGGTGAGGTGGTATATCAAACCACCTTTCAATGGCATATTTACTCAGCAATATTTGTACCAAAAATTACTAGAATCGGCTAACTATTGTTGAAATTATCACTGGTGGTTGGGTGTTATCCTTTTTTTGAGACACAGTGTACATTATGGCATCCTTATAGTGACTTCAACACGTTAAACATTAACTACGTATATCAATGTGAATTGTGAAAGAAGCTGAAGGGTTTTACAGCACGCTATCCACACCACTCCATCAATAATACACATTTTAAATAGAAATGCAGTACAGTAAAGTTAACCCGTGCCACAATTCTGTTAGTAAAATACAGTGAACAATCCAAATTAGAATGACTTAACAGCTAATAAAATGCACTAACAATCTTTTACAGGCACTTAAAACTGTGGTTGCAAAACACATATTGAAACAATGAAATGGCAAACCACATGCGGCTAATGAGGTAGTGGGCAGCTAAACACATATTAGACCGGTAACAAGTTATATGGCAGAGTTGTTGACAAGTAATGTAATAAGCGGCATCCAGCACAACTCAGCTGCAGACAATATACGCTAACACGACGCATCTCTGTACAAGTCGCATCATAGCCAAGTGACATAACAATGCTAACAACCACAAGGTTTGATAGTCGACGCAAAACATGAATCTACTCTACGATATTACACATCACACATCGGCTATCCTCAGTTATACATGCTCACTTCAGTTACAGCGCAACAGACATTGAACAAAAACTGTGTTCACAGTACACCTGACATAATTTTGATATAACTTCACGATATACAAGTGTGATGGGCACAAAATGAAAAGAAATGCAACACATTATGAATTTAATACCAGTGACTGATTGAAGGTTTTATGTCCCCTCATCACAAACTAGGTCATTTCGGAGAGTCTTTCCAGCCAATCTCTTGGCTTAGTTCTGAAGAAACTAAACCTAACACAAAAAAGCAAACAACACAAGAACACAGTAGTCGTAAGCTAAAATAGAAAAATTTGCAAAAAGCTAAACCTATAGACACACACAAAAACTAAACCTAACACCAACACTCAACCGTAAGAACTGCTCGTGTGTGTGCATATCATTGTGCACAATTGTCATACACAACACAGCACAGAACAGTTCTGATAATGTTCCCTCTTATCCTCCAGACAATCATCATAGCTCAGATGATGTATACTGGAGGTGAGGGGAGGGGGTAATAATATCAGTGAAATGAAGCAAAATATCCTGTCCTTAAGTCACAACTATGTCAATATACCTGGTTGTCGTATACAGGGCATTCAAAGGCAACGTGAAACATCACTTCCCTAGTATTTTGATAGTGAGTGAGTATTAACGTCCCTCTCGACACACAATAAGACACTTCAGAGACAGGTATTTCTATGCAAAAAATTCACTGGTACTGAACTCCAAACTCAAAATAACCAAGAAAAATTAGTCAAAACATTAAAACATATAAAACTAACCCTAACACAAAAATGACCCTAGTTAAAACAGCAAAATGTACAAAAACCTAAACTAATGGTCACCGCTTAGAAATGCTCATAGCTCATTATGTACAACTGTGGTACATAATGCTGCAAAGAACAGTTCTGATAATCTTCCCTCTTATCCGCCAGACAGTCATCATTACTCAAATGCTGTTTATTGGAGAAAGTAGATCTGCCATTTTGAAAGAGTTAATTACTGTGATGCACCCACCTAAACACATGAAGGGTGCAGGCAACAAGACAGAGGAAAATATTTTTGTAGCATTTCAAAAATCTATAACACACAAAACCGGTTACACGCCAACAATTTCACAACCGAAACAAATAGCTATATCAGAAGCAAAATAACACAATTAAAGAAACAAGTAAACTAACAACTCAACAACAATAAACAAATTATTTCCTGAGAGAGAAATCAAAAACAACATTCGGCTAGAAGCTGTTTTGAGCCAATCTGATACACTGTGCAGCAGCAACAGCTTGCATACGAATGTATGTATATAAATCACATGCGTTTGCCACTTGCACATTATAAGCAAATCACTGTAGCACACACTACATCGCTCTGAAATGTTAAAGACATGAACGCCCAACAGACACATGGCTTCTTTTCCACATATCATGGTGAGCTCTCATTTGGTCATCAGCATAACAGCGAGTGTTTTAGCGAAGAAATTCGGCAGAATATGTGAGCCAACCCACTACACTATCACCTGAAACAGCCAGTTTGCAGCAACAAATTTACACATGATGCAGAACACCAGCTTCGCGAACCACTGACAAATACACACAGCACAGCTAGATGTTTCTGAATCTGACAAGAAACAATGAAACACGTGATGGGTAAACAGCCCTGAGTAAAAACACACAAACGTTGCCCTGAGCATAGATGTTTGGTACGACACGTGCAACTGGACTCACTACAAAAGTACAAATAAAGTGAAGTTCAACACAACACTATCAGATGCAGATGTCTGTCACCAATGGCACATAACTGCAAGTTTAGACGTCAACTGAGTCACAGGGAGTTCACAAAATCGGCAACTGTCATCAGCTACGAAACATACTAGAAGCAAATGCTGGGAACACTGTGCAGTGGCAGATGTATGAAATATCATGTCATAGTGACATGTTAGGCTCTTTGTATCTAGTAGATGTTATCAACACGCGCCAAACTATAGCGCTATACTGTTGCAGACATACTTTATCATATACAAACTAATTCTCAAGACTGGCACTAATCATGATTATGGGCCCAACCTATTTCACAACTATGATGCCGGTGATTTGTGAGAAATTGGCAGTTTTCTGTGAAGTTTTGCAATTTCTGCATTCACTTATACACATTTTCTGATTGATTTTTTTTGTACTTCTGAGCACATTTCCCCCACTATTTATGCAAATATCTGTCACAACCAATAGGAACCATTTGCTCTCTGGTTACTTACTGCTTGACTGACAGAATAGCAGCTGAACAGAGCATCACGTGTATGCGTCTCCCAAAACTACTCAGCACTGGTTCATGTCAAAGTGTAACATGGGAATGAACTCATCACTGTCAGGAATTGGAAGACGAAGAATTAAGTACATATGATGAAACCAACACAAGAATCAGTGACCGTCAACTCAGTCTGCCATGGAAGATAATGACACTGCAATTAGCAAGTGCGCTAAACTGAACCAACAGGCTGTTTGATAATACTGTACTTGGACTCTGCTGCAAGCACGAACTGTTCTTTTTGACTGATTGGTGGCTGACAGTTACAAGTCTGCCAAGTCTATCAATGCTGCCAGTTAACAGTAAAATGACCAGTGCTCACAACACTGTTATGCATGTTAACACAGTGACAGTACTTAAGTGCTTTTTGTTCAATCTATCACAAAATCTGGCTTTTTCCAAAAAAAAACCTGCTGTGAAATTTGACACCTTTCCCACAAAATAGGTTGGGCCTAATCGCGACTACGCTAACAAAAATAGTCAAACTAATCAAGCAACAAAACTCCTTTACTGCCAGAAAACAGCTGCAAAATCTGAATGAGCATGGACCTACAAAATCGCTTGATACTGCAATTATAAAACTGTAAAATTATACCTGAACCTCAGAATGGCTTACACCATTAGTGAGTATTCAAAACAGGGAAAACACAAGTTTTTATTGTTTTTAAGATGCTACTATAGCCTTTTAACACTGCAACAGTTATATAAGTTGTCAGATCAAAATTTGCACAATCTGGCAAATTTTTACTGGCAAAATCTTGTAAATATGACAAGAAATCAAAGCCAATAAAAATCCACCCATTAAATTACCAACCCTCAAATTTTCAGGCTATCAAAGCTAACAGCTAGAACTTCTAAGACAGCAAATATGATTACCAACAATGTCCAAGGACAATAATTTAGCAATGAGTAAGGAATTTCTTAATGGCACATTAGCACATTAATGGTTTCTCATTATTACTATTTCAAAACACCAAAACTGCTAATAGTGAAACCCGATTGCAATGGCACTGCAACCAAGCAAAAAAAGAACAATGACACAATGAAAGGCATTACTGGCCACACACTGCCCAAAACCAACAGATTAACAACAACTGAAGTCATCGAAGTAAAATCGACGATCACTTTACTCATTGGTGTTAGCCGTGGATGCTGCCAAGTTGGCATCGCCATCTTCCTCATCCTCGGGAGATGCTGGTATGTCATGTATCTCCGCGAAGAGAGGTGGAAGACCGAGTAGACGACGCCAGTTCCGCCGATACCACTCCAGCTCGGCACAGTGCGCTGCAGACAGCACGCGGAGACGTGGAAGAAATGAAAGGACAGTTGAAAGCAGAGCTGGTTCCTGAGGATGATTACGTCCGAGCTGAAGGTCCATGGCACTCAGTAAACGTTGACGGACAAGTTCAACAGTAGGCACATCAGTCAGTCCAGCGCGATCTGACACAATACACATATACCATATACCTCACTAGCAAGTTAATATAAAGCACTGTTACTACTGCTGCTGCTGCTATTACTACTACTACTACTACTACTACTACTATTACTGCTTACTACTTGTTTAACAGCCATTTTTCCAGGTGAACCTAGGTCAGATGGTTCCCCGAGGTCCTCTCCCTCCACCTGTTCCTGAAGATAACCTCTATGGGTTAGTGGAATGCAGATTTTTGTGGGCCGGATGTCCTTCCTGCTGCCTAACCATCAGAGTCAAAGCACTAGCCCTAACCAGTGGCCTGGCATCATCCTTTCTTCATCCACTACTGCACTCCTGGGGTGTGGCTCCTTTTACACTTGCTCTCTGACAGCAGTACCAAACAAGTCAATATAAACTAGAAAAACAAAATGCAGCTAAATGATATCAGAAGCTATTTGCAGATACTAACAGAACTACTATCTCCAGTCTTCGTTTAGCTGGCATGTTTATAGTGCTCATCACCAGTTACAGAGGGTTGCCAAAGGTCATTAAAAGCCTTTGAAGACTGCTTCAGCACAACTTTTCACAAGCTGGCTGGTTGGTATGTTAAGTTTTAACCATGCTCTTAAAACAAATTAGGTCATATCACACCTGTAAGGTGATGGATTATTTTTTAAATTCTATTTTCATGAAGGTAAGTTTTAAGT
>Ga0056134_10000267_pt1 | contig 10849 bp, 9 predicted proteins | sample WorMetGr2BELIZE2_FD_71115 | JGI IMG/M metagenome (GOLD analysis project Ga0056134, IMG submission 71115) | Marine gutless worms symbiont microbial communities from Max Planck institute for Marine Microbiology, Germany - Inanidrilus... ...
CCGAAGACCTGGCTGGTCCTGGCGTCGTAGTCGGCCTTCAAGGTCTCCGACAGGTTGCCGACGACGGCCGTACGATCGGTGTCGACGTCGTGCCAGCTATGCGCGGTGCCAAAGCGCAGGGCGACCGTGTCTCCCACCGTCGTCCCGCCATAGGCAGCCAGATGCAGGGTCTTCGCCTTCCCCGACGACAGGCGCTGGGCGGCTGAGAGCCGCGACGACGTGTAGCCGACGGCGCCGCCTACTCTCCAGTCGTCGCCGACCGTGTCGCCGCCGCCGATCATGAAGCCGCCGACGTTCCGCTCCACGGCGGCGGCGTTCGACGTCGCGTCGGTGTCGTTCCTCGAACCGATGACGTCCATCCACAGGCCGCGCGGCGTGTCCAGGCGCAGGCGATCGACGAGGACCGAACGGGCCTCGCGGCCACCCTCCAGCAGGCCGGCGCGCATGCTGGCGTGGATCTCGCCGGACAGCAGGTCGAACGCAGGCTGCGCCTGGCGTGGCTGCGACAGGGCGACGGCATCATGGACCGGCGTTCCCAGGGCGAGAGAATCAAGTGCATCGGCAACAGCGACCTGGTTCGGTGACGAGGCCGCTTCCGCAAAAGACATTTCGGAGCGGCGGATCGTCAGAAAAGCGTGCGTGGGGTCGTAACTCAGATAGGGCGCGAGGAACGGCATGGCGGCGGACCACGATACGCCGTCGAAACGCGTCTCATCGAAGCCGCCTCCGGCGTCTACGATCGTATAGGCGTGGCCAAGGCGGAAATCGCCGGGGCCGTCCTCGGGGCTGGCCTGAACCGTTCCGGCCAGGCGGGCAATGCCGCCGACTTCCAGCAGGTCGTTGTTGCCGTCGGCGTCGATCTCCACCCTGTACGTCGCGCCGCTGACAAAGGTATGGTCACCGCCGACCTTCACCGTGCCGATCGAGTTGCCGGGAGCGAGCACGCCCGCGACCTCAAGATCGCTTTCAATGTCCCAGTTGCCGCGCAGCGACGAGGTCTCATCAACGGTGACCGAGCCATTAACCCGGATAGGGTTGCCGCCCTCACCCCCCGTCACGCGCGCCCCGTTTTTGATCCAGAGGGAGCCGCCGAGCCTGTCGCCGGCCCCGACGCGCACGTCGCGCGGCACGCCTTCGTCGGGGTCGATGATGACGTCGCCACCGCGGCTGCCGATGTCATCGCCGCTGATCAAGGACCCCGCCGTCAGGCGCGACCAGTGGGCGTCAATCGGGTCGTCGGTGTTGAAATTAAAGAGATAGGCTTTGAAGAATTGATCGGGGATGCCGAGGGACGGGTCGCGGGTCCACGGATTGTTCCAAGCAAGGATGGCTTCTCCATTGAGTCGATATTCAACTCGATACTCGTCATTGTTCTCGGCAGGCATCACCCTGAGTTCGATTGTATTCCAGGCGTCATATCTGATCAGCGGGGCTGATTCGAGCACATTAAACAGCCCCGATGAGCCCACTGAACTTCTCCATACCTGCGGATGGAGGGCGCCGTTAGTACTGTCCCCATTAGTGAGGTGGGTGGTCGCGAACACCGCCGCGTTGTCATTGTACTGGCCTTTGGCCACGAGGGCTTCGGGCATGGTCGAGGACCAAATGCCCGCGCGGATGTACTTGTTTTCCGGAGCCGTCCGCCAACTCTCGGGGACCCACAAATCCCCGCGCAGAAGTGACGGCCCTGGGCGGACGTGTACTCTTTGGTTTTTTCCTTCATATTTCCGAAAGGAGCCGTCCGCCGCGGGCGGGCGGGAGCTTAACCGCAGCACGTTCTCTCGCCCCTGAAACGTCCCGACGTTTCTGAAATCCGACGGCGCGGTCCGATCGGTCTCCCAATCCGCGACGCTGGTGCTGATCGGGCTCCTCTCGTGGCCAATGAAATCCCCGGCGGCGAGCGGCAGCGGGACCAGCAGAAGGCCGATCGCCACACCCGCGAGCAGAGCCTGCCTCAAGCTTGAATTTCGCTTGGGGTCTTGCCTAGCTGAATGTCTTGAAAAGAAGCATAACGCTAAGCATGGCAACGAAAAACAAGTATGCGAAACGTTCAAGGATTTCCGAGGCCAAAATCGGCGAAGTCGTGCGGTATTTCGCCTCGGACCTGACCGCCCTTCAGGGCCAAATTCAAGGGCCTGCTGCCCCCCCCCGCGTGCGCGTGGAAGAAGGGCGGCAGTGTCTGGTCATTACCCTATCTGTACACTCAGTCCTAATCATCGGTGGCTCACTCATCGATCGACGATCCGGTCGTCTGGATCCAGATCCTCACCGGTGTCGGCACCGGTCGCTGATCAGAGATCTCCAGTTCAAAAGGGCCATCTTTCGCGGTCAGTGCGGAATTGCCCTTGATCGAAATGCGATTCGCCGAATCGATACTGAACTGAAGCTTGTTTGAAGCGGGTGTCTTTCCAAGCCATCGGGCACGAAGCAGGCCAAACACACCCGTCACGTCGATATGGACGGTAATGTCCTTGGCGACGTTAACCTGCTGCGGGGATACTGCCAATGTTCCCAGCGACGCGTCCTTGAAAACGCACAGACTGCTAATCGCGCTCATCTTGTTTGTTTTTTCCGCCAAGGCAGCTTCCAGGTCTTTAGCCTGCCTGTCCAGTTTCTGCGCGAGCGCTGCCGAGTTTTTAGGACAGCCGTTGAATTGGATGAGGGGTTTCGCCTTAGACGCCGCAGTTGCCGTATCGGTGTCGAATCCGGTTGCAAATTGCGAAACGGCCTGCGCGGCCTGCTGACCAGAGGCCGGTGTCGGCTCAAGTTTCTCCAAACTCTCGTTCATGGCCGTGATGACCGTGTTTGCCGATCCCTCCAGCAGCGAAGCGAATGTTCCGTCCAATGCCCGAAATGCCGCGAGGTTCGAAACCGCGCGTTCGCCCGCTGCAACTGCATTGGCTTCGGTAGTGCCGGTACAGAATCGTAGAGCCGTAATGAAACCAGTGATGTTCTCATCGGACATAGCGAAGCTCACGTCCGATGCCACCACCTCAGCCCCGGTCCGGGTCAGGCATTGCAGGGCATCATTGCCACGGTTGAGAACCCGACCGCGTTCAGCAGGCCAGAACAGGTTGCCGGCACCATAAGCACCACCACCGGTTAGCCCGAGTGCAAGCACCGCGTCTGTATGGGCGCTGTACAACGCCGCTGCACCGCCGCCGGCAAGCGCGCCGAAGGTCAGCACGGTCATTGCCTTGCGATAGTTTGCCTCCTTGTTCCGGGTGTTCTGAACCCCATCGACCCGCAAATCCTCGTACTTGACCACGGCGGACCGCAAATGGGGCAGCGAGTTGGTATCGACAACAGTCGCCTTCGGGTAGTTCACATATGTGTTGGTGCAGGCCGCGGCGAGCATTGGCACTGCCGTCATGGCGACCCGGATCCAGTCGTATCTGAAACGCCACGGAGCAAATCTACGAGCTCGGTTGTCAACAAATTCGCTCATGAGCTGCTCTTTGCCTCAGAGAAGTTTGAGTGCCGCAATCACCAAAGCCACCACGCCCAGGTTGGTGCCAACCATCCATTTGATCAGCTCGGTCTTCGCGACCTCGATGCTGGCCTTGGTCTCCTGACGCAGCTTTTCGATATCGGCCCTGGTCTCCAACCGCAGCTTTTCGACATCTGCACGAACCGCCGCAATCTCCGCCCTGGTTTCCTGACGCAGCGTCTCGATATCGGCCTTGGTGGCGAGGTTGTGCTCGAGGATATGGGTCTGCTCGCGCACCACGGCTTCCGCCAGGGGCTCGGGAATGCCCGCCTCCGTGAGCCTGCGGACGGCTGCGTGAGTGTCATAAACGGGGCCGAAGGTCTGTGCCATGACCGCAACTTGTAGCACCCTTTCGGCCGTCAGGGAACACACTTCTTGTCCTGGGCACGGAACCGGGGCCAGGACCGGCGGCCTCGGGTCCATGCGCGTCATGGCGACGGCGGCTGGTTTGCCTGGAGCATTAGCCCAGGGCCTGTCGCAGTGTCCCGGAGACGTGCTCGGCGGCGTCCTTGACCGGATCGGCGGCGAGATGGGCGTAGCGCGCCGTGGTCTGCACCTGGGTGTGGCCGAGGAGCTTGCCGATCATCGGCAGGCCCTGGCCGGCGGCGACCGCCGTGGAGGCGAAAGTGTGGCGCAGATCGTGGATTCGGACGTCCTCGATGCCGGCGCGCTTGCGGATGCGTCGCCAAGGCGGCTGCAGGTCGGTCAGATGCGCGCCGGGGTTCTTCCCGGTGATGACCCACGGGTTTTCGTCAAGCCGTTCGATCTTGGAAAGCACCTCGATTGCCGGGACGCCGATGTGGACGGTCTTGGCACCGGTCTTGGAATCGGGAAGATGAAGCGCCATCCCCTCGAAATCCACGTAGTCCCACTTGAGCGTCATGATCTCGTTGAGACGGCAGCCGGTGAAGATCAGCAGCCGCAGGGCATTGATGGCCGACCGGCTCTCGATGCCTTCCTGCTCGCACTGGCGCAGGGTTTCGCCGAGCCGGGCGAGCTCCTCCTTCGACAAGTAGCGTTCCCGTTTCTTCTCCGGGTACTTCTTGACGTGCCGGCAGGGGTTGGAGCCGTCCGGGCGCAGGCCCCAGACCTCCGCAAGGTTGAACGCCTTCGACAGGAACTGAAGGCATCGGTTGGCTTGGATGGGGGCGAAGCGGAGATCGTGGTGAAAGCTGGCAATATCGGCCCGCTCGATCTCGCCAACCCGCAGGTGGCCAATCCGATCGCGGATGTAGGCCTTCAAGTAATAGCGATAGCCGTCGACGGTGCGCGGCTTGCAGTGATGGGCCGCGTGTTCACCGATGACGCGGCGTCCCAAGTCGTTGACAGTCAGTTCAGTCCGGGCCTTCTCGCGGGCGCCGGCCGGATCCTCGCCGTCCTTGACGCGGCCGAGAACCTTGATCGCTTCCCCCCGGGCTTTCTCGGTGGTGAGGATGCCGTGCAGTCCGAGGCTCATGCGCCGGAACTTCCGGCCGACCCGGTACTGGACCAGGTAGGAGCGCTTGCCGCTCGGCAGGATGCGGGCTCCGAAGCCGGGTATCTCGCTGTCGAAGATGATGTAGTCCTTGTCCCGGACCTCGGCCGCCTCGACGAGGCGTTTGGTGATCCTGGGCATGGAGCAGGGGCCTCCGCCCGATGTCGGTTCCGATGAACCCGCTGCGGTCCGCCGATAATCCATGGACACACCATGGACACATGAGGGCGAAAGTCGCCGCGCGGCGCTGCGAACCCAATAGAAGGCCGCTCGCGCCAAATATCAAGTAAATTCAATGGCTTAACGTAGTTCTGCGCAATCATTCGAAGTGCAGAGAACCTTTCATGAACGGTCTCATAACCTGAAGGTCGTAGGTTCAAATCCTACCCCCGCAACCAAATAAAACAAGGGCTTAGCTGAAATGCTAGGCCCTTTGTTTATGCTCTGGCTACATTTTGGCTACACTTAATCTCAAAAAAAATTTGGTAGCTACAACAGTTCTCAACAACATACGTTCGATTTGCTGTAGCCAACTGTAGCCAATTCGTTTTTTTAGGCTATGAGCGAAAGACCATTTATTCCAAGTCGTGTTCAGCTCTGAACCCATACTTTTTCAAGTTCATATACTCGTCGTCTGTCATATGGAATAAGGGCTTGCAGAGATTTTTCGCAAGCAAAGTTTTTAAGAAGAATTGTATGGCGTCCAATAGCGGCTTTGGACTCTCCTCAGAAATTTCCCAATTGTTGAGCACAATGCCATCGAGGGGGGCAGAGGTGCGTTGATCATGAACATTATGGAACTCCAGAATCAGTGTGAAATAATCACGGTTCTGGCTGATAAGCAGGTGCAAATATCTCACATCTTGGAGATATAGGCTCTCCACAAGTTCCCGGCGAAGCGGACTTGACTTACTCGTCATCTATTTCTGCCAAAACACTGTTTGGCTCGTTTATTGCTTGGAACGGTTATTCCGAACGTCCCGCCAGAGCTCGCGCAGAAAATTAAGGATATTGGAAAGCGGTCAGCGTGGGCTGATTACGATCATTTGCATGAGAACGGCTTGGTTCACATCCAAAACAAAAGGAGCGTTGTCAGATTTGGGCGTTTTGATTTTGCAGGGGCGGATGTGCTTCTGGAATTTGAAGGCGAAGGCCATCTTGCGACCATAGCGCCAACCGGAGCGGGCAAGGGGCAGGGACATATCATCCCGGCACTCTATGACTATATCGGTCCTGTTTTCGTGCTTGACCCTAAAGGTGAAAACTACCGGGAAACCGCATGGCGTCGCCGGTGGTTTGGCAATGTGTTCAAATGGGCTCCGTTCGAGAAAGAAACAGACACCTTCAACCCGCTGGATTTTATCAAGGGCTATGATGATGCACGGGTGCTTGCCAACTTGATTGTCGTCACAGCAGGTAAGAGCGATCCGTTCTGGGATCGGTCTGCTATCGATTTGCTGGTGGGGCTGGTTCTCTATGTGAAAAGTTCCCGCCCTCCGGAGCTTCAGAATATGCGGGAGGTTTGCCGTCTGCTTGCGCCTTCCAAGGAGGAATACGAGGAATTTCTTGATGCTTTGAAGGAAGTTGGTGATGAGCGCTTGACTGAGACATCCAACATCCTGTCCGATCAGCCGGAGAACGTCCGTATGGGCATTTTCCAGACCCTCCGCAGCCACATGGACGTTTGGCGCAGCGACGAGATCACCCGTGCCACCAGTTCAACAACGGAGGATTTCGATCCAGCGAGTATGCTGGACAGGCAGTCGATGGGAGACATGGGGCTGGAGTCAGGGAATTTGTCTGACGAGGATATCGGCCCATCTGTCATTCCCGTGCGCGCGCCGGATGGCTCTGAGGGGCAGGGGTTCATACGGGGGATGAGCGATAGTGTCTTTGTGATCGTGCCCCAAGACAAGATTGCCAGCTATTCCGGTGTCCTTCGGGTGATCGTTGGCATGTTCATCAACGAGATTACCAAGTATGTGGCGGCCCGCGAGGCCATTGAGGAGCAGGGTGAGCGGAGAACCTATACGCCGATGATGTTCCTTCTCGATGAACTGCCCCAGCTTGGCTACATGGACATTATCGAAAACTCCCTCGTGATTGCGCGCTCTTCCAGAATGCGATTTTGGCTGTTCGCGCAGGCCTTGGATCAGCTTATGGAGCTTTATCCTAAAGCCAAAACGATGTTGTCCAACTGCCGTCTGAAGATGTTCTTCAATCTCGCAGATTTACACACGGCGCGCTACGTCAGTGAATATCTGGGGGAAGCCACCGATCTGTTCGGACAGAAAAGCGAAGTTCTGACGCCACAGGAACTGATGGGACCGAATTATAAAAATACCCAGATCGTGATCGCGCAAGGCATGTCTCCGATCAAGGCGCGGTTGCGGTACAAATATAAAGACGAAGATTTGATACTGGTTGATCTTCAATTCCGGAATTTCTGGATCGATAGTGATGATCGAAAAAACATGGCAGGGCGGTTGTCTTAGTTTGTAAGCGCCAGAGCATAATTGTAGATCAAAAAAGACCACCCCTTAAAAAGGGATGGCCTGATCGATCAAGAGCTGGAACTTTCTGCCTGTTCACGGGCTTGCTGATTTCTTTTCAGCAAGTCGATGGTGGCTCGGCGACAATCCGGACACAGCACCGAGAACGGATGCTCGATCTCGAACGAGAAGCTTACGGCATCTTTCGGCGTGCCGCATTGAGGCACCCCGGTGAGTTTACCGTGTTCATGTCCGTGGGGGATGTATCCGCCAGCCGTTTGAATGGGGTGGTGTTCATCCTCTGTAAGAGTCGCACCAACTTCAATCGTATCTTCGACGAAGCGAATAACGGCCAGTATCACACGATGCCAAAGTCCACGCAGGAAGAAGTAAAAAGTCATGGCTGCACAACTCCCCTATTGGAGAGCTCCTTTCATCATAATAGTTTCGGGAAAAGCAGGCCGAAAGAGTTCGCACTGACACAAAGAAGGTTGTCAGGGGGAAAAGGAATAACGATGTTTCGGTCTACATGTCCTTATGTCGAATAAGAAAAACCGTATGGCTGACACAGATGTTTTGGAAAAGGTAAGCCGCCCCCGGTTTGGGAGCGGCTTTGCAGTGCTATTGCAGTTTTCGCCACCTACCCCGAAACACCTTGTCCTCAAAGTATCGAACCTTCTCCGACAGGATGGGTTTGCAGCCTTGAACGAAAAGAACCTGGCAGGAAGATGGAAGCATCATCACTTCATCGGGTGCCAAGAGCGGGCGTCCGGTTTCAGAGCGGTGTTTGCTGAAGCTAGATGGCAGGCCGAGCCAAGCAAGCTTGCCGGTATTGCCGTCACTTTCCACTTTGACCGTTCTTTGCCCCAGCATTTCAGAGACCAGTACCGCCGTATCCCGGTCCTGCACGTTGAAGGCTTGGCGCACGGCGCAGTTGGCGATCATTGAGCGCCATTTCCGGTAGGTTTTCTGAAGCTGATCCAAGTCCTGCACATATAGCCAGAGCATGGCTCCGTATCCGGCCAAGTAGCCAATGCCATCTTCAATCGGGCGCATGTAACCTAAGGCAGGGAGCTCATCGAGCAGAAACAGCACGGGCTTTTTCGGCAGGTGCCGGTTGCGCGTCATGGCCGTTGTCGCTAAACCGACAATGAGCCGCAGGAACGGCTGGTAGACTTTCACGTATTCCGGCGGAATGACGACATAGACTGAAACTACTCCGTCTTTGAGTTGCTCGAATGAGAATGTTGAGCGTTTTGTCACAGCCGCCAATTGCGGGCTTTCAAAGGCTTCTGTTCCACCTTGCGCCGTCGAAATCACGGATGCCCGTTCCCGGTCTTCCTTCTGAGAAAAACCATCAGCAACCCGGCTGATAATTGGATGATCGCTATCGCTCATGGCGTCCAGATGGGCGTCGAACACTTCCGGGCGGCTCATAAAGATCGAGCGCAGTTCCGAGAGATTGCGTTTCTCCGCAGGCATAAGGTTGACGATATAGAGCAAGAACCCGGTGATCAGGGTGCGGGCTTCCCGTTCCCAGTGATTGGGTTCCGAATTGTCTGAGGTAATGATCATTTCCGCCAGCAGGCGCGCATCATCTACCTCATGCGGTGTTCCGGTGCGGATGAAATCCACCGGATTGAACATAGCGTTCCCGATATCCGGATCGAATGGCGCAATCGCATGTACGGGGCCCAGATCGGCACGGTAAGGTGCGGTAATGCGGAAGTTCTCTCCCTTGATATCGGTCACAACCACCGAGCCCAGATGATCCAGTAGGTTTGGAATGACAGAACTGACACCCTTGCCCGATCTGGTAGGGGCAAATGTCAGGATATGTCCCGGTCTGTCAAAGCGGATAAACCGTCCCTCATGTTTGCCGATAACGACGCCGGACTTGCGAAGTTTATTTCGACGTAAATCCGTCCCGTTTGCAAAGGATGCAGAGCCGAACGTATCCGTCGGTTTTTGAAAAAGGGCTATTAGACAAACAATGCCCGATAGTCCCGCCATGCCCGCCGCAAACCAAGTCAGAGCTTGGCCGAGCAGATTGGAATCCAAGTTCTTTGAGATCGCGACAAGAAGCGCACCGATCAACATGAAAATGGGGAGTTCAAATAAGGCGAACCTGAACAGTCGCCAGAGTAAGCGCCCAAGCGCATAAAAGTGTCCCATGACACACCTCCAATGTTTTTATTTCCTCGAAGTTTTATGGAGGCGGGGAAAAGTATTTTTGCTGACGGGTGGAAATAATGGGAAACAAAACCTACAATAGAATCGTTGCTGGTCCACTCGGACTCGTTCCGGGCACACATTTCAATGTGTTATTTCCTCAACAAATACGGGCCAGCAACGTTCCTATCATATTAATATTTGGTGATAGATCGCTCGAATTACAACTATTTAGTGTTATTGCTGTGCTTCTTTCTAGTTAGTTATATCCCCCAAATTGGCGGCTTTTTGCGTGAACATCTCTGAATGGAGAGTTTTTGCCGCCATACACGCGTTGATATTTCCGTAATTTTCCGTTATTTTCTTAATCGCCGTCAGTTCGCGAGGATGGAAGGTCGATGGATTCTGACATAATGACAATGAAAGAGGTCGCCGAGTACCTCAAGATCAACGAAAAAACGGCTTACCGCCTAGCGTCCGAAGGTAAGTTGCCAGGTTTCAAGGTCGGCGGGTCATGGCGGTTTAAGAGAAGCGAGATCCAAAACTGGATTGAACAACAATCCGCTGAAACAAAAAAGAGAGGGAACGGATAGTGTCGGGGGAGAGTAACAAGGTTCAAAACCTCGGGAGCTTTGTCTGGTCCATCGCAGAGATATTGCGAGGAGACTTCAAGCAGTCCGAATATGGCAAGGTGATTTTGCCCTTTGTTGTCATGCGCCGTCTTGACTGTATTCTTGATGAATCAAAAGACGCGGTGCTTGCTGCTGAAACATCCATTCCGGAAGATGCGGACGAAGCAACCCGCGACATGATCCTGTTTGGTGCGGTCGGTGGCAATGTCAAAGTCTACAACCTCTCTCGCTTTACATTCGAAAGCCTGAAAGGCCAAGACGCAGGACAGCTCCACAAGAACCTTATCGACTACATAACCAAGTTTTCCGGCAATGCGAGGGATATTTTTCTTGAAAAGTTCCTGTTCACGGATCAGCTCAAACGCCTGAATGATGGCGGCATCCTATGGCAGGTGTTCGAAAAGTTCTGTGAAATCGACCTGCACCCGGAAGTCGTTTCCAATATTGAAATGGGCTATTTATTCGAGGAGCTAGCGCGGATTCGATTTAATCCTGGTCGTATCCTGCGGCAGCGAAGAAGTTCTCGCATTCGGTGGGCGTGACTTTCTCGATCCCTTCGGCGATGGCGCTCCACAGTTCATCAATGGTT
>Ga0056134_10000277_pt1 | contig 10531 bp, 10 predicted proteins | sample WorMetGr2BELIZE2_FD_71115 | JGI IMG/M metagenome (GOLD analysis project Ga0056134, IMG submission 71115) | Marine gutless worms symbiont microbial communities from Max Planck institute for Marine Microbiology, Germany - Inanidrilus... ...
GGCATTCCGGCAGGAACGTCGCCTGGCTCCGATCCAATCCCTCCACAAAGCGCTTCATGCAAAAACCTCGCTGCTTCCGACAGCGAGATTCTAACACCGCCACGTATTCACACAGCCAGGTTAAGAACCGGAAGTCAGACGCTAGTTACACCTAAACCCAGATCGGGTGACCCAGCCAGGTCGATCGCGTCGGCACCGATGTCTGCTTCTCGGTGCTGCCGCACCTTGCATTTGGGTGCCCGACAATTTCGGCAAATGGGATAAAGCGGCCCTATAAGGCGCCTGACATCGATGTCCGTTATACGACGAAAGCGCTGTCGTCGAGACGACGACGCCGCGAGTCGGGTTCGATTTGTCGACCAGTCGAAAACACGAAATGCGACGGCCCGGTCTACTTGCCGAGCAGTACGTCCTTGGCCTCGTTGATCTTGGCGGCCAGGTAGTCGGAGCCGCCGTGATCCGGATGCAAGCCGGAAATCAGGCGCTTATGGGCCGCCTTGACGGCATCGGCATCGGCCCCGTCGTCGAGACCGAGGACACGCAAGGCTTCGGCCCGGTCCATGGCACCGGGCATACCGCCGCTGCCGCCGCCCGCGGCTTCCTCGTTGCCGGTGCCGGCTTCCCGCCATTCCGGGTGGTTGCGGTTGAGATAGGCCTCGATCAGGCGTGCCGATTCGGCGTCATCGGTCCAACAGGCGCGCAATAATTCGATCAGTTCCGCGGCGGTTAAGTCCTCGACCCGGCGTCCGGCGAACGGTCCCTGCAGAACCTCACCTGAGATGTCACCGTTGTCATGGTTGAGCGACATCTTGAGATAGCCAGTCTCGACGTCGGATGTGCGTCCGGACGAACCGCCGGTCGCCGCATCCGCCATACGTGAGAAGTTCTTGGCGAACCTTGCGGCGGCGCGGGCCCGAAAGAACCACGGCAACAGCGCCGGCAGGGCAAAGAAGGCCCAAGCCAGGCGCCCGGTCACGACGAAGAACAGAGCGACCGTCACGACCAATCCGATCAGCACCCACTTCAGGACCTTGAGCAGGGTCTTGGTATCGGCACTCGAATACCAACGTCCAGCCAACAACAGGCCAGCCAGGATGGCGATGCCGAGGATGAAATAAGGGAACATAGATTGTCGTTCTGTTACTGCGTTCCAGATCAAGCCCTACGATACACCTTTGCAGCGACGGCGAAAGGCGGACGACTAACTTTGGCGATCCGAACACTCATCTGCTATCGATTATCGTCGAATTCAAGTATCGGGCATTCAACGCTCAATACCTATACCTTCTCCCAAACGATCAACGTTGCTGGATTAAAGGGATTGGTCCCGAAGATGTCATGAGCCATCGATCGGATTTTTATGCGGCCCGATGCCTCCAATTCATCAAGAATTTCGAGAAGGTTGGTGTTGTGCCCTTTATCTAGAGCCCACCGTGCTGAGTTGCGTAAAAGCTTCCGGTCGTCGATTTCCAGGGCCGTTTGGCCGTCGGGCCACGAATTCGATTCGACAAGGTTTTTCAGTTCCGGATCCCGTTGCCAACCCACCGGCTCGAGATGCACGCCGACGCAGCCATCTGTGCATTCCAACATCCCGTCGAATACCTTTCTATCCAAACATGTAATCTGTTCAATGGAATGGCTGGTGAAGAAAACGGCGTTTTGATCCCTTGGAATGAAGGAATAGTCCGGATCGCGATAGTCGAAGGCCTGGGTAACACAGTCCATCTTCGGATCCAGGGCCGCAATGAGTTCCGTAACCTTGCGTCCCGCCGCGGTCAGCTCACAAGCGAAGTATTTGAGCGGCCAGGTGGGCAAGGCGCAATATAGGTAGAACAAGTTACGCCCTGACCCGCATCCCAACTCGACGATTAGCCGGGTGTCATCGGTGATCTGCGTGATCACGGCATCGGCAAGGATGGGTTCGGTTCGGAGCTTACGAGGCGCACTTACATACCGCCCGTCGATGACCATAAGGTTTTGATAGGGAAGTCCGGCACGATCCCGTGGCAAATCTCGTTCAACACAATTTCGGTCGTTTACGTCGTTCAAGAATGAATCGTGAGGGCTGCTAAACTGGGCAAAGACGTCATCGAGCCGGGCGATATCCACGGCACCCGACTTTATGATCGGTTCGATAGATCGCTGAAAGTCGGTCCAAGAGGTCTCCCAATGGTCCAAGACAAATTTCGGATCATTGACCATATCGCATCCACACGCTCAGCAATTAAGCCCAAAAATCGAGCCATACCTTTATCGGCTACACTCTAAAAGGACAAATTGAAAAGCCAACCGCGGCGCCGGCCCTGAAGAACCACCGTAACAACGCCGGCGGCACTCTCAAACGATCGTTGGTTAAAAGGGATGATGAGCCGGTTGGATGAAAAGGTGACCTGCTCAAAGGTCGATGATGGCGATCCTGTACTTTTCTTTGGCGCGTTTCCTGAGCCAGGACACGGCCTCGTCCCTGTCCTTGAAGACACGGGTTTCCCAGTTGGACACGTCCAAGAAGATTTCCCACATCCGGGCCAGACCATAGGCGTAGGTCTGCGGCGCGCAGATGGCGACAAGGGTGTCGGGGATGATCGATGCGGTGCGCGTCGACATAACAACCACGCGCTTTACGGAATCGACATTCACGTGAAGCTCCGTGACGGCGGAATAATCCGACAAGCCAAATCGGTAGTTCGCTAGGCTCTTTTCATCTTGCGAAAAGAAATCCGTATAAAACCCGATAAACTCCTCCTCGGTGACCACGCCGGAGGCCGTAATCACGTTCCCAAGGCCGCCGTCCACTTGTCGATAATCGATGGGCATGGCGGGCTTAGCGCATCTGGTGGGTGATCTTCAACACCTCGCCGCCTTTTTTCTTGGCCAAATCCTCGAGCGCCGGGCGGCCGCCGGCGGCGAAGACGGCGACGGCGCCGAGCAACTCCTTGAGCATGCCGGCGGACGAGCCGTCGAAGCGGCAGCAGGCGCCGCCGGTGAGACGCGCGATCTCGCGAAACGCGTATTCGGCGACCGGTTCGTTGCCTTCGTGGAACATGAACGCCGGCACCCCCAAGAGCCCCAGTTCGCCGGCCGTGGCGCCGAGTTGATCGACATCCTCCTCGACGCAATCGCCGACGAAGACGAGCGCGTTGACACCGCCACTTTTGGCCTCGTTAAGGGTGTGTTTGAGGACCTTGCCGATCTGCGTCTCGCCGGCGTGGCACAGGACCGACGACATCAGGCGCAGCAGGTCGCGCGCGTTCGACGTCCACGGGCTGACCTTGAACTCGCCGAAACCCCGGTAGAAAGCCAGTTGCACGTCGAGGCCGCCGAGGTCCGCCGTCGCCTCGAACATCTCGCCCTGAATGCGGGCCGCCGTATCCCAGGTCGGCTGGCGGCTGGCCGTGGCGTCCATGGCAAACAAGAGGCGCCCGCGCTCGCCGGCCTTCGTGGAAACCGGAGTCGCGGCCAGCTTGTTGAGGAACGCATCGACGTTCCTTTTTTCGCTTTCCTTCCTGGTCGGAACCTTGTCGGCCATGAGCCCACCTGCCCCTATTGATCCGTTTCCCTAAGATAAGAGTTTTCGGCCCCGGCGCCAGGGGTTCACGACACCTCGGTCAGGGGGCCTCGGTCAGCAGCGGCGCTCAGCGGGACGTCACCAGGCGTGTACGGGTCTTGCCGCAATAACGGCACTGGTCCTTTTCGACGCTGCCGGCTTCGCCGAAACCGAAGGTGGCTTCGACCACCTGGTAATCATGAAGCCCGATCTGGCACAGCAAGCGGTTGAGGTAAGCTATGATGTCCATTGCTCGATCCCATCGGCGATGGGTTACGACTCCCATTATACCGCTTTTTGCCGCCTCCCGTTAGCCGGGTATTGACGGGGCCGGGCGAGCAGCACGGGCAAATCCGGCGAGACGTCTGTTAGGAGCATGCATCCCCACGCATCCTATGATATAGGTCGCCCGTCACACTGCGAGACTCGGGTCCGCGCCAAGAAATACATAAAGATAGCCAATGCCATGAAGACCTACGCCCCCGTCACCGCCGACCAAACCGCCAGTGACGCCTTCGCCGCCATTCTCCGGCACAACTTCGACAATTTGCACAGCTGGCAGGACAGCGCCCGGGACTGGCAGGACATTGAAGGCGTCCATCAGGTCCGCGTCTCCTTCCGTCGGCTGCGCTCGGCGTTCAGTGTTTTCCGCCCAGTGCTCGCCGGAAAAGACCGCAAGCACTGGTCGAAGACGATCAAGTCGCTGGTCGATCACACCGGTCCGGCCCGCGACATCGATGTCCTCATCGACGAGGGTTTGCCGGCCTTCCACGCCGAACGGCCCGACATGGCCGATCTCGGCGGGGCCGCCATGCTGGCGATTCTGACGGAGAAACGCGAGGCCGCCTACGAAGACGTGCGGGCCATGCTCGACAGCGACGCCTACGCGGCGTTCAATCGGGATTTCACGGGCTGGATCGACACGGCCGGCTGGCGCTCAGAGGCGCTTTCGGAGAAGAAGCACAAACGCCTTGCCGCTGATGTGAGCACCCTGGCTACGCGCCTATTGGACCGACAGGATACAGAGGTGCTGTCGCACGGCGACGGCATCGAGAACCACGAGCCGGACGAGATGCACCAGCTCCGCATCGAGTGCAAAAAGCTGCGTTACGCCGGCGAGTTCTTCATGACCGTCTTCGACGGCATGGCCGAGTTCCTCAAGCACATGAAAGGCATGCAGGATACCCTCGGTCTGATGAACAATGCTGCTGTCATGCGTCACATGATGGACGACCTGATCCCTGAGGACGCCGACGCCGATCTCCGCCAATACGCCCAGGTCCTGGTCGACTGGCGGGCCGACCAGTACAAGGCCAAAGAAGATCAGCTGAACGACCAGTGGACCGAGTTCCTCGATGCCGAACGGCCGTGGGAGGAATGGGCGTGGTAGGAAGTCCTTCAAATTGAACCCAACTCGTTGAGGCCCGTCGCCTAGAGCCCACCGAAGATCGCCTGCCGGTTTTGGTTTGTATTCGAATGCCCGTTCGACTAGGGATTCGGAAACGGACCGCGTATCGCGGCGCTTGATGGAGGGGAACATGAAGACTGCGCGCTGGATCGTCGCTGGATTACTTTTCGTCGTGGCGGGATGTCAGACGACGAGCCAAGAGACGGCGGATCCAAAGGACCGGGTCGTCGTGAATATGGGCACCGGCGGCCAAGGCGGCGTCTACCTGCCGACTGGCTACAACATCTGCCAGATGGTCCGCAAGGAAAGAACCCACCACGGCATCACTTGTTATGCGCGGGAATCCAGAGGTTCCGTCGCCAATCTCAAGGCCATGCGCACCGGAGACATCCAGGTGGCCATCGCGCAGTCGGACTGGCATTCCCATGCCTACAAGGGGACCGCGAGATTTAGTTCCGCCGGCCCCGACAAGGATTTGCGCTCGCTCTTCTCGCTTTATTCGGAACCCGTCACACTGATCGTCCATCCGGATTCCGGGATCAAGACGATCCACGACCTCAAAGGGAAGGTCGTCAACATTGAACGGCCGGGTACGGGTACGGAAGCCTACTGGAACCTGTTGTGGTCGACCCTCGGATACACCAACGCCGACGTCAAGCGGGTCACCCAGATGCGGACGAAAGACGCCGCCGGTGCGCTTTGCAACAAAGACATCGACGCCTTTCTTTGGGTCGTCGGCAATCCGAACTCAATAACCGAGAGAGCGGTCGAGACGTGCAGAGCAGCGGTCGTTGAAGTCGCGGACCCGGCCTTCGACAGGCTGGTGGCATCAGACAGCTACCTGCGCCAAGGCGTGGTTCCAGGCGGAGTCTATCGAACCACACCGAATGACGTGAAGACCATCGGTGTCGGCCCGACCTTGGTGACGACCCGGGAAATGCCGGGAGAGGTCGTCTACGATTTCGTTAAGGCAGTTTTCGAGAACTTCGAAGCGTTCAAGGACTCGCACATCGCTTTTTCGACTCTGAAAAAAGAGGAGATGGTCAAAGCCGGCCTGACCGCGCCTTTGCACCCGGGCGCACTGAAATACTACCGGGAAGCCGGTTTGATGTGAGGCCCGACGGCTGTCTTATTCGGCGAGTCCCGTCCGCACCTTGACCTCCGAATGCAGCGTCCGGTGCACCGGGCATTTGTCGGCGATCTCCAGGAGCCGCTGGCGCTGCTCGTCGTCGAGGGCGCCTGACAGGGTCAACTCCCGTTCGATCTGATCGAGTTTTCCGTCCCGGGTTTCGCAATCGGCACAGTCGGCGGCGTGGATCTTGGCGTGGTTCAGCTTCACCGAGACGGTGTCCAGCGGCCAGCCCTTGCGGTCCGCATACATGCGGACCGTCATCGTGGTGCAGGCGCCGAGGCCGGCCAGAAGATAATCGTAGGGTCCCGGTCCCGTATCGTCGCCGCCATAGGAGACCGGTTCGTCGGCCCTGAGCACATGGCGGCCGCCGACGGAGACGACTTGGGCAAACTTGCCCTCGCCCGTCTCGGCGACGGTGACCTCCCCTTCCCCGGCCCGCGCCCGGTGTTCGGCCAAGGCCCCCTCGCCGATGAAGCGCCGGGCCCAGGCACCGATGACGTCGGCCACATAAGCGGCGTCGTCGGGCCGGCTCAACAAATGATCGGCCTGGTCGAGGGAAATGAAGGATTTCGGGTGTTTGGCGGCCTGGAAGATGCGCCCGGCGTTGTCGATGCCGACGGTCTGGTCGAGCGGCCCGTGAAAGATCAGTAGCGCCTTTTTCATGGTCCCGATCTTGTCCTCGAGGGCCTGGCCGGCAATGTCGTCGAGGAACTGTTTCTTGATGGTGAAGCTGCGTCCGGCGAGGGTCACTTCCGCGACGCCGTCCTTTTCGATGCGCTCCAGATCGCATGCGAAGTTGTGCTTCACATGGTCGGGATCGGCCGGCGCCCCGATGGTGCAGACGCCCTGGACACTCTCCACGGCGCCGGCCGCTGCCAGCACGGCGGCGCCGCCGAGGCTGTGGCCGACCAGGATGGCCGGCGCCTGGTGGTTTTCCGTCAGCCAACCCGCGGCGGCGACAAGGTCGGCGACGTTGGAACTGAAGTTGGTGTTGGCGAACTCGCCGTCGCTGTGGCCGAGGCCGGTGAAATCGAAGCGCAGCACCCCGATGCCGTTCTCGACGAGCCCGGCGGCGACGCGCTTGGCGGCGAAGATGTCCTTCGAGCAGGTGAAACAGTGGGCGAAGAGCGCAAAGGCCAGGGGCGGATGGGGCGGCAGGTCGAGCCGCGCCGCCAGGCTTTCCCCTTGTGATCCGGTGAACATGACTTTTTCGCTGCTGCCCCAGGCCATGATCGATCCCCTTTCGCGGTACCTGCCATCAATGTGGGCGTGCCGACGGGGTTGGGCAAATCACGATCCGATCAGCGGGCCGGCAGCGGCGGCGTGATCGCGGCGAGCAGATCGGCGAGACCGGTCGCGCGATCGAGGGTGTCGACCTGGGTTTCGAGAGCCGCCGCCCGTTCGGCGCCGAGCGGCAAGCCGGCCAAGGCATGGAACTTGGCCCGGATCTCGGCATCGTCCAGCGGCGCCTCCGGATCGCCGCGGGCCTCCGTCGGGCCGGAGACCAGCTCGCGGCCGTCCCTGAGGACGACCGTCACCTCGCCGATGCGCCGCGCCGGGAAGGCGTCGTTGTAGTCATCCTTCTCGTCCATGGTCATGGACTCCGACAGCCGCAGGATGGCCGGGTCATGGAGGGCCGCTCCCGACACCTCCTCCGTCCCGACCCGGCCGTAGACGGCCGCCGCCGCCGTCGGGAACGGCAGGCTGTACTGGGCTTCCTCGGTGTTTTTCGGGCGCGCCGTGGCGAAGCGCGTGGCCTCGTGGAAGCTGACGACGCGGATATGGTCGATATCGTCGCCCGCGAACTGGTGCTCGCCTTTGAGCCTCAACACCGCCTCGACCGGCGGCTGGGCCCAGCGGCAGACCGGCTGCGGTTTGAAATACTGCTCGAGGATGCGCCAGCGGTTACCCAGGTCGCCCCACAGATCGGCGACTTCGCCGCCCTCGACGGTGATCGCCGGCGCCCCGGTAAAGCCACTGCGCGCCAGGTAGGCGGCCGACACCCCGGCCAGGGCGCCCCAGCCCGACCCGTCCTTGACCATGGTCGGGAAGTCGATGCAGCGCATCATCTGGCTCCTCGGCCCGTGGTATTCGGCGGTGCCGATGGCCTGGCGGGTCCGCTCCGCGTCGAGCCCAAGAACGCGGGCCCCGATGGCGGCGCAGGCGACGGCGACCCAGGCGCCGGAGGTGTGGTAGTCGTCGACGGTGCGGTGCAATGCCATACCGGCCCGGGCGCCGATCTCGTAACCGACGACCACGGCTTCCAGAAATGCGCTACCGTCTTCGATCGTCTCCGCCTGCAGGCAGGCCAGCGCCGCCGGAAGCACCCCGCATCCGACGTGGCCCTTGGTCATCTTGTGGCCGTCGTGGGCATCGAGCGCGTCGATGGTCATGCCGCCGGCCAGCGCCGCGCCGGCCGGGCTGACGGTGCGTCCGTCGAAGATCATTTTGGCGGCATCGTTTCCCGGGCCGAACTGCTGGGTGGCGTGATCGCGGATGATGGCCGACAGCGGCGTCGTCGCGCCGCCGGCGGCGACGCCCAGGAGATCGAGGATACAACGCTTGGCGAAGGCGACGACATCGTCCGGCAGGTCGCCCAAGGCGGTGTCATGAACGAAATCGCAAACCGGCGTCGCCATGGCCCCTCCTCCCCCTGCCGGTTGGCCGATGCTACTGAACCAATCCTATGGGTCACCTCCCTGGTCCTTTTGCGAAGGACGGACCCCTTGAGTCCCCCGGGCGACAATTGAGGTCGGCATATTGATCGGCTCGCCGTCCAGCGGCCGATAGCATCCCCTGCGAAACTCCGCGCTTCGTCTTTCCACAGGTGATCGGCCATGGCCTTCCCCACGCACAGCAGATACGTGATCATCGGCGCCGGCATCCACGGGCTCAGCACCGCCTATCACCTGGGCCGCCGGCTTCGCGAGACCGGCCGCGGCAGCGGCGAAGACATTCTTGTTATCGACAAGACGGCGATCGCCGCCGGGGCGTCGGGCATCGCCTGCGGCGTGGTGCGCAACAATTATCACCAGCCGGCCATGCGCGAGTTGATGGCGCACAGCGTCGCCATCTGGGAAGCGGACGCCGACACCTTCAGCTACCACCCGGTCGGCTACATGCAGATCAGCCACGAGGGTATGCGGGACGACATCGCCGAGGTCGCCCGCCAGCAAAAGGCCATCGGCTATGAGTCCGAATTCATCGAAGGCGCCGAGCGGACCGCGGCCTACATGAAGACCATCTTCCCGGACTGGCAGGCGACCGGCGTCACCTCGGTCCTGCACGAGAAGCGCGGCGGCTACGCCAACAACACCAAGGCCATATACGGGCTCGCCGGCAAGGCGGAAGCGGAAGGCGTGCGCATCCTCACCGGCGTCACCGTCACCGGGTTCCGCATCGACGGCGGCGCGGTGACGGCGGTCGAGACCGAACGCGGCGCCATCGAGACGGACACCGTCGTCGTCGGCGCCGGCCCCTGGGCCAAGTCCTTGTGGGACATGCTGGAGCTCCCTGCCGCCATCCGGGTCAAGGGCCTCGACGGCACGGTCCACGAAGATGTCCCCATGTGGACCTACTGGAGCCTGCAGGAAGGGACGCTCGGCGTCGATCCCGACTTCCAGAAGACGGCGGACGGCGCCATGCCGCCGGTCATTCACGTCGATACCGACGAACCGCTTCGCTCCGACGTCGATGGCTCGCCGATCACCGACGGCCCCTGGGGCGTCTACTACAAGCCCGACTTCCACTTCAACGGCATCCAGGGCGGCGCCATGCCCCACGTGGTCGAGACGCCGGCGGACCAGGTCGCCGTCGACCCCTACGGCCCGGACTCGCCCGATTTCGTCGTCGGTGACGACTTCGCCCACATGTGGTGCTCGGCCCTCGCCTTCTGCCAGAAGCGCTTCGAAGGCCAGATCGTGCGCTACCGCAAGGAACCGTCCGGCGGCATCGGGTGTTTCACGCCGGACAGCTTCCCCGTCTTCGACGTCTTCCGTCAGAACTGCCACGTCATCGCGGATTCCAACCACGGCTTCAAGATGATCGGCGTCGGAAAGCTGGTGGCCGAAGAGATCACCGGTCAGAACAGCGCCCTCCTCGAGCCCTTCCGATTCTCGCGCTTCGAAGCGGGCCGGCTGCACCCGGTGTCGTCGAGCCCCTACCCCTGGAGTTGAGACACGGAGAAATCCGTATTTGGTTGGCGTCGGCGTCCGCATCGGAAGCCGGATTTCCGCAATAACCGCGAAGCCAACAGTAAGGCCGGCCCGGCGAGAGGTCTTTTTGATCCCAGGTGCGGAGGATCAACTGCGTTCGCTGTGAAGTCCGGTATTGGCGGAGGCTGTTGAAGAACTCGGTTGAGGGCAAGTTCTGGTCGTGATTCCCTGTTTCTGACGTTGTCATGGTTGGGGGAAGGCGATGATGGGTCAGGTGGTCGGTCAACAGGACC
>Ga0056134_10000283_pt1 | contig 10312 bp, 9 predicted proteins | sample WorMetGr2BELIZE2_FD_71115 | JGI IMG/M metagenome (GOLD analysis project Ga0056134, IMG submission 71115) | Marine gutless worms symbiont microbial communities from Max Planck institute for Marine Microbiology, Germany - Inanidrilus... ...
ATTATCCACAAGTCCACGGGCGACGGAAATCTCTATCTTGCAGTCAAGCCGGTGGACCCTGTGGAGAATGCGAATGGGAAACAAATTTACGATGACACAGAATTATGAACGCCCTCGAAATACCAGATGGTAAAAATGCACGACCGGGTTGGAAGACTGGCTGATACCCTGGAGTTCTCCAAGGTCTCGATTCCGCTTGAGCGCTTTGATATTGAATTACTAAATGAGCTAAAACATGAAGCCAAAGAGAATATTGAATTTGATGGTGATAATCTGATTATCAAGCATTTGTATATTGAGAACCGCATGCGTCCACTTAATCTTTATGTTGATAATTTACCGGAAAAAGAGCTGAAGAAAATCATCAATGATTACGGCAAAGCGATTAAAGACCTTATAAATTCTAATATCTTCCCTGGAGATATGCTGTTTAAAAATTTTGGGGTCACCCGGCAAAAGCGGGTGGTGTTTTATGACTATGATGAAATTACCGGTATGGATGAAGTCAATTTCCGTAAGATTCCACCGCCTAGAAGCTATGAGGATGAAATGGCCGCAGAGCCCTGGTATCACGTTGAACCGAATGACGTATTCCCCGAAGAATTTGAGACATTTCTAACTGCTGATATAAAAACCAAAGAACTATTTAGAAAGCTGCATGCAGATTTACTGGATGCCGATTACTGGCGCTCGGTACAAGAAGATCTTGCCGCCGGCATAATCCGTGATATTTTTCCATACCCCGAAAATAAAAGATTTTGTAAACCTGGGGAAAGCCATTGACATTCGCCACCGCCGACATATCTGATGCTCTGCACCCCAAGCTGCAATATGTGGAACCGATATTTAAATCCTATGGTGCCCAAGAAAAGTTTTTCGGCCCGATTAAAACCATAAAGTGTTATGAGGATAATTCTTTAGTAAAAGAAGCATTGTTCTCAACGGGAGCCGGACAGGTATTGGTAGTGGATGCCGGTGGCTCCAAACGCTGCGCCATGCTGGGTGACATGCTGGCAACAGCTGCATTAAAAAATGGCTGGGCAGGAATTATAATGTTTGGACTTATTCGTGATAGTGCAATAATAAACACTCTAGATATCGGAGTGCGAGCCCTTGGCACTTTGCCGCTTAAAAGTGAAAAAAAAGGGGTTGGCGAGAAAAATATAGATGTAAGATTTGCCGGGGTTAACTTTATACCGGGCTATTTTGTATATGCCGATAGCGACGGCATAATAGTTGTAGAAAAAGAATATGCCGACTGATACCAGAGTAAAACTTCACAATCTTGCTATTCATCCGACGCTTTTTAATTTTATCGGCACAAATATTTTACCGGGTCTTGACATAGATGAGGACTATTTCTGGCGGGAATTTTCTAAAATTCTCTATAAGTTTAGCGCACAAAATAAAGACTTATTAAAAACCCGGCTTGAGTTACAGGCAAAAATAGATGCCTGGCATATTGCAAATCAGGATAGTTTTGATTTTTCTGAGTATCTAAATTTTTTAAAAAAAATCGGTTACCTGCTAGAGCCTCCCCCTGATTTTGTTATAAGCCCGGAAAACGTTGATCCTGAAATAAAGAGTATTGCCGGGCCGCAGTTAGTAGTTCCGGTAAGTAATGCCCGTTATGCAATAAATGCTGCCAATGCCCGCTGGGGCAGTCTGTATGATGCCTTGTATGGCACCGACGCCATAGACATTAGCGGCAGTTTAAAACCTGGAAAAAAATTTAACCGTAAACGCGGCGCCGAGGTAATTAAAACTGTCTGGCAATACCTTGATAAAGCAGCTCCCTTAACTCAAGGTTTCTATTCTGACGTTAAATCATTTAATTTAGATGCAGCAAATAAACTTGAAATTAATTTAAATAACGGAGGTAAAACCCGTTTAAAAAATCCCGAACAATTTGTTGGTTTTATCAAGGATAAAGAGCTCAAATCCATCCTTTTAGAAAATAATAACCTGCATATAGAAATAGTTATTGACTCTGAAGGTGCTATTGGTTCTACCGTGGAAAATTCAGTAGATGATATTATTCTTGAATCGGCCATCAGCGTAATCCAGGATTTTGAAGATTCGGTCTCGGCGGTTGATACAGATGATAAAGTAAACTCATACCATAACTGGCTCAATCTTATTCTGGGTGATATTTCCTCAACTTTTGCAAAAGGCGGAAAAAAAATAAAACGCAAGCTCAGCCCCGACCGCCTTTATACCGGACCACAAGGAGAAAACTTACGGCTTCCCGGGCGCAGCCTGCTGCTGGTTAGAAATGTCGGATTACTTCCTACTAATGATGCCATTATCCTGCAGGACGGCTCAGAGGTATTTGGAGGCATAATGGACGCAATCATCACCAGCATTATCGGCCTTTATGATATTAAAAATAAAGGCCGGTATGCAAATAGCCGGGTTGGCAGTATATATATAGTAAAACCCAAAATGCACGGCCCTGAAGAAGTGCGCTTTACTGTAGATTTATTCAGCGCAATAGAAAAGGCCTTTGATATACCGCCCAATACTGTGAAGCTGGGAATAATGGACGAGGAAAGACGTACCTCGGCCAATCTTAAAGCCTGTATTTATGAAGCCAGAAACCGAATAATATTTATCAATACCGGATTTTTAGATAGAACCGGAGATGAGATCCATACCTCAATGCATGCCGGAGCCATGTTGCCTAAAACCGCAATCAAACAGGCCAAATGGTTAGAAGCCTATGAGAAGCAAAATGTAGATATAGGGCTTGATTGCGGATTTTCTAAAAAAGCACAGATTGGCAAGGGTATGTGGGCTATGCCGGATGAAATGCGCGCCATGCTGGATTCCAAGATGGAACATCCGCTAGCTGGCGCTAACTGTGCCTGGGTGCCCTCACCCACAGCCGCCACCTTGCATGCCTTACATTATCATGAGGTTGATGTTGTTAAAGTGCAGCAAAAACTTAAAGTAAGACCTAAGACTCAGCTTGCAGACCTTATGACAATTCCTTTGCTGGATCATGAACTAAACAAGGATGCAATCCGTAAGGAAATTGACAATAACGTCCAGGGTATTTTGGGTTATGTGGTAAGGTGGATTGACCAGGGTATAGGCTGTTCAAAAGTGCCTGACATAAACAATACAGGTCTTATGGAAGATCGGGCCACCTTGCGTATCTCTTCTCAGCATATCGCCAACTGGTTAATGCATGGAATTTGCAGTGAAGATGAGATAATAGAAACCTTTAAACGTATGGCCAAAGTAGTGGATACGCAAAATATAAGTGATCCTTTTTATCAAAAAATGAGCGTTGATTATAATGGTCTTGCCTTTAAAGCCGCCCTAAGCCTGGCGCTTAAAGGACACATGCAGCCTAACGGTTATACCGAGCCCTTATTGCATGAATTTAGAAAACTAAAAAAAGCCGGGTAAGTTTAAAGATTTCGTATTAGGATAGGCTGCATTAAAATCAAATTACACTGGAGGATACGCTGTGGATAGCGAGGCATTAATTGTAAATCTTGACGGCCTGGGCATGCAGGATGTAAAGCATGTCGGCGGTAAAAACGCTTCTTTGGGCGAGATGATATCCAACCTCTCGGCAATGGGAGTCACGGTTCCTGGCGGCTTTGCCACCACATCTTTGGCATTTCGGGATTTTTTGAAACAGAATGACCTGGATAAGAAAATAAATGAGGCCTTAAGCACACTGGATATTGAAGATGTAAATCAACTTATGGCAACCGGCAAACAAATACGCGAATGGGTGGAACAAACACCTTTTTCTTTGGAATTTGAACAACAAATTATCGCAAGTTACCGGCAAATGGCAGGGGATAATGAGGATCTTGCAGTAGCAGTACGTTCTTCAGCTACCGCCGAAGATTTACCGGAAGCTTCATTTGCCGGCCAGCAGGAAACCTATCTTAATGTTTCCGGCGTGGACAACGTGTTAACCGCAATCAAAAAAGTTTTTGCCTCCTTATATAATGACCGCGCCATATCATATAGAGTGCATCAGGGATTTTCACATGCGGAGGTCGCATTGTCAGCCGGAGTGCAAAAAATGGCGCGCAGCGATATCGGCGCCAGCGGGGTGATGTTTAGTCTGGATACCGAATCCGGATTTAAAGATGTAGTTTTTATTACCGCTTCTTATGGCTTAGGTGAAACCGTAGTTCAGGGTTCGGTTAACCCAGATGAGTTTTATGTCGCCAAACAAATATTAGAAAACAACAAACCTTCGGTAATCAGCCGTAACCTTGGTAGTAAAAAAATCAAAATGATCTACGCTGAAAAAGCAAGCGAAGAATTTGTAGAAACCGTAAAAGTCGCTGATGCTGACAGCAAACGATTTTGCATTACTGACTCACAAGCTGAAGAGCTGGCAAAATTCGCAGTAATAATTGAACAGCATTATCAAAGACCGATGGATATAGAGTGGGCGCTAGATGGGGCGGACAACAAATTATACATACTGCAGGCCCGGCCGGAAACTGTTAAAAGCCATGACAAAGAGCACAAGATAGAGCGATACCACCTGGAGGGTGAATCAGAAGTGTTAACCACAGGACGGGCGATCGGACAGAAAATCGGCGCTGGCTCAGCCAAAGCAATATCCGACCCTAAAAATATGGATCATGTAGAAGAAGGTGATGTACTGGTTACCGACATGACTGACCCTGATTGGGAACCGGTTATGAAACGCGCCGCGGCTATTATTACCAATCGCGGCGGACGCACCTGCCATGCAGCGATTATCGCACGTGAGCTTGGTGTGCCGGCCATAGTCGGCTGCGGTGATGCCACTGAAAAAATTCCAGACGGACATAAGGTTACAGTTTCCTGTGCTGAAGGCGATGAAGGCAAAGTATATACCGGGGCGCTTAAATATATGGTCGAAGAGACCGATACCGGACATTTACCTGAACTGCCGGTAAAAATCATGATGAATGTCGGCAATCCAACCAGGGCTTTCAGCTTTGCCGCTATTCCTAATGAAGGCGTGGGGCTGGCGCGTCTGGAATTTGTTATCAATAATATGATTGGCATTCACCCGCATGCGCTACTTGAGTTTGATGAACAGGAAGATAGCCTCAAGGAACTGATCCTGGAAAAAATCAGCGGTTATAAAAGCCCTACTGATTTTTATATCCAGAAAATTGCCGAAAGCGTCGCTACTTTGGGGGTGGCATTTGCCGGTAAGCCGGTAATAGTGCGCATGTCGGATTTTAAATCCAATGAATATTCTAACCTTATAGGCGGCAGCCGCTATGAGCCAAATGAGGAAAATCCCATGATAGGCTTTAGAGGAACCTCACGCTATCTGTCTGACACATTCCGTGATTGTTTCAAGATGGAATGCGAGGCAATAAAGATTGTGCGTGATGAAATGGGTCTAACTAATATCCAGATTATGATTCCCTTTATCCGCACCTTGCAAGAAGCCCGACAAGTGATTGATCTTTTGGCGGCAAATGGGCTTAAGCGCGGCAAAAACGATTTAAAGACAATCATGATGTGCGAAGTTCCGTCTAATGCAATCTTAGCCAAATACTTCTTAGAATATTTTGATGGTTTTTCCATAGGCTCTAATGATCTTACCCAGTTATCTTTGGGGCTGGATAGAGATTCGGGTCTGATTGCGCATTTATTTGATGAACGCGACCTTGCGGTTAAAAAGTTTATAAAGCTTGCAATCAAAGCCTGTAAAAAACAGGGTAAATACGTGGGCATATGCGGCCAGGGCCCGTCAGATTATCCTGATTTTGCCAAATGGCTGTTTAAAAAGGGTATCGACAGTATTTCCCTGAATCCGGACACGGTCATTGACACCTGGAAATCATTAGGTACTGATGAGTAAAAAAAGCCGCGAGGTTTTTTTCATCTCGGACCGGACAGGTATTACTGCCGAAACCCTGGGTCACAGCCTGTTAAGCCAGTTCGAAAATATAGATTTTAAAATTCGCAGTATCACTTTCGTGGATGATGCGGTTAAGGCAAGACAAGCAATAACTGCTATAAATAAATCATTTGACCGCCATCAGATAAAACCCCTGGTGTTCTCAACCCTGATTGATGATGCAATAAAAACCGAAGTTAAGAAAAGCCAGGGTTTTTTTCTAGATTTGTTTGATACTTTCATAAAACCTTTGGAGCTGGAACTTGGTGAAGAGTCATCACATGCTTTAGGCAAAACTCACGGCATGGGTTCTTATTCAGACTACAAACTTAGAATTGATGCCATCAACTACACCTTAAAAAATGATGACGGCGCTATAGTAAAAGAATATCCGGAAGCAGATATAATTCTGCTGGGAGTTTCAAGAAGCGGTAAAACCCCGACTTGTCTATACCTCGCCCTGCATTATGGGATGCAGGCAGCCAATTATCCCTTGGTAGAAGATGACCTTAAAAATCCATATTTACCAGATTTTTTAAAGCCGTTTAAGGATAAATGCTTCGGCCTTACCATAGAACCCATGCGTTTAAGTCAAATCCGTTTTGAACGCCGGGCACATGGCAAATATGCCGAGCTTGATCAATGCAAGCTGGAAGTAAGGCAAGCCGAAAAAATGTTTGAAATAGAAAAAATCCCCTATCTTAATACCAGCACCGTATCAATCGAGGAAATATCCGCCACTATCATGCAACATACCGGAATCAAGCGTAAGCTGCTTACCTAGGGTATGCTCTCAATCAATATTTGTTTGGTGTTCATGCACCGGCATTGACTGCCTGATTCTTTTAAGTTCTGATAAGTTAATTTCTCCAAGCAGCACTCCTGGGTTTGTATCAAGTTTGCCAATAATTTCTCCCCAGGGAGAAACTAGCATACTGTGCCCAAATGTTTGACGCCCGCCCGGATGCAATCCGGTTTGCGCAGCAGCAACTACAAAGGTCTGGGTTTCTATGGCTCTGGCCCTTAGCAAGACTTGCCAGTGCGCTTGACCGGTTACTTTTGTAAAAGCCGCCGGCACCACTATTATTTGTGCGCCCATCTTCATAAGCCTTTGATATAGACATGGAAAGCGTAAATCATAACAAATCGACAAGCCAATCTTGCCGAAAGGAGTTGGTACTGTAACTGGCTTATCACCTGCAATTGCTTCAGCCGACTCTGTATGTTGTTCGCCATTTTCAATATTTACGTCAAATAAGTGTATTTTGTTATAAAAGTCAACCTCCTGGCCTTTGCTATCATAGACTATGCAGCGGTTGTAAATTTTATTATCCGGCCCTCTTATCAGCAAGCTGCCGCCGATTATCCAGATTTTCAGATCTCTTGCACTTTGTTGTAAAAATTCCTGTATGGGACCACTGGCCGGATTTTCCGCATACTTGATAAGTTGACCCGGCTTTGATTGAAAATAGGCAAAATTCTCTGGTAAAAGTGCAAGCTCGGCACCTTTGGCAGCCGCTTGCCGCAACAAGTCGCTGGCTTTTAGTAAATTAAGCTTTAAATTATCAGTGGAATTAGTCTGAATTGCCGCGATTTTATACATTTGCGGACTTTGTGGCTCATCTGCCAAAAAAGAAGTCTTTTATAATGGATACGATTCCGCCATCGCTGTTTATTCTATCCATAAAGCCTGGCTTCTTGTCTTCGCCTACCCCAGATTCACGCATTTCTTTATAATTCTTCCAACCATGCTGAGCAATTTCGGTCGCCGGCGGCCGCGCGGCTTTATTATGTAAAGTTTGATGTTCTAGCAGTCTTAATAGGCGGCGGTTATCATCCAACACATTATTAATTTCCTGCCTGAGATCATTAATCATGCCCCTTAACTCATAAATCTCCTGCTTATGATTTTTATCAGTAGTTTTAGAACTAATTGGCGCACTGCTATGTTCAACCCCTGGAATATTAAGTTTTGGAAAAACTCTTAAAAGCTCAGAGGTTTCAACCTTGCGTTTTCCATCTTTGCCTACCACATAGCTTAATGTGCCCTCGTTTAACATTCCATAAATGGCAGAACGGCTTTCACCACTAAGTTCGCATATTTCCTGAATACTATGCAACATTTTTTATTTCAAATTTCTCATTAGATAAATTCTATGCGATATATGTTTTACCGATATTGATAAATTAAAAAAATTATCCGGCATAGTTGTTAATATGTTCATTAGCTTCAAACAGCAGGCCCCTAGCCTCTGCCGAGTCCGTATATTTTAAACCTTTTTCCAGACTTTCCTTGGCCATAACCCATAGTTGTTTTCTGCTGTATAAGCGCCCGAGCCCCAGGTGTAAATTTGCATTATCGGGATTTGCCATTAACCATTTTTCCATATTTTTAATCTGTGGAGTAATATCGGGTATCTCAAGCTGACTGTATAAATTGGCCAGGTCATGGTCAAATTTTTCATTTAACATGGCTTCAATGTGCCTGGCTGCCGCCCCTGGCTGTTCGGTTTCTACCAGTTTGTGGATAAAATCCACTGATAACGCCTTATCTGTACGTATCTCCTTTGGAATCTGTTTCCATCTTGAACTTACTTCTCTTTCATTTTTCGCATCTAATAATAAATGTTGATAAGACTTATATTCGAGCTCTTTTATCTCATTTTCAGTTAAATTAGATTTGGATTTTAGTTTGGGCAAAAGCGAAGTTAGTTTGTCCCAATTCTCGGACCTTAAAAATATGTTCGACTGCAAACGTAAATATATCGGATTATTCTTAAATCTATGACCTAAAGTATCAAGCGCCACCTGTGCCGCATTCAGGTTACCAGCGTTTATATACTGCTCGGCTTTGGCAAGTTGCAAAGCATATTTGGCCTCAGGTGTCGCGTCAGCTGCCCTGTTTAAAAGAAACTCGCCAGAATAAGTATCACCTTGTTGCTGTGCGGCATTAGCTGCTGCCAGCAACGGCACCAAAGGCTCATCGGTTTTATCGGCAACTTTAGTAAGAATTTTCTGGGCTTTTTTATATTCACCCTCACCCAAAGCAATAAAACCTTTACTTAAGTTTTTTTGTGAGTTAACAACGGCTCTATGTTCCTGCCACTTCTTTATTTCCCTGGGCGCACTGTAGGTTTTGCCAATAAACCTGAACACGACAAAAGCTGTAATAGTCAATAATATTAGCAGCATGGCAAACAGCAGCAGGTTCAATTCAATCCGGTAATCATTGATTCTGATTAGTACGTAACCGGTGTCGCTATGTAAAATACTGGCACCGACCACCGCCAATAGCAGACTTAAGGTTATGATTATTGCAAGCTTCATTTACTTTAGAATTTCCCGCGCAGTTTCAAGCTGACTTCCAACATTTTGTGCTACAACCTTAATCCCGGCAACCTGATCCAACATATTCAGAAAATCCACCACTTCCTGGCTTGCGTTATCAAAAGCTTTTTCCGTAAACTGCCGCGCCAGTTTAAGGTTTTTATCAAATCCTTGTTGGTTGGCTGTCTGAGCCATAAGTCTTGTTTGCTCCAGTTTTAACCGTAAAACCGCGCGCAAAGCAGCCCGAGCCTCGTTTGAAGTGACCGCAGTATAATCACTCTGGTCTTTGCTGATTTTTACCAGGGAACGTACATCAGACCAAATGCTGGCCGCCAGCTCGTTGATGCCGGATTTCCCAGACTTATCTTCCCGCATTTTTGGCTTGGGCAGATCCTTAGATTTTGACTTATCACCTAAAAACGCCAAAGATTCCACTTTTGTTACAAGCTTATCAAATTGGCTGTTTATCTGGTTTACATCAGGCATGTACGCCTGACTTAGCTCCTTACTTATTTGAATTAGCTTTTGCTCTGCTACGGTATTTTGCGGGTCATTACTATTTTTTAGAATTACTGCCGCTTCCTGAAACAACAATGCTGCCTGTTTTAAATTAGTGAAAATTTGTGCGGCGCGGATTCCATCTTCAATTACAGGCCTTGCTTTTAACAGACCCGGATTTTGTGCGCCGGCCTTTAGTTTTTCTTGTACAGAATTAAACTCAGTTTTAAGGTTGGAAAAATCAGATTCCAGGGCAGATAGTTTTCTTATTTCCTGATTAACACTTTGCGGCAAGCTGGCCAGTATTTTCTGGGCAGCGTTATATTTCTCCAAATCTTTACCAAAATCATGGGTTTGCTGCTCCAGGGCTAACACTTTGTTTTTTAACTCTTTATCTTGCCTGGAGATAACTTTATGTTTGCTGCCAGAGCCATTTTGTTTTAAATTTGCAAAATGCTCCTCAACCAGAGCAAGTTTTTTATACGAGACTTTTGCATAACACCTAAAAAATTTGCCGGCCAAACGGAGCCTTCAATTTTTTTGGCAAAATCCACAAAAATCTGTTCAATAATTGCCATATTTTCAATATTAACACCCATT
>Ga0056134_10000286_pt1 | contig 10138 bp, 9 predicted proteins | sample WorMetGr2BELIZE2_FD_71115 | JGI IMG/M metagenome (GOLD analysis project Ga0056134, IMG submission 71115) | Marine gutless worms symbiont microbial communities from Max Planck institute for Marine Microbiology, Germany - Inanidrilus... ...
CCGCCAACCAAAGCCAAAAACCGCCGCAGCATCTGCCAGTGGCGGCGAATAAACGTCCGCTCTTAATAGAAGCGGACGCCCAAAACACTCTTTCGGACGAGTTTATCAACGATATCTACCGATCGCTGAATTGGGTCATGCTCAAGGAGTCGGTCTACCTGACAGCGAAGGCGACGGCGATGGTCTGTTGGCTGTTCGTCGGCTCTTGGACCTTTGCGTCCGTGTTCTCCTACCTGGGCGGGCACGAGATCATCGAACATTTCATCCTCGGATTCAATTTGGCGCCTTGGCAGTTCCTGGTCCTGGTGCAGGTCATCATCTTCCTGCTCGGCTGGCCTCTGGAATGGTCGGAGATCCTGATCATTTTCGTGCCGATCTTCCTGCCGATGCTGCCTGCGTTCGACGTCAATCCCTATTTCTTCGCCATGCTGGTGGCACTCAACCTGCAGACCTCTTTCCTGACGCCGCCCATGGCCATGTCCGCCTACTATCTGAAAGGTGTCCTCGGCAAAGTGATCGAACTGATGGATATCTTCAAAGGCATCATGCCGTATTTGGGCATCGTGATCGGCATTATGGTCCTGATGTATCAGTTCCCCGCTATCGCACTGTGGCTTCCCGACTATCTGTTCGGTAAGTATATTCCCTGAAGCGGGACGCGATATTGGACTGATGAAAATAGGAGCGGGCCTCGTTTAGGAGTGAAGACGAAATGTCTCAAGATACTGTCGAAAAGATTTTTGGATTGCTCGGGGCCCTGATCGTCTCCGTATTTGTTCTCGGTCTTGCAGAGAGCATTTCTTCCGGCTTTGCCGGATTCTGGGGCGGTTTTCCGTTAATGATCCTGCCGCTCGTCTTCTACGACTACTGGGATACATGCTTTCGCAAAAAGGACTAAGGTCCCGGTGCCCAATTCTAGGGGCGGCGAAGACATATCGGACACACAACGATGATTGACCTTTCCGCCACCGAGCTTGCCGGCCAATTGCGAGACGGAGAAATCTCGTCGGAAGAACTCGTGGGCGCCTGTCTGGAACGCATCGACCAAATTGACGACACGGTAGAGGCCTGGGCGCACCTCGATCGCGATTACGCCATAGGCCAGGCCCGGTTTTGCGACACGGTGCGCGCATCGGGCATCAACACCGGTCCGCTCCACGGCGTGCCGGTGGGCATCAAGGACATCATCGACACCAAGGACATGCCGACGGAAAACGGCACCGTCCTCGACGCGGGCCGCCGTTCCATGGATGACAGTTCCCTGGTCGCTCAGTTGCGCGCCGCCGGCGCCGTTATCCTCGGCAAGACGGTGACCACGGAGCTCGCCTTCTACACGCCGGGCAAGACCCGCAACCCGCACAACCCGGACCACACGCCGGGCGGCTCGTCGAGCGGATCGGCGGCCGCCGTCGCCGCTGGCATGGCACCGCTCGGTGTCGGTTCGCAGACCAACGGATCGGTCATCCGCCCGGCGTCCTATTGCGGCGTCGTCGGCTTCAAGCCCACATCCGGTCTCATATCGCGCCGCGGCGTCGTCGCCCAGTCGCCGACCCTTGATCAAATGGGCGTGTTCGGGCGCACCGTCGCGGACGCAGCCTTGATCGCCGAGAACATCATGGCTTTCGATCCGCAGGACCCAGCCACGAAGCCGGCCGCGGCACCCGCGCTATCGGCCACGGCCGCTACCGAGCCGCCTGTCCCGCCGCTGTTCGCCCTCGTCAAATCACCTGTCTGGGATGAAGCCGAAGACGATTGCCAGGAGGCCTTCGCCGAATTGGCCGATGCCCTCGGCGGACGGTGCGAAGAGGTACCCCTCCCCGATGCCTTCGACGAGGCGGTCGCCATGCATCGGACTGTTCACGGCGCCGAGATGGCGAAATGCTATGCCCGCTACTACGAACGCGGAAAAGGCGAGCTCAGCGACGCCCTGAGGAACATGATCGAGGAGGGGCAGCGGGTGTCGGCCGTCGACTACCAGCGCGCCCTCGACGGACGGAACCGCTTGGCCGCCTGGCTGGGCGAGCTCTTCAACGATTACGACGCAATCGTGACCCTGGCCACCACCGGCGAGGCCCCGAAGGGACTGGAGGCGACGGGAAGCCCCATCTTCTGTACGATCTGGACCTTCTGCGGGACGCCCGCCATTACTCTGCCTTTGATGGAGGGCTCGAACGGTCTCCCCCTCGGCGTGCAACTGGTCGGCGCGCGCGGCGACGATGCCCGCCTGCTCAGAACCGCCAATTGGTTGTCAACGAACGCCACGAAACTTTGACCCAGGCATCGCGCGTTTGCGGCACGCTCAAACTGCTTGACCGAACGGCGATTTGAACTACGCCGCCTCGGCGTCGCCCTCGTCGGTCGAACAGGTGCGGATGCCGAACGGCAGGTAGGCCGGGCACCAGCCGATCGCCGCGGTTGCGATCGGAATCACGCCAATCCACCCCCACAGGCTCTCGGGCCCGACGAAAACCAACGAAATCAGGATCAATCCGACAACGACGCGCAAGGCCCGGTCGACGTCACCGACGTTTTGCATGGGGGTCCTCCTAAGAGAATAACGGTTGGCGGAGCCTAACACATCCGCGCCTGAGATGACGACACCCGCGATCCCGCACGGTCTGGACAGGGCATCCCTGATCTGGCACCACCTTAGGGATGCGAATGCTCTCCGCCCTCGCCTTCTGCTTGGCTTTGCTTGGTTTGACCGGCAATGCCGATGCCGATGAATTCGATGATGCGAAAGCGGCATTCGAGAAGGGGTTTTACGGGTTCACCGGGGAGATTACGCCGCTTGAAGGGACTGTCGACATCCGTTATCGGCCGTTTTCGAAGGCCCGTGTCGAGATGACAATCGATACCGTATTTGGCTTCAAAGAGGGTGCTGAGCGTGCGGCTTTCGTGGCGGATATCGGCGTGGAGAGTTCGAGTGGGGGAATCCAGTGGCGCGCTGGTTTTCTTGGGTTCGGCCGTGAAGATGTCGACCCAAACAACATTGTCGTGACTTGGTTTTACGATAGCAATGAACTTGGTAGCGAGTTAGCCGTGCGGCAAAAATGTTTGTGGGAACCAAGGGGCGAAAGACCTTGCCCCGCGGCGAACCCGACGAAGGTCGTGTTGGACAGCCTGCTGAAACCGCGTCCCAATCGCCCGGTAAGCCAAAACGATGTCATCTATGAGACGAACTATGAAGAATTCGGATGGAAGGGTTTCTTAACCAATCCCAATTTCTCCAATCAAGTGCCCACGGCGCGTGTCAAAGGCATATCGAGCCTCGGCGGCCGCAAGGTCTTGGTAACTGAAATCTCCGGCGAGGCAACTCGCGAGGACGGGGAAAGAAGGCTGCTTGGCACGATTACTGGCTATGATGCCATCGATTTGCAGACAGGAATTTCCGTACAATCTGCTGTTCGTTTCCACATCGAGCCCTACGGAGAAGGCACGGAGAAATATAGCCTCGACGCCATTGCGACCATCGTAACCGTATTCGATCCGCCCGACTTAGCCAGATAGACTGAGATTTGTTAAGCCGAACTAGCGGTCGGGTCTGTTATCCACCTTACGCGGATTTCAATCCGCCAACGGATGCGCCTCCTCGACCAGCGCCTTCAGCCGCTCGTCCAGCACGTGCGTATAAATCTGCGTCGTCGAGATGTCGGAATGGCCGAGCATCTGCTGCAGGGCGCGGAGGTCGGCACCGTGGGCGAGCAGGTGGCTGGCAAAGGAGTGGCGCAGCACATGCGGCGATACGCGGCGCCGGTCGAGGCCGGCGTCGGTGGCCAGTTCCTTGAGGAGCTGGCCGAAGCGGGCCCGGGTCAGGTGGCCCTCCTTGCCGCGTGACGGGAAGAAGAACTGGGCCGCGCTATTGGCGACCCGGCCTTTCGGCAGGAAGCTTTCGCGTTCGGTCAGATAGGCTTCGACCGCGTCCCGTGCCGGTTCGCTCAAGGGCACCATGCGTTCCTTGCCGCCCTTACCGCGGACCAAGAGGAAGCGGCCGTCCCGGGTCAAGGCGTTCAAGGGCAGGCCGACCAGCTCCGAGACCCGGAGTCCGGTGGCGTAGAGGATTTCGAGGAGCGCCACCAGGCGCAGGCCGTCGGCACCGCCGCGCCCGCCCGCCGTCTCGAGCAGGGGGTCGACTTCGTCCTCGCTCAGGTACTTCGGGAGCGCGCGGCCCTGCTTGGGGCTGTCGATGGCCGCCGAAGGATCGTCATCGCGGATACGTTCGGCGAACAAGAAACGGAAGAACTGACGAAGCGCCGAGAGCCGCCTCGCCGTCGTACTCGCCGCCATACCGGCCCCCGACAGGCTTTTCAGGTATTCCCGGATCTGCTGGGTGCTGGCGTCTTCGACGGCGCGGTTGCGGCGACCGACGAAAGCAGCGAAGTCCTCTAGGTCGCGGCGATAGGATTCGAGGGTGTTTTGGGCCGCACCCCGTTCGGCGGCCATCATGTCGAGGAAGGTTTCGGCGTGAACCGACATTCGGCCGCCAGCGTTTACCCGCGTACCGCCCGGGCCCTTCATACACCCGCCGCAAGCAGCGATTCGAGGGCCAGTTGCCGGGCTTCCTTTTCCAGGCCGACGGCCCGGAGCGCTTCGAGAACGCCTTTGAGCACGAACGGTCCGACCCGGTCGCTGCCGCGTTCTCCGATGACGTGCAGCGCCAGCAGGATCGCTTCGCCGGTGCGTACATTGCCGGATACCGGTTCAGCGAGGGGAGCCGCGGTGACGATACTGGTGAACTCCGATCCGGTGGCGGCAACGGACATCGTTTGAAAGGTCTCGGCCGGCGCCGCGCCGGCGAGGGGTTCGTCACTGGCACTGGGCTCCGCCGCGTCTGCCTCGGAGAGGGCCAGCAACCGTCGCCACAAGCCGGGATCGGGCAAGGTCACGGCAGTGCGCGGACCGGTCCCGACGAGGGGTTCCCAGTTCTCCCGTCCGACGTCGACGCCGAAGGCTTCGAGCACGCTGTAAAGGTGGACGGCGCGATCGCGGGCACCGTCTTCCTTCTCGACCGCCCGCCACCAGGCGCCCAGGAACTCGGCCGGTTCCTTTTCCGGGTCCGCCTGCGAGAACCAGACGACCGGTTGCAGGCGGGCGACGGCATCGGCATGGGCCGGATTGATCAGGGCCTGTCCGCTCAGCAAATCGGTCCACGGCCGGGCGCGGTCGTCGTTGCCGGCGGCGATGAAGGCGCGGATCGCCTCCGGCGCGAACCACAGGAGGTCGCTCGACGGCGGAATCCGCCGCAACACCGGCTGGAAGATCTTGGCCATGGAACCGTAGCGCCCTTCCTCCCTCGCCAGGTCGAAGGCACGTTGCACGGCCTCGGCTTGGGCCACGGGCAGGGTCTGCACCAACGCCGCGTGGTAAAGAAGCGCGCGGACCATGGGTCCGAACTCGACCTCGGCCCGGCTCAACGGATTGGCCAGGTCGGCTTCCGAAAAATCGACGCTCGTATAGAGCTGACGCAGGATCTCGATCGGTAGGGCCCCGGATGCATCGGCCCGTTCCGCCGCCTCCAGGCGCATGGCCTTGGACGCGTTGGGGCTCGTCGCGATGGTATTCAACACGGCCGGCTGTTTGGCGGCCAGTGCATCGCCGGGCAGGCCGACCTTGGCGATCCGGGCCATGGCCATGAGCAAGGGGTCGGGTGCCGGCAGGCTTTTCAGTTCGATTTCCGCACCCGCCGTCAAGGCATCGGCCAAAAGCAGGTAGGTGTCGTCGGCCTCGCCCAGTTCCCGCATCAGGGAAACACTGAGCGCCGCTTTGTCGCGCTCGCCGTCGATGACTTGGCAAATGACGAAGACTTTCTGCCAATAGGCGGTCGGCCGGATCGGCATCTCACGCCTGGCCAGATTGCATGCCCGTGCATGGTCGCCGGCCAGCAGGCGCAAATCGCTCTCGGCCTCGAGAAGCGCGCCCGTCCGGGCCTGTGTCGGCAGCGCATTCAAGAGCTGTTCGGCGCCCCGGAGGTTGCTCATGGCGACCAGCAGGCGGACACGTTTTTCGATCAGGCTGCCATCCGCCCGATCGCTGCCTTCCGGTACCCGCGCCGGACTGAGCAGCAATCGGCTGAGCAGCTCGCGAAGAACCGGCGACGGCGCCGTGATCGGCAATTCGGCCAATAACTTATCGACCAGCGGCCGAGCCGTTCCTTTCCACAATCCGGTTCCCAAGGCACCGCTCTCGGAGGTCAGGACACCAGCTTCGTCCGCGTTGATCGCCTGAAGGGAGTCCACTTGCACGCCGGTGCCGCGAACGGACCTTTCGACCGGACCGGTCTTCCCCTCTTCCCTTTGCAGCGCCGGGGCGGCGACCGTCGGAACCGGTTGTTCAGCCGCTTTCGGCGGCGGCGCCAGGCGCACCGGACCGGGAGGCGCACTCTGCTGGGCGGCCAATCCGCCGGGTGTTGCCAGGCCGATCAAAATCGCCAAGGCGACACCGCGAAGGCCTGCCCGGCACCGCGGGCCGTTAGCGCGGGAAACGGTCATCGGGTAGTTCTTTCTCAATTTTTTTAACAGGAGCCGGGATATCCCACATGGCGAGGAATACACCACCACCGAGCACGAGTACGGCGACGGCGGCCAAAACAAGCCTGGAGAATTTTTTCATTCCGCGTCCATGACATAAGGGACAATAATCGACCGCGCCCGACAGCCGATTGTGTTGATGGTAGTTTTCGACTATGGCATTTTTTCGACAGTGTAAAGACCATCATGTTTACCGCAAAGCCCCGTTTTATGCTGTTGCGACAGCGGTCGACTTGACGGACGTTCCGGCCACTTCGGCGGCCGCCACCAGACAAGGCGACAACAAAACGACATGAATACCGACACCCACACGCCGCCCCAACGCTCGATCGTCTTGATCGGCCTCATGGGTGCCGGAAAATCGTCGATTGGACGGCGCCTGGCCAAGAGCCTCGGCATGGCGTTCTACGATGCCGATCACGAAATCGAGGCGGCCGCCGGCTGTTCCGTCGCCGAAATATTCGAGGTCTACGGCGAACCCGCCTTTCGCGATGTGGAGGAAAAGGTGATCAACCGTCTGCTCAATGACGAACCCTGCGTACTGGCAACGGGTGGCGGCGCCTATATGAACCCGCGCACCCGCCAGCACATCGCCGTCAAAGGCGTGTCCGTTTGGCTGCGCGCCAGCCTCGACGTGTTGTTCGAACGGACCGGGCGGCGCAAGGGACGGCCGCTGCTCGACAATTCGGACCGCCGCGAGACCCTGTCGAGACTGATCGACGAGCGCTATCCGGTCTATGAAGGCGCGGACATCGTCATCGAGACTGGTTCCGAAGGGATCGAGGTGACCACGGCCCGCGTGCTCGACGCCCTGAGCGAAGCGACACCGGCCGGTACCGAGGCGGCGGCGCCATGTTAAACGGCGGAAGTGATATCTCGGTCCTCGAACTCGACCTCGCGGAACGGAGCTACGACATCGTTGTCGGCGATGGGTTGATCGATGGGGCCGGCGAGCGGATAGCGCCTTTTCTCTCCCATCCAAGCGTCGTTGTGATTACCGACGAGAACGTCGAAAAACAGTGGCTCAAACCATTTGAACACTCGTTGTCAAAGGCCGGCATCGCGTTTCGCTCGATCGTGCTCCCGACCGGCGAATCAACCAAGTGCTTTTCGCAATTCGAACGTCTGGTCGAAGACCTGCTTGCCGGCGGGATCGACCGCAAGACCTGCCTGATTGCCCTTGGCGGCGGCGTCATCGGTGACATTACCGGTTTCGCGGCCGCGGTGACCTTGCGGGGCCTCGACTTCATCCAGGTGCCGACGACGCTGCTGGCCCAGGTCGACAGTTCCGTTGGCGGCAAGACAGGGATCAATACCGCACACGGCAAGAACCTGGTCGGCGCTTTTTACCAACCGCGCCTCGTCCTCGCCGATACGCAGACCCTTGACACCCTACCCATACGTGAGTTGTTGGCCGGTTACGCGGAGGTGGTGAAGTACGGGCTCATCGACGACGCGCCCTTCTTCGAGTGGTGCGAAACCGACGGCCGACGGTTGATCGACGGTGACGCGCAAGCGCGGCGTTATGCCGTCCATCACTGTTGCGCCGCCAAGGCGCGTATCGTCGCCGAGGATGAACGGGAGACCGGGGTCAGGGCGCTGCTCAACCTCGGTCACACCTTCGGTCACGCCCTGGAGGCGGAGACCGGCTACGGCGATCGGCTGCTCCATGGTGAAGCGGTTGCCATCGGGACCCTGATGACTTTCGACCTGTCCCATCGTATGGAGCTCTGCAGTGGCCAGGATACAGGCCGCGTCGCGGCCCACTTCGAGGCGGCGGGTCTGAAAACGGGCCTGAAGGGTATTGCCGACGGCAAATGGTCTCCCGAGCGGCTGGTCGGCCACATGAGCAAGGACAAGAAAGTCGAGGCCGGAACCATCGCCTTCATCCTAACCCGCGGCATCGGCCAGGCCTTTATCACGCGTGACGTCGATCTTGAAGAGGTGAAAAAGGTTCTTGCCGATGCCCTCGATATTTAGTCGCTGGTCGGTCCTTCAAGGGCCGGCCGTTCTTAACCACGTCCGAAGATCAAACGGATTCCCGCCATGTTGATCACATTGACCGTCATCACCTTCCTTCTCGCAATGTCCGCCTTCTTTTCCGGTTCGGAAACGGCGCTAACCGCGGCCTCACGCCCGCTGATGCACCAGCTCGAGCAGAACGGTGATCCCCGGGCGGCCCGCGTCAATCAGTTGTTCGCACGCAAGGACCGGCTGATCGGCACCATCCTTCTCGGAAACAATCTGGTCAACATCCTGGCTTCGGCCTTGGCGACCAGTGTCCTGATCTCGTTTTTCGGGGAAGCCGGCGTCGCCTATGCGACCCTGGGGATGACGATTCTGGTCCTGATTTTCGCCGAGATTCTCCCCAAGACCTACGCCATCCACAACGCCAACAAGGCCGCCCTTCATATATCGCCGGTGATCAATGCCTTCGTAATCGTCCTCACGCCGTTGACGGCGACCATGGAGAAGATCGTCAGTGGGCTGTTGCGGATTTTCGGGGCCAGGAAGGGCGGCGAACTGTTGTCGAGCGACGAGGAACTGCGGGGCGCCATCGACCTTCACAATGGCGAGGACGAGGCGGTCCGCCACGAACGCGCCATGCTGCGCAGTGTCCTCGATCTCGACGAGGTGCAGGTCGCGGAAATCATGACCCACCGGATGAACGTCATCGCCGTCGACGTCGATCAACCGGTCGACCTTTCGATCGAACAGATCCTGGCCAGTCCGTTCACGCGGATCCCCTTGTGGCGGGGCTCGCCGGACAATATCGTCGGCGTCTTACACGCCAAGGCGTTGCTCCAGGAAATCCGCTCGCGCGGCAGCGACATCGGCGGGCTCGACCTGACGACACTGGCAACCGAACCCTGGTTCATCCCGGAGCAGACCCTCTTGCTCGATCAACTGGAGGTGTTTCGCAAACGGCGCGAACACTTCGCCCTGGTCGTTGACGAATACGGCAGCCTGATGGGCATCGTCACCCTCGAGGATATTCTTGAGGAAATCGTCGGCGACATCGATGATGAACATGACGTTGCTTTCGACGGCGTCCGCATCGAACCGGAGGGCGGCTTCGTCATCGATGGCACCGTCACCATTCGCGACTTGAACCGCGAATACGAGTGGGGTTTGCCCGACGAGGAGGCGTCAACCGTCGCTGGCCTCATCCTGCACGAAGCGCGGCGCATCCCGAAGGTGGGACAACGGTTCAAGTTCTTCCGGTTTCAGTTCGAAATCCTCGAGCGACAACACCATCAGATCACATCGGTCCGCATAACACCACCTGACGCCGACGACGACTGGACAATAACCTGATTGTCACCGATGCCGCGGGTGCCTGGTGGGTGCCCGCGTTTCGCGACGGTCGGGGCGGGTTATCAACGCGGGTTTTGCCGGGTCCCCGTCTCCATCATCGGGTTCCGTCATTTCCCTCTTGCGCCCACCCCCCTTGCTTGACCTACAATCACAGCGAGGGGTTTGGAACTGGGAAGGAAATGGGATGGACGCCTCCCACTCCCTGATGTTCGTGGGACGGCGGGTCGAGGTGGACCCTCACGGGCCGACGGCATCAAAGTGCCAAGAGGGAAGAGCAAGCTCTTCGCAGGCAA
>Ga0056134_10000289_pt1 | contig 10064 bp, 9 predicted proteins | sample WorMetGr2BELIZE2_FD_71115 | JGI IMG/M metagenome (GOLD analysis project Ga0056134, IMG submission 71115) | Marine gutless worms symbiont microbial communities from Max Planck institute for Marine Microbiology, Germany - Inanidrilus... ...
AACCGCCAACCAAAGCCAAAAACCGCCGCAGCATCTGCCAGTGGCGGCGAATAAACGTCCGCTCTTAATAGAAGCGGACGCCCAAAACACTCTTTCGGACGAGTTTATCAACGATATCAGCCGTTTCCAGACGGGTGGATTTCCCTGTAGCTGTATGGACGAACCTTCGGGGTTTGAGGATCGTACGACGACGAATACGTAAGCGCCGGAACTCGCGGCGTGACGCAGAAGCGGTTTCAATGAACCCAGTCCGAGGTAAGGGTTGACCGTAATGGCATCGACCCTCAGGGGGGCGTTGGCACCCAACCACGCCTGCGCATAGGCGTCGGTCGTCGAGCCGATGTCTCCCCGTTTCGCATCAGCGATCACGAGGAGTCCTCTCTCCTGGGCCTCCGCTATGATCATCGACAAGGCATGATAGCCGTCGGATCCAAACCGCTCGAAGTAAGCCACCTGCGGCTTCACCACCGAGACAATGCCTGAAACGGCTTCCAGCATGGTTCTCCCGAACTCAAGGATTCCAGACGGTGTGTCATCAAGGCCCCAAGCCAGCATCGTATCCGGGGTTGGGTCGATCCCGACACAAAGGTTGATCGGATTGGCCTTTCGCCCGTGGTAGCTTTGAAAAAAGGTCACTGACTTCCTACCCTTCGCCGCAACTTAATCCAGCGGGACCGATACGTCTTGGAATGTGCTTCAGCGGATTTCCCGGTTTCACCGTGAACACCTATAGCGCATCCCGATTTCCGTCCAGGCTAAATCCGGCCCGCCAACCAGAGACGTTGCTTTTGGATGATAGCGGCGGCTTAAAACCGAACCGCAAGCGTCGGCATTCTCTCCTTGGGAATGAGCTTCGCCTACATAACGCGAAGTCTGGCACCGGGACTGGGCCACCCGCCCCTTTCCTTCCCGACCGCCCCGAAATATGCCATAATAAACGATCATTCGATTGCGACCGAACGGGCCCGTCTTGAGGCGGTGCGTAAGGGTGTGCGGACCCCCGATGACGGGTATCGACCCTACCACCAGCGAAATAGGAGGGACGTCATGGGTATGGCCACAACGGTTCAAGACTATCTGAGGGACGCAAAGGTCGCTTTCGAGGTTGTCGACCATCCGAAACGCCTGACAAGCGTTCGGATCGCCGACAGCGCACACATCGCCGAAAACCAATTGGCCAAGGGCGTCCTCCTCAGGGACGAGGAGGGAGGCTTTATTCTCGCCGTCGTCGGTTCCGACCGGCGGGTCGATATCGGCGAGGTCAGCCATGCGCTTCACAAAACCGTGGAACTGGCCGACGAACAGGAGATCTTCAACCTGTTCAGCGACTGCGATCCGGGCGCCATTCCGCCATTGGGCGAGGCCTATGGGTTGCCCATGGTCATCGACGAGGCGTTGGCCCGTCAGGACGATGTCTACTTCGAGGCCGGTGATCACATGAAACTGGTCCACATGAAAGGCGACGATTTCGGCATCCTCATGCGCGATGCGACGCCGGCCGGGTTCGGCAACCCCGTCTGATTCCGGATCTGATCCTCGCCGTAGCTGATCCACAAAAAAAGGGCCGCGCGATGCGCGGCCCTTCCTTTTGGAACTTGAGCTTGGGGCTGGCTTAGAAGCCCATGCCGCCCATGTCGCCCATGCCGCCGCCCGGGGGCATGGCCGGCTCTTTCTTCTCCGGCTTCTCGGCGACCATGGCTTCCGTGGTGATCAGGAGACCGGCCACAGAAGAGGCGTCCTGGAGCGCCGTGCGGACGACCTTGGTCGGGTCGATGATGCCGGCTTTGACCATGTCCGTGTACTCACCGGTCTGGGCGTTGAAGCCATGGTTCTTGTCCTTTTGCTCCAACAGCTTGCCGGCGACGACGGCCCCGTCGGAACCGGCGTTCTCGGCGATCTGACGGATCGGCGACTGCAGGGCGCGGCGCACGATGTCGATGCCGACGCGCTGGTCGTCGTTACCCGGTTCGGTCTTCTCGAGGACCTTGGCGGCATAGAGAAGAGCGGCACCGCCACCGGCGACGACACCTTCCTCGACCGCGGCCCGGGTGGCGTGCAGGGCATCGTCGACCCGGTCCTTGCGTTCCTTGACCTCGATCTCGGTGGCACCGCCAACACGGATGACGGCAACACCGCCGGCCAGCTTGGCGAGACGCTCCTGGAGCTTCTCACGGTCGTAGTCCGACGTGGTCTCCTCGACCTGCTGGCGGATCTGACCGCAGCGGGCCTGGATGTCCTTCTTCTTGCCCGCACCCTCGACGATGGTCGTCTCTTCCTTGGTGATCGCCACCTTCTTGGCGGTGCCGAGCATGTCCATGGTGACGTTTTCGAGCTTGATGCCGAGATCTTCCGAGATGACCTGGCCGTCGGTCAGGATGGCGATGTCTTCGAGCATGGCTTTGCGACGGTCACCGAAGCCCGGCGCCTTGACGGCGGCCACCTTCATGCCGCCGCGCAGCTTATTGACGACCAGCGTGGCCAGGGCCTCGCCCTCGATGTCCTCGGCGATGATCAGCAACGGACGGCCGGACTGGACGATCTGTTCGAGGATCGGCAGCAGCGGCTGCAGGCCGGAGAGCTTCTTCTCGTGGATGAGAATGAAGGGGTTCTCCATGTCGCAGGTCATCTTTTCGGCGTTGGTCACGAAGTAAGGCGAGGTGTAACCGCGATCGAACTGCATACCCTCGACCACGTCGAGTTCGGTATTAAGGCCTTTCGCCTCCTCGACCGTGATGACGCCTTCGTTGCCGACGCGCTCCATGGCCTGGGCGATCATTTCGCCGACTTCGGTGTCTCCGTTGGCGGAGATGGTGCCGACCTGGGCGATCTCGGCCGAGGTCGAAACCTTGCGGGACGCCTTGTGCAGGGCGCCGACGACATCGACGACGGCGAGATCGACGCCGCGCTTGAGGTCCATCGGGTTCATGCCGGCGGCAACGGCCTTGGCGCCTTCCTTGACGATGGAGTGGGCCAGGACGGTCGCCGTCGTGGTGCCGTCACCGGCCTCGTCGGCGGTCCGGGAAGCGACTTCGCGGACCATCTGGGCGCCCATGTTCTCGAACTTGTCGGAAAGCTCGATGTCCTTGGCGACGGTGACACCGTCCTTGGTGATGCGCGGCGCGCCGAAGGCCTTGTCGAGGACGACGTTACGGCCTTTCGGACCGAGGGTCACCTTTACCGCATCGGCCAGGATGTCGACACCGGCGAGCATGCGCGCGCGGGCATCGGTCGAAAATTTTACTTCTTTAGCAGCCATTGTATCTCGTCTCCGTTACTCGATGATGCCGAGGATGTCGGATTCCTTCATGATCAACAGGTCTTCCCCGTCGACCTTGACTTCCGTGCCCGACCATTTGCCGAACAGGATGCGGTCACCCTGCTTGACGTCCAGCGGCGTGACTTTGCCGTCTTCGGCGCGCGCGCCGGTGCCGGCGGCGACGACTTTGCCTTCCATCGGCTTTTCCTGTGCCGTGTCGGGCAGGATGATGCCCCCGGCGGTTTTCTCTTCCTGTTCCACGCGTTTCACCAACACGCGGTCATGAAGCGGCCTGAATTTCATAGTTCGCTCTCCGTGAACTCGTTGAAAAATCTGTAATAATTAGGAGCTGTTAGCACTCGCCCCAATTGAGTGCCAGGGATTTAGGGCGGTTGCTGCATCTTGTCAAGCGATGGCACCGGATTTTTTCGATTCTCCTCGGCGCCCGGATCAGGTCGGTGGTAGCGGCCAGCGCCCAAGCACCGTCCAACCCTGGTCACCGGAACGGCGCAGGAGATAGGAAGCCGTCGGGTCGAGAGCCTGACCGAACGCTCCTTCAGCCTCCGGCGCCATCGAATGGACGATGACCAGCGTCACGTCCGGATTCTCGACCACCGATCGGACGATCTTCGCCTTTTCGGCATGAAAGGCGCTCAAATAACCGACCAATCGCGCACGGCTGGCCAGTTCATACCCCGTGATGACCCCCGATTCTCCCGATCCGGTCGGATCCACGACGTAAACCCCGTCGGCGCTCGCCACCTGTTCGGCAACGGCAGCGCCGACGGCCCGGAAATGGCGGATCATCGGCGAAGTGTCGAACCGGATTTTGTGGGCAAAGGCGATGGGCGCAACCAGGATAAGGATGACCGGAAGCCAGGCGATACGGTCGAACGATACCCAGCCGGCCAGACGGGTTCGCCACAAGGTCGCGCCGCCGTAGGCGATAAAGCCGACGACGAGCATGCCGAGGTGCATGTTGTAGCGCCAGTACGAATAGACGCGCGGCGGATCGCTCTCGCTGAACACCGCCACGTAGACGAAGAGCAAGAAGGCGTTGTAGCTGAGAACGACGGCGGCGGTGAGCGCGGCGAAGCGGTCGAAGGCGGACCGGTTTCGCAGGAATCCGCGGATGCCGAGGACGACGATCGCCGCCACCATGGCCAGGTAGAGGCCCTTCTTGGCGAGGACCGTAAGCATCGCCAGGAGGATCTTGGGAATGAGAAGGATCGTCCAGTCTTCGTAGGGCAGGATACTGAGCTCACCTCTCGCCAGTTCCAAGTTCACGTGGTAACGCCAGGCGAAATAGATGACCAGCGGCGGCACCAGCACCATCGGCAGAAGCTTGACGACGTCGAGCGTCCGGATCCGCGGATCGCGAAGCGCGACCAGGATCACGGCACCGACGACGAGTACCATCAGAACCAGCGTCGACTGTTTGAGGTTGACCAGAACCAGAAATATGCCGCCCATTTGCCAAGCCAGGCGGCGAGCGTGCTTATCGTCGTCTTCGCCCAAGGCCTTGATCATAAACCAACCGAGCACGGCCGCCATCGCGGTTGTGACCGCTGAGGCGGTATCGGCATAGGCGGTCAATACAACTTTCTGGGCGAAGGTCGGATTGGCCAGCGATACGAGCAAGCCGGCGAGCGCGATCAGGGCCCAAGGCGCGCGGCCGTCAAGATCGTCCCTGTCCAATCCGCGGACGATGAGACGGAGAACCAAGAGGGCGAAACCCGTCAACAGGAAGACATTGAAGAGTGCGCCGGCGTTTTCGAGGAACACGCCTGAAAGGCGCGACGCCAGGTAATTGACCAGGTGCCAGCTATAGGGATAAGCGACCAAAGCTTGGCCGGGCAGCTCGCTGTTCCGGGTCGGGAAGGCGTCGCTCTCGATCAGGTATTGGGGAATGATCAGCCACGTCGAGAACTCGTCCCATTGCGAGCCGCGCATGGCGGAAACGAGCACCAACAGGGGTCCGAACAGCAACACGAGCTTGAAGAAATCGACCGACAGGAAGCGCTGTTCGCGGCGCCAAACGAAACGGCCGGCGAACACGGCGAGGCCGGCACAGGCCAGCGCCGAATAGGTGAAGGGGACGGTAAAAAAACCCCGCCTATGGTGACGACCAGACTGACCACCGCCCATCCGATGATCGGATCCACCTCGCGGATGCGGTCGCGGCCGCCGAAGAGACTGCCCAGCGCCCAGAAACCGACCCACACGGCGAGGACCGCGAGAAACGACTGGATTTGGGCCGGGTTTTCGAAGAAGTAGCCGAAATATCGGGTGGCGATTTCCATGCGGAATCCGGGACGGTTGGTCAACGCGGCGCAAACCTAGAGAGCGTACCGGGAATTTGCCAGTCGATTTTTTCGCTCCCGCCTACGCCTGGCCGCGGAGCCGGCGCCGCGTTTCCCGGATGATCGCGCTCAGCGGCGATCGCCGATTCCCGGATGGTCGATCATGGTTTGCGCCGTCCAAATGGCGACCGTTCGCTGGCGGAAAATGTAGGTAGCAACGGGATCGGCTTGATCGGGCAAATTATCGTAATAAGCGACGATGCGGCCATTGGGGTGCGCCTTCAAGAACCGCTCCTGATCATCTTGCACCACGCCCATGACCGCGATCGGTTTTTCGAGGCGGCCGAGAAAATGGTATTGGCCGTGGTACTTGCCGAAATTCGCCAACGCGGCACCAGCGTTTTCGAGCTCCTTCAGGTGCCGGGCGATCGGGCGCAGGTCGTAGACCGAATTCAGAACCGGCGCCGCCGCCAGATGCACGGCGACGACCGTGACCACCGGGAGCAGAGCGACGAGCGGCAGGCCGCGTTCGGCGTTCGGCCAGCCCCGCAGGAGAATCCAGAGCCCGGCCGCCAAGGGCATGACACCCCATCCCCCTTCCAGTAGCGGGAACCAGGCCGGCAACCTCCATGGCAGGGCCACGATTAGGGCCACGATTTCGGCAGCGATCATCACCAATCCGAGCATGGCGCCAAGTCCCCCGATGAGAAGGCGGTCCAGTGGCGTCGAACGATCTGCCGACCGGCTGTTCGACAGCCAACGGGCCAGCAACAGGGCGACGACGGGGAACTCGGGCAGCAGGTAATGAAGTTGCTTGCCGCTGATCATCGAAAAGACGGCGAAGGCAACCACGAACCAGACGGCGCAGAGGCGCTGGCCCAGGTCCTGGCCGGTCCGCCGGATGCCCTGGCCGGCGGCGCGCCACAAACCGGGCCAAAGGATCCATGGCAAGATCAGTCCGGGGAAGACCGCCAGGTACCACCACCAGGCCCGTCGGTGGGCAAATGACTCGACCATGCGCCCAGCCGATTGCCCCCAAAAGATGGCGTCCCGATAGGCCTCGCCGCCGGCGATGCCGGCGGGAACGGCCCAGGCCAGTGCGATCACTGCACCGGCGACGACGGCACCCAGGATTCCGGCGTACCACAACAGCCAACTACGGCGACCTGATCCGCCGTTTTCGGGGCCTCGCCCGCCCCACCACGGTACGCTCAAGGCCACCGGGAGAAGGTGAAGGAGTATGGCCGGTCCCTTGGCCAGAACCCCGAAGCCGACGGCCAGGGCAAGGACGGCGAACCCCTTGAGCCGCTGACCCCGCCAGGCGGTGAGAATTCCGGAGATTCCGGCCACGGCGAAAAAGGCCAGAATTATGTCGAACATGGTCAGCGTGGTGAACAGCGTCCAGAACCCGCAGCCGAACAGGAGCCAAGGCGCATAGGCGGCGGCACGGTGATCGTCCGGCCACAATTGCCGCGCCACGCGGACCGTTAGGAACAGACTTCCCAGGGCGAACAGAGGGGCGACCAGCCTCGGCGTCCATTCGTTGACCCCGAACGCCCACCAGCCGGCGTTGATCAGCCAGAACAGTAACGGCGGTTTATGGGAGTAGGTGGCCCCGTTGAGATGCGGCACCAGGAAATCGCCGCGCAGCCACATCTCCCAGGCGACGGCGAGATACCGCGTTTCGTCGACCGGCAGCAGCGGGCGCGTGATGAGCGCCATGGCGACGACGAAGACGGTCAACGCGGTCCACAGGGCCCATTGCGGCAGTCGATCCGCCACGCTCAATCCCCGCCGCCAATCTGTTCTTCGACCTCGGCATCCAGATGTTTGCCATGGCGGTACTGCCGGTAGAGGTGAATACCCAATAGGCTGGAAACGACGAACAGAACGCCGCCGATGCCGATCCGGAAGACGGGGTCCACGGCAACGCCGCTGCCGACCAGGGCAAAGATCAGAGTCTGCGGTATGTACCCGACCCCGGAACCGGCGAAGAAGGGCGCGGCCGGCACGCTCGACACGCCGGCCGCCAGGTTGGTCGCCAGATTGCTGCCGACCGGCAGGAAGCGGACGAGCAGCGTCATCTGCAGCGGATTGTCGTGTAGAAACCCGTCGATGGCCCGGACCTTGCCAGGAAAATGACGCGACACCAGCGAACGCCCGAGAAAGCGCGAATAGGAAAAGGCGATGATACATCCGGTCAGTGTTGCCGCGAGCGCGAGCGCCGTTCCGGCGACGAAACCGAAGGCATAGCCAGACAGGAAGGAGATCAGGTGCCGCGGCAAGCCGACGGCCGTGAACAGCGCCGCCGCCCCGTAGAAAAGCAACTCGCCGGCGACGCCTTTTCCTCTGATGTCGGAATCGATCCAAGCCTTGTCGAAAAGCGAATCGACGCCCGTGGACTTGACGGCGAATCCGATCAGGACCAGCGACCCGATCAGGATCAGCCCCTTGACCAGAGCCTTGAAATTCATCAACCGGCCACCTCGGTATCGGTCGCCCTATGGGGCGCGTCATCGGTCGCCGCTTGGCTTCGTCCGTCGGGACCGGCCTCCGAGACGACCGGCCGTGAGCCGCGCCGTTTGAGCCACATGACGCCCAAGAGATCGACGATGCCGACCCACAGCCGGTTCCAAACCCCGTACTTGGACGTGCCGCGCTCGCGCGGCCGGTGATTGACCGGCACGGTCAGGACCCGGCCGCCGAGGCGGATCATCAGGGCCGGCAGGAACCGGTGCATATGGTCGAACCGAGGCATGTCAAGGAAGGCCTGTCGGGGAAAGACCTTGAGGCCGCAACCGGTGTCCGGGGTGTCGTCGTCGAGCAATCCGGCACGGATGCCGTTTGCCAGGCGCGACGAAAACCGCCTCACCGCGTTGTCGCGCCGCTTCGCCCGATAACCGGCGACCATGGTGTGCTCGGGATCGCCTGACCGGCGAAATTCCGCCAAAAGGCCCGATATGTCCGCCGGGTCGTTCTGTCCATCGCCGTCGAGCGTCGCGATGATCGCGCCTTTTGCCGCCCGGACGCCGGTCGCGATCGCCGCACTTTGGCCGCAGCAGACATCGTGGCGCAGCACGCGTAGTTCCGGATTGTCGCCTTTGAGCGCGACCAATTGGTCGAATGTGGCGTCGTCGCTGCCGTCGTCAACGTAGACGATCTCGTAGCGTTCCCGGCCCCGGAGTGCGGCGGCGATTTCGCCGATTAGGGGCGCCAGGTTCTCTGTTTCGTTTTTGACCGGAACGACGACCGATAGATCGACGGACGGTGCGCTGGCGGTGGTGGAGTCTTTGGCTGCTTTCATCGGCGCTCGGGCCCGGCGCCGTCCGGAGAGCGGCAAAGTGGGCGCGGTTGTTCGGTTTCGCGGACCGCTTTTACACCTCCACCGCCGCCATACAAAGCGTTCTTTCGATCCCGGCCCATTATCGGATCGTGCCCTTCCGTCATGGGGTTGCCGCCAAGCGGTCGAGACGCAGGCGATGGCGGGAATCGGTGAGGCGGCGCGCCGTCAGGAATACGGCCGTATAAAGGCCGAGCCCGGTACCGCCGGCGATCAGGAACATGATCAGGATCTGGTACTTGACTGCCTCGACCGGTTCGATGCCGGCGAGAATCTGTCCGGTCATCATGCCCGGCAGCGATACGACCCCGGCTGCCGACATCCCGTTGATCGTCGGAATCAGGCCGGCCCTGAGCGATTCACGGATCAGCGGACGCAAGGCTTCCGACGAGTCCTCGCCGAGCGCCAGGCGCGTCTCAATCACCTGGCGCTCGCGCACGGCGCCGGCGACCATGCGGTCGAGACCGATGCTGACGCCGTTCATGGTGTTGCCCAGGATCATGCCCATGATCGGAATGGCGTAGCGCGCATGATACCAGGGGTCCGGGGCGATCTGCGTGGTCAGCGCGAAGACGGTAACGACGGTCCCGGCCGCCAGCATCGACCCGGTCCCGAGGCCGTAGGACCACCAGCCGGCGAGCTTGCGTTCCTGGCGGGCCATTGCCTCGTAACCGGCGAAACCGACCATAACGGTGATGGCAAGGCCGGTGAGCAGCGGCGATTGCAGCGAAAACAGGGCCTTCAACACCAGCCCGATCAGGCCGAGTTGCACGACCATGCGCGTCGCCGCGATCAGCAGTCGGCGTTCGAGACCGAGACGCAGGGATACGGACAATCCGGCGTTGACGGCGATCAGGGTCGCCGCCAGGAGGACGTCTGCGTATGAAAGTTCGATGAAATTCAATGGGCGTCCCTCCCCGCGCCCGCCGGATGCGTCTCGCCGGCCGTGGCCCCGCCTTTCTCGAGAATACCGCCCCGCATGGTATAGCGACCGTCGGCCAGCCGTTTCCCCTGCTCGGGATCGTGGGTGACGAGAACGACCGAAAGGCCGTCGGCCTGGTATTTTTTCAGGAGCGCCTCGAGGTCTTTGCATATATCTGGACTTTAGTCCTTCAGTTTTATGAGTAGTTTCAGAATGCTAGGAATTGGTGATCCGCCTGGAGGG
>Ga0056134_10000290_pt1 | contig 10043 bp, 7 predicted proteins | sample WorMetGr2BELIZE2_FD_71115 | JGI IMG/M metagenome (GOLD analysis project Ga0056134, IMG submission 71115) | Marine gutless worms symbiont microbial communities from Max Planck institute for Marine Microbiology, Germany - Inanidrilus... ...
GGTTAGTAAGAAAAACGCTATCCTTTTCTAAGAAGATCGAAAATCATATCGGAGCTATCTGGAATTTTATTCACTATTATAATGCTGAGATTGCTCCCAAACTTGCGATCACTACATATTTAAGCACTACCCCGTAGCTTACTGCCAGACCACTAGTATGAATGCTCCCAACAACGGAAGATTTGTCCGCAAATAAAGGAAGACTCTTTATGGATTCCGGACTGTTACTATTCTCCAGCGGTCGTAGGGTGGGTTGTGCCTATTGACCAGGCCTCCAGTAACCAGTCGCCGGCTTTCAGCTCATCGATGCGGTTCGCTGCTTGCCCCGTCCCTGGGGAGGGTGTCGCAAAAGTAGCGCAGGCTGCTTGCATTTTCCAATGCAAGCGAGGACGCCTGCGCTACGCCCCACGGAGGGGCTTTTGCGACACCCTCCGGGAGCGGTAGTCAGGCACTCACTAACACCATATGATGCGGTTCGGTTATCCCTGACCTCACCGCATCCTGCTGGGTTTCCGTTCGCGGGAAATTGCAATATAATAAGTAAATCATAAATAATTTTTATTATTACATAAGATGTGCTTCTTTGTCCCACCCCGTCCGTTTGCGCCAGAATAAACACCCTTTTAAATCATCCGGTTTTCAGCTCCGATCGAGGAGGAAGCGCTGGGGCGACGGATCAGATACCGGTCGCATTGGGAGCGAGACACCTTAATTCTCAGGTCCACCGCGACACCCCCCCGCGCCGGCGATCCGATGGTGGGGACCTTCATCCGTATTCTCAGCAGGATGTATAGCGAGCCGATGTGGCTGCCGGCTAGGCTTTACGGAAGAAAGGCGGGAAGGCAGGTCGGAAGCTGTGTTTTCGACTAAAGATCGTCCTTTAAGTTGCGGGTGGTTGCCGATGCTGCGGCATATGGGCGCGGCTGGCGGAAGCCTAGAGCCTGTCCGGCCTACGTGTTCGTAGCGAAGGATCGAGGGACCAAGGCAGATTTTGCGCTCGATTGAGGCGAATAGTGGACCTATTTAACGAGATCGAGTGGGAAATCTGACCGGTCTTCTCGATTCCGCAGTAGAACAGCCGTAAGCAGACAGGCTCTTAAGTTTCAAATAGCGAAGAGGTAGAGACTAGATGTCCTCACGTAGAGAACTCGCCAATGCCGTCCGTGCCCTGAGCATGGATGCGACCCAGAAGGCAAACTCCGGTCATCCCGGCGCTCCCATGGGGATGGCCGATATTACCGAAGTGTTGTGGAACGACTTCTTGAAGCACAATCCGGCCAACCCGAAGTGGGTGGATCGCGACCGCTTCGTGCTGTCCAATGGTCATGGCTCCATGCTTCTTTTCTCGGTGTTGCACCTGACCGGCTATGAGCTGAGCATCGAAGATCTGAAACGGTTCCGGCAACTGCACTCCAAGACCCCCGGCCATCCTGAATACGGTTATACCCCCGGGATCGAGACCACCACCGGTCCCCTCGGCCAGGGCATTACCAACGCCGTAGGAATGGCGTTGGCCGAGAAGGTCTTGGCGAGCCGGTTCAACAAACCCGGCCACGAGATCGTCGACCACTACACTTACACCTTCCTCGGCGACGGCTGCATGATGGAGGGCATATCCCACGAGGCCTGCTCCCTGGCCGGTGTCCTGGGGCTGGGCAAACTCATCGCCTTTTACGACGACAACAACATCTCGATCGATGGCGTGATCCGCGGACACGGCGACGCTCCTGCTTGGTTCCTTGACGATACGCCGAAGCGGTTCGATGCCTATGGGTGGCACGTGATCCCCAAGGTGGACGGTCATGATCCCGAGGCCGTCAAGGCCGCGATCGAAGCGGCCCGCGCGGTTACCGACAAACCGACGCTCATCTGCTGCCAAACCATCATCGGTTGGGGCTCCCCCAACAAACAGGGTAAGGAAGAGTGCCACGGTGCCGCGCTGGGTGAGGAGGAGGTTGCCCTGACCCGCAAGGCCATCGGCTGGAACCATGGCCCCTTCGAGATCCCCGAGGCGATCTACAAAGGGTGGGATGCCAAACAACGAGGGGTTGCCACCGAGGCCGACTGGAACCAGCGTTTCGCCGCCTATGAGGCCGCATACCCCGAGCCGGCAGCGGAGTTCAAGCGGCGCATGGCCGACGAATTGCCGGCCGATTGGGAGGAAAAAGCCTGGGAATTCGTCAAATCCGTGGATGCCAAAGCCGAGAACATCGCCTCCCGCAAGGCGTCTCAGAATGCGTTGAACGGTTACGGCCCGCTGCTTCCCGAGCTCATCGGCGGCTCCGCGGATCTGGCCGGCTCGAACCTGACCCTCTGGTCCGGAAGCAAGGGCATCTCCAAGGACGACGCCACGGGCAACTACATCTACTACGGCGTGCGCGAATTCGGCATGTCGGCCATCATGAACGGGCTCGCGTTGCACGGCGGCTTCAAGCCCTACGGTGCCACCTTCCTGATCTTCATGGAGTATGCCAAGAACGCTGTGCGTTTAGCCGCGCTCATGAAGATCAACCCCATTTTTGTCTACACGCACGACTCCATCGGTCTCGGCGAGGACGGCCCAACCCATCAGCCGGTGGAACAGATCTCCATCCTGCGGTTGACCCCGCGGATGTCCACCTGGCGGCCTGCGGACGCGGTGGAGAGCGTCGTGGCCTGGAAGTTGGCCATCGAGCGCAGGGGTGGGCCCACCAGCCTCATCTTCTCCCGCCAAGGTCTGCCGCACCTGGAACGCACGAAAGAACAGCTGCGCGCCATTGCCAAGGGCGCCTACGTGTTGCGGGACTGTGACGGCAAGCCCGAGGCCATTATCATCGGGACCGGCTCGGAGGTCACCCTGGCGGTCGCTGCCTATGACGACCTGACCGCCAAAGGCCGCAAGGTACGCGTCGTCTCCATGCCCTCGATGGACGCCTTCGACGCCCAGGATGCCGCCTACAAAGAATCCGTGCTGCCGGAGGCAGTCAAGGCCCGGGTCGCGGTCGAAGCCGGTGTCACCCATCTCTGGCCCAAATACGTTGGTATGCAAGGCAAGGTCATCGGATTCGACACCTTCGGTGAATCCGCCCCGGCGAAAGACGTCTACAAGGCATTCGGCATCACTACGGAAAAGGTCGTCGCGGCGGTGGAAGCGCAGCTCTGACGGGCGATCCCCATTTCCCGAAGCATTTACAAACCTGAAGAAACCTGGAGGTTTATTCCATGACAATCAAAGTTGGCATCAATGGGTTCGGACGCATCGGTCGCATGGCTTTTCGCGCCATTGCCAAGGACTTTCCGGAGATCGAAGTGGTCGGCATCAATGACCTGCTCGACCCCGACTACCTAGCCTACATGCTCAAGTACGACTCGGTCCACGGCAATTTTCAAGGCGATATCGACACCAAAGGCGATAAGATGATCGTCAAGGGCAAATCCATCCGCCTGACCGCGGAAAAGGACCCCGCCAACCTCAAGTGGGGCGACGTCGGGGCCGATCTGGTCATCGAGAGCACTGGCTTCTTCCTGACCAAGGACACCTGTCAGAAGCATATCGAGGCCGGTGCCAAGAAAGTCGTTCAATCCGCGCCTTCCAAGGACGACACCCCGATGTTCGTCTACGGCGTCAACCACAAGACCTACAAGGGCGAGGCTATCGTATCCGCCGCTTCCTGCACCACCAATTGCTTGGCCCCCGTAGCCAAGGTGCTGCACGACAACTGGGGCATCAAGCGCGGCCTGATGACCACAGTCCACGCTGCTACCGCCACCCAGAAGACCGTCGACGGTCCCTCCATGAAGGACTGGCGCGGTGGACGCGGCATCCTGGAGAACATCATCCCGTCCTCCACCGGCGCAGCCAAGGCGGCCGGTAAGGTACTGCCCGAACTCAACGGCAAGCTCACTGGTATGGCCTTCCGCGTGCCGACTTCCGACGTCTCCGTGGTCGACCTCACCGCCGAGTTGACCAATGACGCGGATTACGGTGACGTTTGCGCCGCCATGAAGGGCGCCTCCGAGAAAGGCGACTTGGCAGGAGTGCTGGCTTTCACCGACGAAAAGGTCGTGGCTACCGACTTCCGCGGTCGGGGCACACCCTCCATCTTCGATGCCGAAGCCGGCATCGCCCTGGATCCCACCTTCATCAAGGTCATCGCCTGGTACGACAACGAGTACGGCTATACCTGCAACATGCTGCGCTTCGTGAAGCATGTAGCCACCAAGTGAGAGCCTAGGGAATAGGAGGATGTCACAAAAGTAGCGCAGGCGTCCTCGTCCGCATCGAAAAATGCAGGCGGGGACGCCTGCGCTACGCCCCACGGATGGGCTTTTGCAGCACCCCCATAAGGGCAGGGGCCTAGGGTAAAATGCTGTGGTGTTTTTCCTTGGGTCGTGAGTACCAATGCCATTGAGTTACGCATTACCGATCGGCAAAAAGAGGAAAAACTACGAATCACGCGTCGCGAATTGTCATACCCGAACCGAAGGGAGGGATCTTTTTCACGCCGATTCGTAGTTTTCTCTTACCACCAGATCGGTTAGCGCTCGTTCCCACACTCCGGAGACTGTGAAGGAATTCGCTTTTCCTGGTGACGGGGGGTGGATCGTGTCGGATCAGGTCCGCAAAGAGGCAGCTTATTCGTCCGGATATTGTGCTGGACTGATGTAAGTACAGCATCAGAAAAATAGATGTCAGTCTATTTCATCTATTAGGCCCCAAATTAGAGAGATCTCCTATGAATAATGGGTAGTGGTGATTTTTCGGGAACTTTCTCGCGGAGGTCGTACCGAATCTTTACTTAATCGACGTGATCGAACTGGCCAGGCAAAGGTTCTCTCAACCACCCATCGACGAGGTAACACGTGGAAGCCGGGAAACCCTGTTTGTTTTCTAACGACCTCGATCAGGCATCCAAATTGGATGCCAGATCCAAATTGGAAAGCTCCGGGCCAGAATAACCACTGTCGGACCAGATTTTTTGTGATGGTATGAAGGAATGAGAACAGATCCGTTATGAGCTGACGAGCCGATTTCCCATCAAATACATTGGCTGCGAACACCCGAACAATAATCAGACAACCCATTGTATCGAAAAGGATATTTCTTTTTCTTCCTTTAATGAACTTGCCTCCATCGAACCCTGATTCCAGACAGGATTCTGGGGTTCCTTTGATGCTTTGACTGTCAACGATGGTTGCCGTCGGGTCTGGGTTTCGACTTTTTTTACGTAACTTCTGACATAGCGCAGTATTGACTTTTTCCAACGTTCGATTGTCCGTCCATTTGTTGTAGTAAGAGTTAACCGGTCGGTAAGGGAGAAAGTCTGTTGGGAGGTAGCGCCATGGACAACCGGTTTTATTCAGATAAAAAATCGCATTCAGGATTTCGCGAAGATCGGTCGTTCACGGGCATCCAGTGGTATAGGCTTCGATCTCATCAAAAACAGGCTGGAGAATTTCCCACTCTTCATCAATATAGAAGTGCTCACAGTTATTATACACTAGAAAATCTGGTTTTTTTATCATTAAAAATCAATAAGTTAGTTTTTAGACAGCCTCTCAATCGTTCAAAAGCGGACGACAAAGTTTTATCGGGGTATAGATCAAGCTGGGTGGTACTGGATCAACCGGACTGCACAACCAAAGAGACACGTACTCACAAAAGAACTTTTTTTGGGCCTTCTCACACAGATGTCAGACTATGACCGCACTTAGTGCGATTAAATGAGGTATGGAATTCTTATCAGACTACAATTGAATGTCTCAAGGTCGTGGCTCGGGTAGTAAAACGAAAAGACATTAGCGTTCTGGATAAGGCCAACTTCATTGGTGCTCCGGTGGAAGAAGCCGCTGGTCGGGTTTCATCGAGTACGGAACATGCGGGTGACTATGTGATTCTGGCCCTGTGGACACTATTTGAACGGTACCTTTTCTTGCACTTACAGAAAGAGAGCAAACGCATGCTGCAAGTTTCTACAACGAGTTTTACGCAGGAGACGCAACAAAAGATAGAAAACAAGCTTGAGTATTGGTGCGTTAATGAAGTTTTAGATCTATTCAAGATGATGATTGGTTCAAATTTGATTGGTCAAGCGAAGCAAGTAAAACAATACAAAGATTGGGTTGCCCACAGAAATCCAAAAAAGCCGTCCAAGACTAATGTTCCACTCCAAACGGCTTATGTGGTCTTGTCAACAGTAGTCTGGCAGCTGGAGGCGCATCCGGATGTGCGGGGTGCTGTGCCACGTCGGCCTAACAAGGCGCTCCACCGGACCGCTTCATCTGTTAGCACAATCAAAGCTCAGAAAATCCAACTCGAAAGCTAAAGTCATGGAAAAGGATCACATTATGGAGGAAGCACACATATGATTGATCGTATTATTGCCGATCCAAAAATTCTCGGTGGGAAACCGATTGTACAAGGGACACGGTTGTCTGTGGAGTTTATCTTGGAACTGTTAGCTTCTGACGTTCCTGAAGAGGATATTCTCGAAGATTATCCGCATCTTACGAGAGAAGATATCCATGCCTGTCTAAGATATGCTGCACGTTCCTGTAAGAACGAGGTATATGTGGCACTTGAGCCTGTTTCAGTATGAAGCTCAACCAAGTGATACTTCTGACAGATGAAAATATCTCGCCAAAGGTGGTCGCATGTCTCCGAAACATGGGACTTGATGTGCTGGATGCAAAAGAGCAACTGTGGTATGGAACTGACGATAAAGAACTGATAACCAGGGCATAACATATGATTCAGACTTCGGAACACTGGCAATCAACCAATGGAAACCATGTTATGGGATTCTATACTTGCGATTAAAGAACCTGAAATCCATCAATGTAATCCGGGCCTGTGAATGCCTGTTTCGAAGAAATATCGAAATCCACCCGAATACTATTTGGGTGGTCGAAGACACACGGATACGCATTCGTTATCTCATGGAAGAAAATAAGCCCCCATAGGATGCGGTGAGTGAAGCGAACCGCTCATTAATTTGCGACTGTCATTGTGAAACAAAAGGTATACGCCGAGACATCGATCGTGAGCTATCTCACCGCGAGAACTAGCCGAGATCTGGTGGTTGCGGCGAATCAAAAACTTACTTTCTTCGTTGGAGTTCAATAAATGTCAGCAGCATTCAAGCAAGTCGTTGAAAATATTAGCAATCTTTCTTCAGAGTGAGAAAGCTTTGATAGCTCATTGCCTTATCTCATCACTTGAGGTTCAACATCATGACAATGTAGATCAAGCATGGGCTGAGTTAGCTCAGAAGAGATTTACTGAACTCAAATCAGGTAAAGTAGAAGGTATTTCTTGGAATGAAATAAAAAAAAGAATAAAGCAGCACAATGCATAAAATAATATTCCATCCTGATATAGAGTATGAGGTTGAAGCATCATATGAATGGTATGAGAATCAATCATTTGGTTTAGGTGATGATTCTCCAAACGAACTTGAGGCAGCATATCAAACAATCAGTGAGCTTCCATCAACTTGGCCAGAGTTTCATAAAAATTTCCGGCGTTTCTTGCTCAGTAAATTCCCATTTTCAGCGATTTATCGGTTTGAAGAAGAAACTGCGTATGTTGTAGCTATCATGCACAATAGAAGAAAACTTGGCTACTGGATAAAAAGAACATAACAAGTTTGATAAAAAACTCATGTCTCGTCGATCTGAGGCGAAGCCTTACCAGCACATAGTTTCAGCCTGTTTTCCGGTACAATCCCGACAAGCATTCATAGGTTCCGTCATATTAACCGATCCTTAGGAAAATGCAGGATCAGGCTGACAACTATGTAATAGGCCACCAAAACGTAACATCGCGGAGAACTCTATGCCATTCATCAAGCTGACCGATCTCGATCTCACCGGCAAGCGGGTACTGATCCGCGCCGATCTCAATGTCCCCGTCAAGGACGGCAAGGTGACATCCGATGCCCGTATCACCGCATCCATGCCCACCATCGAGCACTGCGTGAAATCCGGTGCCAAGGTCATGGTGTTCTCCCACCGGGGTCGCCCGGAGGAGGGCGTGGTAGACCAGGAAAACTCCATGCAACCCATCGCCGACGACATGTCCGCCAAGCTCGGCAAGAAGGTGCCCTTGGTCAAGGGTTATCTGGACAAGACCCCGAACATCGCCGAAGGCGAAGTCCTCCTGCTCGAAAACGTGCGCTTCAACAAGGGCGAGAAAAAGGACAACGAGGAGTTGGCTAAAAAATATGCCGCCCTGTGCGATGTCTTTGTTATGGACGCCTTCGGCACCGCCCACCGCGCCCAAGCCTCCACCCACGGGGTCGGCAAGTTCGCCCCGAAAGCCTGCGCCGGCCTGTTGCTCTCCGAGGAGCTGGATGCTCTGTCTAAGGCGCTGGCCGATCCGGCACGGCCCATGGTTGCCATCGTCGGCGGCTCCAAGGTATCGACCAAGCTGACCGTCCTCGAGGCCCTGTCGGAAAAGGTCGATCAGCTCGTGGTCGGCGGCGGCATCGCCAACACCTTCCTCAAGGCGACGGGGAAGAAGGTCGGTAAATCCCTGTGCGAGGACGACCTAGTGGAGACCGCTAAAACCCTGATCGACAAGATGGCCAAACGCAGCGCCAAGATTCCGATCGCCGTGGATGTGGTCTGCGGCAAAAAGTTCGACGAGAATGAGGCCGCGGTCCTCAAAGACGCCGATAAGGTGACCGATGACGACATGATCTTCGACATCGGCCCCAAATCTGCCCAGGAGCTGGCCAACATCATCGCCAAGGCAGGTACCATCGTCTGGAACGGCCCGGTGGGAGTGTTCGAGTTTAACCAGTTCGCTGAGGGGACCAAGAAAGTCTCCATGGCCATCGCCGATGCCTCCGGCTTCAGCCTGGCCGGCGGCGGCGATACCATTGCGGCAATCCAGAAGTACGACATCTATGACAAGGTGTCCTACATCTCCACCGCTGGCGGCGCCTTCCTCGAATATCTCGAAGGCAAAACCCTGCCGGCCGTGGCCATACTGGAGCAACGGGCGAAGGGTTGAGCTGTAGGATGAAGATTTAGCCGCAACTGAACGCGAATAAACGCAAATGTCATGATTTAATTTGCGTTTATTCGCGTTCAGTTGCGGCAAAAAAGAATTCCTAATGGAAGAACCAAACCCGCATAGGGCGGGAAAGCGCAGCGCATCCCGCCAAAAACCTTCCACCGGGTTGCGACCATCCCTGGTCTTACCTGCCCTACAGGCCCCCGGCGGGAGATGAGCTTTTGCGACACCCTCACCGGGATAGGGGATCGAATGGGCTAGAGGCAACAGTCAGGTTCGAGAACATCTTATGAAGATAGAAATAGATGATTTGTTGGTGCCTAAAATCGGTGTGGATGAGGAAGAGGCACTGGAACTGTTGGCTATTGCCTTTTATAAATATAAAGGGATACACGGATTCCTCGCAGGGAAACTGATTGGAAAAACGGAGCTTGAATTTCACTCGCCTGTCGCCGAAAAAGGTGAAACGATTAATTACGATATGGATGACCTGATCAGGGATCTCAAAAACTATAACTTATAGAGCAAAGATTAGCATGGATAAAATAATCGTCAGTGATACTACCGCTATTTTACATTTAACCAAGGGTCTAGATAACTTTAGAGTGGGTTTTCTTTCAGTAGAGTAAGTATTCTATCAGAGAGATCTTCCTCTCGGTGATTAAATCTGAATTCACATTCCTTGATGTATAAAAGGAACGTTTGTCGGGGAACAGAATGAACAGCATTGAACTTTGCAAGCCTCCGTTTGGCATATGACCAGCTCACCATGATGCACCCGGAAATGCTTTTTGTAGCCCATGTCCACCAACCCATTGTAGCCTCTCCAGCCGTCCGAGTGGATGATGCTGTCGAGGGCTACCTGACCCCGGATCGCGCTCTGTGGCTGCTTCCTGGAGGCGTCAGGGACGATTTCCGACATTTTCCCGTGGCGTTCCAGGATTCCGAAGACGATCGGTTTACCGCCTGCTCCGCGCCCCTTTTTTCCACGAACACGGCATGCGCCAAAATAAGATTCATCGACTTCACCCTCACCGGATAG
>Ga0056134_10000295_pt1 | contig 9959 bp, 10 predicted proteins | sample WorMetGr2BELIZE2_FD_71115 | JGI IMG/M metagenome (GOLD analysis project Ga0056134, IMG submission 71115) | Marine gutless worms symbiont microbial communities from Max Planck institute for Marine Microbiology, Germany - Inanidrilus... ...
GTAAAACTATGTGGTCCCTCGTTAACATGTGCCATACCTGAGTGCTTTGAAGACGAGTTTCTGATGACAAAGCCGAAAGCGCTACTGGACCTCGGTCTTTTTTATTTTTTCACCAATTCCTGAGGTAAGGGACACTGTACACTTTATAACAGCTCTAATACCAGTACCCAGCATTCACAACAATAACACCAATAAAAATGCCGTCCATACAACCAAATAGTTGTAACAACATGTAACTGTACTGCGTAATAAAAGCAACCCTAAAATAATATTTAGTTTTTCATCAAGATGTAAATCTCGAAGTAAAGCACTTAATGATCTCAAATCTAAATAATATAACAGTAATCATTAGAGGTAAAATATAATTTGTCATAGCTCTTTACTTTCTTTCCTCGTCTGTTTTATCACAAGTGACTGACATCCATCCATTCTTGTGCAGACAACGTTTCCATTTTGGTCTGCCATGACTTTTGACAACTTTCTTCTGATTCCATGAGGCATTCTGAATCAAAGACTGAATGTTAACTTCAAAATTAGTCATCACTGGTGTGATCCAATGCTGACACAGACTTTTACAGTATCCTACTCGTGTTCTTTTAGGGTCGCAGCACCACTTGAAATTTACCGTCTAACAAAACTAGACCTACCAAAACTAGACCTACCAAAACTCCATTAGCTGAATACCATTAATACTTTCAATATCAACTTAAAGGCGGCTTCTTTCAATCGGGCCTACAATACCTAGGAAGGTTCAGTCATCCAGTGCCTCTGATTCATTTTACAATACACGTGCTTTAGACATCTGTTTTAGATACGTTAGATGAGAAAAGTTATTATAAACACAAAAAAAGTAACATACTCAACTGTAAAACTGACTCATTGATAGCCTATTACCTTCAAATACAGCACCGGTTGTATGAAAATTAGGGATTATAAACACTCATTAGAGTGATTAGTGTTATTAGATTACAAACACTACTGGCATAAACGTCACAGTAGCATTCTCTAAGAGATGATAACTTGTTGTGAATTACAACTATTCTTCTGAAAAATGGCATAGTTTGCATGAAAAATGTGAACCAGTGGTACGTCATACTGTAAATCAACGATTCAATGATAACTGTTAAGACACAATTACTGTTTTGCAAAAATTAAAAAAAAACATTTCTGTTGCATGTAGTAAGACAAAACAAACAGTAATGCATGACAATCATGCATGTCACACAAATGAGCAACAGAACCACAGAACTAACTGAAACTTGCTAAAATCGACACTTTCAAGTATAGAACATACCTGAACATTAAGATGATGATGACAGTGATAGAGAACATGTTCACTTGCTGAAGATAACAGGCTGCATGCCTTTGCCATCGACTTGGCATACATTGGTCCACATATCTGCAGTTCTGCTCTTTCGGCCTTAATCAATACACCTGGTAATGCGCTCAACTTCGGTACAGTTTCAACCACACCTGCAGACTTAGACTTCCGCTGAACATTCACATACACAGATAATTAAACATGGCATCTTGCTTGAAGGTATTCAACATCCTGCATGCGCTGTCACAGAAGTCTTATTTACAAGTATATATGGCCAGTACCAGAAGGCTAGAAAGAAAAGCATCAAAATTACAAAAAATACTTTAAATGCTCAAACAAAAAATACAAATAAGAATATCATGCAAACAAAACATTTACAAAGAAATAGTAATTAAATCACTCAATTAATAAAATCAGTGAATCACTGACATTTCAGTTTATATGAAGCTGGCATTCTTCTTTTACTGCAGGTTGCCTTAGCTGCCCCAAAACAAACCTGTGTGGATAACTGGAGACAGGCGTTTTCACACACCTGTCTCCCAACCAACAGTGCCAAAGCACTGAAGGAACTCAGAGCAATGATTGAAACCAGCAAAAATCACTCAATGGACTTCATTCTTTCTTAAGCCGCCAACTGACTCACCATCCTTTAATCATTCATAGTTCATAATAACTGAATTACATAACTAAATTTATGTCAAACCATTCTCAATACAAACCTTCAGTCTTTGACACAGTTGGTTGCACATACACTGGCTATACACAAACACCAGTACCCGAAATGACTTATTCATAGTTCATAATAATAGAATTATAAACTAAATCTATATCAAATCATTATCACCACAAACCTCCACACATCAGACACACCAACAAAATAAACTTACTCTTGAGAGTTTACGAGATGCAAATAGCTTCTTGGAGACATCAGTTCTTGGGTGGCATGCACACTGCACTGTAATAACAGGCTTCAGAAAACTAATGTGCATTGTTCGGGTTGGAATGTGTTCCTCCAGCTTTGCTACATCATCGGCAGTCGGTGGCCTTCGTTGCTGCGACACAGTCAGCTCTCCTGCACAAAAAAACGTGATGTGCACGGTGTTAGCAGAAATGTAAAGCACACATTAACTACTAGATGCTAGAAGTTTATTTTATAGGAAATGACACTCACGATGAAAGGCAATGTCACCAAGCAACTAGACATGGTCACCTTGCTGGGCAGACTACTCACTATGCAACAATTGGGTGAGTTTTCAACAAAAAGTAGTAAAGTTTTAGTTCCAAATGGGCAAGCTATACCAACTTTTTGCCACAACAATTAGTTTCAAACCTATGCACCATCCAAACTTAATCAGAATCCATTAAAAATCCAATCATACATAGCCACACATGGCCAAAAAAACTGGCTAATCACTTGCTACAAGTATGTTACAGAATATCTTACGTTACAGAAGACCACATAAAAAACTGTAAACATTTTTTCAATAATATATTACTAAGCAGCTCTAAGTTTGAAAGCTCTACGTTTAAAATGAGGTGGCACTTCAGCGAGCAGAGATCAGAGTGGTCGGATGGATGTGTAATGTTAAGGAAAAAGACAGAGTTCCAAGTAAGAAGATGAGAGAAAGACTAGGAATAGATGAAATAATATTGATACCACAGCAAAACAGGTTGCGATGGTATGGGCATGTGCTGCGAAAAGAGGACACTGATTGGGTGAAGAAATGTATGGAATATGAGGTGGAGGGCTCCAGACCAAGAGGTAGACCAAAGAGGACATGGAAACAGGTTGTGCAAAAAGATTGCCAAGCACGTAATTTGAACAGGGAGGATGCTATGGATCATGGTAGATGGAAGAAGCTGATAAAGATTGGATGATGATCAGGATGGTGGGTAGGTGAGTGTTTCTTCTGGTACCGGCTCACCCGGGTAGTCCCGGACAAAGAGCCGTAAAACGGTTGTTGTTGTTGTGTGTGTGTAAGAAGCTCTAAGTTATAATGAAAAATAACCAATTACAGTATAGTGTAGACCTATAAAATAGTACATTAAAACATAAAATCATATGTTACCTGTCTTTGGTTTTGAATATGGTTCATAGTCATGGTTTTGTGCACACTCTACAAACTTATTAATGCAATCAACCACATCACTTGATACAGTCAGGTTCAGTGGACCAAACAAATACGTCATCGTCGATTTCTCCTTCAGATCTAAATTCTCAAAAGCACTCTTCTGTTTTGCCTGCACATGCTCATCTGCTCACAAAGATCAACACAGCATTCTCACATTCAGTTCCCAGATATACAACACCACCGCTACCAAAACCTCCATTTAATGGCCATTTTCCAGGTGAACCTTGGTTTTCTTCCTCCCACTTGTTCTTGTTTGGGCGTCTTTCCATATCTGGGCATATTGCACGTATGCACAATGATGCAGATGCCAAGATGATTCTAATGGCTCCCCCACCAGATAACTGGAAGAAACCACATGGGTGATCTCAGAGCCTACAACCTCACATTGTACGAAGCAGTCGACCTACCTAGCCCATAACCGACCTCTGTGGAGGCTGATGTCTATGAATGGCGCTAGTGGTACATGCCAGAAAAGAAGAAGAAGAACTTGTTCTCGACGTAAACCTCTGGGAATGAGTCAGCCAACCGACAGTGTCAAAGCACTTAAGGAAAACTCAAACCACTGACTCCAGTGAGGAAACGTCACCCACAAGCCTCGTCCTTCCTTCATCCACCACTTGACTCTTGATGGAAGCAGTACTGCTGTCTATATGCCGGCTCTATAATGCCAGTACCCAGATATACAGGGCAAAAATTAATGTTATTAAGTCAATACAATTGCATTACAATTTAAAAACCAGCCATAGAGTTGAGTACAAGCACTCGCTGACATTTTGCATTCCGCACTATATGTATCTGCAGTGTATAAGGCTATAAGCTTACATACGTGTGTTCTCATAGCAATGAAACCTGTGCACTGATTGCAAATCTGCCCAATAGTGCACAACTACAGGGCACCCCCTACCTTTCTCTAAGTTACATCCGGGTCTATGCAGTAGTGTGGGAATGCAGCAAGGGACAAACAGACACACAGACACACAGATAGCTGTGGCCAATATACATTTTGCCTTGGATATGCCTCATGCAAAATGTAACAAACTGCAAAAATAGCCATTATACCTACATTAACAAAATATAGCCAGCTTTTGACTGACTTGCTATACAACTAGAAGGTTAATGAATAAAATTACAAAGTTACCATCAATAATGGCTCCACTTGCTGTGAACAAATAATCAAACCAAAAGGCACCATAACGGTCGCACACATATGCCTCAGTGTACACATCAGCATGTTTCAATGAATCAAAACTGTAAAGAGTTGAAGTTCCACAGTTCTCAGGACTGTTGTCATCAAACAGAGAGCCACTAATGTAATTGTGATGCAAGCCTTCAGGCACTGTTGAATCGTCCAGCCCTAGCTTCAAAAATGTTGATCCTCTTCCAGTCACAGCCTGAAACAGCAGTCAGCAACCAATGGCATAAAAGGCTGCAAAAATGTCTGGTAGCACCCTACACAGTAAAAGCTACCATCAGAACTGGTATCGTCAAGAAATCAAAGTGTACATTACAGAAATGTCCATCACATTTAGTACATGTCTGTATACATGAAATGATTAGTTCTGAAGTTTATGATGCAATAAGGTATTGGTACTGCTGTCAACCCCCACACCAAGATAAATAACTTGTGCTGTGAGTCCACCTGTAGGCTGCTACCATCCACGCTCACCATCACCATTTATTATTATTCTCAGTGCAAAAGCTATGGATGGGGGAGGATGAGTAGACCTAGGCAATGCAGTAACGATGTGCAGCCAGTGCCCAAGGCTTGATAGTCTTTCTTCTTTTCTGGCATGCACCAATAGGAGTGCATAGTGCCATACATAGACATCAGCCTCCACAGAGGGCAGTTCTGAGCCAGATCAACTGCTTTGTTCAGTGTAAGGTTGTAGGCTCTCAGGTCTCGATGGATGGTATTCAGTTATGTGATACCGAAATGCCCTGGTGGTCCTGTGATACCGTAGTGGTGTCATGAAAAACACAAATGTCAGCAAATGGGTTCAATCCTGCAACCTCTCACATCATAGTCAGCCATGTTACCATTAGACCACTGGAACCAGCTAACGTCAACAAATATTAAACACTTCCTCCAACGAAACGTTCTTAATGTAAAACAGTTTTCCAGTTTTCAGCACACAATAAGATAAACAGAAGACGTAAGAAAAAGAAGTAAGCAAAGAAGGAAATGATCGATACATTCTTACAGTCCAACTTTGCTAACTAGCCTCAACTCACAAAAATAATACTACATACTACTACACTACATTCATTTAATGGCCTTTTTCCAGGACAACTTGGGTAAGCCGGCATCAGAAAGGTAAACCATTCTAGATTTTACTGGAGCAAGAGATGACAGGGCGGCAGTGGCATCAGCTGACCATATGCAAATCAATTGCACCTTGCTCCAGACAGATAACCACACCAGTACCTCACCACTCAGTTTTAACAGGCCAGATGCCCTTCCTGTTGCCCAACCAACAGCATCAAAGCACTGAAGGCACTATGCACAAAAATAATACTGAATAATAAAATGAGTACACAAACTTGAGTTTTGTCTGTTGATTTTGCCAACTCTTCAACATTGCTCATTTCCAAGTTGACGCCAGTTATGCCGTAGTGAAGATCAAAATAAGAAGCACCACCCATTATAACCTCCAGTCCAATTCCAAACGCTGTCATCTGCATCAGCTGACGAAATATCATCTTGGAGGCTCCAAAATACGAAGTTTCTCGGACACTGTCACTTAACTAAAAGCAGCAAAACATCTGCATTACTAATCACAAAACATTTACAATGGAATAACAATCAACAGTTAGAAAATTTACTGATACTATGATGTATTTTAAGTTTGTTTTAATAGTTTCCAGAACTTTTACCAACAAGAGCTTAATAGCCTAGCTATTCCTAACTGACTGACATTATTTATATTGCAGCCATCACGTGCTGGGTTAGTACAGAAATAAAGTTAAACACATGAAACATACAAAACATTCATAACACATAAAATTTAATGCTAAAATGTGCATGCAGTTAACTGTGTCTCTTACTGCAAAGTGACTACTATCTCACAAGACTGTACTAGCACAACATAACACATTTTGCTTGATTGATTGATTGTGATAAGTCTGATAATTTTTTTTCTTATCCTCCAGACAATCATCACTGACAGAGACGTTCATTCCCAGCCAAGTTGGCACAGTACTGAAGAAACAACACAACAAAAGCAAACAAGAATAAAATTAAAATAAAAATAATCTAAGCTACACCAGAAAAACACACAAAATGCCAAACCTAAACAAACTCACAAAAACTAAACCTAAATCTAAACCAACACTCATCTTTTAAGAACTGCTCATGTGTGTGCATATCACTGTGTACAACTGCCGCATACAGTGACACAACACAGCACAGAACAGTTCTGATAAGTTTCCTTCTTATCCTCCAGACAATCATCATAGCTCGGACAATGTCCACTGGAGGGGAGGGGGAAGGGGGTACACATTCTGCTGACAATGTTACAGCCAGTGCACATACATACCTTAAAAACAACTGACGCTTGCATGATATACACACCAACATCAAACACACTTTGCTCTACTTTCTTCGCTGACTGTTGATGGCCTGATTCTGCAAATTCAGTCACTTCACTGTCTGCAGTAATCTGAGGAACAAATGACCACGCCCACGCTGCCCAGCCCTGACTAGCTTCCTCCACATTTTCTGACTCTGTGACACATTAACAACGTTTTATCATCAGCAGTCTAAATGCACAGCTCCATAAAAACAACTGTAAGTATGCCAGCAAGACAACTAAAAATTTACCTGCATTTTATCACTAGTTATAGAAGTTAAATAACGTACACAGGGTTAGAGAGCTGGCACATAGACAGCAGTGCTGCTTCCCTCAAGAGTCAAGTGGCGGATGAATGAAGAATGAGGCTTGTGGGTGATTTTCCATCACAGAACCACAGAACTAACTGAAACTTGCTAAAATCAACACCTTCAAGTACAGAATATACCTGAACATTAAGATGATGATGACAGTGACAGAGAACATGTTCAGTTGCTGAAGATAACAGGCTGCAGGCCTGGAGTCAGTACTTTGAAATTTCCTTCAGGTGCTTTGACACTGTCGGTTGGCTGACAGGCCAATAACAACCTGTCCCACTGATTACCACATACAGTTGTGAACTGCTTAAGGTTCTGTTTTTGGTGCAACAAGTAAACTGCGTAAAGTTCTGCTTTTAGTGTGGTCTGTGACTTGTTTTTTTGTCTATGAATCAAATATATCTGGAACCGCCGAATGGATTTGTGCCAAATTCACAGGGAAGATGTCTCGCTCAGACAAGTATGAATGTCAAGGTCAAGGTCATCACGTACAAGAAACAGGGTTTTCGGCAGATATCTCCGGAATCGCTGAACTGATTTGCGACAAATTCACACAGAAGACCTGTTTGGTCCCTCGCTTGGATGAGTTTAAAGGTCAAGGTCAGTTTTGGCGGCCTGCGTGCGGTTTATGTTTGGAAAAACATCTTTACTTTAGTTTATGGTTTGTACAGCGTGGCACATAAAAAGTGGAACATGTGTACTTTACGTAAATATTTGCTTGCTGAATTTTGGCTTTATCTGTGTATATCCCCAAGGAAGGATCTACTGAAGACAAAGAACATTCTTTGCCATTTTGTTGGTATTAAACATTCTTTGTGATGCACACCCTCTACATGTTTAATGACCGTGTTTATATCTGATGATGAAGTTATAATTTTTGCACTGCCTGTTTGGAAAAAATGGGAGCGCGAAAAATGATGAGCGACTTTCCTGGAACAAACTGGAAGCTAAGTTCTCTGAGTAAATTAATTTGAAAAACTGATGACACTGGCAGTTGTAGCAGAGCAAAAATGAAAATTTTGTCGTCAGATGTGAACGTGTTTATTAAACACACCGTGAATGACATCACAAAGAATGATGTCGCAAAGACTATTTAATATCAACAAAATTGTGAAATTGCAAAGCATGCTAATACTGTGTCTTCAGTTGACCATACACAGGTAAAGCCATGATTGAGCAAGTATTTACGTGGAGACTGGAGTATACTTCTACCGGTACTGTTTTATGGCCATTATACATAGCCACAGCTTATTGTACCATTATACCTGCAATAGCTGGTGCCCCCAGTTAAGAACTGGAGGATTTTGTTGGAGCAAAGTTTTACTGCCTGCATGTCCTTGCTGACAGCAACTAGCACATTGGGATTAGGGAGAAGATGCTAGCGTTCTCTGCACTGGTGTTACCTGCACCGTCTCCATACCTTACATAAAGTATACAATTACATGTTCTACTTTTTATGCACTAGCCTGCAAGAGCATCTTTTGGCTTCATAGCATGCACGTACGAATATCAAGTGAACATATTCACTTCTTGATACACATGGACAGTGTATACATGTATTGTGCTGATACTGAATCCTTTTTGTACAATTTCTTGTTCATGTTCGTTTTGCAAGGGATTGTCGTTACGAAATAGCAGGACTGTATGAAGTTAGCTGTGGTTCAGGAATACGATGAAACAGCTTGGCATAGACCTTTCTGAGTCTGATGTCCAAGCTATGTTGAAATCAGTCGGCGTTGGTCCACATGGAAAAATCACATTTCCTGGTATGATTTTTCACATATTTGTGTCTGTTTATCATTGGTGTACGAGTAGGACCTAAATAAACAAGAGTTGTGTCTTAAAGCATGTATAAAAGGCATATGATGGACTTTGGGTAAAAACAACCGTTTCGTCATTCATTTTTGATTTTTTTCATTAAATCTTGTGCCGGTACTTTCACAATGCACGTTGATGTGGGGATAACTATATTGGCATGAGGCCACTACTAACAATAATGGATTATTTACACTAGGGCTCTAAAGCTATTAATTTTTAACAGCGTTAATCGCAGCGATTATCTTTGTTAGATCTCGTGTTTTGCGTTTTAACGCATACTGTAAAGTATAGGGACTCACTGCCGTGAGCTGTGCCAAATAGCTGTAACCATGAGCAATGCTGAAGAGTGAATAATAATTCACAACGTGCACTTATGACAGCTGTAGTCTACGATATTGCCATAAACGTCCTACTTTATTTGAAGCTTATAATTATACAAGTAGCTCAGCTATCGCAGAGAGACCGCGCAACGCACGAGTTACTTCGATTCGCAAAATTGCGAATTGAAATTTTTGAGCCACCCTTTTGGGGGCTTAGGGGAAACGTAGATGCTTCATGTGTATGTCGTTGGAAGAAGCGTGGTCGACTTACTATAGGTAATAATTGAACATTTTAGTTAGCACTCACAGCTGAGGAATTGCGAAGTGGCGTTTTTGAGCCACCCTTGAGGGGGATTTAGGGGAAAGGTAGGTGCTTTATCTATATCCCGTTGGAAAGCGCGTGATCGACATCCTATAAGTGATAAATGAACATTTAGCTAGCTGTTACAGCTGAGGAACTACAAGCCAAAATATCTCCAATT
>Ga0056134_10000297_pt1 | contig 9915 bp, 5 predicted proteins | sample WorMetGr2BELIZE2_FD_71115 | JGI IMG/M metagenome (GOLD analysis project Ga0056134, IMG submission 71115) | Marine gutless worms symbiont microbial communities from Max Planck institute for Marine Microbiology, Germany - Inanidrilus... ...
AGTAATAGTCAATTGTGTCCAATGAAAATTAACATGAACTAGAATGTGGGCCCAACGTGATGGTCGCCCTGCCGAACATAGGTGGTGCCCTCTGTTCAACGCCGCAAAGTTTGGCTGATGTCCAGTACTATAGTGCCGTGCAGTAACGCTGCCAAGACACGAAACACGTTTAAATTTGCAGGGTTGCCCCAAACTACTGGATCGATCTCAGCCGCTAGTGGGCCGAAGTTCAGTATTCTGGGGACATGTGGCTGCAAAGACGCAAAAACTCTTGAAATTTGCAGGGGTGCCCCAAACTTTTGAAGCAATGTCAGCCGTTAGTGGGCCGAAGTTCACCATATTATGAGGAGATCTGGTGAACATATTGCTGCTTAAGAAGTTTTTTCCAATTGTCAATACGTGCCTTAGTTGCGAAGACATAGCCCAACAAAGTTGTGTGATGGTGCCCAGATGGCGACTTTTTGTCGATTTTTTTGGGTCCTGCATTTCCAGCGAGCCGCGCGCAGCATGTTTCAGACCTGCATTCTACATTTGCACCAAGGCCACACCATGTCAGAAAGTATGGCAGACATCGAATCTACGGCCACTGAGATTAGGCGAGGAAAAAAGATAGAAGAACAAAGAAACCACAGGATTAAAATATAATGGTCTTCCCGTATTACATAGGGCGGCCATAAAAATCAACTTTGACAGTTGCATCTTAGAATTTAAATGCAAATCCTATGCAACAGCACTCTAACAATCACAATGGCTGATGACAACTTATGAAGCAGGAGATCATTTGTACTATGTTCACTAGTCGCAACTTCTGTAGATCTATGGCTGACAGTAATGTGTAATTCAGTGCAATTCAACTCAAGTCAGCTTGCCACATGAATTATTGCAACAAATGTCAGTCCACTGTAATTAGTTATATGATATAGTACGCATTGTTCAAAAATATCACAACTCAGCAGACACTTCCTTTCCCACAATGAAAACTTTTCACATGCAATCCCAACGAATGTCTTTCAAAGTCGAGGAAAAGTACTTTTTCCTTAAAGGTGATATGCCACTTTTTTTCACAAAATGGATGAAAAAGTAGTTTCTAGCGGCTTACTGCAATATAAACCCCTCTGTGTAACAAATTTTGATAAACAACATCTAACTTCAGTATAACACGACTAAGAATAATAAAAGGATGAAATTTCTGCTTCAAATTAAACACAGCAGCCACAATCAGACTAGTGAACAAGAGACTCAGAACAAATAAAAAAGAACATATAAATCATCACCTCTCAAATGCAGGCCTTGTTCTTCCAAGACAATACCACGTGGACAGCTTTTCCACTACTCTGTCGCGTCCACATAAATCCACAACAACAGACCGCAGGCCTGCCAATTCCAAAGTTGAAGACAGCTGTTCCAACTTCGTGTTAACATCCTTCAGGTCATCCATACATGCAATCTAAATTAAAGACAAATAAAACAAACAATACTTGTTGGTAATTGGCCAAGTCATGTAGCACACACACACACACACACACATATACAGGGTTGCCCCAAAAACGGCGCCAAACTTTAATGAATAATATGTTATCAATTACAACCGTACCATTTTAAATTATGAATAAAATAGAAATGTGGGCCAATGACCAACGTAATGGCCACCCTGCCGAATATAGGTGTCGCCCGCTGTTAAAGGCCGCAAACTTTGGCTGGCGCCACTACTATAGTGCCGTGCATTAACGGTGCCAAGACGCGAAACACATTGAAATTTGCAGGGGTGCCCCAAACTATCACATCGATCTCAGCCGGTAGTGGGCCGAAGATCACCGTATTCTGGGTACATGTGGGGGAGATATTGATGCTTAACAACTTTTTTTCCCGATTGTCGATATATGCCTTACTTCAGAAAATATAACCCCACAAAGTTGTACGATGGCGCCCAGATGCTGGTTTTTGATGACCAATTTTTTGGTCCTGCATTAGTGAGCCGCATGCAGCACGTTTCAGACCTGCATTCTAAATTCACACTAGGACCACACCATGTGTCGAAGTATGGTAGACATCCAATCTACTGCCGCTGAGATTAGGCGAGGAAAAAAACATAGATAGAAGATAGAAAGAAACCACAGGATGAAAATATAACGGCCTGCCGTATTCCATAGGGCGGCCATAAATATGCATACAATGACACTTCTTCAGAATACATTTTTTCAGCATCAATGCATTAGTCCATTAGAGTAGTTGTTTTGCAGTAAAGAAAAACCATGACGCCAATAGGTGCATTTTGTTACACTTTAGCCTTCATGTGGTATACGTGAGTGCCTGTGCACTCTGTAGCAATGAAGACCATAAGCTGGATAAAAGGATGCAACACTGGGTTTCGAGCTGACAATTAGAACATTGATTCACTGGCAACCGAAGTACGTGAAATCCTTCACATTTTTATTTAACTTTATCATAATGACCTTCTATATGTATTTTTCTATCTTTGTTCTATTTCATATTTGTTCAGCAAACTGTGATTTATATCGTGTACTTTCGGTAGTAGTTTCTTGTTCCTGCGGGCAAATATCTGCAACTTAACAATCACTCAGTGGACTGATTACTGACAGCGGCAAATATCTGTAGATGTGAAGAATTTGCCATAATGTACTTAATTGTTACAAATGATGTTATACCAAGGGCTTGCAACTGTCTGGACATGCAAGCAGAGTATGCAAACTGGTCAGTATATACTTGGTAATTAACAAGCAAAGACATATTCCAAGTGACATGCACATGTATTATTGCAATTAACAACTTAATAACTAGTTGTTTAGCTGTCTTTCATCATCAGCTTAAAATGTAACACCACAGACAAGGACCTAATGCGTCACATGGAGTGTGGTAAGCTGGTACTCATTTTTATGAACCACAGAGGATGAATAGGCTGAGTTAATGTGGGTAACTGGTTGATAACAATACGACTTACACATCCACAAACAGTTAGCTATCCAAGCATAAAGAAACTTCATGACTGTGACTAATGCTGTTGCTTAGATACCAAAGGATGCTAAATAACAATGAAACACATAGCAGATGCTGAATGTCATGCAATGTCCACAGTGGTGATTGGTGTGTGAAAGTGTTTTGGCTTTATAAAAATCCATGCATTCTTAAACTGTATTACTAGTAGTACTACTAATCCTTTTAATGGCCTTTTCTTCACGGAACAACTTCGGTAAGCCGGCACCAAAAAGGCAAATGATTGTCGATTTTACTGGAGTAAGACATGATGGGGTGGTATTGGCATCAGCCATACCATATGCAAATCATGTACACCTCACTCCAGACAGATAACCACGCCAGTGCTTCACCACTCAACTACTTTTTACACGCCGGATGCCCTTCCTGCCGCTAAACCAACAGCATAAAAGCAAATCACTCAAGGATTCTTACACTGTATCTTTGGCATACTAAACGTGCGAACTAGACCTGTTGAGAGATACACTTAATCAAACTGCATCATGTCACTGACAAGAGTGGGTGCTGGACTAAATCATTTCCGAACATTTCAGTTACACTTCGATGATGAATTAAGTGACGTTGGTGTAAAGCACAGCAGACAGTAATCAATTATTGGCAGCAAGAACTTACCAACTCCAACTGATGTTTCAGATCAGACTCTGGCATCTCCTTTAGTGGCACAACAATGGCTTCTGGTCCATATACAAGTGCATTGTACAGATGAGAAGACAAGGTACGAGGAGCTGCACCAACATGCACCAACGAAACAGCCACAGCAACCCCTGCTGTGTAGTAGTCGTCTAATGCCATAGCTACACATATGAACTCAATATCAGTACTTAATACAGTGATGCATAATTAGAAAATGGGCAGTTACCTAACTCCAGGGTGGCCAGTTTGGCTTAGGGGAAATTTTAGGACTTTTCTAGGACTTTCAACTACCTGTTCCAGGCCTATTCCAGAGATAATGTACCACATTAGACAGTGTTTATCTTATGATACGAAAACATTAACAGCATACTTTAGTATTACTAACCACAGCCGTTACACACAGACTATGCTTCAGTAGAATCTCTGCAAATTTGTAAAACTATTGCACATTGTCCACTCCACAGAGCTGCAATTATTTACACATATTAATATAAATGTCACATTTGATGTTGACTAAAAGATGGACAGTTTTCCAGTTCCAACAGCTTATTCGAAATTCGCGCTAGGGCCACTCCATATGTAGAAGTAGTTGAAGTATTGTAGACATCCAATCTGCGACTGCTGACATTACGCGAGGAAAAAAAACACAGAAAGAAGAATGACAAAAGACAGAAACTAAAGGGCAAAATTATAATGGCCAGCCGTATTTCATAGGTGGGGCATAATTACTCACAAGAGCTCAGCAGTTGCTGAGATAGGCGACCGTTTGGCCACGGCAGACATGGGCCGAAAGTTGGGAGGGGCTGTTGTGGGGGGCTGGGTGCATATCTAACACAATGTGGCCTGGGCTGAGGCCTACGTCTTTACCAAGTGGCATCTTGATCCTTCCAACCGTTTGGCCACAACTGTAGGAATGCCACGCTCCGCCGTGTAGGAATACGCTTGTCGCTTACGGACTATTTTTATCCCTAGCTTAGTCATCAAAACATTTACAGGATGGGTGCACTGAGTTATTGCTTGATACCAATTAAAATCAAGTAAATAATGTTTAGAACTATCAGGGAAACATTCTAAATTGTGGGAAATTTACACGTTAATTTCACCAATGTAGTTTATTCTCCCACCAACATTACTTCCTCATGTTATCCCGTTTCTAAAATCATATTTTTTTAATCTGCAATACTCCATGACATTGCTAATCTTTTACCCATCAAAGTCATCCATTTGCATATTTAACGTCTTTTCGCCGCATTACGAAATTCACTATCTAAAATGCGACTAATTCGCAACTCGTACTTCAGCTATCGGCGCTATGTGGTGCAACTGTGCAGGTGGAAAAGACGGAGTACGATTAAACTTTTTGGGTAAAAATAGAATGCATAGAATAATAAAAATTCAACTTGAACAAACCAATGACGACTGTGCATTGTGCAATGTTCTAACGACATCACAATAACTGTAATAAATATGGGCTTAAAATTTAGGGGGCGTTGGGTCCCCATCTAACACATAAGTCCCCTGGACTGAGGCCTACCTCCATACCAAGTGGCATCTTGATGCATGCAGCCGTTTGGCCACAATAGAAATGGGCAGAAAATTGGGGAGGGGGCTCTGCCCCCTTTTTTGGGGAGGGTAGAGCGGGGTCTCCATTTAACACAAAGTTGCCTGGGCTGACGCCTAGCTCCATACCAAGTGTCATCTTGATCCATGCAGCCATTTGGCCGCAACAGGTATAGGTCGAAAATTGGGTAGTGGATGTGCCCCTTTGGGGGAGGGGGAGCTGCGTCCCCATCTAACACAATGTGGCCAAGGCCGAGGCCTACCTGCATGCCAAGTTTCATCTTGATCCGTCCAACCGTTTGGCTACAGTGCACGAGCGTCACAGACAAACAGACAGACAGGACAGACAATGGTCTGATAGCATAGGGCGAACTGTTTTACAAATGGTCGCCCATAAAGTGACGGATGACCGTCAAACATTGCAAAAATTTAATTTGGTACAGTACATGGACACATTACAGGAGGCATCACGTAGCATGACAGTCAGCATCATACAATACATAATTGTTTAACCACTGTGCTTTAACCTGAATGTTTGAATATTTGCGATTGTAATATCAATATGTATAAAACAAGATCGTGACTATCCCGATGCGCGTCACATGACATGAATAAATAATCACCGTTTCCCACTATCCGGGGCAACAGTGACCATAGTATGGTAACATTTCGTCGCTATGCATTTGTGGTGATTTGGGGTCTGAGCACCGTTAGTCCGCATGTCATGCCGTGGCCTCGAGTCTTCAGCCTCAAAGTTTTGGCCTCGTTTGACATCCTGACTTTGGCCGTGGCCTCAAAGTGTTGGCCTCGAGTGTTTGTCAGCCTCGGCCTCAAACTTATGGCCTAATTTAACATCTCTCATTGTGTTTCAACAGCAGTGGAGAGATTTTGTAACATTTTATTCATAATATAACAAAAGAAATATTGACTGTTAGCCTCAATCAACAACTTAAATATACCCAGCTGTGATGTTACTGTTTGGGTTTTGGCCCGTTGGCAACACTACACAACTTCGGGGCACAATTTTCAAGTGATGATCTCGGCAACAGTCAATATTTGTATATTTTTCAATACCTTCATCATATAATGTCAAGTGTCGAGCAGTCGCATCACCACAAAACAGCATACTGTTGTGGAAGATGTGATCAAGTAAAAGTTGGAGAAATTCTCGTCTGGGGCCACCCTGGTCAACAGCTCCTTCAGACTGGCCGATGTCATCAATAAACTTTACGTCCATTGTGTGTGATGGTGAATAAGTATGGCGTGCAAAAGCTCGCTTTGCACATTGCCAAACATTGCTACGGTTCACGTTGAACCGTGTTACACCGCTGTCGTCAATGACACGTGCCAGCTCTCCCAGGATATCAGACGGTGGCATATCGTGTGCTGGTGCATCAAATCTGGACACATACAATTTTGTTACAGTTAGTTCCTTATCTGCAAATAGAAAAGGAAAGTTACTATACCGAAAGTAGAAGAACATCAAATCTATAGTTATGGAAAAGATTAGAAGCACATATTTAAAGTAACGTTATGCTGTGTTGTTTGACTTAGCTGTCTTCGGTTATCACAGGCTGCGCGGTACCGGCAGCTCTGCGCCCTGAAACAGACTGACTGACTGAGCAGCGTTTAACATCCCACTAAAGACATTACAGGTCATCTCGGGGACTGGTTTTTACGGGTTAAATGACCCAACTGACAGTGTCAAAGCACTGAACGAAGTAGGAAGTAGTACTCCTAAGGACAGGCTTCAATCCCATCAGGTCCACCTCACCATATTACACTTCTACACATGCATGCAATAATAAATATACAAATAGAAATGTGGGCCAATGCCCAACGTGATGGTCACCCTGCTGAACATAGGTGGCACCCTCTGTTCAATGCCGCACAGTTTGGCTAACGCTCACTACTTGATTGCCGTGCAGTAACTCTGCCAAGACGCGAAAGGGGTTGAAATTAGCTGGGGTGCCCCAAACTACCGGATCGATCTCAGCCGCTAGTAGGCCGAAGTTCAGTATATTGTGAGGACATCTGGAGGACATATTGCTGCTTAACAATTTTTTTCCCGATTGTCGATACGTGCCTTAGTTCCGAAGATATAGCCCGACAAAGTTGTACGATGGTGCCCAGACGTTGATTTTTGGTGACTTTTTTGGCATCCTGTTTTCAGCGAGCCACGTACAGCACGTTTCAGACCTGCATCATAAATTTGCATTAAGGCGAAACATGTGTGGAAGTATGGCAGACATCCAATCTGCGACGGCTGAGATTATGCGATGAAAAAAAGAAACAAGAAGAAAGAAGACGAAGAAACCACAGGATGAAAATATAATGATGTGCCCTATTACAGACGGCGACCATAAAAATTAATATAAGCACAGTGAAATGGGCCCAGTGAGACAACACACAATCCAGAGAACTGTTAGGTCTGTTGATATGTGTGTGCATTGCACTGTGCACAATTGTTGCACACAATATTGCACAGAACAGACCTGATATAATTTTCGCTCTTACCTTCCAGACAATCACCATTGCTCTGATGATGTCTATTTGAGGGAAGGGGGAGGCCTTGAAAACAATGCAATAGCTGTAGCAGCTGAATTATTAAGTCCCCTTCCCCATTCTTTCCACTAGCATATGATCTTTTTCCCATGTTTTGCCAAAAATTTTGTAAATGCATAGACTTCATGTATTCCTTGACCATACATCCTGAAATGTACTCTTCACAGCGCGATATTTATTACGCTGTCATATTCAACAGTGGACAAACTTTTCCTACGCCAACACCAAATCGCATGGCAAGAGATATAACACGTGACTTAGTATAAGGTAATAACCTTGATTCTGACAAACTGTTAGCAATCGCCTGCTGTAGGTTTTCATCATCAGAATCTGTTTCAGCAGCAGCTCGTGACATCCATGACACATACGTCGCATAAGTGGAGTTGTCGTTATCTCTTGCCCTGTTTTACAACTTGATGTTAGTGTCAGTATACGTTGCAAAAATATAGCTGCTTACATACACACATCACTTGTCCTGTTCAAGTAGTGCTGCAGAAAAGACTTGCATAACATTCAATATTCACACAGATTGTTCAACTCTTGCTGTACAGCAAAAGGACACAGATTTTACTGAATGTTTAATCCGCATTCTGTCACTGTTTTGGGACTATTCACTTAACTTACAACAACCACGAAGAACTATCATCACTGAACATTTTGTGGTTTATGAATTTTTCGTATTTGCAATACATTACTTTTAAAAAGCAGCTAATCTCACATGCTGTTTTAAACTACAATGTTTCAGTCTTTTTCCAAAATAGCCTGTCAGTGATGTGTCCATCTATGCAGATCGTTTATATTGTCCTTATCACCAGTGAAAACAAAATGCTTACTGTTCAAAACATCAAACATCTAATAACAACGAAACGTTTATATAACTCACACAGACGCTGACTGCTGTTCTGAAGGGTGATCAGAAGACACAGTACTGCTTTCCACATTTGATATAGTTGCGTTATTTTCCATCTGTTGGTGATTGACAAACATTGGTCTGCGAATTGTCACCTCGCCCTAACAAAGTACATGACAGAAAATGCAGACCGATGAAAGGCATACTAGAATGTGGGCCAATGCCCAACGTGATGGCCACCCTGCCGAATATAGGTGGCGACCTCTGTTCAATGCCGCAAAGTTTGGCTGACACCCAATACTGGAGTGCCGTGCAGTAATGCTGCCAAGACGTGAAACCCGTTGAAATTAGCTGGGATGCCCCAAACTAACGAAAGGATCTCAGCCAGTAGAGGGCCAAAGTTCACCATATCGTAAGGACATGTGGACGAGGTATTGCTGGTTAATAAATTTTTTTTCTCATTGTCGATGCGTGCCTTACTTGCGAAGATATAGCCCAACAAAGTTGTGCGATGGTGCCCAGATGGCGATTTTGGCAACTTTCTTGCGTCCTGTATATGCAGTGAGCCGTGTGCAGCACATTTCAGACCTGCATTCTAACTTCGCCCTACGGCCACTCCATGTGTAGAAGTATGGTAGACATCCAATCTGTGGCCGCTGAGATTAAGTGAGGAAAAAGGATAGAAACCACAGGGTAAAAAATATAATGACCTGCCCTATTACATAGCGAGGCCATAAAAGGGCGAACGGACAAATGTACAAATTATGTATGGAAATGGTTTCCGTACAAGCAGTAGCCAGAGACTTGTGCAAAATTCTACATGTTTCTGTAAGCAAAAATGTTCCAACAATACAAAGTTCTTCTTGTAACCAAAAAATGTTACGGTACTATAGATTCACTTTGACACGTCTTACGGAGGCACGTAAAAAGACATTTGAAGCCATGTTTAAAAAATCATGTTTGCATTCACCACAATCACACAAGTATTACAGAGAGACAAAGAACAAGTGTACAAGTCTTGTACAAATGACAAAGAAATAAAACTCACAGATGGTGATCCCAGTACTACCTGCAACAAACCAGTGCTGAAAGTTATGTATTATGCACAACTGCATTGGGAACAAGAGCTAAGGAGTAGCTGAGATGGGTGACCGTGGCCACAACAGACGTGTTGAAAAGGGGGGGGGCTGCTGTGCTCCTGTTGTGGGGGGCTGGGTCCCTGTCTAACAATGTGGTCTGGGCCGAGGTCTACTTCCGTACCAAGTGGCATCTTCATCTATCGAGCCGTTTGGCCA
>Ga0056134_10000305_pt1 | contig 9823 bp, 7 predicted proteins | sample WorMetGr2BELIZE2_FD_71115 | JGI IMG/M metagenome (GOLD analysis project Ga0056134, IMG submission 71115) | Marine gutless worms symbiont microbial communities from Max Planck institute for Marine Microbiology, Germany - Inanidrilus... ...
CAGGGCGAAAATTCGGCTTCTTTGACCGATCCCTTCGTCTCAAGAATGCATGGTGCGGCTCAGTGGGTAAGAAGTTTCAAGCCGAATTCTCCAGACCGAGTTTATCAACAGTATCGGGGTCTTGAAGATGCCCGCGTTGTTGATCAGCACATCCAGTTTGTCGTGCTTTTCGATCACCGCCTTCGCCAGGGCCTCGACCTGGGCCATGCGTGAGAGATCGGCCACATAGCTCTCGACTTGCCCATCTCCAGTGACTTCGGAAAGCGCCTGTTCCACATTCTCCAACTTCTGCCGATTGCGTCCATGCAACAGCACGCGATGCCCCTCGGCGACCAGCATCCTGGCTGTTTCCAATCCGATGCCGTCGGTGGCGCCGGTGAGGAGAATGGTTTTTTGCATGGTTAGTGTCCTTTCAGCCCTGGAAGGTGGGTCAGCTGCCTGGTGTCATGCGTTTCGTCGATGGCTTTTAGATAACCTGGTCGCAGCGAGGTTCGGACGCAACCGGTTGGACGCCGATGTCTTCAGATCTTCGCCTAAGGGGATTTCTTGACCCGCACCGGCAAACGGCCCAAAAAGGGCGGACCATGTTCGGATTCTTAAGCCTTCCCAAACTGATCTTCACGGTCGTCATCGTCCTCGCCGTCTGGTACGGCTTCAAGTGGTACAACCGGCGCCAGCAGATCGAGCGGCAACGGGCCCAGGGTCAGGTGCCCCCCGGCTCGGGCGCCGGCCGGGAAACCCGCCCCGAAGCGGCGGTCGAGGACATGGTGCAGTGCCCGGATTGCGGCGCCTACGTGCCGGCCGACGGCCGCCACAAATGCGGTTGAGACGGATTGCAAGGCCCTGCTTGACCGGTCGCGAGGGCCTGTTTAGTTTCCATGCGTTGGACGCCTTGAGCCTTCCCGGAAACCACGAAAAAAATGTCGCCGCCTGCCGATAAAGAGACCTGCTTTCAGGCTCTGATTCTCAAGCTCCAGGCCTTCTGGGCGGATCAGGGTTGCGTGCTGTTGCAGCCCTACGACCTCGAGGTCGGCGCCGGCACCTTCCACCCGGCGACGACGCTGCGTTCGCTCGGCCGTCCCGACGACGTCTGGAACTGCGCCTACGTGCAGCCTTCGCGGCGCCCCACCGACGGCCGCTACGGCGAGAATCCGAACCGGGTCCAGCACTACTACCAGTACCAGGTGCTGATGAAGCCGTCGCCGGCCAACATTCAGGAGCTTTACCTCGACAGCCTGACAGCGCTCGGCATCGATCAGGCCCTGCACGACATCCGCTTCGTCGAGGACGACTGGGAGAGTCCGACGCTCGGCGCCTGGGGCCTCGGCTGGGAGGTCTGGTGCGACGGCATGGAGGTCACCCAGTTCACCTATTTCCAGCAGGTTGGCGGCTACGACTGCGACCCGGTGCCAGTGGAGATCACCTACGGCCTCGAGCGCCTGGCCATGTATGTGCAGGGTGTCGAGGATATCTTCGACCTCGATTGGGACGGCATCCCGAAAGACCGGGGCGGCAAGACCTACCGCGACGTCTTCCACCAGGCCGAGGTCGAGTATTCCAAGTACAACTTCGAGGCGGCCGACACCGGGACCCTGAAACGCCATTTTGAGGACGCCGAGGCGCAATGCGCCAAACTCCTGGACGCCTCCCTGGCGCTGCCTGCCTATGACCAGTGCTTGAAGGCCTCGCACCTGTTCAATCTCTTGGATTCCCGGGGTGTCATCTCGGTGACCGAACGCCAGGCCTACATCGGTCGTGTGCGGACGCTGGCCAAGGGCTCGGCGGAAGCGTGGATGCGTAGCCAGGGCGTGGAGGTGTGACCATGGTTGATTCGTCTCCGAGGCGCCCCCTCACCCTGCCCCTCTCCCACGAGGGGAGAGGGGACTCTCGCGCCACCACCTTTTACCCCTCCCCCTCGATGGGGGAGGGTTGGGGTGAGGGTGATCTCAATTCCCGCTCAGCGCATCGCGGGAGCGCCTAGCCATGGCCGAACTGCTCCTGGAAATCCTCTCCGAAGAAATCCCGGCCCGCATGCAGGTGCGCGCGGCGCAAGACCTGGAGCGCCTGGTCGGCGATGGCCTCAAGGAGGCCGGCCTCGAGTTCCACAGGGCCGAAGCTTTCGTCACGCCGAGGCGTTTGGCGCTGGTTGTCGATGGTTTGCCTGAAAAGCAGCCGGACGTGATCGAGGAAAGGCGCGGTCCAAGAGTCGATGCGCCTGATAAGGCCATCGACGGTTTCAAGGGATCGTTGCCGGAAGGTACTGTCATTGAGGAACGCGACACGGATAAAGGGACGTTCCTTTTTGCAATCGTAAATAAACGCGGTGAAGAAACGGCATCAATTCTCGCCGAACTGGTGGCAATGCCGGTTTGGAGTTTGCCTTGGCCGAAATCAATGCGTTGGGGAGTCAATACTTTCCGCTGGGTTCGCCCGATCACAAGCATAGTTTCGATTTTTGATGGTGCGACGATTCCTCTGCAACTTGAGACGTTTCTAGAGAAAGACAACAGGTTCGGAGTAGACATCGTTGGTTCGAATACCACCGTCGGTCACCGTTTCCTGGCCCCAGACCCGATCACCGTCGTGAATTTCGATGATTACGTCCACAAGCTGCGGGCGGCCAAGGTTGTGCTCGACCATCAGGAGCGCTGCCAGATCATCGGCTCGGCGGCCATGACCCTGGCCGAGAAGGTCGGGCTCACGCTCAAGGAGGACCACGGACTGCTGCACGAAGTGGCCGGTCTGGTCGAATGGCCGGTGGTCCTGATGGGGACGATCGACGAGGCCTTCATGGACGTACCGGAAGAGGTGCTGATCACGTCGATGCGCTCGCACCAGAAGTACTTTTCCTGCATCGACGCCGACGGCAAGCTCGCCAACCGCTTCATCATGGTCGCAAATACGGAGACTGAAGACGGCGGCGCCTCCATCGTCGCCGGCAACGAGCGCGTGCTCCGCGCGCGCCTGTCCGATGCCAAGTTTTTCTGGGACCAGGACCGGGCGTCGAGCTTGGCCAGCCGGGCGCCGGCCTTGAAGGACCGTATCTTTCACGCCAAGCTCGGCAGTCTGGATGCCAAGGTCGATCGCGTGCAGGCGCTGGCCGCCGACATCGCGTCCTTCGTGCCGAATGCGGACAAGGACAAGGTCCGCTCGGCAGCGCGCCTGAGCAAGTGCGACCTGTCGACCGGCATGGTCGGCGAGTTCCCGGAGCTGCAGGGCATCATGGGGCGCTACTACGCCCTTTACGACGGCGAAAGCGAAGAGGTGGCCGATGCCATCGCCGAACATTATTCGCCCTTGGGTCCGGACGACGCCTGCCCGACGAAACCGACAAGCGTCGCGCTTTCCATCGCCGACAAGCTCGACAGCCTCGTCGGATTCTTCATCATCGACGAGAAGCCGACCGGCTCCAAGGATCCTTTTGCACTGCGGCGATCGGCCCTCGGTATCATCCGTCTCATTCTCGAAAATGATCTCAGGCTGCCGCTTCGGAAAGTCCTGAACACCGCGAAATCCCACTATTCCGACGACAATGACCCGACCGAAGACCTGCTCGCCTTCTTCGCCGACCGATTAATTGTGCACCTGCGAGAAAAAGGCGTGAAATATGACCAAATTAATGCCATATTTGCACTCGGGGACGAAGACGACCTGGTCCGTCTCCTCGCGCGGGTCGACGCCCTATCCGCGTTTCTCGCTTCCGATGACGGCGGGAATTTGCTGACGGCCTATCGCCGTGCGGCCAATATTCTCCGCATCGAAGAGAAGAAGGATGGCCGCCGATATGACTCGCCGCCGGAGGCAGACCTGTTCGTTCAAGAAGAGGAGAAGCTGCTCCACGAGCGTCTGCAAGTGGACACCCCGTTGACCGGTGTCGCCATCGCCGCCGACCGTTTTGATGACGCGATGAGCGTGCTCGCCAAACTGCGCAAGCCCGTCGATGCCTTTTTCGACGAGGTCACGGTCAATTGCGACGAGCCGCGACTGCGCGAGAACCGGCTCAAGCTCCTCAATGGTATCCGCGGCGCCCTGGACGCTGTCGCGGATTTGTCACAAATCGAAGGATAAGATCATACGATCGTATGATACGACCAAACCTGAGGAACGGACGTGATGGATAAGATGGTGAAGGACGAGGGTGTCATGACCAAATGGGTATACGGATTTGGTGGCGGCAGTGCCGAAGGCGGCGCCGAGATGCGGAGCTTGCTCGGCGGCAAGGGCGCCAATCTGGCGGAAATGGCCGGCCTCGGCATTCCGGTGCCTCCCGGGTTCACCATCACCACCGAAGTCTGCACCTATTTCTACGATCACGACCGTAACTACCCCGGCGACCTCGAGACCCAAGTCAACGCCGCCATGGCCGACATCGAACGGCAGCTCGGCCGCACCTTCGGGGCGACGGAAAAACCGCTTCTGGTTTCTGTCAGGTCCGGGGCGCGGGCCTCGATGCCGGGCATGATGGACACCGTCCTCAATCTCGGGCTCAACGACCAGACGGTGGCCGCGTTGGCCGCCGAAAGCGGCGACGAGCGCTTCGCCTGGGACAGCTACCGCCGCTTCATCACCATGTACGGCGATGTCGTCATGGGCGTCGAGCACCACAATTTCGAAGAGATCCTTGACGACCACAAGGCCGACAACGGCCTCACGCTCGACACCGACCTTTCGGCCGACGACTGGAAAGCCGTCTGTGCGGCCTTTATCGCCATGGTCGAGGAGCACGCGGGCAAGCCGTTTCCCATGGATCCGGGCGAACAATTGTGGGGCTCCGTCGGCGCCGTCTTCAGTTCCTGGATGAACAACCGGGCCATAACCTACCGGCGCCTGCACAACATCCCGGCCGAATGGGGCACGGCGGTCAACGTTCAGGCCATGGTCTTCGGCAACATGGGTGAAGGTTGCGCCACCGGCGTCTGCTTCTCGCGCAACCCGGCGACTGGCGACAACCATTTCTATGGCGAATACCTGATCAACGCCCAGGGCGAGGACGTGGTCGCCGGCATCCGCACGCCGCAACCGCTGACCGTCATGGAAAAGGAATCGACCGAATCCCCGCTGCCATCCATGGAGGAGCAGTTCCCCGACGAGTTCAAGGAGCTCTGCCAGGTGCGCGAAAACCTCGAGCGCCACTACAAGGACATGCAGGACATGGAGTTCACGGTCGAGAAGGGCAAGCTGTGGATGCTGCAGACCCGGGCCGGCAAGCGGACCGCCAAGGCGGCCCTCAAGATCGCTTGCAAGATGGTCGACGAGGGCCTGCTGACGCACCGCGAGGCGGTGATGCGGGTCGATCCGGCACAGCTCGACCAGTTGCTGCACCCGACCCTCGATCCCGACGCCGAACGCACCATCATCGGCCACGGCCTGGCGTCGAGCCCCGGCGCCGCGTCGGGGCGCATCGTCTTTCACGCCGATGACGCGGAAGCCTGGGCCGGGCGCGGCGAGAAGGTCATTCTCGTGCGCACCGAGACCAGCCCCGAAGACATCGGCGGCATGCACGTCTCCGAAGGCATCCTGACGACGCGGGGCGGTATGACCTCGCACGCGGCCGTCGTCGCCCGCGGCATGGGCATTCCCTGTGTCTCCGGGGCCGGCGACATGCGCGCCGATTATGCCTCGAAGACTCTCGTCGCCGTCGGTCAGGAATTTAATGAGGGCGACGTCATCACCATCGACGGCTCATCCGGCGAAGTCTACCTCGGCGCCGTGCCGACCCTGGAACCGGAGCTGACCGGCGATTTCGGCCGCCTCATGGAATGGGCCGACGAGGTCCGCGAATTGGGCGTGCGCGCCAACGCGGAGACACCGCCGGATGCCCAAACGGCGACCAAGTTCGGGGCCGAAGGCATCGGGCTTTGCCGCACCGAACACATGTTCTTCGACGCCGAGCGCATCATCCACATGCGCGAGATGATCCTGGCCACCGACGACGCGGCGCGCCAGGCCGCGGTCGACAAGTTGCTGCCCTACCAGCGGGCCGACTTCAAGGCGCTGTTCGAGATCATGGCCGGCCTGCCGGTGACCATCCGCCTGCTCGACCCGCCCCTGAACGAGTTCCTGCCGCACGGGGAGGACGAGATCGCCGACGTCGCCGCCGCCGCCGGCACCGATGTCGAGACCGTCAAGGCGCGCAAGCAGGAGCTCGACGAGGCCAACCCCATGCTCGGCCACCGCGGCTGCCGCCTCGGCATCACCTACCCCGAGGTCTACGCCATGCAGGCCCGCGCCATCTTCGAAGCGGCGGCGCAACTGGGCAAGGGCGGCCAGGCCGTGCGCCCGGAGGTGATGATCCCGCTGGTCGCCGACATCCGCGAGCTCGACATGCTCAAAGACGTGGTCGACGACGTCGCCCGTGAGGTCGAGGCGGCCCAGGGAGTCGAGCTCGACTACCTGGTCGGCACCATGATCGAACTGCCGCGGGCCGCGCTCAGGGCCGGCGAGATCGCCGGCACGGCCGAGTTCTTCAGTTTCGGCACCAACGACCTGACGCAGACGACCTACGGCTTCTCGCGCGACGACGCCGCGCCCTTCCTCGAGGTCTATCACAAGAAGGGCGTCATGAACGACGATCCTTTCGTCACCATCGACCAGGAAGGCGTCGGTGAGTTGGTCGAGATCGCCGCCGAGCGCGGCCGCAAGACGCGGCCCGACATCAAGCTCGGCATTTGCGGCGAACACGGCGGTGACCCGGCATCCGTTCATTTCTGCCACCGCACCGGCCTCACCTATGTCTCGTGCTCGCCATTCCGCGTGCCGATTGCCCGGCTCGCCGCGGCGCAGGCCGCGCTCGGCGAGGTCAAAGAAGACTGAGCCCGGGCTCGACGCCTGTCGATCCACTCGCAACCGGCGGCGGGCGCTTCGTTGGCATCCGGTGCCGGCCGCGACATCCGTGCCCGGCTCAAGCCGCGACATCTGTGCCCGGCGCAAGCCGCGACATCTGTGCCCGGCGCAAGCCGCGACATCTGTGCCCGGCGCAAGCCGCGACAATAAGATCAATCCCTGACGCTTAATCGGCGCTGATTGCGGCCGTTTTGCCGTTTTTTTGCCCTTCACCCAGGGGGCGTGACGGCCGTCACAGGCAGGCCCAAAGGCGATCCCTATACAGCCCCTCACCCGCAAGGCGGGTAGCCCGTGCGGGGTGGCGCGGGCGGTGTTTTCAGAGGGTGGGACCATGCTGGAAATTAGGGAACTCAACCTATCAAATCTCAGTATTCTGGTCGTCGACGACCAGCCGTTGATGCGCAAGATCCTGTGCAACGTCCTCGGTGAATTCGGTGTCCGGGACATCATCGAGGCGACCAACGGTGTCGACGCCGGTGACAAACTGAAACAGTCGTCTCCGGACGTCATCTTTACCGACAACATGATGAAGCCCGAGGGCGGCGCGGAGTTCGTGCGCCGGGTCCGCTTCGGCGAATACGACGTCGACGCTTGCGTGCCGATCATCATGGTGTCCGCCGAGACCGGCTACACCTCGATCACCAAGGCCCGCGACGCCGGCATTACCGAGTTCCTGGCCAAGCCGGTTTCGGCGAAGTTCGTCTACGACCGCCTCGCCGCCGTCATCTGCCGGCCGCGCCCCTTCGTCCGTGCCGACAGTTATTTCGGGCCGGAGCGCCGTCGGCGCAACCTTGAACCCTTCTACGAACGCCGCCAGCGGCCTTTCGAATACAACCCAAAGAACCGCTTTCGCGACGAGGGCGAGCACATCCAGGTCACCGTCGGTACCGATTGGCTGACCGGCCGCCAGAAGGTCTACCAAGGGTTGGTCGCCTGACGGACGGGCTTCGGCGGACACCGCTTGGTTCCCGCCTGCGCGCACTAACGAAGTGGGCGTGGCCGTTCACCCCATTGAAATTCCGTTTGCCGATGCGCCGCGACCCCTCGTGGCGAGAATTCGGCTTGACCCCAATGGCGGACATCGTTTTGCCTTCGTTCCGTGTGCTTGCGCAGGTGGTATGTTCGCGGAGTGGACAGCTGCAGAATGGATTGTGGTAGCAGCGTCACCGAGGCTGGTCTGACGTGGGCACCGTCTTTGATCGATTGGAATGCCTTGTTTGGACGCGCGTTACGGGCTTTACGGGGAATTTCATTCCAACCCCGTGAATTGGTCCGAAACCCAAACTAGAAACCTTGCGATGAGCGCCTGGATTCCCGCGTCCTTTCGGCCGGGAACCTAGCGATCACCGTCGTTCCTTTGCCGAGTTCGCTCTCGATGTCCAGACTGCCGCCATGAAGTTTCATGAGAGACAAGGAAATCGGTAAACCAAGTCCGGTGCCACCGTGATCGCGCCAAAAGCTCTCAGCAACTTGGCCAAATGGTTCCAGGATTTTCTCCATATCTTTCTTGTCGATGCCGATGCCCGTATCCGCGACGTGGATCTCCAATCCAGCTTCATCATTTTGTCGAACACCAACTGTCGTTTGGCCCCCAGGCGGCGTGAACTTGATGGCATTTGAAATGAGGTTGAGTAGGACCTGCTTAACATGATGCTCATCGGCAAGAAGAAACGGAATGTGGCTTTCCCCGTCCATCTTTAATTCGACCCCAGCGGTATCCGCCTGCTGGACGGTCATGGCGAGGCAGTTTTCGACCACCCTCGCCAAATCGACGGTGCATTCGTCAACGCGCATTTCATTGGCTTCGATTTTCGAGATGTCCAGAATGTCGCTGATGATTCGGGTAAGATGAATACCAGACTTGTGTATCCCAGAAACGAAATCCGCGTTCCTCCGATCGCCGAGCGACCCGAAAGTCTCTTTTGTCAGGACCTCGGAAAAGCCGATTATCGCGTTGAGCGGTGTGCGCAGTTCATGGCTCATATTCGCCAAAAACTCGGATTTAGCCCGATTAGCGTCCTCAGCTTCCATCTTGGATGCCAAAATTGCTGTCTCGGCCCGCTTGCGGTCCGTTATGTCGGCGGCAATACCGCCAATGGCGATCACGTCTCCATGTGAATCGATGATCGGGAATTTGGTCGTCATGAACGTGTGAAGCCCATCCGGCAGATCGCACTCCTCTTCCTTCTCAATGACACCCCGAGTGCGCAGGACCTCTTGCTCTTGGTCATGACAAAGTCTTGCCATTTGCATGGGGAGGATTTCAAAATCGGTACGACCGATAACCTGATCTCGCTTCACGCCCCAATTGCGTTCGAACTGACGATTGACGATGAGATAGTGTCCGCCGGTGTCCTTCAAAAACACCTCGTATGGCGAATTCTCGATCGTCGCAGTCAGGCGGGCCTCCGAATCCTTCAAGGCCTCTAGGGATTTCTTTTCCTTGGTAATGTCCGTGCGAATGCCAAAGGTACCGCCATCCCTGGTTGGAAACTCTGCGATACGGACCCAACGTCCACTGGCGACCTCATGCTCTTCGACGTTGTCGAAATCCTTGTGAGATCGTAGCCGTTCCTCGATCCATTCCCTTGGCGGCCGATCGCCGCCGGCACGATTCCACTGTATGCACAATTTGTGATGAGGTCCTTGAACGGTTTGCCCGGGATCAGATCCGGAATTTCCGCCGGATAAATCTGTTTGTATTTCTGATTGGCGTAGACGAAACGGTCATCGGCATCGAACAGTATGATGCCTTCGCCACTATGCTCGATGGCGTCCAATAGCTGGGCCCTGTCGTTCAAGGCCGTAAGCAGTTTTTCTTCCGTTCTTTTCCGTTCGGTGATGTCCTGGGTAATGCCCATCATCCTAGCGCGGATTCGATTTAATCCTGGTCGTATCCTGCGGCAGCGAAGAAGTTCTCGCATTCGGTGGGCGTGACTTTCTCGATCCCTTCGGCGATGGCGCTCCACAGTTCATCAAT
>Ga0056134_10000316_pt1 | contig 9606 bp, 7 predicted proteins | sample WorMetGr2BELIZE2_FD_71115 | JGI IMG/M metagenome (GOLD analysis project Ga0056134, IMG submission 71115) | Marine gutless worms symbiont microbial communities from Max Planck institute for Marine Microbiology, Germany - Inanidrilus... ...
AGCATGCCCTTCGCGTCCCGCAGGTGTTCAGCAGCTTGCGCCTCGTCGGCATGCGTTTTCGCGACGCTCAGGATCGACAGTGCAACCCCGCAATGATGAGCGAGCACGGCATCCCGCCTCACGGCTTCGAAAGACTGCGATGAACCGTCGAGGCAGACGAGATGTCCATGGCCGATCTTGCCGACGATTTCGCGGGCGATCATCACCGAGCAGGGTGCGAGGAATGCCACCTTCTGAGCAACCCCCGCATACCATTGTGATGTCAGGCCGCCATACCACTTGTTCGGCGCCCCCATGATGATGAGGTTGTAGGGGCCTAACTCGTATTGATCGAGAATGCCGCTGGCCGGGTCCGGTGCCGTCTTCAATTTGAGTACGATGGTCCGGCCGCCTGCGTGGCGGTATTCGATCTTGTTGTCACCCAGCGGATCGCCCCAGACGTCCGTGTGGGTGGAAACCATATCCCACTCCTCGCCGAACCGGTCCTGTTCGACCAGCATTTCGAGACCGCGTTTCAGGTACTGGATTCCGGGCAATTCCAAACCCCACTCGAGCATGTTCTGCCGCGCGACACGCACTTGCAGACCACCGGTTCTAAGGCCCTGATCGATCGGCCGCACGTAAAGGAGGATGATGTCACACTCCTTCGTGCTGCCGATTTGAGCCGCGTATCGTATTCCCTCGTAAGATTCGTCTGAACCGTCGACGCAGATGAGAATCCGGAAGCGATTGCGGCGTTGTTCGCGCAGTTCTTCCAGTTCTTCGTCGATTTGTCGTCTGGGGAGACCAATCATTCCGGTTTGACCTCAAAAATGCGATCGTCACCCGATCATCGGCCAGTAAACATATGCGGCGGCCAGCATCAATAGGATCGACATGACTGCCATACGCCAGCCGACCTTAAGGAAGTCTGTCGTTTTCAGATAGCCCGATGCGTAAACGATCGTGCAGGCCGGCGTTCCGACCACGGTCAGGTAGGCGAAGGCCGACGAGACTGCCGTAATGAAGCCGATGATGATGGGGTCTTCCTGTGCAACCACGGCGACCTTGAGGACGATCGGGCCGAGAACGGCGACGGCGGCGCCATTGGACATGGTATTGGTAACCAGCGTTGTCAAAGCGGATAACGCGGCCCAAAGGCCTAATCCTTCGTCGGCGCCAACGGGGCTCAACAAGGCGATGAAACTTTCCGCAACCCATTGTGCGGCTCCGGTATTCTTCATCTGGACACCGAGGGAAATGGCGGCCGCATAGAGCAGGACGACACCCCAGTTGACACCCGAGTTGACGTCTTCCCACCGGACCAGGCCGGCGATCAGGAAAAGCGCCGCGCCCATGATGGCGATTGTCCCCATGCCGACGTTCGAGGACAGGAAGATCCATCCGATCAGGATCATGAAGAAGATGCAGATGGCGACCCAGTCGCCCGGCTTCATCGACCCTTCAGCCTGCATCTGAGCGCGGAGCTTGGCAACGGCGCGGGACAGGTTTTGGTACTCGGGCCGAAACGTCTTGAGCAGGATGAAAGTGACGAGCGGCAACTGCAGCAGGAACATCGGATAGGCGTAGACCATCCATTTCAGGTAATCGACGATGAAACGATGCGTCTCCGGGTTAGACGGATCGTAGAAAAATTCCTTCCAATACCCGATCATAATGGCGTTCCTGGCACCGCCGGAGGGCGTTCCGATACCGGCTACCGAACAGCCATAGGAAATCGAGAACAGCAGGACCGCCGCCAGGTTACGAACCTTCTTGGGTTCGTCGGAGGTCAGTGTGATCAATGTGATGCCGACAGGGAGCATCATAGCGGCCACGGTGTGTTCGCCGACGAAGGACGCCAACAGGCCGGAAACCACCGAAATACCGAAACAGATGCGCGATGTCCGTGTGCCGGTTACGCGGACGATCAGCCAGGCAATCCGTTTGTCGAGTTTCTGTTTGACGACGGCGACCGCCAGCATCAGGGACCCCATGATGAAGAGCACGGAATCCGTCATCAAGCTACGCGCCACGTCGGATGAATCGATGCCCAGCATCAACACCTGACCGATAACGATCAAAAGCGCCACCGTCGGCAGCGGCACCGGTTCGGTAACGAACAGGATCGTCGCCACCACCGACATGGTGAGCACGATCATTCCTTCCTGCGACAAGCCGCTGGGAAGCGGCAGGGTCAGCATGAAGAACCCGAGCGCCATGGCCAGGAAGAACCAGCGCTTCTCCCAGAAGTAATAAAAGTTCATCTGGGAGGTGATGTTGATGAGATGCTGGTAGCCCAAGCGGCTGACGCGCTGTGCCGACCAGCCGCCGATTGGGGCACGGGCTTGCAGGCTGTCGCGAACAAGGCTCACTTGGGTCAAGGGTGTCTCCCAGGAGGCAACGAATCGAGTTGACTAGGAATTACACAAATTCTGTGAAGTTTCCGTAAACGCCTAAAACTATTACGATTCCAGGTGCGGTCGCAAGCGTCCGACCAGTTCACAATTCGGCGACCGCGTCCCGTAGCACACCGATCGTGGCCGCGTAATCGTCGCCCTTGAAAACGGCACTACCGGCGACGAGAACGTCCGCACCCGCTTCGACCACGTCACGGATCGTTTCCGAATTGACGCCGCCATCAACCTCAAGCTCGATCGGACGATCGCCGATCATCTTGCGGATGCGGCGGATTTTCTCGACCTGCGACGGTATGAAGCTCTGTCCGCCGAAGCCCGGGTTGACCGACATGACGAGGATCAGGTCGACCTTGTCGAGCACGTATTCGACGATCGCCTCCGGCGTCGCCGGGTTCAGGGAAACGCCAGCTTTCTTGCCGAGCGAGCGGATGTACTGAAGGCTGCGGTCCAGGTGCGGATCGGCTTCCGCGTGAACGGTGATGATGTCGGCACCGGCATCCGCATAGTCCTTGAGAAAGGGCTGCGCTGGATTGATCATCAAGTGCACGTCGAAGACCTTTTCTGTGTGCGGCCGGATGCATTGGATGATCGGTGGACCAAAGGTCAGGTTGGGCACGAAATGGCCGTCCATCACATCGATGTGGACGTAATCGCATCCCGCCGAGTCAATGGCGCGGACCTCTTCGCCCAATTTGGCGAAATCGGCCGACAGGATGCTCGGGGCGATTTTGATGTCAGCCATTACGTGTCCCTTCCTTCTTTTTCTTGTCGATCGGCACGAAGATCGAGCCCGCGGCTTTAGTGAACGGTTGGATTAAGTTCGCCGGAGGCATAACGTTGGGTCATGTCATCCAGCGACATAGCCTTGATCTTGCTGGCGTTGCCGGCGGTGCCGAACGCTTCGTAGCGGGCCTTGCAGATTTCGGTCATCCCCTTCGACGCCTCCGCGAAATACTTGCGCGGATCGAAGTTCGACGGGTTGTCGTGCAGGTGCTTGCGGATCGATCCGGTCGACGCCATGCGCAGATCGGTGTCGATGTTGACCTTGCGAACACCGTGCTTGATGCCTTCGACGATCTCCTCCACCGGAACACCATAGGTCTGCCCCATGTCACCGCCGTGATCGTTGATGATCTTCAGCCAGTCCTGGGGAACCGACGAGGATCCGTGCATGACGAGGTGGGTGTCGGGGATGCGTGCGTGGATTTCCTTGATCCGGTCGATGGCCAGGATGTCACCGGTCGGCGGCCGCGTGAACTTGTAGGCGCCGTGGCTGGTGCCGATGGCGATGGCGAGCGCATCGACGTTGGTCGATTTGACGAATTGCGCCGCTTCTTCCGGGTCCGTCAACAGTTGGTCGTGGCTCAACACCCCCTCAGCGCCGACGCCGTCCTCCTCACCGGCTTCGCCGGTTTCCAGGGAACCGAGACAGCCCAATTCGCCTTCGACGGAAACGCCGCAAGCATGGGCCATGTCGACCACCTTGGCCGTCACGTCGACGTTGTAGTCGTAGGACGAGGGCGTCTTGCCGTCTTCCTTCAAGGAGCCATCCATCATCACCGAACTGAAGCCCGACTGGATCGAACGCTGGCAAACGCCGGGCGAGGTCCCGTGATCCTGGTGCATGGCGATCGGAATGTCCGGGAACGCCTCGATCGCCGCCAGGATCAGGTGGCGGAGAAAGGGCTCTCCAGCGTATTTTCGGGCACCGGCGGAACCTTGCAGAATAACCGGGCTATCCGTCGCCTCGGCGGCCTCCATGATGGCCTTCACCTGCTCCATGTTGTTCACGTTGAACGCAGGCAGGCCGTAATTGTGTTCCGCGGCATGGTCCAACAGTTGTCTCATCGATACGATCGGCATGTCTTCCTCCTAAACTCAACTTCGTTCTGTTTATCCGCCCCGTTGGGGCAAACTGATTACAGGCGCGCCTTGACCTCGGCCACCACGTTGTCCGCGGTGATGCCGAAGTGCTCGAACAATTGGCCGGCCGGCGCGGAGGCACCAAACCCGTCCATGCCGACGAAGCCGCCGTGATTGCGGACGTATTTGTCCCAGCCCATGCGTACGGCCGCCTCGACCGCGACCCGAACGGTCGCCGAACCGAGGACTTGTTTCCGGTACCCCTCGTCCTGCTCGTCGAAGAGTTCCCAACAGGGCATCGAGACGACGGCGGTCGGCACGCCCTCTCCTTGCAGTGTCTCGCGGGCCGCCATGGCAATGGAAACCTCGGATCCAGTCGCCATCAGCGTCACCTTGCGCTCGCCACCCTCGGCTTCCGCCAGAACATAGGCGCCGCGCGCCGACAGGTTCTCGTCCGTATGCTCCGTGCGTTGGGCCGGCACACCCTGACGGGTGAGCACCATGCCGGACGGGCCGTCCTCGCTTTCCAACGCCAGGGCCCAGCACTCCACTGTTTCCACAGCGTCGCAGGGGCGGAAGACCTTGAAGTTCGGCAAGGCCCGCAGCATGGCGACGGTTTCGACCGCCTGGTGGGTCGGACCGTCTTCACCGAGACCGATCGAATCGTGGGTGAGGACATAAACGACGCGCTGGTTCATCAAGGATGACAACCGCATGGCGCCTTTCATGTAGTCGGCGAAGACCAGGAAGGTACCGCCGTAGGGGACGAGGCCGCCATGCAGGGCGATACCGTTCATCACCGCGGCCATACCGTGTTCACGAACCCCGTAGTGGATATAGCGGCCCGAGAAATCGTCGGCCGTGATCGGCGCCGTCGACGGGGTCTTGGTATTGACCGAGCCGGTCAGGTCGGCGGAGCCGCCGATCAGGTCGGGAACGGCTTCGGTCAGGACCGCAAGCGCCTCGCCGGAGGCTTTGCGGGTGGCCCACCCGGGTTGTTCCCCGGCACAGCGCTTTTTGTGTCCGTTCAACGCATCCCGCCAGCCTTCCGGCAGTTTGCCGCTGAGTGCGCGTTCGAATTCGCTCCTGAGAGCACCGTCCATCGCTGCCAGGTTGGCGGTCCAGGCGGCATGGGCATCGGAACCGCGCTCCCCGATGGTCCGCCACGCCGCAACCACTTCGTTCGGCAGTTCGAAAGGCGCATGCGGCCAACCCATCTTTTCGCGGGCCGCGTCAATCTCATCGTCGCCGAGAGGCGCGCCGTGGGTCGCCGCCGTGCCCTGTTTGTTGGGCGCGCCATGACCGATTACCGTCTTGCACGCGATCAGCGACGGTTTGCCGGACGCCTTGGCGCGCTCGATTGCGGCAGCAACGGCCTCCGGGTCATGGCCGTCAACGGGATCGACATCCCAGTTGCAGGCCTCGAACCGTTTCAACTGGTCATCGGCGACCGTCATGTCGGTCGGACCGTCGATGCAGATACTGTTGTCGTCCCACAGAACGATCAGTTTGCCGAGGCCGAGGTTGCCGGCCATCGAAATGGCCTCGTGGCTGATTCCTTCCATCAGGCAGCCGTCACCGGCGATGACGTAGGTATTGTGGTCGACAGCGGCGCCGCCGTACCTCGCGTTCATCAATCGCTCGGCCAGTGCCATGCCGACGGCGGTGGTGATCCCCTGCCCCAACGGTCCGGTGGTTGTTTCGATTCCTGCTGCATGTCCGTATTCCGGGTGGCCTGCCGTTTTCGATCCCAATTGCCGGAAGTTCCTGAGCTGATCGAGCGTCATGTCTTCGTAGCCGGTCAGGTGCAGCAGCGAATAGATGAGCATCGATCCGTGACCGGCGGACAGGACGAAGCGGTCGCGGTCCGGCCATTCGGGGGCTTTCGGATCGAACTTCAGGAACCGCGAAAACAGAACCGTCGCGACGTCGGCCATGCCCATGGGCATCCCGGGGTGGCCGGAATTGGCTTTCTGTACGGCATCCGCCGACAGAAAGCGGATGGCGTTCGCCATTTCGGCGTGGCTGACGCTCGTCTCGAGCGCCGTGTCTTCGGCCAGTTGGGAATGGGTCATGGGGTCTACTCCTTGGTTCCTCGCAATGGGGTTGTCACCAATGAACTGGAAAATGTCCAGTTTGAATCGGGTGGATTTTCTGCATCATCGTCAGGCCACCTCTCATACGGCGTGATGGCCGAGGGCGGCCTTAACCACGTGGTAGGTCACCATCAGCTGCGATAGGGCCAGAGGGTGGCTGACAAGATCGGTTTCGTCGCCGTTTCTGAAATGCCCGACATTGTCTCGCAGGTGCGCCGCTTCCGGGATGAGGTTCCACAACAGGTCCTCGACGCCGGCGGCCGTATCGTCATCCAGGTCACCCCTGATCTGCAGCACGTCGACCGGCTTGCCGTCGGAATCGCGCGACAGGTCGAGGCGGATCCCGTTCTTGGATCCTATGTCGATGATCGGGCTCAGGTCCGGGTGCGGCAGCGTCGGCCGCAAGGTATGGCAGACATTGAGGTGGGCGCCCATCTCCTCGCTGTTGGCCTGCGGCGGATGGAAATTGACGACGATGTCGGCGAAGGTTCGCTGCGGGTGAATGAAACTGACGCTATCTTCGGCACGCCGATCGAGGACGCGCCGGACATCCGCCTCCGTATAACCCCGTTCGGTCGTATCGCGCTGGATCTTCCACTTGATCCGCAAATCCTCAAGCGGATCGACATAGACCTTGACGTCGAAACAATCCCGCATGGCTTTGGTGCTGTACCCGAGCAGGCCCTCGACGACGACATATTCGCGCGGTTCTAAGTATTCAGGCACATCGAGAAAGCCGCCGTTGTGATTGTAGACCGGTTTGAGGACCGGCCGACCGCTTCTAAGCAAACAGATGTGCTGCTCGAGGATATCTACGTAATTGGCTTCAGGGTCTAGCGCCGTTAGACCGAGCCGCGCCCGTTCGGCTCGGGAAAACCGGTGGTAGTCATCCGTGCAAATGGTCACGACACGCTCAGGCCCGAGGATTTCGGCAATACCCGCCGTCAGCGTGGTCTTACCGGCAGCCGAGTCACCGACGATGCCGAGGACGATCGGACGGTCTATGGAACGGTTTTTCGGCATCGGTAGAACTCGGGCAAATCCGGTATTTAACGATGAGAATGGAAACGAAAAAAATCAACAATTAAGAAAAAGCGAATGTAATGATTGGGCCTTTCCTCGAAACACACCGCAGGACGGTTTGGCGTTCTCTTCCGGGTGGACAATTACTACCCTTTCAGGTGGGTCCGTGTAGGTATCGGGCCACGGCTTGGGCCCTGTTTCTGACATCGAGCTTGTCGTAAAGGTTCTTCAAGTGGAATTTGACCGTGTTCAGCGAAATCCCCATACGCTCGGCCACCTGGGCATTGGTCAATCCATCGGACAAGGCTTTGAGCAACTCGGATTCCCGGTCGGTTAGGCTCTCCAGCGGATCGGCAAAGGCCGCGCGAACATCCATGAAGGGAAACACCATGCGCCCGGCGGCGACGGCATGAACCGTCTCGACCAACCGTTCCGGGGCCTCGTCCTTGGCGCAGAAACCAGCGGCGCCCTCGATCATGGCCTGACGCGACACACCGGCGGCGCCATCGCCGGTATAGATGACGATGCGCGGCGCGCCCGAGCATTCGGCAAGCTGGCGCAGAACCTCGCGCCCGTCCATGTAGGGCATTTTCCATCCGATGACGCCGATGTCGAAATCGAATTTTCCGACGGCCTCCATGAAGCGTTCGCCGTCGGCTGCCGTGGCGACGACCCGGAATTCGTCGCTGTCACCGAACAGCTGGACCAGCCCGGATAGTACCAGGGGCGACTTATCACAGAGGACGACGTTGACGACGGCGGGAGAGGTTTCCGGCATGGTGCCTGAAACTACCTTTAAGGGTAGGTTCGGTCTAGTGTTTTCGGCGCCCGGCGTTTCGGGTAGGCAAACACCCGCAAAAACCGCTAGAGGCGGCGCGGAATGAAACGGGACAGCCAGGCCAGGCCAGCCATGCCGATCCCGGCAGCCGCGAACACCGCCGGCAGGTGGAAAGCTTGCAACAATACCGAAAACACAGCCGGCGGCGCCAATTGCCCAAAGTCGCGATAGGTCGTGAACACGGACGTCATCTCGGGACGCTCGAACGGGTGGACAGCGCGAAAAAAGGGTACGTTTCCGGCGCCGTCGATCACTGACGTCGCCAAGGCCGCACCGATCATCAAGGCAACGGCCAGCCAGGGCGTGCCGAAAGCAGTGGCCACGGCGAACGTCGTAAACCCCGAGAATAGGTAACCGGCGAATAGGAGTTTACGGATTCCCCAACGCCGGGCCGCCAAGCCCCAAAGCGGCACGGCGAAGACGCAGGCCATGCCAGCGGAGACGACCATGCCCGTCCGTTCCTCACCGAAACCGAGATGGACCATCAGGATCGGCGCGTAAACGAAGAACATGTACCACCAGCCGGCGCGGCCGACCGCGAGCCCCCAGGCCAGCGCCAGGCGCCGTTGGCGGAAAAACCGCCCCAGGTGTTTGACCGGGTTGACCGGTCGCTTGCGGGCCGGGCCGACGGCGGGATCGTCCGTGAACCTCAAGTACCAGAAGAAGCCGAGGGTCGCTGCGGCCAGGGTCGCCATCGCGACATAGGGCGCACCGACCGCCACCTCGGTACGCAAGAACACACCGGACCACGGCGCCAGGGTCCACACCCCGGCACTGACAAAAATGCGCAACGGTTCGAAGCGGCTGAGCTCCTTTCTCGGTACATAGTCCATCAGAAACAGGTTCAGCGTCACCTCCATAGCGGTCAATGCGAAAGCCTGCAGGATCAATCCACCGATCAGCGCCGGCAGCCCGCCGCTGAGGAACAGTCCGGCGGCGCCGACGGCAGACAGGGCACCGAGCGAAAACACCCAACGGCGGCGGAAGCGGGCGACCAGGGCCGGCACCAGAAGCGCGCCGATCAAGCCGATGATGGCAACCGTGGTGTAGAGCACGCTCACCTTCTGCACATCACCGAGGACCGCATAGACCTCGAGCGGCAACGCGGTGACGAGCACGGCACGGACGGCGGCGATCATGGCGAACAAGGCCGCGAATGTGGCCTTGCGCGGCGTCTTCAGCTCGCCGTTTGCCAGCGGTAGGTTGATCAGGCGCATGGCGCCCAGCCCCCGGGGTTTGGTTCCTCACGACCGGTAGAACCTTAATCGGCTTTCGATCAATATAGGCAGCCTTGTGCCCGCCGCCAACGGCGCTGCGGTCGATGCCGCCGCCACTGATGTGTCATGCGAAAATTGCAGATGTGCTCCGCAATCTTGGCGCGGGTGGG
>Ga0056134_10000319_pt1 | contig 9515 bp, 9 predicted proteins | sample WorMetGr2BELIZE2_FD_71115 | JGI IMG/M metagenome (GOLD analysis project Ga0056134, IMG submission 71115) | Marine gutless worms symbiont microbial communities from Max Planck institute for Marine Microbiology, Germany - Inanidrilus... ...
GAAGTAGTAGTACAGAAATGAGAGTTCTAGCACATATAAGGAAATAAGTAAGTAAGTAAGTACATGATTTCAGCGCGTAGTAATATCAGCGGTGTTAGCGTAGCGAGTCGTACGTCAAATAAGTCTATACAAAGTATAGTAGTATAAAATGCGTCAATTCTGAACACTGCACATAAGTATGTAACGAAGTTCACTTGTAAAGTGCTTTTAAACTAACATTCTCAAAAACGTCTACAGTGTGTGTGTGTGTGTGTGTAGATCGATTCGAGTGCAGTTCAGAGTAGATGCCAGTCTTGTGCACGAAGTCGATGGTAACTTTACGAGAGTATCAGCATATTTTTGGAGTGAATCGTCTATCGTCAACGAAGCACAAGACATTGACTTCGATGCAGTCGTCAACGACTTCAACAATCAGTTAGACAACTTTAACAGTCGGGGGTCCGGATTTCGTTTAGGTCGATTCACGCGTTTTGTCGTTTCTACGATCAAATACAGACCACTGGCTGGCAGTTCTTTCATTCCAACTCCTACCTGGCTTAAAAAGAAACACTGTTCTTTGAACATTGAAAGCAATGACCATGCTTGTTTCAAATATTGTATCCTTGCATCTTTATTTAAGGTAAAGAAAAACCGTGAACGAGTCTCTCAGTACAAACTTTATGAGAATGCTTTGAACTTTGACAATATTCGCTTTCCAGTGCAACCTTCCGACATTGCTCGATTTGAGCAGCAGAACTCCCGCATCAGCATTAATGTGGTCACTTATGATAGCGAAAGCAGGGGCTTTTGCATTGCGTACTTAAGTCGTGATGTCGGTAGACCACATCACGTTAATTTGCTATTGTTGGAAGAGGAAGCATCCTCTAAGCGTCATTATGTGTTGATAGAAGATATGTCGCGTCTGATATCTCACAGGTCTAAACATCACGGAAAGATGTTTGTTTGTAATAGCTGTCTACATCCGTTTACCACCAGTCAAGCGCTCGACAATCATATTCCGTTCTGCTTTCAACAACCCGCACAGCACGTCGTCTACCCTGATCCACAAAATCCGAACGATTGCGTGCTCAAGTTCACGGCACGTAACAAACAGCATCCCATTCCATTCTACCTCGTCTGCGATTTAGAAAGTTTCCTGGTGCCCAGGGAGAATGACGATTATGACGAGGGAAAGAGTTTTCGCGTAGTCGATACGCACACGGTTAGCGGCTTTGCTTGTTATCGAGTGACTCAGTACGAGCAGTATCAGACACCACCCGTGGTGTACAGCGGTCCGGATCCAATGACAAAGTTCTATGAGCACGTTATGACTGAAAGCAGTCTCATTAGCGATATTGTTTCCAAGCAAGTGTCAATGTTATCTCTGTCACCTCAACAGAAAGCTGACCACCACAATGCCACAGTCTGCGGGAATTGCAACGAACCTTTTACACCTCAAAATCACAAAACGATGCATCATGACCATATAGATGGTTCGTATTTGTTTGCAGCCTGTAACAACTGCAATCTGCAGTTAAAGCCAACCAAATATCGGCGTACGGGTGGTAAGCGTCAGGCTTCGTCGGAGACCGAACAGGCAGCCGACTCATACCGAGAAAATTTCTTTCTCCCAGTCATATTTCATAACGGACGAAATTATGATAATCATTTCGTTCTAAAACATTTCGAGCGGAAATGGGTGGAACGCCGAGATAAAAACGACAAAATTTCATTCGACGACGTGTCCGTCATTCCTCAAAATAACGAAAAATATCTACAATTCCAGATCGGAAACGTCAGGTTCCTAGATTCGTTTCAGTTTCTTTCCGCCTCTTTGGACGAGTTGGTATCACTCCTCCTGAGAGATGGAAAGAGTGCATTCTCACACACGAGAAAACATTTGAACACAGACGATGACATGATATTTGCCAAGGGGGTTTATCCCTACAGTTTCATGACCTCGCGAGAAAAGTTTTCAGAAACGTCTTTGCCGCCGATAGACGCTTTTTACGACACTCTCAGAGAGGAAGCGCTCAAGCAGGAGGACTACGAACGTGCCAAGGAGACATGGACACGATTCGGTATAGCTAATATGCAGCAATACCACGACCACTATTTGCTGAGTGATGTTCTCCTGCTTAGTGACGTTTTTGAGAATTTCAGAAAAACTATAATGGCAAATCACAAGCTGGATTGTCTGCATTTCGTCACTCTACCGTCACTTTCGTGGACGATAGCTCTGAAACATACGGGCGAGACGCTGGATTTGATAACAGATCCAGACGCATATCTTATGATCGAAAACAGTATGCGGGGGGGAATAGCTACGATTTCACAGAGATATGCCTCTGCAAACAATCCTTTCGTTGACGGTTACGACGAAGACGAAACGAGACGATACATTACGTATTTGGATGCAAATTCGTTGTATGCCCGGGCTCAATGCGAGCCGCTACCAGTCGGCAATTTTCGTTTTCTGACGCATGACGAGATCGAAAAGTTCGATCTCCTCTCCATCAAGGCGGACGCGGACGTCGGCTACATTATAGAATGTGACCTGCTCTACCCGTCGAAGCTCCACGATGCCCACAATGACTATCCACTAGCTGCCGAGCATTTGACCGTGACATACGACATGCTCAGTCCGTACATCAAAAGTCTGCTGGATCCCAAGAAACCGTGGAAACCATCAAAGAAATTGATACCTAATTTGATGGATAAAACTAAATACGTCTGTCACTACAGAAACCTGCAGCTGTACGTGAAATATGGCCTGGTCATTGCAAAGGTACACAGGATCCTGTCATTTAGTCAGAAGCCTTGGCTGCGTCCCTGGATCCAGATGTGCAACGAACAGCGTAGGACTGCCCGATCGGTGTTTGAGTCAGATCTTGCCAAATTGCAAGCGAACGCGACATTTGGCAAGACTCTAGAGCAAGTGCGCAACCACGTAAACGTACGTCTCATTGCTGATGAGAATAAACTGTTAAAAGCAGTCAGTAAAGTCTCGTTTCGTCGTAGCGAAATCGTCAACGAAAATTTGGTCATGGTGCGAGCAGCGCGCAACAAAATCAAACTGAACAAACCTATAGCCGTCGGTTTCTCTATTCTTGAGCTATCCAAACTCATCATGTATGAGTTTTATTATGGTTATCTCAAGACGAAATACGAGGACCGATGTTGTCTTCTGTTTACCGACACCGACTCATTGTGCTGCGAAATCCAGACGCATGATTTATATCGGGACATGGGAGAGAATGCGGAGTTGTTCGATACGAGCAACTTCGCAGCAGACCATCCGCTATATTCCACAGCGAACCACCGAGTCCTTGGCAAATTTAAAAGTGAAACGGGGTCGATGGCGCCAAGAGAATTCGTAGGTTTGCGCGCGAAAATGTACAGTCTGGACTGTCTGACAAAATCGCAGAAAAGGGCCAAGGGCATACAGAAACATTACATTAAAAAGCATGTACGCCACAGCCAATACTTGGAGGTGTTGCGAAACGTCAAGCGAATCACGATGAGCAGATTTCGCATGTTCCGCTCGACGAATCACGTTGTCAACACCATCGAAATGAACAAGGTCTGCCTCTGTGCGATGGACGATAAACGCTTCGTTTTAGAAGACGGCGTTCACACCTTAGCGTACGGTCACTACTCGCTACGAAAATGATTGTCGAGCGAAATATGACTGTCCCACTTGAAAACTTTCCAACTTTCATGTTGTAATTGACTTGGGTTCGTTTGCGCTATATACGTCAGACGATTTCTGTTAAATATGTTTACGTTGATTTTGTACATATTCGCTGCATTAACTGTGTATACAAACATTATGATGCTTATACGCAATGTACTAAAATGACTCGTTCTGTTTCATTCGTGTCACGTTCTTGTCGCTGCAACACACATGCACGTATATAAAGCACGCAGTCATACAATAAACGATTAGTTGACATTTCAGCCGACTACGGGACAACATCGATAACTGTTGGAAATCGAAAAACATATAAATCTGTAAACGACAAAAGAACTGTTATCGAAACGCTTGAACGAAAACGTCAATCGACGTCGACGACGAGAGGAATGGAAAATAGTACTAATTCATCCAGTGTTACGGACTGTGCGAGAGAAGAACACGAAGCGCTCTGGATTGTGTCTATGCTATTTGTGACCGTAATGTCGTCACTGGTGACGATGGTTCTCAGAAAGTTACGCGCGCGCGAGCGCGCGCGAAACCTGGAGCGCGCCCCTCCCTCCCTCCCCCAGGAGGAGGGGCAGATTGGTATAAATACAACAATCTAACGATACAGTTAGCCATTATGTTGACTCTCAAACATCCGTTTACAGCCATCGTGGCAGGGCCTACGTCGTGCGGTAAGACTAGATTCGTTTTTCGACTGATAGACAACGTATCACGGATGATAGAGCCACCGCCAATCAAAATAGTGTACTGTTATGGAGAGTACCAGCAGCTGTTTTGTCGATATCCTCGAATCGTTTTTCATCAGGGTCTTCCGAACTTGAACGACTTTGACGGTAGCGAACCGGCACTACTCATTATCGACGACCTTATGCAGGAAACCGACGAGACAGTAGCAAGTTTCTTTACCAAGGGCTCGCATCACAGAAACGTGAGCGTTGTGTACCTGGCGCAGAATCTCTTTCCGAAAAACAAATTTGCCAGGACCATCAGCCTGAATGCGCACTACATGGTTCTCTTCAAAAATCCCAGAGACGCCACTCAATTTGCGAATTTGGCGAGGCAGATGTATCCGCATACGTCAAAGTTTGCCGTCGAAGCATATAAAGACGCCACTCGATCGCCGTATAGCTATTTGCTGATCGACCTTCGTCCGGAGCAGGACGACGATCTGCGTCTGCGAACGAACATATTTCCGGGAGAGACTCACTACGTTTACATCGCTAAATGAGCAGACGCGTCAGAAAGTATCTGCCGGTATTGAAACGTATAGCTAAACTCGGCGACAAGGCAAAGCGTGACTATGTTCGAAAATGTGACAAAGAATTTTTAGACTGTATTTCTGAGTGCGCTAAAAACGTAGTAAAGGGCAACGTTCCGCTGACAAATCGTCAGAAGACGAGACTCCGTCGAAGCAGAAACGAGTTGAGAGCGTTGTCTGTGAAGAAGACATCGTTGCGAAAGAAGCGACGCATCTTGCAAAAGGGTGGATTTCTGACTGCTCTGCTGCCTCCAGTACTGGGGATTTTGTCTAGTCTGTTTTTGAAATAATGCAGACTGCCAAGAAGCTGGTTCTGGTCGACGAGTTCGATAGGGAATATAAACGCTTGCAGAGACCCGCAGACGTCGTAGCGAAAACCGATCACAGCTTGCAGCTGTCCGACACTCTGCGTGATCAGACTGTAGCCGACGATCGGAAAGTGAGAGAATATGTCGCCGCTTTGCACAGGTATTTGAACGTGCGTAAGGAGGTGCCGGTGCAAGCAGAAGCAAAACCCAACTTTGGTACACTACTACCGGCGGGTCGTGGACGACGAAGGAGAAAGCGTCATTCGTGGTCTCCATACTGATGTGGAACACATTGCGTTCACCGGGCAGTTTTGGTGGCGTACGCACTTTGCGACGTTACAGCGGACAATCGGAGCGTCAGGCTGAGTCGTTTCTGGCGAGTCAGGATGCATATACACTGCACAAGTCCAGAAGAATTCGCTTTCCTCGACGCAAGACATATTCCAAAGGCATTGGCGATCTGTTTCAGATCGATCTAGTGGATCTGTCGAGTCTGTCGTCGTTCAACGACGGATTCAGATACTTGCTAACTTGCATAGATGTATTTAGTAGACGAGCCTGGGCCGAACCCGTTCGAAAAAAGACCGCACGAGACGTTGCCGAAGCTTTCGAAAAGATTTTATCGGATCGAAAGTGCAACATGGTACAGAGCGACAAAGGTACGGAGTTTTTAAATTCGACCTTTCAGTCCATGTTGAAACGACGTGGCATAAAGTTTTACACGAGCGAAAACGAAGACATCAAGGCTGCCGTCGTAGAGCGATTCAATAGAACTCTGAAAGAGAAAATGTTTCGCTATTTCACCTTCAAGAATACGCGTCGCTACTTGAACGTCTTGGACGACCTGCTGCATTCGTATAATAACACGTATCATCGTTCGATAGGTATGACGCCGCTGCAAGTGAACAAAGACAACGAAAGCATCCTACGAGCTCGTCTGTATCCACCGAAACCGTCATCTTTCAAATGGAAATACGATGTTGGCGATAGAGTGCGTATAACCATGCAGCGTCAACCATTTCGCAAAGGATACACGGGCCATTGGTCAGAGGAGATATTCGAAATCGCATCTCGTCTTCCGACAACACCCGTCACGTACGAACTCCGAGATCTGGCCGCCGAATCTATAAAAGGTCGGTTTTACGAACCCGAAATTCAGAAGGTGATAAAACGTGACGACGAACGCTTTGAAGTCGAACGCATAATAAAGACAAGAAAACGGAACGGAAAGATACAGTACCTGGTTTCGTGGAAAGGATATCCGAGCAAATTCGACTCGTGGGTTGATGACCTCGTCGCACGATGAGCAGATTTTACCTGACCCTGCCGTCGAACAGCTCTATGGACTATTATCCTGAGAACACCGTGGCGCAATACAGGACCAAGCTGATCAGTACGATCGAGTTGGATGGGGAATGGGAAGTCGGTCTGACCGAGATATCCATACCTTCGAACGTACACAACGTGATCGAGGGTTATTGTTACTATAACCTATACCTCGCCGGTGAATTTATACGCAGAATAAATCTCACGCCGGGTCATTACAGACGAATGCGAGAGTTGATGGAAGACTTACATCGCAGCCAACGAGCACAAGTTCCGCTACAGAGTCACGAACCGCTGCTCGTGCAGTTTTCGTTTGAAGCCAACAATAAAAAAGTCCGTATGGTGCGTGAGGAAACCGTTCATAGTCACGTACATGTCGAGTTCAATACAAACCTAGCTCGTCTGTTGGGTTACGACTCCAACGTACGTTATTCGCTACGGCATCCGAAGGTTTCGAAATTTCCTCCTAATATGACAGGAAACATTCACTCTGTTTACGTCTACTGCGATTTGAGCGAACACGTTCTGGTCGGAGACACCAAAGCGCCGCTTCTTCGCATCGTAGATCGAACGTCTCACGCTCGCAACGTCGTACATCGAACGTTCAATCCGCCGTTGTATGTACCGTTGCAGAAGAAGTGTTTCGACACTGTTGAAATCAATCTGATGACCGATACCGGAATACCCGTTCCGTTCCTGAGCGGAAAGTCGTTTGTAGTTCTGGAATTTCGTCCAGCCGCCTATAAATATTTCGCAATGTGACGTTAGGCATCATTTGCTAATTATCACTTCGACATGAAACACAGACAATATTGCTGCGACGCCAGTCGGGACCTGTACGAAGAATATTATTCTCGTCAGAACGGAGGCGAGATACCGGTGTTTGTTGGTAGGAGATTTCAACGCGGACACGGTCTCGGGAGTATTTTGGGCGGTTTCGTCAGACGACTCGTGCTTCCATTCTTTAAAGCCAACGCGAAGAGCATGCTGAAAAATGCTGCGAGAACTGGCATGGAAGTGGCTGATGACGTGATACAGGGACGAAAATTTACAGATTCCGTGAAGAATCGCGTGCCTGCGGGTATAAAAAGAGGCATCGAGGACATAGCGTTTCAGTCTGCACCCACAAAGAGACGAACAGGAACGAAGTCGAAAAGACCAGGACGAGGACATCGTCGTGACATTTTCGCATAATGGCCTTCGTTCACGAGCAGTCTTGCGAATGCACAAAGTCGGAGTTGGATCTGTTTTCGGTGCCGCCTACACAAACTAGTATCGACCAAGGAAGTTGGATAGAATATCATCCAGTCACGAGCGTGATCGAGGGTTCACCGATAGAGTTCGATGTCAATGGCGGCGGAGAAGACTACATTGATTTTGCAAATACGTTGCTGTACGTAAAAGTCAAACTGACTACGATGACCGACAATAACCTGGCTGCCGACGCCGCAGTGGGACCGGTAAATCTGTTTCTGCACAGTCTGTTTTCCCAAGTGGACATTTCACTGAACGGTACTCTGATAACGGCATCGACCAACACTTATCCCTATCGAGCCATGTTGGAAACGCTGTTGAGCTACGGCGAAGATGCCAAGAAGTCTCAGTTGACGTCTGCGCTATTCTACAAAGATCAGGCCGGTACAATGGATTCTATTAATTTCGGAGACAATCCTGCTCTTAGAAACGACGGACTGGTTAAACGTCGATCGATTGTCAGAGAGAGTCGCGAGTTTGACATGATGGGGCGTCTGCATGGCGACATTTTCTTTCAGGATCGTTACATGCTCAACGAAGTCGGCGTCAGGATAAAGCTTGTTCGCAGCAAGAACGCTTTTTGTGTGATGGGAATCGGTAAAGCAGCCATAACTCACGCCTCCCTTTTCGTACGAAAAGTTAAGCTGATGCCGTCGGTTTTTCTTGCTCATGCCAAGACTCTGGAACGCGGCACTGCAAAATATCCCATAAGGCGTGTGATGTGCAAGTCCTTCGCGATTCCGCAGAATTATCTGGATGTGAATCACGAGAAATTGTTCTCCGGTCAGCTGCCTACGCGCGTCGTGATTGGACTCGTGTCTAATCGAGCATTCAACGGTCACACGGAAAGTAATCCGTTCAATTTCCAGCATTTCAACCTGAGCGAGATTGCGCTGTACTTGGACGGTCAGCAACAGCATGCCATCAGACCCATACAACCAGATTATGAACATGGACAGTATATAAGAGCCTACGATAGCCTGTTTGTTGGAACCGGAAAGCTGAGCAGAGACGAAGGGCTGTTTATAACTCGCGAAGATTATGCTAACGGATATGCGCTGTATGCATTCGATCTGAGTGCCGATCTGGGTGAAGACGACCACTTCAGTCTCGTACGTCAGGGTAACGTGCGACTGTCGATGAAATTTGCAGCGGCGTTGAATACGACCGTCAGCGTTATTGCCTATGCCGAATTTGAAAACGTCATCGAAGTGGATCGGGACAGAAACGTCGTCTTCGATTTCGGGGTATGAACTCGGACGAGATCGAACGCTTTCTCAGAGCTCGTGTGAAAGGTTTTGATGGGGTGTTCAGCGTCGACAATCTGCCTGAGGATCCTCACCTACTGGTCTGCAATACGGATCCTTCCGACGAACCAGGTCGTCACTGGATTGCTATCTACGTCGATAATGAAGGGCACGGAGAATTTTTCGATTCGTTTGGACGTCGACCTGTTGTCGATTTTGAACATTACATGAATCGTCACTGTCTGTCGTGGAACTATAACGATAAACACCTACAGAGTATCGTTAGCAAGTTTTGTGGACATTTTTGTATCTATTTCTGCATTCTTCGCAGTAGAGGTTATGACATGTGTAAGATTGTTCGCAGTTTGAGTAGCGATACTGGGCTGAACGACGTATTGGTGCATGCGTTTGTCTGTAGACATTTTGAAAGAATTCGCTAA
>Ga0056134_10000321_pt1 | contig 9500 bp, 7 predicted proteins | sample WorMetGr2BELIZE2_FD_71115 | JGI IMG/M metagenome (GOLD analysis project Ga0056134, IMG submission 71115) | Marine gutless worms symbiont microbial communities from Max Planck institute for Marine Microbiology, Germany - Inanidrilus... ...
GCAGCGTCAAGGTGTCAGTCGCGCTGACGTTGGCTGAAGTGATAGACTTGGCTGGGTCCGTTGACTGATGTTGAATAACAGGCGTCAATCAGTCGGGCCTAAGCCAGACAGTAGGCCACGCCTAGAAGGGGCGCACTATAAATACCTGACAAGCTGTTCATGCCTACTCACCCCTCCTCATCCTTCAGTCACGCACACACTTGCACACATCATCAACCTGACTCCTCCCCTCCTGGGTTAGCGCAATGGGCCTGCTATATAAAGGCCTCAGCATATGGGTCCAGAGTAGGCTGGACCCCTGCATACATACATACCTCTGCCAAGGAGGATGTGTAATTAATTATCGTTGTTTGTTTGTCTGTTTGTCTGTTAGCAACTTTGTGCATAAACTTCCAAAGGGATTTGCATGAAATTTCCAGGGAAGGTTGGCAAATGGTCCAGTGAACAGATGATTAAATTTTGGTGGCGATTCAGATCATGGATATGGATCCATATCCATATTGCAATACTGGTAAGACTGGTAAGACATGCCTTGGTGGAGGTATGCAGTGTCCCAGTGCTTCTGGTTTAAGTAATATTTTCAGCCACCATCTCATTTTGTGAGATTCACTAGTTGTGGATTTGCATGATACAGGCTTATTCTGATGATTTGACATTGGCAAGGAACAAGTTACACTCGTATGTACTACATTACAATCAGTTACATACAGTCTCTTATATGTACTGTATATATGTATTTTGTTAAATAGTGTAATTTCCATATGCATAGCTAATGTCTTGGTGGCTGCTGATGTTGCTACCCCCCGCTGTCATTTTATGGCCATTACACAAGACAACCTTTGTTTGTATCTTCAGCAAACACAAATTCCCCAGTTAAGAACTGGGAAATTTTGTTGCAGCAAAGCTTTATTGCCCACATTCCTTTGCTAACAGCAAGTAACGTATTCGAATTAGGGAGAAAATGCCAGAGTTCTGTTCAGTGGTGTTATGTACACTACCTCCCCAGCAACTGCCGTGCCTCTGATTCAGCCATAGTGGTTGACTATGCGTGCGTTGTAAGGGCAAGTATCGTATTGTAATGTCTTACCTGTGCAACTTGATTTTCTAGTTCTAAACAAATGTTGGTGCATCTAAAATTATATGTTAGTTACAAATTTTATAGTATTCTTTCGTATCAAATCTTTACGTTTTATATGCGTAATGTGGCTAACTACGTTGACCGTTGTCAGTTTTGTTGTACTGCACATGCTGACTATATGTGAGTAAAAGATGTGCAGTCGTGGTTGTATTGTCTGATAGAAATGATAAGATGTCAGCATCGCATGGTGCACTGATTGCATCAATGAAGGATGACTTTGCTCGTCTTCGTGCTGACGTTGAAGATTTGCAGCTGAAACACCAAGACTTGCTCGAGCACACTGGAACGTGCTGCCAGTCTAAAGCACAGCTTGATACTCAGATACGTGCTGGAATAAACGACTACCTCATGATGGCATGTACTTCTTTTTGCATTATAGTGTTTGGCATTTAAATCGAAATGGAGACATTAACATATTTTATTGTGGAAATGCATTCTGACTAAGCCGCCTTTGTAAAAGGAATCATTTTGCTGTGTACTGAACGCTTACATGACTGTGAGGTACTCCACTTATATCTGCATTTGCTTCAGTATAAACTCTCAGTGCATCAGCTGCAGACCATAATTTACCATGTTATGTGCCATCCATTGATGCATAGGGCAGTTGTTAGGTTTGGCAGCCCTACAGTATTTCAAGCCAGAAAGTTACATATGTATTAAACTGTGCTTTGGCATGGTGGGTCTAGTAACATAAGTTCTTATACAAATGTCATTTTGCATACGAGTTGAAAAATGGTGCCATTTTGATATTTTTACGACGCAGTGTGTGTGCATGTTGCAGTATGTGCTATGGCCGTTTGTCTGTCTGTCACATGGCAGTATTGTATAAAAGATAAGGGTTCTTCTTTGTGGAACAGTGTCCCAAACTCTTAACGTAGCCAGTTTATCTGCTTCGTTGTCATGACACGTCACCCATCACAAGTGCCATCAGCTCATTTAGTCACCACAAGTTTATCACACTGAGTGCCATCTTTGTTTACCACACGTTGGCCATGACACAGCATGTCACGTGGTTCATCTGTGACAGCTGAGACTACTTAATGAAGGATTTAAAAAACACTGGAAAATTTAATTTTCAATGTACATTTCAACTTCTGTTGAGATTATGTCACTGTAACATGATGGGCAGCTCTTGCTGCATGCATTGGTTTGTGTGTAACACAATGATAGCGTGACACAGTATCGATTTTAATAATGTGGGTATTTCACAGGCGAAAATGACACACACAACAACAACAACCGTTTTACGGCCCTTTGTCCGGGACAACCCAGGTGAGCCGGTACCAGAAGAAACACTCACCACCCACCATCCTGATCATCTCCCAATCTTAATCAGCTTCTTCCATCTATCACGATCCATAGCATCCTCCCTGTTCTAATTGCATGCTTGGCAATCTTTTTGTACAAAGTGACTTCACAATGGATTATTATTACCATTTATGTATACTGTATACCAATACTGGTGCACGTGTTGTGTTTTGTGTTTTCTTTTGGGAGGCATCCTTGTTGGTCCTATTCATGTGTTGTCAACTGCTATGTTTTTATGATACTGTTTGGGGGGCAGGGGGCCACAGTAAATGCTTAGCCAGCGTTGTTGGTCCTGTTCGTGTGTTGTCAACCACTGTGTTTTTATGCAACTGTTTTACGAACAAATAAAGATGATGATGATAATAATAGCCATTCTCAATCAAAATGTGCTTATTAAAAATTCTACAAAATGGTACTTTGTTTGTATACGTTAATTTATTCAGTGACAGTCCTAATATTACATCCTGGTTGAATTGACGAAATATTCATTTGCTAGTTTCATACTGTGTTCATCAGCTGGCTGGTGCTGCCGGAAGTACGGCAGCAGCTGGTGATAAAGAGACAGAAGAACGCACACGAGCGGCTTTGGTTGCATGGCTTGGGTCGGACTACATAGATCGTAATGAGTTGGAGTCGAGGCTGGCGGCTCTTGCTCAGTCTGTGAGTGAGGACTTGAACAGCAAGATTGATAATGCAGCAATGCTGGCAGCTGCTGCTGCAGGTTTGCACTGTTTGGATTCTGAGTTGATTTAGTAATTAAACTACTGATTGCTATGACAAATATACTGTGTATCAGTTTCTGGATGAATGTTGTTTTCATTACTGCTTGATTATAACTAGCATAAACAGCAATACATTAATTGTAGGCCTCATATAGGCCTCAGTTCTGTGATTATAGTCCAGCAATTTCCAGGCTGGACATAGTACAAAGCAACCAAGCCTGACTTGGTTTTTTTAACACTTGTTTTGTGATATAGTATCTTAGATTTATGGTGCCTGTCTGGTATTGTTGCATTAGATTTATATGCTTAAATACCAGCCCTAAATTATTGGTTTGGAAATGCATGTGTTGAGTTGGACGTTAAACCTTAACTGGATCAATCAGTTAACAAGTTTCAACCTCTTCCACTTATTTTTTTGATTGAACAAGACAGTGACACATCACAGGCTGAAGCTGTGCTTATCAGCCTCCGATGTTGAATCATACAGACTCAATTGTGTTGTGTCATTTTACCTTGACCAGTGCCTAGCGTGAATGTGAAATGAAGAGCGTGCCCTGTGATTGTTAGGCCACATCGCAGTCTGCGTAGATGTCGCCTGTTGTTACAGACAGAGTAGCGTGGTCTGTCTGTTGGTCTGTCAGTCACAGCGTGAGCCCTTCAAAAATGGTTGAACTATGTCGTTTGGCATGTATACTCGGTGGGCCCACAGAACCATGTATGGGGGTTCCAATCCCCCACGTGAATGGGGCAGTTTTGAGTGGGAAAGGGACGGCCTATTGTGAAGTATAGGGACTCCCTGCCATGTGCTGTACAGAAACAGCTGTACCAAATGAGAAGCCGTTTGGGATGCTGAGTCGTCTGGGTCCAGAGAACCATGTATTAGATGGTGATGCGCATTGGTGCCTCCTGGCAAATACAGTTGAACCGCCCATATGCGGCAGCAGTGTGGCCCTGTGTCAAATTATTTTGAAAACTTGTTTTTAGTCCTCCATAAGTTACTTGTCAGTAAGCCTCGGTTGAATTGTTTGCAGCATCATGACAAGTTAACAGTAATATTTTTAAAATTTTTTATCCATCTTATGGTGCCAGTGGCCACTTTATTCAGTTGACTTTACTCAGCAGCGAAGTTAGTAATGTTTCTGCTTGTGTAGTGGCAAGTGCCAGTTCTGACCGCGTCAAGGCAGATGACGGTGGTGGTTCTGGTAGTGATCGTTCTGAAGGTGAAGCACTCGGCATTGTCGGCACTGGTGCCAGCATGCAGCACAACTGCACTCTTTGTGCAGGAGCAATCACAAAGGAGGTTAATGACAGCTGCTGTGAATTGCTAACATCGTTAACATAAGCTTATGTTTTAAAAGATGGAAATGACAAATAACCAAGATGTATTTTTTGGACATATGAAGTTTACTGAGCATAAGACAGATACCCATTTACTGGCATCTTTTCCAGGACAGCCTGGGTAAGCTGGCACCAGAAAGGTCAAACCAATCTGGATTTTAATGAAGCAAGAGATGATGGGGTGGAAGTGACATCATCTGGACCGTATGTAAATTATTTGCACCTTGCTCCAGACAAGATAACCATGCCTGCAACTCATCACTTTATTTTACTTTTTGTGTGAATTTATAGTTAAAATGTGCAAGTTGAGCAATGAGCATTAAAATTGAAATTTTTTATTGCCATTTAATTAATATACTAATCACAAATACACACTGGTCATGTTGTGATTGATAGGATGTTCTGCATCTTATTCACCGTGCACTGAACATTTATGATGCTGATAAGACTGGAAAAGTTGACTTCGCTCTTGAGTCCGCAGGTCTGTGAAACATGCTCACAGCTTTCTGATGCTGTATGTAATTCATTTTAGGCCACGTCGCAGTACTATGTAGATGCATCCTATTGTTACAGTGAGTAGCGTGGTCTGTCTTTCACGATGGTGAGCCCTGCAAAAATGGCGAAACCGATCGAGATGACATTTGGTGTGTGGACCCTGGTGGGTTCAAAGAACCATATATTAGATGGCATCCAGGTCACCCATGTGAAGGGGCAATTTTTGAGGGAGAAAGGGACGGCCTAATTTTAAAGTATAGGGACTCCCTACTGTGAACTGTGCAAAAACAGCAGAACCAGTCAAGATGCTGTTTGGGATGTGGACTTGGATCATTTCACTAAGGAAACGTGCCATTGGGTCCAGGTTGGGGTCCAGATCACAACACATAAAGGGGCAGTTTTGAGGGGGAAAAGTGGCTGGCCCAGGACATATCCGGAATTGATATACTCAAAACCACTCAGCAGAGAGCAGACCCGGTATCGTACAGATGCGAGTTGGGGATGTCTTAGACTGGGTCGCATTGGCGCAACCAGGTGAATATGATTGAATTGTCCATGTGCGGCGGCAATGCGGCCTTATTACAGACACACACGTATCTCTTTAGCAGTAGCGGAAGACTGTTATATTTTAGTTGTGTTGTTTCTTTTTTGCCAGAGAGAGATTTTTTGATGTCCCTGAACCGATTTTCCCTTCAGTTTGCCACACGACACTGTATGTTCCGATATCGATGCTGTCTTATGGGGGACGTTCATACTTGCCCCCTAAGAATTTGATCGACAGAAACCCATTTTTCACCAGTTTGTGGTCCCGAAGTCGACACTGAGGCCCACCATTCAATAATGCGAGGGAAAGTGAAAACAATAGGGTCAGTCTGTGGCTAGGCTCAGACGTCAATACCAAACATGCTGGAGATCTCAACACCCACTGCTGAGATCATTTATTCCATTTGGTCATGCAGTGGAGCAAGAAAAAGTTCAAAGCTGTATAACTTTTGACAGCTAGCAACTCAGTGTTTGTTCTAGGGTGGGCTTTCTGGGTCAACCCATCTGACCCAAACATTGCTACGGTCAGAACTGCTTTACGCAGGCAACTGTCAGTTTGTGCACTGGCCCACATTCTAGTATTAAAATTACTTTGACTACTTGTTTTGTCTTGTTTTGACAGCTAGTGACTGGGATTGTGGAGGTGGGCACTGCTTAATGCGGATGGAGTGGCGCCCATCCGGATGTTCAGTGTGTCTGCCTCTGTTAATCTTCCCTTGCACCATAAAGTCCAGAAGTTCTCTTCTGGCACTGGCTCACCCGGGTGGTCCCAGAAAAAGGGCCATAAAACGGTTGTGGTACTTGTTGTGTCTTGTTACAGTGTGAGGTGAGAATTTCATGACTACACATCAGTATATTGTAGATCATTCCGTGTCATTTTTGATGTGAAGCCTTTGTCATATTATCTCAATAGTACTTGTACTGGTACTGCTAAGTCCTGAAATTCTCCTTTTGATTTTTCAGGCCCTGAAAATTATTAGAGTTGGAAATTTGCACCGAAAAGTAATGAAAAATGTCCATTTTTCAGGAACACGGTAGACAAAATGCAGGACTTTTGTCTAACGTGTTCCAGAAAAATGAAGTCACTAATATAAACAAGTAGTGCGATGTAATTTTCACGACAATGTAAATAACGTCTGAAATGGTTACTGCTGATTTGCATTACTGTATTCACTGACTACACCTTATTACATACTAATGTTACACTTTCTGCCTCTTCTTTTGCTATCAAAAACGAGCAAAAAGGCCATAAATGGTAATACCGTAAGTAGGTCATCATTTTCTGGTATTTATAGTGCTGATAAGTACTGAAATTTACTTCTGTCATTTGAGCGAGAAATTTGTTGATGACTGAGCTGTAGTTAGCTGTCCTTAACTTTGTGAACTAACTACTACAGCTGTGTAACACTGTTGTTTGGTAAGACGTCTGTTTGTGGTCTGTAGTAATGTGAAGATTAAAATTTGATGTGATGACAGCATCATAAATTAATGTTGGGTATTATTTTGAGTGATGCAAACAGTGGAGTTACAAGAAACTGCAACTGTTCAGTGAATGAGATAAAAATAAAATGTCCATTGTTCAGTAACAGAGAGAGAGAGGAAAAATCAATATGTGAGAAATATGTGGCATTATAAACCTATTTATAATCAGCTTTCACTGCGTTGTAATTAATCTTAGTGTCGTTAGAGTACATGATGAAGTGGAATGTGATTGTGGCAGGTGGCAGTGTAGTGAGTACACGCTGCTCGCAGACTTTCCAGCCTCGGACGGCGCAGCTCAGTCTGTTTGGTATACCACTGTGGTACAGCACCAACTCTCCGCGAGTCGCTATTCAGGTGTGTGTGTGTGTCTGTGCGTGCATGCGTGCGTGTAATTATGCATTGTCAACGGACAGTTTTACTGCATATGTTGTCACTGCTGTACTGCAGTACAGTTGTCTGCCAAATGTTGTGCATGTCATTGCTTGGTGAGTCATTGTCCACGGCTTTCAAATAATCTCACATATTGCTGTGTTGGAAATGCTGATTGTGTGCTTGATTATCCATTTATCCTTGTCCGTGCAAAACAACATGACTAAGTCTAGGCAGGATATAGTGAACTCGTGAAAATCGCTTTGAGGATTCTTGTGGAAGGATTGTGACGTAGCAGCCAAGTAAAGAAGGTATGGAGAAAAGTACATGGAAAAGTTGTGAATTGTGGAAAACGTTTGGGACTGTAGTACATGTGCAACAAGGTATGGTAATCTGCGAGTTGATCAAGCGTGATGACAGTGTAAAGCATTGAAGACAGCTGGAAAGATTAAAGGATCTGGACCTACAGGTGTTAGCTGAGAAATGACTGTGACAGATGAATGTCATGATATGGAATAGTTGACAACTCATGTAATTTAATAATGGCTGAAGGCAGTGTTTCTGATGACTGGCAGTATAGTATGCTGTTAGCAGTATTTGAAAGGTAAGGAGACCCATTGGAGTATGGCTCCTGCAGAACAATAAGGCTGCTGGAACATGCAGTGAAGGTGATAGAGTATGCATATGAGGTAAGAATTAGAAAGATGTTGGTGATATGCAGATGGATTCAAATCCGGAAAAGGAGCTTACAATCTGACATGTTGTTAATGTTCATTACGTGGTTGACCCTGCTTGCTTGATGTATTATCCAAAAGTTGTTTGTAATGTATTAGACTGTGAAGGAGAGTGGTGATGTTTGTGTGGTAGCCGGGTGTGCATCCCGGTGAGTGCTGGGCATTCAGTGGCAGTGAGGGATACTTGGTCGTCCAGTTGTCGGCTGCCATCACAGTGACAGAAGTGTCAATAGAACACATCCCAGTGTCGCTTGCACCTGCAGGCAACATCAACAGTGCCCCACGTGACTTCACAGTCTGGGTGAGCTGTTGTGTAGCTTTTTACCACACGACAGACACTATGCTAGCACATGTGTCTGCCTCTGTTAATCTTCCCTTGCACCATAGAGTTCGGAACTTCTCTTCTGGCACCGGCTCACCCGGGTGGTCCTGGAAAAAGGGCCGTAAAACGGTTGTGGTGTGGGTGGTGGACACTATGCTAGCACTGCTAGCACGGTATATACTGTGCCCCTGTGTCTGCCCATCTGTTTGTGTGTTTCAAGTCTGAGTTCTATCAAATGGCAAAACATCACGCAAACAATTTCGCATGGTAGCCCATGGACTTTTGTTTTCTGATGCCGTAGGTCTTGATAATATTCAGTGTGGTCACCCCTGACTGGGGTGCCAAATGCCCCTGGGGTGGGAAAAATTTGCAGCTTTCGACAGATAACTTGCTATATCTTGGAAACGGTACAAGTCAGAGACATAGTTACAGACAGACACCTGTTTAACGGCCTCTTTTTCAGGACATCCTGGGTAAGCCGTCACCTGAAAGGTTAAACCAGTCTGGATTAAAGTGAGAGATAATGGGGTGGAAATGACATCATCTGGGCCATATGCAAATCATCTGCAGCTCACTCCCGACAGATAACCATGCCATCACTTAATATTTTACAGGCTAGATGCTCTTCCTGTCACCCAGTCAACACTGTCAACGCTCTGAAGGCAGTAGTTATAATTGAAGACTAAGTGGAAGTTACGTGGCCTTATCGAATGATACCGATGTCAATGACCTTGGGTGATTGACGGTCACTGTAGCTGTTTCAAACCTTTCTGACTCCCATATGCACCTCAGGATATATAGCATATATTAACTATGATATGGTTACACAAATTATAAAGTGTACATATGCTAAATGACCTGTTTTTTGTCGACCGTTTGTAAAACCGTTCGCCTTATTCTGTCGGACTGTTGTCTGTCCTGTCTGTCTGTCTGTCTGTCTATCTGCGACGTTGGTGTATTGTGACCAAACGGTTGCTTGGATCAAGATGAAACTTGGCGTGCAAGTAGGCCTCAGCCCTAGCCACATTGTGTTAGATGGGGACCTAGCT
>Ga0056134_10000329_pt1 | contig 9342 bp, 10 predicted proteins | sample WorMetGr2BELIZE2_FD_71115 | JGI IMG/M metagenome (GOLD analysis project Ga0056134, IMG submission 71115) | Marine gutless worms symbiont microbial communities from Max Planck institute for Marine Microbiology, Germany - Inanidrilus... ...
TATTTTGATGCCGCACGGCGTTGCTCCCTTCTCGTGTCCCAATCGTCGCCAAACGCTTGGAAACGAGTAGAATCAACGCCGTGCACCCTGTCCATAAAATTAAACCGGACAGCAGTGGGCTTGACCCGGCCATCCACGTGGATCCCCGAGTCAAGCCCGGGATGAGGCGTAAGAGGTGCAATTGGACGTCCCCCTCCCCACCCCCTAAATGTCGCCTTTTGACAACGTTTGTCCACCTTTTCCCAAAACCCTGGTCGTCATTCGTCATCATTGTCCATCCTCGCCAGACACCGCGCGATGTTGGCCTCGCCGCGGCGCACCCATTCGTCCATGTCCGCCTCCCCGGCCGCCTCCGTCTCCTCGACACCCGGCCCCGGCGGCTGCGTCGAGATGCCGAGCTTGGCGATGCGCGCCTGCGCCTCGATGGCGCGGACGGCCGGATGCAGGGCGCCCTCGGCGACGGCCTGGCGGCAGATCATGTCGAGGGTATCCATCCAGCCCCGCTCGCGGGCCGCAAATTCCTCGCGCAGGTCCTCGCGGATGACGGCCAGGCGCCGGCGTATGCTGCGCTCCTTCAAGAGCCGGGACCCCCCTGGTTGCGCGCGCTCACCTCGCTGTAGCCCGCCAGCCTCGCCGCCCGGGCCGCGTTGCCGCCCCGGGCATAGAACTGGCAGAAGGACTCCTGGCGGGGGTTGAGGGCAGGGTCCGCAAAGGTTGTTTCGGAGGCGTTATGAAGCGGGGTGGGGTCGGGGTCGAACATGGGGGCCTCTTGGGGTTGAAGACGTTCCGATGGGTTTGTATATGATTTGTTCTATTTATAGGAAAATAAACATATAATGTCAAGATAATTCGTTATTCGCCGTGTAGGGTCGTGGTGGAAGCGGGAAAAGCACCCCTTTTGCGGCAACACTCATCCGTCACCCCCGCGAAAGCGGGGGTCCAGGCAACCGTCAACTGGATTCCCGCTTTCGCGGGAATGACGTACAAAAAAAAGAAATTAGGTCTTTAATCAGCCCATTGCGATCAAGGGGCTTTTGGTAGACTTTGTCCACCGCAAGGCTACTTAAACAGGTACGTAGGGTGATTGCCTGGCTATGGCGGTACAAAACCCTAACCGAAGTTTCTGGAAACGTGATTGGGTCGATGTGACCCAAGAGGAAGCGAAAAGACACCCTCTTTGTGGCATGGGTGGATGGGCGATCGCGTTTGGCATTTGGTTGATCGTCGGCTGCTTGTTCGCGTTGTGGATCGCCTATTCGGAGCTAGGCTTTCTGTCCTTCGTGATTGCGCTCGTGCCCGCTGCCGGGTTGACCGGTTTGTATTTTTTCAAGTCCAGGCACTTTGTTCCGGTGTTCGTAAACCTCACCGTGGTCAGTATCTCCACCAGTGTCCTACATGCCATCGGGGCGGGAATACACTCGACAGGCGGCGTATTGGAGAACGCCGTCGGCATTCTGGCCCACCTCGCATCACTCGCCTATATCTTCTTGTCTCGACGGATTCAGGTGACCTTCCGTCGTAAGGTGGTGCCGAACGATCTTCACTTCGTCTGGGATAAGATCCGGGCCGATATGTTCCTTGAATACGGCTGGGACCGGATCGGATCAGCGGAGCCGGCCAGAGGCGCTTGAAACAACGCCCTGACCGACGCACACCGCCTCAATTCCCCAACAGCTTCTTCAACTTATCCCCCGCCGCTCCGACGCCTTCCTCGATGGCGCCTTTGGCGTCTTCGCCCTGCTTGGTGATCTCCTCGACCGCCTTGCCGGCCGTTCCGCTCAGCGTCTTTTGGAGACTGTCGAGAGTCTTGCCGACGCCGATGGACGACATGGCGCCGCCGATCTTGGACGTCATCGAGTCAATGACCTGCTTGGCCACGTCCGCCGGCGAGGCGCCGCCCTTGTCCTTGCCGATGTCCTTGAGGTGGATGTCGGGCAGGGACGCCCCCATGGCCTTGCCCTGGAGGATGCTGGCGCTGACGTTGACCTTGCCGCCGCGCACGTAGAGGTTCTCGATGACGATCTTCGGTCCGCCGCCTTCCGATTTCGAGCCGGAGCCGGCGAACTGCTTGGCGTAAGCGTCGACGTTCTTCTGGATGGCGTCGATGTTGCTGCCGCCGGAGCCGAGCTCGTAGGTGACTTCCGGCTTGTCGATGACGATCTCCTTGATGACCACCGGGTCGCTGGTCACCGTGCCGGCATCCACATGCAGGCTGACGGAACCGAGCGTGAAGGCGGCCGGGGTCTCGAAGCCCTTGGGATTGCCGACCTTGAAACCTCTCAATGCGCCCTTGCCCGAGGTGGCGTCGAGATCGACGCCATCGAGGGTGACGCTGGCCTGGGTCGCCTCCGAGCCGACACGCTCGACGGCGGCCTTGATGAGATCGCCGAGCGACGAGTAGAGGACGAAAACACCGATGCCGAGGACGGCGACGACGGCAACGACGCCGATGATGATCCCGCGTTTCATGATCAAAACTCCCTGATGAACAAACCCCTGCATCGCCGGGCGACGGCGACGGTTGAATAGAGCATAACAATTTTAACGTGCTATTACAGGGAAACGAACGCCAATCAAATCCGGCATCCGCGGCCGCACCGTTTGGCCAAGCCGGTCCCGCCGGTTTTCGGACCGAGGGACACCCCGGGTCCCGGGTGCGGCGTCGGTTCGATGGTCCAATCGCCCCGCCGGTCCGTATACCTGTAGAGCGGCCCGAAGCCTTTCCGGGCCGGATTTCCAGCGTAACATCAGGGACACCAGCGCCATGGCAGATCGGGTTGAGAAGGAAAACGCAACGACGACCGTCTTCTACGACGGGTCGTGCCCACTTTGTACCCGGGAAATCGCGTTTTACCGCAAACACGTCGGCGCCGGCGATCTCCGCTGGGTCGATGTGAGCGAGGACGGGCAAGACCGCCTGCCCCACGGTCTCAGCCGTGAGCGGGCGATGGCACGGTTCCACGTGTCGAGCGGCGGTGAGATCGTTTCCGGCGCCCGCGCTTTTGCGGTGATGTGGTCGGCCCTGTCACGGTTTCGGTGGCTCGGGAGAGCCGCTCTCCTGACGCCCGTCACCCCGCTGCTCGAGGGCGCCTACAGACTGTTCTTGCCGCTGCGCCCCTGGTTGCAGAGGCGGTTTTCCCGCAGTTGATCGGGGCCCGCCGGGCGATGCTGCTGGGCGGCGCTTTGGGCACGCTCCCCGATCTCGACAGTTTCCTGCCGGCCGCCGATGCGGTCGACGCCTTCACCGGGCACCGGGGTGCGACGCACTCGCTGCTCCTGCAGGCGGCTGTGACGCCGCTCCTGGCCGAGCCCCTGGTACGCCCGTTCCGCGACCTCAAGGACAAGCGGGTTCTGACCTACGCCGCCGTCTATCTGGTTTTTGCCACCCATGCCCTGATCGACGCCATGACAGTCTACGGCACACAACTGTTTTGGCCCCTGTGGCCGGAGCCGCTGGGGGTCGGCTCGATCTTCATCATCGACCCGCTCTACACCCTGCCGCTGCTGGTGGTCGTCGTCTGGGCCCTCTTCGTCAAGACCTGGTCGGCGCGCTACCAGGCCTGGGTCCGCGGCGCCTTGGCCCTATCGACCCTCTACATGGTGTCGACACCGCTGGTCCAGGCCCGGATCGAGGCCCGCGCCGAAGGCCTGTTGGCGGGTCAAGGGGTGTCGGCGGAGCGGCTCCTGGCCATCCCCGCACCCTTCACCATCCTCTACTGGAAGGCCATTGCCGTCGACGGCGACCGTTACCTCAACATCTATGTGCCGGTGTTCGGCGGCGACGACGGGATCATGACCTACGCCCATCCGCGCCACATGGCCCTCAGCGCCTGCCTGGCCGACGACCCGGCCTATAAGAAGCTCGCGCGCTTCACCGACGGCTTCTACCGCTTTGAGATGCAGGGCGACAAGCTGGTTATGGCCGACCTGCGCATGGGCCTGACGCCCAACTACGTGTTCCGCTTCGCCCTCGCCCAAGAGACGGCGGACGGCCTCAAGCCCCTCGACCGGCCGACCCGCGAACGCCGGCCGCGCGGCGCCGAGGGGGACTGGGACTGGATCTTCAAGGGCGTCACCGCGCGCGCGGTGACGCGCCCGGCGGAGGCGACGGCGCAAGTCGATCCGGCGTCCCTCGGTCCGGGCCGGGTACGACTGGCGCAAGGGCCCTGCGCGTCCGGGCAGGCGGGGTAGGCCGATGAGGGGATTGTCGATCCCCAGATGGCGCACCGCCTTTGTCTGGGTCGCGGTCATCGGTTTGGCGCTCGCCTCCGGTTCCGCTTGGGCGCAGCCGGACGACGCGGCGCTCGTCCAGGCGCTGCGCGGGGGCGGCCATACCATCTACTTCCGCCATGCCGAGACCGATTGGAGCCAGCAGGACCATGTTTCCAAGCCCGGCGACTGGACAAGCTGCGACGGGACCAAGGTGCGTCAGCTCTCCGACATCGGCCGGGAGACTGCGCGGCGGGTCGGCGAGGCGCTCAGGGCGCTCAAGATCCCGGTCGGGCGGATACTCAGCAGCGAATACTGCCGGGCCGTAGAGACCGGAAAACTGATGGCTGTGGCACCGATCGAGACGACGCTCGATATCATGAACATGCGGGCCGCCGAACTGGTCGGCGGGCGTGACGCCGTCATCGCCCGGGCCCGCACCGTGCTGGCGACGCCGCCGCCCGCGGGCACCAACGTCATCATCACGGCGCATGGCAACCTGTCGCGGGCCGCCACCGGCGCCTATCCCGGTGAAGCCGGGGCCGGGGTCTTCATCGCCGACGGGAAGGCCGCGCACGGGTTCCGCCTGGTCGCTGAACTGACGCCGGCCGACTGGGCACGGCTGGCCCAGCGTTTCGGCGGCGATTGAAGCCAGCCCCGCCCGGGCCCGCTTCTCAGGTGCGGGCCCTCGGGACCCTGATATTCGGTTTTTGCACGGGTCAAACCGGCGCCACTCGGTGTAATCCTCAACCGATCACGAAACGCCTTTGGCCGGCTGGAGGCCACCGTCCCATGAACCCCAACACAAAAGGTGCGTTGCTCGGCCTGCTGGCCTTCGCCATCTACGCCAGCCACGACGTCATCGTCAAATACCTGGGCGCGACGTCATCGTCAAATACCTGGGCGCGACTTACGCGCCGTTCCAGGTCGTCTTCTTCAGCGTGTTGTTCGGCTTTCCGCTGGTCTCGTTCATGCTGGTCCACGACGTGCGCGCCGAGAACCTGCGCCCGCGCCACCCCGGTTGGACGGCGCTGCGCACGCTGGCCATCCTCGTTTCCACCGTCTGCAACTTCTACGCCTTCTCGACGCTGCCCCTGGCCCAGGTCTATTCGATCCTGTTCGCCGTACCGCTGCTGGTCACCCTGCTGGCGATCCCGGTCCTCGGCGAGCGCGTCGGCCTGCACCGCGGCGGCGCCGTCGTCTTCGGCCTGATCGGTGTCGTCGTCGTCGTCCAGCCCGGTGCGGTCGACCTGACGCTCGGTCACGGGGCGGCGATGGTTGCCGCGGTCAGCTCGGCCGTTGCCGCGGTCACCGTGCGCCGCGTCGGCCGCATCGAGCGCGAGGTCGTCCTGCTGGTCTTCCCCATGCTCGGCAGCTTCCTGGTGATGGGGGCCCTGATGCCCTTCACCTACAAACCGATGCCGCTCGCCGACCTCGGCGCCATGGCCCTGATGTCGCTCCTCGCCTTCATCGCGCTCAACTGCATGATCGGTGCCTACAAGGCGGGCGAGGCGGGCATCGTCGCGCCCATGCAGTACTCGCAGATCCTGTGGGCGACGCTGTTCGGGTTCTTGCTGTTCGACGAAATCCCCGACGGCCGGACAATGCTCGGCGCGGCGATCGTCATCCTGAGCGGCATCTACATCGTCGTCCGCGAGAGCCGCAAAGACGTTTCGGCCAACACGCCGGTGCTGCGGTCGCGCGGGCGCATCGTCGCCGGTCCCAACATCCGCATCAGCCCGGCCGTGCCGGCGGAATCCGGCGAGCCGGAACCCCGCGACGATTGAACCCGGTCAGGACTGACCGAGGGCCTGGGCCAGGGCATACCAGGCCGGCTTTTTGCGGTAGTCCTTGTCGTAGGGGGTTCCGCGCACCAGGCCGCCGTCGGCGCGCGGATCGTGTTCGGTGAGCCAGGAAACGCGGTCGCTGAAACCCCAGACGGAAACCTGGGTCACCGCGTCGAAGTCGAGGACCACATCGAGGTAGCGCCGATAAGCGTCGGCGACGATGCCATCGCGGGTTTCGATGCTGTCGGTGAGTTTGCTGTCCCGCGCATCCAGTTCGGTGACCAGGATGTCGAGGCCGAGATCGGTCACCTCGCCTAAGAACGACCGCAGCGCCCGCGGATTGAACGACCTGTCGCGGTCCGGCGACAGGTGGCCCTGCAGGCCGAGGCCGTGGATCGGCACGTCCCGGGCGCGCAGGCGTTCGAGCAGCTTGAGCGTGTGGCGCCGCCGGTCGGCGCCGCTCTGCCAGGCCCAATGGAGGCCGTATTCGTTGTAGTCGAGCCGCGCCTTGGGGTCGGCCTCGGCGGCGGCGCGAAACGCCTTGTCGATGTAATCGGGCCCGATGGTTCTTAGCAGCGGGGTGTCGCGCAGCCCGTCGCCGCGTCCGTCGGCCGGTTCGATGGCCTCGTTGACCACGTTCCACGACTGCATGCGCCCGGCGTAGCGCCCGGCCAGCTTGCGGATGTGCTCGCTCATGATCCATTCGGCGCCCGGGTTCTTGTGGCCGAGCGCCGTTTCCAGCCACGGCGGAACGTATTGGTGCCAGATCAGGGACTGGCCGCGCAGCAAAAGGCCGTGTTCGTCGGCGAAATCGCGGATGCGGTCGGCCTTCGAGTAGTCGCGGCGGCTGCGCGTCCACTCGACGACCCCCCACAGCACCGGTGCGGCCTCGATGATCAATTCGAAATCGCGGACCAGGGTATCGCGGTAGGTCCGGTGGAACATGTATTCACGGTCGATGTGGGTGCCGACGATGAACTTGTCGGTGCGCTCCTTGAGGGGGGTATCGCCGATCGTGGCCGGGTCCAAAGCAGCGGTCGTGGTGACGCAGCCCGGCAACAGGCCGCTGGTCCCGGCGGCGGCCGCAAGACCGCCGGTCGTCTGGAGAAAGCGCCGCCGCGACAGCGCCCAATGCCGGTTGCCGGTCATCGCGACCTCCTGACTGGCCGTCGAGGCGTCATCCTAGCATGGACGGCGGTTATTCGAAGTTCGCGAGGTAGGTCTTGAGGAGCCTGTCGAGGTCTTCGCGTTCCGGCTCAGACAGGCCCGCGGTCAGGTTATGCTGGGTTTCCACATGGGCCGTGACCGCCGCCTCGATGACGCGCAGCCCCTCGTCGGCGCCGTGCAGGCCATGGTCGCCCTCGTTTGGCCCGATCCCTGTTCGGAGCCCCGACCCTCGCCCTTTCGGTATTCGCTGCCCTGACCGGCGCCGCGATCGTTCTCGCCAGCGTCTGGCTCAGCCAGCGGGCTCACCACCGGCCGACGCCGGCGCCGGTTCCACCCCGTCCGGTCCCTCAAACGTGAAGACGGTGGCCGCATCGACCGGATCTTGCCGTGGGTAGTAACGACGTCAGGAATGCATGGAAGGTCGGCGTTTCCTAGGAACAAGCGAGAGGACCTTGGCGGCGGTGCCGCTGCCTTCCCCCTTTGCGGTCACTTTGGCGTGCTCGCAGCAATTATCGGATTTAGATCAGTTTTCCGATATCGCTGGGCGCCTAGTACGCCGGGATTGGCCATAGGCGGGCGTGTTCTGAACGGCCTCTAGGTACTCGCGATTTTCTTGGTGGGGTCATAGAACGGCTTTTCCACCACGGTCACCGCACGTTCCACTCCTTCACCAAGGGTCAACAGCTCAGTTCCTAACCGGCTCTGACCTATTCTGACCATGCCGAGGGCGATGTTTTTCTCGAGGCGGGGTGAATAGACGGCCGATGTTACGTAGCCGACTTCTTGATTACCTGTTCTGAGTGGCCAGTGCTTGGCATTGGGCCGAGCAAGGGGCTGGCCCTCGATTTCAAGGCCGACCTGCAGCCTGGTTACACCTTCGGCCCGGATTGCTCTTAATGCTTCCTTGCCGATGAACTCTGAATCCATGTCCAGGTCGACGAGGCGATCGAGTCCGAGCTCGAAGGGGTTGGTATTGATGTCCATATCGGCATGGTAGGACAGCATGGCGCCCTCGATCCGTCTGATCGTGGAAGTATGCCCGGGTTGGAGACCGAACGGTTCGCCGGCGGCCATGATCGTCTCCCATAGCCGGTCGCCATGCCGGAAGTCTCGTAAATAGATCTCGTAGCCCCGCTCGCTCGACCAGCCGGTTCGGGAGACAACCACCGGAATACCGTCCAATGTCGTCTCGATCAGCCAAAAGTACTTAAGCGCTTCGATGTCGTCACCGAACATCGCCTTCATGATGTCGAGGGACCGGGGGCCCTGCAATTGAAGTGGCGATACGTCGGGTTCGCGGATCTCGACAGCCATCCCAGCGAAGGTGGCGACCCCTTTGGCCCAAAGCAAGACGTCGCTATCGGCGAGGGAGAGCCAAAAGTGGTTCTCGCTGAGCCGAAGAAGCACCGGGTCGTTGATGATGCCGCCATCCTGACTGGTCAGCAGAACATACTTGCACTGACCGACCTGGCAGTTCGAGAGATTGCGGGGCGTCAACAGTTGAACGAACCGAGCCGCATCGGGACCGGTGATCTCCACCTGGCGCTCGACCGATACGTCGCAGAGAATGGCGCGTTCCACGAGATTCCAGAAGTTGTCTACCGGATCGCCAAAATCACGGGGTATGTACATGTGGTTGTAGACAGAAAACCCTTTCGCGCCCCATCGGAGCGTCGCATCAAAGAAGGGCGATTGGCGAATTTGCGCACCAAATCCGACTGAGCCTGTGTTTGTCCTCAAACCAAGATATCCTGTTCCAGCCCAACGATTCGGGACCTACAAGGCAACACGGATACACGCCGATCAAGCCCAAATCGTCGCCTTGCTGTTTCCGACGGGTGAGTAAGCGCTCCGTCTTGCGGCTTCTCGGAACCATCGACTGCCGGTTTCCAATACTGGCCTTCAGATCAGAAAGCCGTCATTTGATCAATTGTGGCGCTTGGACTGTAGTTGGGAAGTCCCGGAGATCTTGGTCGATGAGACCCCCGCCGGCACAGTTATTCTCCGCCCTGGAACCGCGAGCAGACGCGTTTCGACGGTCCGGATTTCGGCAGCCCACCCCCGATACTGTTGATAAACTCGGTCTGGAGAATTCGGCTTGAAACTTCTTACCCACTGAGCCGCACCATGCATTCTTGAGACGAAGGGATCGGTCAAAGAAGCCGAATTTTCGCCCTGG
>Ga0056134_10000332_pt1 | contig 9250 bp, 10 predicted proteins | sample WorMetGr2BELIZE2_FD_71115 | JGI IMG/M metagenome (GOLD analysis project Ga0056134, IMG submission 71115) | Marine gutless worms symbiont microbial communities from Max Planck institute for Marine Microbiology, Germany - Inanidrilus... ...
GTGTATAATGGCGTTAAAATGGTTGTGTGCATGATTCGAATCTCGATGACAAAAATCAAATGTGAACCTCTTTTGTCCGCTGACTGCTGATGTGGCTGTGTCAGTGCGTCGACATCAACGGCTGACTGAATGTCACCTAGAAGTCGCTGTTTTTGAGCCTGTAGGATCTGTTTGACGGTCGACTGGAGGCTGCCGAGGTGCAGAAATACCTGCAGCGCTGTCGCTACTTGCGTCTGATTCTACAAACGTCCACAGCTGGTTAACGGAAAAGTGTTAACAAAAAGTCTGTCAGTGCATTCTTTTTACCAAAAGAACAAAAGCGCATTACTAGTGTCAAGGTACAGGTAACCAGCATATATTGAAGTAATCACTATTTTAGCATTTGTTAGAAGATAAGTGATACTGTCCACTGAAGAGAGATTCTGATGGCAAACTCCAACCATGTGATGCAGCAAACGACAAATAATGTTCTCCCAGTTAAGTCCTAATTCGTGCCACAACAAAGATGGAGCTGTTTGACAAGGGCAGACTGGACCCAATGTGCCTGTACTGACAAGGACTGTGAGGACAGTTTATAGATCAAGACACCAACAGGTTAACTACATAAAACTACTGCCTATAACATATGAAACACTAAACACCTTCTGCTACTACATGATTAGTTATTTATGGATCTAGAATCTTTATGTAAAATATTCTGCGATCAAACTGTGATCAAACCTGTGCCTCGATGCCTTGTTCAAGCATCTTGTGGGCCTGTAATTCAACATCCTTGCGAGCCTGCCTGATGAACCTCCGATCAGCGTCGACAACTTCAATACCACTTAGATCCACCGTTGACGACATGTAGTCTACACAAGTATCATCCTCAGCAATCAGCAGCAGCAGCAGCAGCAGCAGCAGTGTGCAGTTCACTAGTATGTGTTTGCCTGTTATCAGAAGTCTGCTGTGCCCACAAGTTGGTATGTTATCACCAGACCGTAGTGATAATGGCAACAGAATATTACACAAGAACTTGGAAAATAGCAAGAAGGTCAGGCCAAGAGCAGAATGCAGAGATAAGGATAGTACTGAACAAGTACTAACGAAAGAACAGACCGCACAACAAGTACTATGTACCCTGGCGCCTAAAATATTGCAGAGCACTAGGGAATTACACGGCAGATGGACGAGCTTTGGAAGGATGCAGAATGAAAAACATAAGCATCTCCGTTTCCACTATATTTCCTGGGTTTTGATCAAAAGGAAGTTGATAGACAATTCAAGGAAGGCAGTCAGAAAATGATGAATCTTCCATGACTACATAAGCATGAAGAGCCAACTATGCTGAGACATGCTGCCTCATCAGCAGTGGCCATCAACCTAATACACTAGACTGGCACCAGAGATTCAACTGAAGACAGCCACAGATGCAGGCAGGAAAATGAAACTGTTGGACACATCATCCTCTGATGCCCACAGCTGGACAACTTCAGAAGAGACAAGAGCATAACAAAAGGTCAGAAGAGCTGCTACCATAAATACAAAGACAACCTAATATCTCACGAACGATTACAAATACATGAACGAAATTTGGTGGGTAGATGTAAGGCATCACTCTACACCATTCCTGACGTGCATTACTTCTTTCACTGAAATTCAACATCACAACACGGTGGCAGCCGCCATCTTGAATTTCTGGCAAAAAGCCGTATCTCCAGAATGGTTTAAGGTATCAAAACAAAAGTTTGCATGAGGGATAAAAAAAGCCATTCCTAACGTCCCAAAATGTTGAAATATGCTGCTTTTCGTTCAGAGGTAACTCTCAGCTTCTGGTAGCTGTGGAATGCACGAGTTCGTCAACAGGTTCATCATCATCACTGTTCCACTTGTTGGGTCCATAGCACAGCATATCAGCAGCAGCCACAATGGCATCAATGCTCACTAAAGGTAAGGAGTACCCTACCCCATGAGGAGTGTTGGTTGGGTGCTCATCTCCCTTACTTAGGCCTTGAGCTGGTAGGTGGATAAACCACTTAAGTCTGTGACGCAAAGCCAGACCTACAGTCACCTGACAGCGAAACGGCCGGGAGTTAACTCGTAAGCTCTCGAGTCGAAAGCCAACGGCTTAACCATTACACCACCAGGCTACACATCAATGCCGACTGACATCATCATTTGACAACGTTTGACAATCTGTCTTGGATCAGCATTCTTTTTCTTCTTTCCTATCCACCAATGTATGACGACGACATTTCCGTGTCACTTGTCAGGTTGGTATGACCACTGGTCTACTTGTGCACATGTTGATGATTGCACAACCCAAAACTTTCCCATGTTTGGCATGTGTTAGCGAGGGATCACACAGTTTTACCTGCCACCTACACATTTATCCACAAGTGGAATGAACCAAACCTGCCTTTACTACCCAGCCACAGAGCATCACTGCACTTCGGCCAGTACTCATTTTCCATCCCACTGAGGGTACAAGCCTGAGTTGGCCCAAATGGCTGGTTACAAGGTTGGTTGGCTGGAGTTCAGCGTCCCTTTTCAGCACAAATACGGCTATATCAGAGACAAGGGTGGTTACAAACTGAGGGAGTTTACTCGCCTGCAGATGGTCACCCATCCCAGTACTAACCGGGTCCGGCATAGAGTAACTTCGTTGATCGAGATCAATGCACTACAACTAAGCCAAGCCGCCACCTGTAAATGAATAGTGTAGTTGACAGTCTACACATCTTTTACGGGCAGGTTGACAAGTCGCGGTATCAGCTGCCTCGAACTGATGTGCCGCATCTTGGCAGAACTGCCACCAGCGTTGGTAGCATGTGTCTCAAGTTTGGTAGGCACACAATCTATCTTCCTGAACATGATCAGCACTGATCAGATAGACGCATGTACAGACAGCAGTGAGCACCAACCGAGTTCATTAAGACTCTGAGCAGCCTTGGTGATCTCGCGCGTGCCTCCCTGCAGCTGACTGTGCAGCCTCTTACTGAGGTACATGATGCGTATGATGTGACGAAGCAAGTCACACGTCTCCTGCAACGACAACAAGGCGATGATCAGGAAGAGCGAGTCTGTACAGCTAACTGAGTTGATTTGAATGATCACAACAACGACCACTTTACAGCCACTATGCATGACAACCTATGTTAGCTGGCACCCCCAGTTAAGAACTGGAGGATTTTGTTGGAACACGTTTTACTGCCCACATGCCCGTGCTGGTGGTAACTGTAGTGCATTCAGATTAGGAAGAACACACAGGAGTTCTCCTTGACAGTGTTAGCTACACTGTCTCTGCACTGTATTTGAATGAATGGATGAAAGGCGACTATAGTATGTCACATACAAAAATAACGAGAAGGGAAGGAAAGGTGTGTATAGGTAGATTTTCAGACGTGGTTTGAAGACTGGTAATGTGCATGTCAGGCTGATGTGACAATGCAAACTATTCCACGCACGAGTGGCAGCAGCCCAAAATGCTCCATCGCTGACGCTGGAATGGCATGTGCAGCAGGCAAGCACTCAGCAACAATGACAGCGCTGATTGCAGATGGTGACGACTGTGATTTAACTTACTGAGTCATGACAATGCAAACACCATGTAAGTCAGCAATAAAAAGAAGCAGAAATGGATATAACAACAGACAAAATTCTGTCCACAGAACTACATAGATCTCATCGTTAGTGTTAATGAACAAGATGGCAGATAAAGAATGGATAAGTCCAGTTAACGATTCCCTCCTAAATGCCGACATAAAATTTTGCATTAGTCACACCTTAGGATGAATGGACAACCAGAAAAGCCAGATTCACGTGGAAAATAGCTGTTAAGCTGCTGTGTGTGCCATCAACAACAACAACACCTGACTAACAGCCTCCTTTTTGCAGGACGACCTGGCTAAGCCAGCAACGGAAAGGTTAAAACGATTGGGATTTTAATGAAGCAAGAGATGATGGGCTGGCAGTGGCATCAGCTGGACCATATGCAGATCATTTGCACCTCACTTCAGACAGTTAACCATGCGATCACCTCACCAATTTTTACAGGCTGGATGCTCTTCCTGATTCCCTTCATCATCCTTATTATTATCGACCACTTTTGTGATCCAGGCAGAGCAAATTGTCCAGTGTGTTATGTGATCAAACAATAACTTATGAACTAAACGGTCTTTACATGCTGGTTCATCTAGGTCAAGTCTGAAGGTCAAGGTCATAGGCCAAAGCTCACAGTCAGAGGATTTATTATGCTTCTTTCAGTTATGGATGCATGTTACAAAGTGACATATTTTATGGGTGCACGTAATGACGTGATGCATTTTCGGTTGTTTGTTGAGTTTTTTGTGCTAAGTGGCTGATGCGACCTCGAGCAAGGCATTCTAGTTATTATCACTATCATCGTTCAGTGACGTGTGAAGTTGTTCACCTGAAGACGACGCAGCTGCATTGTCCGTGTAACGATCTTGTTATACGGCTCAACGACACGACTGCGGATCCTACACAGTAATGCACACATGAAATCAGCACATATCACAATGACAAAAGACAAACATTAAACCAAAGCGACAAATCTAATATAAAATGAAATTACAAAATTCTAGTAGGTTACGAAAATGAGTTTCTTTGAAAAAACATGCTTCCAATTAACTTTTAGAGAACATACATCCTTTCCTCACAATGATGAAATTTTTTGCAATTGCCCCCATTTTTGGACTTGACAATTTGCAAAAATTACACAGCTAAGTACTCTAATAGAAGTACAAAAGGAAACAATTAGCTAGCAAACACGATGATACATGATGCAGTCAAGAATATACGAAATAAACAATTAAATAACTGAATTCTCACGAACTTACAGCAGTGAATTTTGTGTTCAAATTTTTTTGCTTCTCTGCAAAACCAATCAAGTTCATAATTTAACAATAAATCACCAACTTTGATTTTGTTATCATTTTTAGAATACTGGATGCCGAGACTTTTTAAAGGTTTTTTCTGCAGTAATATTCTGAAGGGTCCGCTGTAAAAACTTCTGTCTGACTTAACTTTTTTGGCAGTATTTACTAAATAGTGTATGCCCTGGCTATAATAGCTCAGTGCAGAGCTAGCATTAATCGATGTTATTTCATGTCATGGAATGGAATAAATTGGAAAATCTGTCAAGCCGCTCTCATAGGCAACGTTGTATAACTAAACATGTGACACTGTACGAGTACTTAAGTAATTAATTAATCCTGTGAATTTCACAGTAGCACTTATAACTACCACCAGTCACAAGAGTCTACTACAACTTCTGCTTTCTCTTCAACCAGCCTAGTCTTCCTGATTTACTCTAGTCTCTGGGTCCAGCAGGGTGCTAAACTAAAAGCAAACCTTTGTGACCTGTGCAGCCAGTTGTTAGATATAACAACAGGTATGAGGATATGACGCTGACAAAGTTACCTTTCAACAGCAAGCAGGAGAGACTGTATTCTTGTCTGCATCATGTGTAAGACACCTAGAAATACACAGCAATAGTCACCACTGCTCCAAAGACACATTGGCATAGCCAGCTGTATACTTCGCAACATTTCACCATATTAACTTGAACGAGCAAACAAACAAGAGGCTCTGTAGTCTAGTGGCTAGGGTGCTGGACTTGCAACTCAATGGTCAGCAGTTTGATTCCCGGCCATCGCGGTTAGTATTGGGATAGGTGATCATCTTTGGGCAGGCAAACCATCTTGGTATTTTGCCAAGCCAACCAGGCCAACCCATTCTCCTACCCTCAGCGGGATGGGAAATGAGTATCAGCCAAAGTGTGGTGATGCTCTGAGGCTGGAGAGTAAAAGCAAGTATGGCTCATTCAACTTCTGGATAAATATATGTGGGTAGCAGGTGTGAGCTGTGTGATCCGTTCTTAACAGATGCCATACCTGACAGCCTTACAGATAAGTAGGTTATTCTAAAGAGCTATACAAATCTGTAGTTACGTTACTTTACTTCACTTTACTTTACAAGAGATCAGCAGCTGCTGGGATGTCTGACAGTGGTGCAGTGACAGACGGAAATTTTTTACGGACGTACACTTTCCATCGTTGATTTAAAGGATGTAGGTTTTTTGCCAATTCCAGAGACATAGGCTTTCACTATGGGGAGGTCTCCCTTTCCACTGGCAGATCCAGACCCCATCCAATACAAAGTAGCTGTTCTGTGTGGTAACCATCATACTGAAATCTAGCTTGAAACAGTTAGGTGTTTAGCTACATACATCTATGTCACACACACACAAACAGATATAGACAGACAAACACACAACCCACAGCATAAGCCGGAGCATTATCATGGTCGGCTAACAAACAAATACAGCAACCAATCAATCAATAACCACTTATATAATGCCACCATGGTTCAAACGCACAAACAATAGAGAAATGAAGAAACACCAGATCTATAGAAAAAATTAAATTAACAACAAAATATTATAACATATTTCAAAACAAACCAAAGGATGAACTACATCCGCCAATTTTACAACAAAAATGTCTGCCGAAACAGTTTGGTTCTTAAAGACCATTTAAATTTTGCAACAATAGATAGTTATTGTAATGATGGCAGCAGACAGCATATCAAAAGGCTTGCTGGTTCAATATGACCGACATCAAGTTTGCAAGGCAAATGCCAACATCTACTGACTAACCATCAAGAGTCTCGATTCCAGTTGCTTGTGAGAGCAGATCTTGATGATGAGCCACTACCTACACATGCAGTACAGAAACAAACACAGGAACATCAACATTCTTAATCCAAGTAACTTGACTACTTCAGTCATACAGTACCTTTAGCGTGCACAAAATACACAAATACAGCACAAAATACCCTAAGCATATACCTGAAATCACTTCAACATACCGACGCCAAATAGGGTACGATCATCGGAGAGTCGGCGTAAAGGTGGCTTCTCCTTCCTTTGGAAGGTCAGATGTGGACGAAGAAAGGATGAAACCAGAGCATGATTTGGTGATTTTCCTTGGCAGGGGTTCATGTTAAGAGTTTCTTATGGTGCTTTAACGGTGAAGGTTGGGTGACAGGAAGGGCATCCAGCACAAAAAGAATCTGTGCCACTTATTCCCAAAGGTTGTCTTCAGGACTAAGTAGAGGAAAATCAAACAGGAATCAGCTAACCCAGTTCACCTGAAAAATGACTGGTAGAAGAGACTCGGTGGTGGCTGTGATGTCCACCTTACAGACGAGCAACACGATATCTATAACAATAACACTAAAAAAACAACAATAACCACGTTCATATTACACAACCAGATGCAAAAACTGTACCTAATTGCGACATTTTGTTCGCCAACAGCGAACTTCATCAGGCATATGGTCATGTGACGTTGACGATTACCACGTGACCAAAATATGGTCATAGGTTGTTGGTAGGTTGTAGGCTCCCCGTCTCTGTTCACAGAGTTGGCCTCCTTGCATATATAGACTCATTCCTTGAGTTGTCTTTTTTTCCGATGACTTTCTCTATGTAGGAGCTTGGCACCAGACGACAAGAACAAGGAAGAGCTACACATCAGAACAGCTTTGCAAAACTGTGGCTATCCAAACTGGATCTTTGAGAAGGTGAAACAGGACCAGTGGAACAAAGAACTGAAAGCCAAAAAGACAAATAAAAAGAGCACAACCGACCAAAAAGACAGTGGACAGGTAGTCATTCCTTACGTGGGAGGGTTGTCGGAGGCTACCGAAAGGATTTTCTGAAATTTACGGAATAAGACAGCCGTGAAACTCTACAAGACGTTAAGGAATCTTCTAGTCCATCCCAAGGACAAATGTACACTTGGCCAGACAAGTGAGTGTATCTACATTGATTCCATGCCACAACTGAAGCAGTACATACATTGGAGAAACAGGCCGGAATTATGGAAAGAGGCAAGAGGAGCACAGAAAAGAAGTGGAATCCATCAGCAATAGATCATTGACACGGGCAGATCGGAAAGATGTGGCAGCAGAAACCAACAAGTCAGCCATAACAGATTATGTGGCAAAAGAGAATCATGTTATTGAATGGTCCAGTGCCAAGATCCTAGATAAAGGCATCAAAAAACAAGATAACTCAAGGAATCAATCTGTACATTGCAAGAAGGCCAACTGTATGAACAGAGACAGGGGAGCCTACAACCTACCAACAACCTATGACCGTATTTTGGTCACGCACTCATCGTCAGTGTCACGTGACCATATGCCTGTTGAAGATCGCCATTGGAGAACAAAACGTCGCAATTAGGTAAAGCTTTTGTGTCTGGTTGTGTAATATAAACATGGTTATCACAGTTAATCCAACCTGATGAATGTTTAGAAACAACACTAAAAAACACCTGTGAATGCAGTTCTCTGTCCAGTAGATTTACGCCCTCGGCAAGCTTGGCTAGTTGCTGTGAAATTGCATGACTCTGAATGATGCGCGTTGCATGAGTTTTTGCATCAAACTCATCGTCTGTAAACTGACTAAACACCTCTACAAATCATACAGTACAGGCATGTTCTGACTACACCACCATATGTTGGATCACCAACCACAATTTCACCTCTATAAATGTATCTGCATACACACATACACATAAGCCAATATTTAGTACACTAAACCATTCAAAACAGGAAACATTTAATATCTGCTGGGCATTCCTAATGCTTAAACTGAAGTATTTGATCTTAAGACGTAGGTTTAGGTCTATACTTAGACCAAACTGAGGTCAAGTTAGGTATTAACAACTTAAATCTATCTAGAAAACAACTGTAAGCTACCTATTTCATTCACCTGAAAAATGTATTATGGGCCTAATTTTCAATATTACTTGTCCATTGATTGGCAAGCTGGCAATGACATTAATCATATGTCAAAAGGCTTGACTATCTGCATAGTCAAAGATCAAACTGAGGTAAGACATACTGCAGGACTTAATCCTTCCACTTTGTCCTAGCAGTTTGATTACAACTTGAGTCTTAGCAGCACATAACATCACTAGAGTTCGGCCGATTCGGGACAAACCGCCGATGTCCGATGTTCCGATATTCAGGCGAAAAAAATTCCGATGTCCGATTCCGATTCCGATGTTTATTTGTTCGGTCATGCGAAACTATGCAGGCGAGGTGGGCGACGGTCGGCGACAGCTGTCAGCTAACGATCGTTAGCCGCCTCGCCGGCCGACCAAGAGTGGTGATTTGAATGCGCGTGGGAGTTGATAATAATCGCCCGCCGGCGACGGCGAACTTGTGTTTAAGG
>Ga0056134_10000339_pt1 | contig 9063 bp, 4 predicted proteins | sample WorMetGr2BELIZE2_FD_71115 | JGI IMG/M metagenome (GOLD analysis project Ga0056134, IMG submission 71115) | Marine gutless worms symbiont microbial communities from Max Planck institute for Marine Microbiology, Germany - Inanidrilus... ...
CTTACGCTACCTTGTGAAAATGAAACATCACATTTCATACTTTTATAATGCACTCTTAGAATATTTTCCACTGCATCAAGCATGGTGTGAAATTAAAGTTTATCAAGTACAGAGAAAACAAGTTGACATTCACAAGGTATGTTCAGAATCACCACTAGCAACATGCGAGCGTGTTAGCCATTGGTCAACTGCGTCATAAATCAGCGACTGCTCCAAGCCTCGTCACACATGCAGCAGACGCTGTCGCAGCTCATCAGTGTCATAAACGTGACAGTGACGTCATATTTATGACACAAGTAAAATAAATAAGTAAATAGCTTGCAGAGGGTATTCGTTCCCATTCCCAGATATGTAAAAATTATTAAAAGTCCATCAAGGTTTTCCAGAGTTATGATCACAAATGTACTGCCATGTTTTTATGGACCACAGTGTATTTGCATGTAAAACTAGGTGCTGCATTGCCTATCATATTAGATGACTGTCACTGTTATGAGAATTGATGTATTATGTTGTTGTAATTTTTCATAGCACTGAGTTCTGTGTTGATAATGTTCAGTCAGGTACTGTCTTTTATGTATACTTTCGGAACACTGCATTAAATGTATTAGCACTAGATACTTATTGATGTAGTACAGTCTGTACTCTAGTTTAGCCTAATTCTAGTTTTCACATGCCAAAGACATTGTCGAATTTCCAGTTGATGACCCTCAACAAAGGCATCAAATTATAGTTTGTCAATTTTGTGTATCTCACACATAATATTCTTCTTCTTCTTCTTTTATTTGACATCAGCCTCCACAGACGGCAGTTCTGAGTCAGGTCAACTGCTTTGTTCAGTGTGATGTTATTGTTGTAGGCTTTCAGATCGCGCTGGACGGTGTTCAGCCACGTGATACAGGGACGCCCTGGTGGTCTCTTCCAGTTCTCTGGTGGGGGAGCCGTTAGGATCATCGCGGCATCATAATATTGGCAGTTTTTAGTCTCGGAAAAGGATACAAAATTGGGACATAGTTACTGTGTAATACTAACAGAAAGTTGTATGTGGTCTCTCAAATGGTGTACTTTTCAGTGACCTTGATTGACTGCTAACTGTTCCAAACTACACCATTTCGTCAATTGTCGTCTAGAATGGGTTAAGCTAGAGACCTCAAATTTGGTAGGTAGATTGACCATGGTAAGTACTGTCCTACAGGTGACAAACCGTCCCCAAAGGGAGCATAGAGTCATGTAGCCTTTCAAATCTTGGGCCACCGTCCTGTCTTTGGGGGATTGGGTGAAGCTGTGCACTTCAGATTTTGTACAGATTGATTATGGCAGTTATGCTGCTGTGTGCTTGGTGAATTTTCCACAAAGGGGGCATGGTCAGGGTAGACTGTTTTCATAAACAAGTGGTAATAACTTAACAAATGTACAAAACAAGTGCATCAACAAGACGCATATCCCATCATACGGCGCCCTCATCCTCATGTTTAGGCTTCTGGAGGAGCTGCCCCTAGGCCAAAGTTCACCAAAATGGGAAAAGCTCATCTCGGACAGCAGTCGAACAAGCATACAAAGTTTCACACCGCTATCTTTTTCCACTTCTGAGAAATACGTAACCGTAAAACAAAGGCACAGTAAACGAAGTATCCCAACCATACTACCGTATCTCACCATGGTGAGATAATTACGACATAGTTGCATTGTCCTCCATTTTATGGTTGTCATGTGAACAGTCTGTTTGTGATAGTTAAATTTCTTGCAGTAATTGTTGTTGTCTTAACAACAAGTGTTTTAAATATGGTAGCTTTTGTATTCTAAATTATCATCATTGTATGAATCCAGTCATGTAATGAAACTAACACCACCACCCACCACACCACAACCGTTTGACGGCCCTTTTTCCGGGACCACCCGGGTGAGCCGGTACCAGAAGAGAACTTCTGGACTTTATGGTGCAAGGGAAGATTAACAGAGGCAGACACACCGACCATTCGGCTGGGCGCCACTCCATCCGGACTAACCAGTGCCCACCTCCATCATCCCCCCATTTTGTTACAGGCCGGATGCCATTCCTGCCACCCAACCAACAGTGTCAAAGCACTGAAGGCATTCGGATTAGGGAGAAGATGCTAGAGTTCTCCTCAACGGTGTTACCTGCACTGTCTCCGTACCTTGTAATGAAACTGACAGTGCATCATAATTTTTATCAGACACATCGGTGTGTGTGTGTGCGTGTATGCAGTATATGCACACCACTACATTGTGGTCAGATTGACGGCTGACTGTCCTGTGTGCTAGGTAATCAACTGCAAGGTTGGCATGATGAAATCTCAGAAGGATGCTGGTGGGTTGTTTGCACTGGTTACCATGGAGAAGCCGGATGATGTCAACGTCTGCATTAGCAAACTCAACCAGACACTCTTTTGTGGCCAGAAAATAACAGTGATGAAGGTATATCAATCTCGTTTGTTTTTTTTTGAGGTTATTGTCTCTGCCAAACATATTGTCTTCAATGCTTTGACACTGTTGGTTGGACGTCAGGAAGAGCGCCTGACCTGAAAAAATTGAGTGACAAGGCGCTGGTGTGGTTGTCTGACTGGAGTGAGCAAACGATTTGCATGTGGTCCAGCTATTGCTACTGCCACCCCATCGTTTCTTGCTTCATTAAAATCCAGAATGGTTTTACCTTTCTGGTGCCAGCTTATCCAGGTCGTCCTGGAAAAGAGGCCGTTAGACAGCTGTCTGTCTGCCTTGTGTCTGCCAGTCTACCATCCTTTATGTGATGATGAAATGTTGCGTGAATGGCATAAGCGGAACAGTGCTTCTGAGATCATAAATATGTCCACAGATGGCATGAATTGAATGATGGGCTTGGTTTAAGTAGATATCAGTGTTAACTTACAAAACATCCTCGTCCATTTTTTGTCTGTTTTGCCATCGGTTTTTCCATTTGTTTCAAAAGAGAACTTTCAAAGATAAGTGCGCCTTTCCTGTCTCCCAACCAATAGTGTCAAAGCACTGAAAGGAACTCAAAGCACTAACTGATCTAGGGAAAATCACTAATTGGTCTTATTCTTTCTTGGTCCACTGTAGACTCCCGAATTAAGGGTATTGCTTCCCAGTGATGGGCAGTAATTAACTGTTAGAAGTTAACTTCAGTAGTTTATCTGCTTTTTAGTAGTTAAAAGTAGTTACTAAGTAAGTAAGTAGTTAGTAACTACAAGTAGTTAATTACGTTTACTACTTTTTAACCAAATTAACTAATTTGTTAAGAACATTACCGTGGTACTGTGCGTACTGACTTAAACTGAAAAAAAGAAATCCAACGAACACTTCTTCCAGCGGCAAAGATTAATGCCGTTAGAAGTTAACTGTAGTAGTTCAGCTGCTTTTTTAGTAGTTAAAAGTAGTTAGTTAGTTAGTTGGAGTTTAACGTCCCTTTTCAGCACAAATATGGCTATATCAGAGACGAAGTTAAAAGTAGTTACTAAGTACCTTTGGAAAAGTAGTCAATAGCTAGTAGCTAAACTACTTTGAAGAGTAGTTTGTAACTACAAGTAGTTAACTACTGACGTTGCTACTTCTTAACCAAATTAACTAACTTGTTAAGAACATTACCATGGTACTGTGCTTACTGACTTAATAAACTGAAAAAAGAAATCCAGCGAACACTGTTCTTCCAGCGGCAAAGATTAATGCTGATTAAATCTGAATGGTGTTTACTGTTGTAAGAAAATCAGGTAGTTAAAAAGTAAGCAGTAGTTAAAAGTTGAAAAGTAGTTAATAACTACTTTTTGAAAAAGTAGTTTAAAAATGGTTAAAAACTGCCTTTTACTGAATACTTTTAAAACAGTTATGCCCATCACTGTTGCTTCCTTTACACTGGCTTGCCAATGCTATTATGAACTCAGAAATTTTCATTTTTTATCCCTACCAACATTATTAGCAAGTTGGCAGAGATTTTAAGCTTGTTGACATCTGTTCTGTGCAGATTCAAACATGATAACAAAGAAAACTCTAAAATACCCGTGCAGCATTCTGCAGCATTTTTTTACTCAAGTCTTTGTATTTAAGGGCACTGATGACAATAACAGTGAATTTTAGCAGGAATTAATCCATTCACTTGAATTAGAATCCATTTTTCACCTTAATGATTTTTCTACACAGCTGATTGTTTTTTTACCACACGATGCCATTATATACCATAGTCATGTGTGTGACTATCTGTCTGTCACAAGCCAGTGTTCTACTGAAATGGCTAAACTAAACGCAGGATCACGCAAACAATGCCACGTGATAGCCCACGGACCCTTGTTTTCTGGTGCAAAAGATCTCCGCAAAACTCAAATGGGACACCCCCAATGGAGGCGCCAAAGGCAGGTGGATTAGGTTAAAATTGGCGACTTTTGACAAGTGACTCGCTATAACTCGAAAATGTCGACTGTCACAAGCGTTGTCAACTTAGTTCGGTCGCAGATTTATGACACTGAGCGTCCACCTTTGTTTGCAGCACGTTTTCTGTGATGCACTCGCGGGTTAGTCAGTGACAGCTTATACTTGTTTTTATCTGTGATTTTATTATATGTTGAGTATGACATCACTGTGGCTAGTGGAATTACTGACCCAAAAAGAGTAGTGTGTGATAAATTTTGCTGTCATTAACATACGGTTTCACTGCCCATGTTGCAGATGAAGCTGTTTGTGTTTTTGTGAATTTTTCGTTGTCGTCATTATTCTTTGTGCTTGACAGGTAAAGGCAAGCTGATAGCAGTTGTCATTCCGTTGCCGAGCACGAACTGTGTTCATGTAATTGTGTATTTCGCCGAAGACGATCATCTTCACGAATTTTCACTCGATCTGTTTTATCACCGCAGATGACTGTTGCATGACCGTTGGTTTAGATGTGATACATGCAGACACGTGTGGTAATGCATGGTTTGTGTTTTGACTTTATGTCTGGGCACTGCAACTGTGTATTGGATCGTGTTATATTATGTAGATCAGAGAAACTATGGGTACTGCAGGGAGGCACAGAAATGTGACGTTGGCCACGAAGGTGTTGGATATTTCACAAGGTAGTGTAGCAACATGTTTAAGAAGTGGTGGGATCTTTAATGATGATTCATTACAAACATAACAATAAATCCCACAGTGAAGGATTTTTTTAAAAATTGGTCGGCATTTTTTGACTCAGTGGCCAATGAACTGGTGTGTTTTGTGCCAGCCAGAACTGCAATTACTGCATGTAGTAAATTAGGTACAATTCGTGTAAGTGACTGTTCATGATTCCGATAGATATCGGCAGAATGAACTACACGGTGATTCATAATTAGCGGAACCCTTTAGTTATTACTGTGTAACTAATAGTAATCAGCAGAATTTCTCAAAGCTTTGGCCACAGTTGCCTCAGACTTTGCCACATTGAATGTTGGAAATATTTCCCACCATCCCTTCCAGACGGACACATTATACTGTGTGCAATCACGTGGCCTTTATTGAAATAAAAGGCAGTTTGCGACAAAGTAAAGCCTCAAATGCACATAAACACAAAACATGCATGTTAATCAGAGTTAATTAGGGCAGGTGTGTTCGAAGTAGCCACCTTTCACCTTGATGTAAGCATGAAGATGAGTTCGCCAGTGCTTAACTGCCATGTCAATCACTCACTGGTCATGTTTGTCTGATGTCGACACATTGCACTCATACAGTAGTTACAAGGTAAAGGTCACAGCGAAAGTCATTTTTGAGCAAATTATCTGTGGTATTATGAAGATGACAAACAGTTAATTTTTTGTACAGAATTAACGTTTATTAGCAGAGCTGTATGAATTGCAAAGGTTTCCATTAATTATGAATCACCGTGTAGTGTGGCACTTACAGAACTGTTGTTTGATCTTACCATATAAGCTTTCAGTTGTCATAAATTAATTGTTGTTATTATGGTCGCCCTATGTAATAGGGCGGACCATTATATTTTTGCCCTGTGGTTTCTATCTTCTTCTTCTGACTTTTTTTCCTGGCCTAATCTCAGCGGTCGGAGATTGGATGTCTACCATACTTCCGCACATGGTGTGGCCTTAGTGCGAATTTAGAATGCATGTCTGAAATGTGCTGCTCGCGGCTTGCTGAAAATACAGGACACAAAAAAATCGCCATTTTGGCACCATCGCACAACTTCGTTGGGCTGTATCTTCGCAGCTGAGGCATGTATCGACAATCGGAAAAAAAACATGTTAAACACCGATACCTCCTCCACATGTCCTCATAATATGGTGAACTTCTGCCTACTAACGGCTGAGATCTGTTGGCGAGTTTGGGGCACCCGTACAAATTTCAACGGCTTTCGCGTCTCGGCAGCGTTACTGCACGGCACTCTATTAGTGGGCCGCTGTGGACGTCAGCCAAACTTTGCAGCATTGAACAGAGGGCGCCACCTATATTCGGCAGGGCGACCACCACGTTGGGCATTGGCCCTCATTCTAGTTGCTTACAGTTTTCAGATGCTGATTTAAAACATCCGACTTATTATTCGGTGAACTATTGGCATATTGGCTGTAGTTAATGGTGATATGGGTTCATTTTCTGAAAGAGTTGATTTAATGTGACAGTTGTACAGTCTGTTGTTATTTATGGCTAATGTAAATGAATGATACTTGATAACAACTGGATGAAGAAGGTGTGAAATGCAATTACGTGCAGTTACAATCTGTTCTACATTGGTAACCAGTAACTTGAGTTTACCTGTATGAGGAATGATACAAACACATGTAAGTGAAATTTCCTTCAGTACACGTTGACCACTTGTCTACCAAACCTGGATATGTCAGAGAATTTAAGTGCTGTGAGGGAAATGACCGAAAGTTGGGAAAGTGTCAGGGGAAAATCTTGTCAGGGAAAATTGTTTAGGGTTACACCGGTGTTAAGTAATAGGCTCTTGTGGGCCTTGTATCGCCTGTTTTGAGGATGTGGCTGCTTATTAAATCATTAAACTAGAAGCACTGGGACTGTGCATACCTCCGCCAAGGCATGTCTGTCGTGGGCCGGTGACGTAATGACGTCTAGTTGTTATGGCGATGCCTGCTAGTGCATGCCGTGCACTGCAGCGTCGCGGAGCGCAGTTGGTTGATACCACTTTCTGTATCTCCCAATAGTGACGAATCTGGAAAACAATAGATCCCTGTATACAGACGGTGATCCGGATCGCCACCAAAATTTAATCATTTGTTCATTGGCCAACTTTCATGCAAATCCGTTTGGAAGTTTTTGCACAAAGTTGCTAACAGACAAACAATGACAAAAACAACTTTGCTTGGCGGAGGTAATTAAATATATACTGAAACTTAGTGTAGTGGTAGCACTCACAGTAATATGTGCATGACGTGGTCAATGCAACATGGGTAGAAGTGCCACGAAGTGTCGGAATTTCACAGTGCCTGGAGGGTGGTCACGCTGTCGGTGATTTAACACTGTTAGGTTGGGCGGCACTTGGGACCTCACCAAGACTCGTAACGCTTGAAAAGAAGGCAAGTTAAATAAAACCTGCAAGCTGTTATGCAGATAAGTGAAAACTTGTAGCACATAATTAACAAGAAACTCATCAGGAGATGAGATAGCGAACATGAACTTTTACGACGATATTGCACATGTAGAGGACAGGGCCTACACCCATTGAACCGACTAACTAACTTCTAGTAAATAACGCAAAATAGGGCCATTATGCCGTTCAAGGTCATTCAAGGTCACCGATTTTGGTACCAATCAAAAGACTTCCTATCAGTGATTAATACTAACTTACCTCCTATCTTGCACCGTTTCCGAGATATAGCCTTGGTTAGGTCCAAAATCGGCTTCCCTTTTGCGTTTAATCCCCCCGATAGAGCACAGAGGGGTTCCATAGATCATATCATCGTAAGCGATATATTGCTAAAAACTAAAAGCTTTAGGCTACATTTCTGTCACATAAAGTTTAGGTAAGTTCTCATATCTTCAACCACTTTTACGCGGTGTTTCCGAAAGCTACCGAATTCCGTGAAATAACGCAAAATAAGGGCCATTACGCCGCTGAAAGTCATTCAAAGTCACAAATTTTGGTACCAGTCAAAAGCTCATATGCGACTTCCTATTAGTGATTAATAATAACTTACCTCCTATCTTGCAGCATTTCCAAGACATAGCCTTCGATAGGTCCAAAATCGCTATATTTGGCTACCCCTCTTGTGTTTAACTCCCCCAACGGAGCGGTTCCCCTGGAACGATCTCCATAAATTTTTTGTGGATGTCGAAGGATGGCCAGGGTACCAAACGCCGTAGAAATATTGCCAAAAATTACAGCCGCCTGATAGGGTGCACGAGCGTTACAGACAGACGACGGACGGGTGACAGCATATCGCGAACGTAAATCGCTAAAAACCACAGTTCTAGAACAATATTTCCTACTAGAACACTGTAAGACAAGAAGACAAAAACACCAGACTGACATTTTAAACTAGAGCTCATGTAGTGCAGTTACTTCGGCACAGGCTATACGAGTACCGATTATGTAGTGTTCTGTACGTTGTAAGTTATAGGCCTATCAGTCGTCCGTAAGCTGCTATTTTGTATACTACCATCTCATCTTGCCTAAAACAGATTTTAAAAGTGCCAGTCTAGTAAACCAAATTAACTGTGTAGAAAATATGAACACGAGGCTCAGCTGTCGCAGAGGGACCGCGCGACGCGCTACGTCAGCTAACATTTTGTTACCTGCTGCAAAACTGTACGAAAAATCCCTTACCATAGGTGAATGACATTGAAGATCGCTCAAGGACAACGGAATTGCCGCTGTTTGATAGGTCATATATCGCTTCCTATTCATAGTCTGTAGTACGCACATGAGTTCCTGTCAGCCTTCCATAGTAAATGTGGCCGTATTTTGCACCGTTTCTGAGATACAGCCGGCCCCTTACATCAAGTAGATGTCCGGAGCAATGGTGATTGTCTGGAGGGTAAGAGGGAAAATTATCAGGTCTGTTCTGTGCAATATTGTGTGCAACAATTGTGCACAGTGCAATGCATACACATATGAACAGACCTAACAGTTCT
>Ga0056134_10000340_pt1 | contig 9052 bp, 6 predicted proteins | sample WorMetGr2BELIZE2_FD_71115 | JGI IMG/M metagenome (GOLD analysis project Ga0056134, IMG submission 71115) | Marine gutless worms symbiont microbial communities from Max Planck institute for Marine Microbiology, Germany - Inanidrilus... ...
GATCAGAAAAAGATGACAGAAGATGAAGGGAAAGGTCGCAAGAGAAAAGCCATTGCAGATGAAGTAGATGACCTGAAGAGTAAGAAGCAAAAACTGCAGATAGGCAAGGACTCACTGACAGCTGCAGCAGATGATTTCGCAGACCAAGCTGAAAAACAGCATAAGTTGACACTCATTGCAAAGTCTAATGTGATGAGAAAGTCCGCGAGAGAGAAAGAAGCAGAGTTGAATGCAGTTGAACAACAGCTACAAGACAAGCTGTTGCAGCTCAGCAGTGAATGAATAAACTATGCTAAAGAGCCACTTGTGTACATACTGTAAATAGTTTGTAACTGAACATTGTTGTCGTCAAGTTTCTTATCTACATGGACTTTCAGTCTGCCAGGTGTGTTGCCTGAATCAACATTTGCTAAGTAATATCATGTTTTATTACATAATAACTGTACCATCGTCACATAAATAAACATTAAATATTGCTGTTCTACTGCTCATGCTGTAAACTTCCGTCGAGAATTGGTCCTTGAAAATGAAATTTGAGGGTCCTTGAAAGTCCTTGAAAAGTCTTTGAATTTCAATATCAAAAGATATTGGGAACTCTGCATATTGGGTCTTTGTAATATGTTGTGTCTATTGGTTATGTTTTGTTGATGATGATTGTTTCTGGTCAAGGTGGTCAGTAACATGACAGTGATGGTCAGTGAGAGATGTGTGTATGTGTGTGTGTGTTATAATACAGGGACCGGCAGCTTCTGCTGCTGCAGCCACTGCTACCAAGAAAAAAGGCCAAGAAGATGAAGACACAGGTGCACCTCTGAAAGCTTCCAGTGGAAAAGACCAAAGATTTCGAGATGAGAAGAATCTTAAGGTACACGTAGAAGATGTGATACTGTTATTCCTTGATCTGTTACGTGCAAGTGAACGTCTGTCTCTGTGGTGGTGTATTGTCAATGTAGTGCAGCTACGAGATGATGTGTTATTTAAGTGTGGTTGTTTGCAGGTTCTCAGGTGGAACTTCACGACACCTCGGCCTGAGTTTATTGACCAGCTCAAAGTACAGATGGAGCCGACGTTCAGCAAAACATTAATGGAGCAAATGTTTCACCTTGACTTCAAGCATCATATAAAAGCTCTTGATACTCTAACAAAGGTCTGACTGTTGGAATATACTGCTGCATGTCAGTGCCTCTTCCATATCATGAAGAACAATATCGGCTGTTTTTGCTTCAGTGAAATCACAGCAGTTGCCTTGCATCATTACTTGTTTTTTTACTGCAGGATTTTTTGACTTGTAACTGACTACAGAAGGGGCCACTGGGCCGCAAAACGGTTGTGGTGGTGGGTGGTAACTGACTACAGAAAATACCGCTGCTTTGTATAGTGCATGTAGTTCCAGTAACGGATATAGTGTCGTCAATTTTTGATTCAGAAATTTACTGCAAACTACTTTGGCAATAACTGAGTATTACTTGACTGACTTTATAGTCTGTTTAGTTTGTTTCAGTTGTTGTGCACATTTCCCCCTCCCTCCAGTAGTCATTATCTGAGTTATTACATTTCACGTGAGGCGTAGCCGAGGTGAAACGTATATTATGGCCATCTGTGTCTTTCTGTCTCTCGCTGCATTTCCACACTACTGCACGGACCTGGATGTAAGTTGGGGAATGGTAGGGGGTGCCCTCTACTTGTGTACTATTGGGCAAATTTGCAATCGGTGCATGGGTTTCGTTGTTATGATAACATAGCGCCGAATGCGAAATGTCAGCGAATGCTTATACTCACTCTATGCCTGGTTATGATTCTCTGGAGGATAAGAGGGAACATATCAGAACTGTTCTGTGCTGTGTTGTGTGTAACAGTTGTGCACAATGACAGACATACACATATGAGCAGTTCTTGAAGTTGTGCAATTTGTTGTGCATATTTAAGGTGCAAATAAAACAGATTGATAACCTAAACCTAAACTGACAGACGGTGTGTTTACAAATCATCACATGTTTGAAGTGTTTGTCTGTCAAGATGCTTATCATTTATACAGTATTCAGTAGTTCACTCACTATGTGGGTAGCTTGGTATGCACTGTCTCAGTGGAGGCATGTTGAAATACAGAGAGTGTTGTGGACGTCGTTGTGGTGCGTGTGTGTGTGTCGTTGGCAGATGTGTGAGGTGGACATTGAGGCCAGTCTCAGTAACATCGACCTTATCCTCAAGTGGCACACGCTGCGCTTCTTTGACACGAACACAACTGTGCTGATGAAGCAGCTGGAGTATCTGCAGGTGCTGCTCAGCATGGCTGCTGCTGACGGATATCATCTGCATGAGTTAGAAGCCATTAGCTTCATTCCATATCTCATCAACAAGGTTGAGTTGACTTGCTGACTGTATACATGTGGAACTGAAATTGGCAGCTTGTTACTGTGTTAGTTGCCAGAGGATTTTGCACTTGCTGTTAGAAGATGCAGCAGTATGGCAGTGTTGATTCATGTCTGTAGGTCGGTGATCCAAAAGACAACATACGTAAAGACGTACGAACAATAATGCAGCTGTTGTGTCACGTATATGCACCGATGAAAATGTTCACTTTTATCATCGATGGACTTAAGTCAAAGAATGCCAAACTCCGCATGGGTTAGTAGTAGTTGTCGTTCAACAGCTTATCTCTGCTCTACTTTGTGAATGAATAGCATTTTAAAAGATAACATAGCTCACATAGCTCACTTTCCTGTCAGATGGTTAAATGTTAAAACTGTACTTTCATAGATGTCTTATTTAATTTCAGCTGCTTTGTTATGTCTTATGTCTCAGTGATTCATGATGTAAGAGATTCGAGACAGCATTAGAATGGCATATAGACATCGTTGCTGTAAATGATGAATGTTAGAATGAGTTCATTTACTCAGGGTGCTTATAGCTGTGGAAAACCCGGAAATCTCAGGGAATTTATTAATTCTGGAAAACTCAGGGAATTGAGAGTTAACATAGGGAATTTTTTAGGTGCAGCTTTTGTATCACAACAAGCCTTAACACATAAGTGTATGTGTGTATGTGACTACTACTACAGTGGTACGTATGTGAACTGCTGATACCTGTGTAACTAATTTTGTTAGATTTTTTTACTACACTAGTTGCGTTTGCAGTCTGGAAAACTCAGGGAATTTTATTTTGCCAAATTTGTAAGCACGCTGTTTACTTCACAGCAGCATAGCGTCACCAGGGCATGTGAACATGAGAAATAGCCACTGATGTGTTTACGCACAATGCAGCAACGGGTTGTTTATCTAGTGCACCATCCATGCCACTTATCCTTCTGTTGCTGTGGCCTGCTCACGTGATATTACTTACTCAGTGCAGCTCAGCACTATGAAGTAACGCTGTTATGTCTACTACTGTAGAATGTCTGGACGAACTTGGTTGTCTGATTGATGCAAACGGCATCTCGGTGTGTCAGCCAACTCCAGCAGCTGCACTGAAGCTGATTGCACAGCAGATTGCAGATCGTGACAACAGCGTTCGCTCTGCTGCTCTTAATGCTGTTGTTGTTGCTTATCATCTTATTGGTGAAAATGTTTTCAAACATATTGGCACGGTAAACATATATGAAATATCTTTCATATTTATAACAGTAGGCATGTTTTGTGGCATTTAGTAGATTAGTAGTAGATTTTATGTAAATATTCATATATCTGTTAGGTTTTGGTAGTTTCTGGTTTCTTCAGCATTAGTGGTTGTTTAGTGACAATATTGTTAATACTATCAGTGAGTGTTTCTCAAAATCAGAAAGTTCCTGTGTGTTATTAGTAGTAGCTGAAGTGTGGTGCCTTTGTGCTATGCTGTCATGGCCTCACAAAAATATTTGCCACATAATTCATAATGTATGTTACTCATTATTTTGGTTGCATCCAGTAACGGGAAAGCATTTTGCACTGCACTATTAGTAAGTTGGTCTGTCTGTCCATTGTGTCAGTTTTCCTCATAATTGAAGCCATTTAGAGTTTGGTCACTATTGATCACAACAAAGCCATATGTCGGCTAACTCTCAAATAATGTATGATGACTTTTCAATTTCAAGGTCATTTCAGTGACTTGTCTTTGATTTTCTGGTATATTCATCAGAGCAATTGTGGAAGTAAGACACCCGTTTTATGGTATCTTTTCCAGGACAACCTAGGTAAGCTGGCTCCAGAAAGGTTAAACCAGTCTGGATTTTAATGAAGCAAGAGATGATGGGTTGGCAGTGGCATCAGCTGGACTATAAACTGTCTACAGAGACTCATCACTTACAACTGTGGAAGTAAATGCAACAAATTTCTGCCTCAAAACATGGACATTGGACATGTCTGTACCATTGCTAAGGCCCGCACTCTCGTGTCATGGGATCACATCTGCATTGCTTACGAGTCAGTTGATGTGAAAGTTCTTAGTAATAATAAACTTTGTCTGGCAGACTGCAGTTTTCATGTTCTACTGAATTATCTGTTAGCTGAATGACAAAGAACAAGGTATGCTGGAAGAAAGAATAAAACGATCATCAAAATCTGTTCGGCCATCATCAGCACAAACAATGCCAGTGTCATCTTCACGAATGTCACCAGAGGAAAAACAGCCAAAAATTCCTCAAATCAAAACTGGAACTGTGACCATGTCTTCCAGAATGTAAGGCTGAGAGCTTGTTATATTATAATTGTGTGGCACATTGTATCTGTGTGTTTTTCACACATGTTCCTTATACAAGTGACTGAACATATCACCTCGTTGCTCTATCTTTCTAGTGTTCTCATACAAAATGTCTTAAAGAAATTGCAGTGAGTAGTAATCATCAGCCAGCAGTGATGAATTCTGTAAGAGTAGTTTTATGTACAGTAGTTTCATGTACATCTCAGTGCATTGCTATCGTATATTGCTGCAGATTGCACACGAACTGAACGAACACGAACGTTTGCCTTCAGTGTGTTGACACTGTTGGGTGGCAGGAAGGGCATCCAGCCTGTAAAAAATGGGTGTTTGAGGTAGGCACTGGTTAGTCCAGATGGAGTGGCGCCCAGCCGGATTGTCTGTGTGTCTGCCTCTGTTAATCTTCCCTTGCACCATGAAGTCCAGAAGTTCTCTTCTGGCACTGGCTCACCCAGGTGGTGCCGGAAAAAGGGCCATAAAATAGTTGTGTCCATTGTTTTTTACCGGTAGGTGTTTTTACAGAATATTTTGTATGCTGGCAGCATCAACTGTAGTACTTGTTATCAGTATTTTATTTTAGCTATAAAGCCTTGATTGTAACCTTTCCTTTTATCTCATTTTTCACTGATTTTACGATCATCATTCCTTCTTATTTGCAATTCTGCATTTTATTACTTCACATTTATCGTAGGTAAATAGCCTTGATTATATCTTCACATTTTTGTCACATTCTCAGTAAGGCACTAAATGGCCTAATATGTGCTGATGTGCCATTAAGAAACTACTCATTCACTCACTCACCCGTATGCTGACAGCAGTTATATTATGTTACTGAATTCCCTCCCCTTCAAGCCCATGTGGGTCCGGGGCTGTAAGTAAGTAGGTAAGTGTCTAAGTAAGTAAGTGACAGATTTATGAAGCACCGAATCCAGAATAGGCCCTCTCCATTTCCAGGACAGATGTAGGAGGCGACTAAACCTGGCTTTAGTTTTTGTGTTGTAGTACATTTGTTTTGATTGATGAATGTGTGCGTTTGTTGTGTTAGGTTTAGTTTTTCCATACCAAGCCAAGAGATTGGCTTGGGAAACATCTTCAAAATGACCTATTTTGTGTCGAGTGGGACGTAAAACTTCAGCTCAGTCAATCCCTCCCCTTCAGTAGACATCATCTGAGCGATCATTTTCTCAAAGATAAGAGGGAAGATTGTAAGAACTGTTCTGTGCTGTGTTGTGTACTTTAGTAGTGCATGGTGTTATACACACATTTATGAGCAGTTCTTAGAGTTAACTGATGGTTTAAGTTTAGGTGGTTTTTGTATGTTTTCTTCTGTTTTAATTAATGCTATTTTGTACTTGTGTTGTTTGCTTTTGTTGTCTTAGATTTAGTTTCTTCAGTACTAAGTCAAGAGATTGGCTTGGAAGAACGTCTATGAAATGACCTATTTTGTGTGAAGTGGGACGTTGAGCAGGTGACTGAATGCTGCCTGCATGCATGCCTGCTGTCAGTCATCACTCATCAGTTGGTAGTAGACGTCGTACGTGGATAGTAACTGAATGATGGTGTATGATTGACAGTGAGTCACGAGTGCCTGCTGGCAGCGGTGGTGGACAGTTCAGATTAGATCTCGACGACAATGAAACAAGTGACACGTACACAATGCCAAAGCTGAATGAACTTGATCTCCATGAAATTCTTGATGAACCAGTGAAGCTTCCTGTCACCAAGTTAGTTATATTCTACACTGAAAGTCATATCATGGTTTTACAGCTCACAGTCGGTATAGAAAGAATAACCAATTCTGCTGCTGCTGCTGCTGCTTTCAGTTTATGTTTAAGTTGCTTTCTTTACCAGAGTTACTCCAGTTGGGCTGATTTCTAGATGTTGGGATATCTAGGGCAGTTTCACAGATCAGATGCCATATTTGTTGCCCAACCAACAGTGTCAAAGCACTGAAGGGTGAAGAAATAATTCTGATGATGATATTGATTTTTGCTTGTGTTAGTTATGGCCGCCCAATGGAATAGGGCAGGCCATTATATTTTTGTCCTGTGGTTTCTTCTTTCTATCTATCTTATTTTTTTCCTCGCCTATTCTCAGCCGTCACAGATTGGATGTCTACCATGCTTCCACACATGGTGTGGCCTTAGTGCGAATTTAGGATGCATGTCTGAAACATGCTGCATGCGGCTCGCTAAAAATACAGGACGCAGAAAATCGCCAAAAATTCGACATCTGCGCACCATTGCACAACTTTGTCGGGCTATATCTTCGCAACTAAGGCATGTATCAACAATCGAAAAAAGACTTGTTAAACAGCAATATCTCCCCCACATGTCCTTACAATATGGTGAACTTGGCCCACTAGGTGCTGAGATTGGTTTGTTAGTTTGGGGCACCCCAGCTAATTTCAACGGGTTTTGCATCTTGGCAGCGTTACTGCGCGGCACTCTAGTAGTGGGCGTCATCCAAACTTTGCGGCATCGTTGAACAGAGGGCGCCACTTATATTTGGCAGGGCGGCCATCACGTTGGGCATTGGCCCACATTCTAGTTTCTTGAATAGTATGATGTTTGGCATGTGTTGTGGTATGTGTATGTCATATTTACTTACTTACTGAGTGTTTGTATGTGTGTGTGAATGAAGGTTGCGTCCTCCGTCTCCAGCGGTTAAACTTCTCCACACATCAACTGATGCCAAGTCTGCTGTGGACTTGGTTGTCTCACAGATTGCTAGCAATGACATACAGACCAGTCTCCAAGCCTTACATCAGGTCAGCTGACTATTGACTAGTGTCAGTTTCAGTGTGCTACTGTTGAGAGCTGTTTGCATGACAATGTAACATGCAGCTGGCTACATTCTCAAACAGTTTTCAATTTAGCTGGAACAAAGCCTTCTAGTGGCCTGTCTCTTGTAATGGACTTAAAAGCTTGCAGTCCACTGTTGTCAGTCCCGTCAAAGTTTTCATAACGTGAGGGTGGCACAGTGTTGTAAACATGAATGCTGCTGTCCTTTACTGGGAGCAATGTCGATGGCCTGTTTGTACCACTCTTGCTCAGCTCATCTACTACTGGAGTAAGCTTCGTCTCTGATATAGCCATATTTGTGCTGAAAAGGGACGTTAAACTCCAACTAACTAACTGGAGTAAGCTTAATGTTGCTAACAACACCACGATCACACGTGCTTCACAAACTTTGTTCTGCTGGCTTATCCCATCATGACTGTTCACTACCATGTAGCCAGATTCTGCTAGTGGATTGTGCCATTTACAGCTGTACTGTGTGCTGTTAGATCTGTATCAACTATCAGCCGCACTCTGCTGTTGTAGTATTACTGTGGCATCCACAGCCAGACTCTGCTGTGCATCTGGACTCTGTCATTCCACAGCCAGGCTGAGCTATTGCAGCAGAACTGTGCCATCCACAGCCATTAGAGCGTGCTGTTAGTGCAGCGTGTGGTGTGTGACTGGTGCAGATTGACGAGGTGCTGCTGGATGATGAGAAGTGTGAGGCGTTGGTGACACATGTCGACCACTTGCTCATCACGTGCACGCTACAGCTGCGGGTCACATACAGTAAGCACATGAGCCTGCATCTGGACAGTTCTTCAGCCGGCTCAGCATTCCAGCAGGATGTTCTCAGTCTGTACAAGTGTCTTCTCGCTACACTGCTCTCGGTCAGTTGATGCATGCAGCCATTTCCTGTGGTTGTTTGCTAGTGCAGTGCTTACGTATATTAAAATACATTAAGTTTTTGTGATAATGAAATGAGCAACTTGAAACAGCACATTAGAACTGAACCAATTAGCCAAAAGGGCAAAATCCAGATGTGGAAAAAATCATGTAAATCGATGAATCTGATTTTTTGCAGTTTAGAATAGGAAGTAGTAGTAGTACTTAGTAGTAGTAGTAATAGTAGTATAACAATAGCTAACAGTAATGACAACTGCAACAATAACAACAACAAAAACAACTGTTTTACGGCCCTTTGTCCGGGACTACCCGGGTGACCTGGTACCAGAAGAAACAGTCACCCACCCACCATCCTGATCAGCTGCTTTCATCTACCACGATCCATAGCATCCTCTTTGTTCAAATTTTTGCACAACCTCTCTCCATGTCCTATTTGGTCTACCTCTTGGCCTGGAGCCCTCGACCTCATATTCCATACATTTCTTCACCCAATTAGTGTCTTCTTTTCGCAACACATGCCCATAACATCGCAACGTGTTTTGCTGTAGTATCAATATTATATCATCTATTCCTAGTCTTTCTCTCATCTCCTTACTTGGAACTCTATCTTTTACCTTAACATTACACATCCATCTGACCATTTTCGTCTCTGCTCGCTGAAGTGCCACCTCATTTTCTTTCCTGACAGGCCAGGT
>Ga0056134_10000342_pt1 | contig 9029 bp, 7 predicted proteins | sample WorMetGr2BELIZE2_FD_71115 | JGI IMG/M metagenome (GOLD analysis project Ga0056134, IMG submission 71115) | Marine gutless worms symbiont microbial communities from Max Planck institute for Marine Microbiology, Germany - Inanidrilus... ...
TCTACACATGGCGTGGCCCTAGTGCGAATTTAGAATGCAGGTGTGAAATGTGCTGCACGCGGCTCGCTGCAAATACAGGACGCAAAAAAGTCGCCAAAAATCGGCATCTGGGCACCATCCCACAACTTTGTCGGGCTATATCTTCGCAACTAAGGCATGTATCGACAATCGGAAAAAACTTGTTAAACAGTAATACCTCCTCCACGTACTCACAATATGGTGAACTTTGGCCAACTAACGGCTGAGATCGGTTCGGAAGTTTGGGGCACCCCTGCAAATTTCAACGGGTTTCGCATCTTGGCAGCATTACTGCACGGCACTCTAGTAGTGGGCGTCAGCCAAACTTTGCGGCGTTGAACAGAGGTCACCACCTACAGTATATTCGGCATGGTGGCCATGCATTAGCCCACGTTCTAGTTGCATTCTGTATTTTCAGCGAGCCACGTGCAGCACATTTCAGACATGCATTCTAAATTCGCACTAAGGCCACATCATGTGTCGAAGTATGGTAGACATCCAGTATGCGACCACTGAGATTAAGCAAGGGAAAAAAGAAAGATAGATAGAAACCACAGGGCAAAAATATAATGTCCGCACCTGCTACACACGGCGGCCATAATTATGTCACTGTCACCCTATGTATAACATGCATGATTGTTCCAAAATTTTGGGGTAGAAAACGGAACAAAGAACAATGAACAAGATTCTGTGGCTGATTTGAAGCATCATCCACGAATTTCTTATGCAGCCCTTATTAATTGGTTACACTTTGCTGACATTTGCCATGACATTAGCATATGTACTTGCAGAGATATACACTCTCTAAGCGCTTTAGTTCAAGTTTGTAATTTGATAATCAAATGGTCTGTACATTATGGTAGTAAACATTAAAAATGAGAACTGCTTGTCTGCCTACTTTGTTTTGCTTGGTTAAATGCAGAATTTGCCTTTTTTCTAAGCAAAGAATACAATTTTTGACTTGTGACTATCTTAGATATCTGTAAGATTAATTCTAACCTTATACCAATTTGCAGTTAACTAATGCAGTCTTATGATGACTGCTGAATACGCAGACAATGAAGAAAAATAACAGCCGCACTACAGACTGCAGCTAGTTCAAGCAAAAGAATGATGTAATGAAAGCCAATTACAGCGGACTGACCCATCTTCATTCATGAAGCTCATATTCCGTAAATCTCCTTTGGCATGAATGCAGCTAGCAATAGCAGTCAGACAATACTGCTGCTCATCTGTAAGGACTTTACCTGAGTTGTAACACACACTCTAACACTGCATTATTAGTACAAACAACCAATGCCAAGAATATTAGGAGTGGCGAGTTAAAAGGACTCGTCATATGGGGCAGGTTGGCTGTGGGAGGTGGCATGCCCATCTGGTTCGTCAGTCAAGTCCAGAGATCAATAAGGACCAGAATACTGAAGGTTTTTGAGTATTTTTTAAAAAGAATTTCTCAAATAAAACCTAGATGCCTTCATTGTTTTCAAACAGCTGTACACAAGGGAAATACGACACTTATGGCACAGCTATGATATGCAAAATGAACGTTATTAAGTGTGTCGCTATGTTCTGATAATTATGGTAGCTTCTGGTTTACAATAATTACCTTTTATCATAAGTGCTCTGACACTGTTGGTTGGGCAACATAAGAGCATCCAGCCTGCTCCAATTATCCTGAAATGTTCTCTTACTGGGACCCACCTCAAGCAGGAGGGACTCCAGAAAATAAGGTGAGTTCTAAAAAAACTGGGTGTCTGTACATTATTGCTATCATTATGAATTTCAATATATTTACTATTACACTATTGCACAAAAATTCTGAAAATGTCACATCTTACAGAAGTAATATAATGCAGAAGTTCACAAAGAACCATAAAAAACGTGGCAGTTTATTTTTGACTATAACTTTGGCTAATCTTAACCGATTTTTTTATAGTTTTTATATCATTTTAATTGTGAAGAAATTCTACATGCGACTGTAGTAAAATTTACCACATCACCTTAATTGTGTGTGTGCCGTACTTCGTAAATTTAAATAACAACACTTTTCAGTTAAAAACGCTGTTATTCTTTGTTCATTTACATTCACAGCAAAAAAGAACAGATAAAGACATCTCCAATTATTTGTTTGAGGTATTCCGAGCTCTCGTTAGATCTGTCGATGTGGGGTTGATTCTCCTGGCTCTGTACCAGGTCCCTCACAGCGTCAACGTTCTCAGTAATGCGCGGACGTCCACTACCGGGTGCTCGTTCAATGGACCCGTTGTTCGCAATCGCTTCTGAAAGTCCTCAACACTACGCTTGCTCCATTTCTTGTTTGTAAATTCCTTAATTAATCGTTTCACCGTGCAATTTTTTGATTCCCAGACATTTTTTATCAATGTCTTGTCTTCTTTATGGTCGCCCTATGTAATAGGGCAGACCATTATATTTTTGCCCTGTGATTTCTATCTTCTTCTTCTTTCTTTTTTTCTTTCCTCGCCTAATCTCAGCCGTCGCACATTGGATGTCTACCATACTTCCACACATGGTGTGGCCTTAGTGCGAATTTAGAATGCAGGTCTTAAATGTGCGGCATGCGGATCGCTGAAAATGCAGGACCCAAAAAAGTCGCCAAAAATCGCCATTTGGGTACCATCGCACAACTTTGTCGGGCTATATGTTCGCAACCAAGGCACGTATCGACAATCGGAAAAAAACTTGTGAAGCACCAATATCTCCTCCACATGTCCTCATTATATGGTGAACTTCGGCCCACTAGCGGCTGAGATCGTTTCGTTAGTTTGGGACACCCCTGCAAATTTCAACGGGTTTCACGTCTTGGCAGCGTTACTGCACGGCACTCCAATAGTGGGCGTCAGCCAAACTTTGCGGCGTTGAACAAAGGGCGCCACCTGTATTCGGCAGGGCGACCATCACGTTGGGCATTTGCCCACATTCTAGTTTGTTTTAAGTTTTTAACATAATTTTGTCGCAAGCAAACAATGACACATTTATTACGTCATTAGCAACACTTTCTTTAAGCAATAAATAAGTAAATGCACGTTCTGTTTCGTACATTTTTCCCGGTTTTGGCACTGCAAAAATTATTGAAATCGGTTAAGAGTTGACAGAGTTGCAGTCAAATGTACACTGCTACGTTTTATGAATCACGGGAAAAATGTAGGTTTTATCCAGGTACGGTGCGCACACAAATTGGGTGATGTGGTAAATTTTACTACAGTCGCATGTAGAATTGTTTCGCGATTAAAATGATATAAAACTATAAAAATCGGTTAAGATTAGCCAAAGTTATAGTCAAAAATAAACTGCCACGTTTTCTTATGGTTCACTGTGTATGTACATAAAGAAAGAAATTCCATTTACGCACCTAAATTCAGTCATTTAATGCTACAGAATCCAAATACCTTTAAAGCCATCCGGATACGTCTCTGGCAAATACTTTGTGCTTACGTCACCGGAAACAAATCGTTCCTCAGTAATTACGTCGCGGAGCAATGGAACATTGTGGGTTACACCTACATAACATCACACAATGAACTCTTATCTACATTTTGTACTCTTCACATCTGCTCCGTGTTTTATACCACCAAATCAACTGGCTTCAGTTGTTGAAATAAAAAAGCCAATATGCCATTATCAGATAACCTATGGCTACAGCAGCTTTATGTGCTGCACTTCTTGACTACTTAATTACTAATTTTTGCAAACATGTGCTCAAAACCCACACAATACAAACTTAACATACAAAGCTACTAGACAAAATTTAGAATGTTTAGTTTCCACAAAAATTGTTATTATTAAAACCAAAATGACAAGTTGTTCGTTAATATTATATCTCATCACCATACGTATTCAAATTCCCATAATTTTCACCACAAGAAGTGAACTAATGACAACTTCACTACCAGATACTGTACTGGATCATGCTTATCCATCCAAGAACTCTATTCTTATTGTACATTTAATTATCACATGACATATAAACATACATACAATACTTTAATTATATGCATATCACGCTGTCATACCAATGCAGCTTCCACTCACCTCTAATTACATAAGAATCAAGAGCTTTGGCCATTGTTGAAAGAGCCTCAGTTCTATCGGAACCATATGTAACCAGCTGAAACAATTACACAAAAGTATGTTATGCAAAACAACAAAATATGTTGCATTTCACAAATTAGTAAACCCTCACTCAAGGTCATACTGACCACTTCAACTATGCATTTTTTGCCTGGCTGCTACTGATTTACAGTTTGAAATTGAGATCTGCTTTTCAGCCACAGTCAACAGTTGCTGGTTTTTTGTTTTCCTCCTGTGACCTTGACCTTCAAACTTGACCTAGAAATGGTCAAGGTGAACCAGGTCGAAGGTCATTTAGCTCAAAAGTTAATGCTTGGGCACACAGAGACATACACAATGAACCAATTGCTCTATATTGACCACTAAAGTGGTCAGAAACAAACTGTGAATTTTTCATCACAATTTTCTAAATCAGAAAACTTTAAATACTTCCGGTGCACACTAGTGATAAACAAAGCATGTTTTCAGAAGCTAAATAGCACACGTTACCTTGCAGATCATTGGGTCATAGTAGATGCTAATATCACTACCTTCTGTTATCCCGCTATCACATCTCACCTACAGCATACACAATTTCCTCAAAATTACTCATAATTACAACATCGTATTACTCACAATCATATGATATTATTCATCATAAACACTACAGCAACACATCAACTCCCTGAACCACACATGTATGCACGCTCTTAGAGTAGGTCTCTGTAGCTGAAATCCGCATAAACGTGTGCACATTCCTAAAAGTATTCTGCTTACTGATTTGTTTTTGACTGCTGTTTGCAGTTATGCCTCAAAAGGCAAATAACTAGCAAAAACGAATCAAATGACTGCATGAGCAAACAAATACAGCTGCTGCTGCTGCTGCTGCTACTACTACTACTACTACATCCATTTAATGGCCTTTTTTCCAGGACAACCTGGGTAAGCCCAACCAACAGCGTCAAAGCACTGAAGGAGACAAACCAATTCTTAGCTCTTGAAAATCAGCTACATAACTAACAGTAAACAGTAACATGTTACATCAATGGCTATCAGGAATAGTTTCATGCTTCACGTTACTGCATGCACTCTTACATTTGCCTGTTACTTTGCAGTATAGAGTGACTGAAGAGTTACACTCCAGTCAGGCATTCAATAATGTGATTACTGCTGCAAATCAACATCTTTTCACTACCTGCTAACTTTCTCTCACCTGTGAATCATAACCTAATTGTTCATGATAGCTACAATGATAATGCTGTCAATCTAGCATGCAAATATTTTCATTGTCATACTCAATGGTAATTAGCAGAAGTCAATGCTGTTTAGCAGAAAAAATGTGGGCAAGTTTACATACTCCCGGAATATGAGTTGGTTCAGTGTATCGTGAAAGTCGGCCAATAGATGGCAATCCAAAAGCCTTGTAGGGATCCTTTACACAAACATCACAACAATACAAACACTATATAAATAACCACACTGTTGTTCAACTACCAACCAATAATAAACAGTTGCAAATATTACAACAGTGCATATTTCGGCCTACTAGAGGCTGAGATCTGTTGGCGAGTTTGAGGTACCCCTGCAAATTTCAACGGGTTTCGCATCTTGGCAGCATTACTGCATGGCACTCTAGTAGTGCACATCAACCAAACTTTGCGGCGTTGAACAGAGGGCGCCACCTATATTCAGCAGGGCGGCCATCACGTTGGGCATTGGCCCACATTTCTAGTTTGTATTAGTGTCTACACAAACCAATACCCTGGACATGTTTCTTCACTTCAAATTCGTCATGTTTCCACTCAGCTAAATAAGAAATGTGTGAAGTGGCATAATTCCCATTTGAAACAGATACGAGCAAAAATCAAACAGCACTCAACTTGTGCGAACAGCATCTATAGTAAAATAACTAGAAAATAGAACAAAACCTAAAATACAAAGCAGTAAAAAAGCTAAAATTGCAATTATTTGCCACGTTTGACACACTGCTAGAAAATGGACTGGATATCTACTCTGTGCGGCCAGTACACCACTTTGGGGCCCCTGTAACACTTTAGCAATTCTAACCTCTGCGTAGACTCGGCACTCAATTGACCAGCCATCAATCGGAACGTCTGACTGCTGATAGGGCAACTTGTGACCTGAAAGCATAATTTTCATTTACACCAATACAATTGTGGATTTCAACACTATGAAATAACTCAATCTTTTTAAAAACAAAAATTTTTTCTAAACTGTATAACAACACTGCTTTATCAAAGCAGACTACTACTACCACTACCACTACCACTACTACTACTACTACCACTACCACTACTACTACTACTACTACTACTACTACAACTTTGAGCTTTCATTTCACCAACCTAAATTCTGTGACCACTGTGGTTGGATCATTTGCCCAAAAGTCTTATCAGTGAAACCCTTGGTGACTGTCAAAGTGAGCTCTGTACAAGCTGGATGTCTTACCTGTTACCAGACCAAAGTGACAAAGAACTGAACTCCATGTTAACAAGGGCAACATAAAGCTCAACAGGCAGGAGTACCATGTGATCCTAACCACAACCATTTGTGGCACAATTTATCACGCGCCTTCACCACTTCAAAAACACATTAAGTCCCAAAATTAGAAAGGGGTCTCATGACCCTGACTATACCCCTTTTGGCGTAGTATATCATCCACTGGCTAGTACTTGTTCTGGTCGGCTTGCATGTTAAATCTGCAGTGCTTACGTTCATCCATTCACTGGTACAGAGTGTATACCAAAGACTAAGTCCATTTTGTGGTCAAATTTTTAGAATTTGGAGCAAAAGGGACAGGCATGGCTGTTTATTAAATCTGACTTAGATATCATGTCCATAAACACTGTGATCAAGTTTTGCGAGATGGAAATATAGTCAAATATGCAGTGCAAGTTTCATTCAAACTCAAGTTTAAACCAAACAAAATTAAAGCATGTAACAAAACACATCTTCTCCCCCCCCAAAAAAACAGCTACTCTAAATGAATATCAGCTACAAATTCACAAAAGCTCTATGCAGTGTGACATGCTCAACGTAGGTATTAAACCTCTGGCGGAGCGTATCATCTGATGAACTATGTCAATGCCGGTAATGCACTCAGTAATTGGATGTTCCACCTGCAGACGAGTATTCATCTCCAGGAAGTAAAACTTACGCTGTCTGTCGACCAGAAACTCCACCGTGCCTTCACAAACATAATGACGTCAAGCATACTTAACATTATATACATACACGAATCCACTTGAATGCAAGGACATGAACAGTCTGATGTTGCTGTAGAAGCTTGGAAAACTGCACAACGAGATAAAGGATTTCACAATGCACAAGATTTGCTGAACGTTTATTTGTTTATTGATGTAAGCAAAATGCTGCACCAAATAACTACGAATGACATCCACTCTTTGTTTTGTTTTCAGACAGTGTACATTCACGGGTAGGGTGATATGAAACATTTTACTACATATGCACATATGTGTGATGCATTCTAAGTTAAAAAGCAGAAAAAAAATTTTTCAAATCACTGGCGACTATGATATCCTTTATCTTGTTATGCAATTTTCCAAGCCTCTATACAATACAATACAATAACAATAATACAGAGTCTACGTTGCCACCTACAATAGACCAGTGGCCCAGAACAATGTTAGTGTGCATTAAGGGTATGCGGACGAAGATAAAAAATATTTAAGTTTACGCCTAAAATACGAGTGTCAGTGATGGTTTTGAGTTCAGTGGGTAGCCTGTTCCAGACACAAGGTCTGGCTGCAGAGAAATCACGATCACCAAGTTTGAGTCTGGTTGACTGTTCGACAAGGTCACTGTTGCTGGCCGAGCGGTTTGAGGCACGGCCAGACACGGATGCAGTTAGTTGTGAGGAGATTCTGCAGGTAGACAGGTGCCCGTCCGTTGATGACTAGATGAACCAGTAGACATAACTTGAACTCGATCCTCTGCTTGACTGGAAGCCAATGCAGGGCTATGAGTGTTGGTGTGACGTGGTCGCATGGCTTAAGATCGTAAATGACACAAGCAGCGGCATGCATAACCCGCTGCAGTGGTGCAAGTGTTGATGCCAAGAGTGCAGCCAGGATCGCATTGCAGTAGTCCAGCCTCGACAAAATGAATGCCGAGACTAGACGACCTGTGACTTCTTGTCCAAGCTGGCTCCACACTGTACGCAGTCGTCGGAGTTGGTAGAAGCAGGCACTTGTAATTTGACTGATGTGTAACTTCATCGTCAGTTCAGAGTCGAAGAAGATGCCGAGGTCACGGACAACAGTGGATGGCCATACATTGTCAGGTCCGACTTGGAGTGCCGCGTACGATAGCCAGATGGGAAAACAGGAAATAGCAACATCAGACAGTCAGTATCCTTCAGACAAAGCAAACTGCAATTTTGCAGACCACACAACTGCTACCATTTCCATTTCAATGTCTAATTTCCAGGTGAGCTATGAGGATAACTGGTACAAATTCTTATGGGTCAGATGCCCTTCATATCAAAGCACTGAAGGGAACTCAAAACAATAATTCCAGTCCACGAAAAAACCCACTGACTTCATTCTATCCTCATCCATCACAGACCTCCTCAGGGAAGATGGCGCTGCTCTCTTTATACCAGCCATCATGCACCACTACCCTATGTTCCATGCACCACTACCCTATGTTTTTACAGATTACAATATTACCACAGCACAGCAACATAAGCACACCAGCAAACCACTGGTCTTGTGCTGTTTGCACTGAATCCACCACTAGACTTCACAGAGTCAAACAAAAATATGTTTGGTATAATAATGTGCTGCAAAGTTGAGTATCTCCGAAACAAAAGTCATCGCGGGTGGACAAAGATGCAAAAACAAACACACGATTATTTGCCAGTAAATTCCAAAGGCCAGCTGAATCAGAAATAAGAAGAG